>Ga0179593_1365763_pt1 | contig 10756 bp, 18 predicted proteins | sample CZODoug2_1_08_16_FD_185931 | JGI IMG/M metagenome (GOLD analysis project Ga0179593, IMG submission 185931) | Vadose zone soil fungal communities from Angelo Coast Range Reserve, California, USA - CZODoug2_1_08_16fungal (PacBio error correction) | ecosystem: Environmental > Terrestrial > Soil >... | reverse complement strand
CGTTTCGTGAGAAAGGAAGTTGTTTACGTTTAATCGGTGTCCCAAGGCCTTTTTTTTTTGCCACCGAACCATTGTGCACCGTATTCTCCCCCCTCCTACGCTATGCTGAGTATACCCCCCATAATTTTTTTGTTATCCCTGGTGTCAGCTTTTCTCCTTCTCCCGAAAAATAGGGACCCCCCCCGAGCGTTTTTCCTCATGACTTATTACCGGGACTTCACCCTTTCCCCCCCCCCATTCGCATTGCCTTGTTGCCCACACCCTTCCCCCCCCAGAAACCCGGTTTTTTTACAAGACCCTACCCCCCCCCCCCTTGCCCTTTCTAGTCCGAGTTGTCTGGCCATTTCTCCTTCCCCTTCGGCGGGACCTTGTCGTGCACTACCCCCCCCCCCCCCTTTTCCCCTTACCCCCCTTTTGCCCATCTTCTCTTGCTGTCTTCTTTCGTTCCCTAATGTGGTTGTGGGTTGCGTTTTCCCCCACGGTGCCGTGCTTTTTTGAGAATGGCACTTTTTTGCTACATCTTGCGTTTCCCGGCCGCGTGGGTTTCCCTCGTTTCTCTTTTTCCAGGAACCACAATGCCCTCCTACTGCAGTTAGGTTTCCCGTCCCTTGATCATGAAAAGAGGACCTTTTTTTTTCTTCCTGCCCCAGGGTTTGGAAACAATAACGCGTATTCACCAAGTTCATCTTCAAGGGAGTTTCCACCCACACAAAATTTTTAGTCGTCACACACCACCCCCCTATCCCCCCCCCTGTTCGTGCCAAATCTCCCTCCCCCTTTTGGCGAGGAGAGGTATGGGATTACCCGGCGGCGGGCCACCCCTGGAGGCTTTTTTGTTTGTTTTTCACTCCCTCTCTATCATCTATTTGGCGTGTCCCCCCCCCTTTTTATCTCCCGCTTTCTTCAGCTGCCTGAATTTATTTTTGATTTGTTTTTTGAAGTTCGTTGTTTGTTTTTTTTCGGGATTACCCCTATACCCGGACCTGGTCTTCAACCTGGATTCCCGGATGGGGATTCGTTTTTGATCTTTTGCTTTTGTTCTTTTTCGCCAGGTAGCTTGCTTGTTTGTTTGTTGATTTGATGTTGTCCCGCTGCCCCCTTTTCCACTTGACCCCCGTTTTGCCCCAAAAAACTTCCCATCTTGTTGACGCACTTTCCGGGTTTGCCGTTATGCGACTCCCCTTTGGAAAAGGAAATGAAGGTGCACTCTATTTTTTTGTACTCCTGGGAAGGTCCCATTTTGGAGGAGGTGTTGTTGCTGAAATTTCTGGTCAACCCTGTTTCCCACTTTTGGGGCGGCTTTGTTCGCAGTGTTTTCTTTGCCTTTCTTTTGGCCTGTAAACATATCCCCCTCACACCACTGGGGGTTTTTGCCCCTTTTTCTTTATTTTTTTGTTCACTGGTCACGAACGGGTCCCATGGAACCGGCCTCACGAAGGGGGGTTTTTGCCGGTAATGATTTTTGTTTTCCGGTGGGTTCCCCCACCCTTCCGTTGGCATCCTTTTTGCGGCCGAAAACACACTTTTTTGTTTTTGCTGTGGTCTATCAATGGCCCCACTTTTACCGACGTGGCCTTTTTCCAGTGAACTCTTTGCCACCCTTGCTCCGTCCGACGTTTTGAAGGACGCCGTGATACTTCAGGTCCGCTGCCCTCCAAGACGCGGGTTGGTACCGATTTAGTTTACACTGCCCCGGGCACGAAGACTTGTCTTTCTTATACATAATTCCATCGGGCTGGTTCGTGGTTGGGGCCGGCGTCTTTTATGTTTTGGAATGTAGCCCCTATTAACCCCCCCCGAGGTCCTGCTTTCTTGTTTAACACACTTTGTGGTGTTTTGCCTTGGAAGCCTGGTCTCAAAAGTTTTTTTTCCCGTTTAAACATCCCACCCTTCCCTTTTCCCTTAGCATTCCCCTTTTTCCCGTTTATTGGCACTCCCAGGTTGTAATCAGTTTCTTCACCCCCATGTCCACCTTTTTGAAGCTCATCTGATTATTCCCCATTTTTTTTTTTCGTGTCTGAATGGGAAAACCTAAAGTCATTAGTTTTTTTTTTTTCCTTGGCCGTTCTGCTCTACCTCAAATCAACCCCCCCTGGAGTTTTGCCCTTTCCTCCAAATGGCGCGGCGTTGGTGTTTCTCCCCCATACAATTCATCCCCTGGCTTACTTGGCCCCAATTTCTTGTTCACCGCAATGATCCCCCTCCCATCTGTGGATCTCGCTCCCCCCACTGACTTTTCAGCGTATGGCTGGTGGTTGACTAAGTTTTCCCCTCTGGTGTTATTCGCGGCTTTGGAGGACTGAAGTCCCCCATTTTCTAGGTTTTTTTCTGGGACTTTTCGCTCGGGCAAAGTTTTGTTCAGTGGCGTCTTTCCTCAGTTGTTGTCATCATGAACCGCTGCCTTCTTTTTGTTTTTTTGAAACCCATTCTTTCAGTTTTTTCCCCTTCACCTTTTATATTTGGAAGTAATTTGGCCCCCCTCCTACCTGTTCGGTACCCCAATCCTCTTGTGGGGTGGTTACGGGATTTTATTTTTTCCCCCACCCTTTTTTTTTTTGTTATTCACGTTCCGGGAAGTGAGCGCGTCCCCCACAAGTCCTGGTGTGCTTTCCCTGCAATTCCCACGGTTACAAGCTCCTCCCCTTCCTTGGCTGTTCATTGTGGGGGTTCAAGGTGATCCTGCCCCCCCAAACGAGCGGCACTCCTTACAAAGGGAACCTCGTGTCTTTCTTTTCCCCCCGCCTCCTCCGTTTTTTTTTTTTTCTGATCTCTACGCTTTCTTTGATTTTTTTTTTTTTGTTTTTGTTTTTTTTTTTTTTTTTTGTTTTTTTTTTGTGGTTGTTTGTGCGCGTTTTTCCGTTTCTTTTTTCCCCCTTGGACCCCCCCGCCCTGCCTTCCTCCCTTTTCGTCTTCCCCCAGTGCCGGTGCTTTGAAGACGGTAAGATTGGACTTCCTTCTCCGCTTTTTCTTTTTTTTTTTTGGCCCCTTGGAATAAACCAACCACTTCTCCCCCATTTTCCCCTTTCCCTTTCCACTTTCCCCCCCCCCCCCCGCTTGCCGAACGTTTTCTGAAAAGGGGCGGGTCACACCCCTTCCCCCCCACTCTGGCACTCGTACTTTACCGAAACCCATCAGGTTTAAAAACGTTCCTCGGGGCCTGAACTTTGCACCCCCCCCTTCTTACAAATTTTTTTCCCCCTCCTCTTGCCGTAGCTTCCTTTCGTGCATCGATCCCGTGGTTTTTTTTTTTCTGCTTGACCCTCACCCCTCCCCTCCTAATTCACCCTTGTGTGACGTATTCCACCTTTCCCCTTTCCTCTTGGGTCAAAATCATTTTTTTTTAGCGATCCGGATTTTGTCTTTTCTTCCCTCCCCTGCACCCCTTTTTTTTTTCCCCACTCCCACATTACACTGTATCCCCCCAATTGTTTTTTGTTTCCTCACACCCCCCTCTCCTTCATTTTTCCAGATCCGTTTGCCCCGGTGTTCTGGTTTTCTTTTAATGAGGGCTTCAGGCCGGTCAACGGTTCAAACCTCCGTCCGTGTCTTTCCTCCCCTTCCCCAGCGTTAACCCAACCACTGAATCCCAATCTGGCTTTCCCGCTCCATGGGGCAGGGTCTAGGCAACGCTGCCAAGACTTTTTCTGTCAAACTCTTACCTTGTGTCTTTGCTCCCGGTGATTGGGGGAGTTTTTTTTTTTTTCAAGTCAAAGTTTCACTTTTCACTCACCTTTACATGTCCTGCGGGCCAGTTGGTGGTGGGATCCCTTCTTTTTCCCTTTTGTCGTCGCCGATGGCGGCCCAAATCCCATCAAGTTCCTTTCATATTTATGCTGTCTCCCCCCCCCCCAAAATCGTACGTAAGTTTCCCTAACCTCGTTTTCTTTTGTTTGGAGTATTTTGACCGTTCCTGTTTTCGGCCCCCCTGCTGTAATAACCGCTTCAACACGGAATGCTTTCTCCCCCCCCGTGACAACTTGCGGCATCAGACCTGTTTTTCCCTTCCGACCCCTCCCTTTGCCCTGGTGCCGTTTTTTTCTTTTAGTATTTCCAATTCTTTGTCACCAACTTTTTTTCTTCTTTCCCTTTCATCTTTAGGTTCGGCTGTGAAACCTTTAGGACCCGTTGTGCCCCTTCCCTCGTTCATGTCCCACCCCCCAGTTCGTGGACTCCGTTGTCCAGACCACTTTTTTCACCTGGGACGTTGCAATTACTTTCGCGTCCCAACACCCTCCTCCCCAACCCACCCCACATTCCTTCCCACGTCTTTTCCTATTTACACGTCATTCCTCCCCAAAGTATTCTCCATCCCCTTGTCCACCATTCAGTCCCTGTCATTTTGTTTCTCCCAGACTTTGTTCCCTCCGGTCCAACCCTTCCCCCTTCAAACCAACACTACGTGGCGAAAGAAGTTTTCCCTTTCCTCCCCCTCTTTTATTTGCTTCTTCCCCCACTCGGGGTATAGGTATCCCCATACTGCCTTTTTTCCTCTTTTCATGAACTTTTTTTCCTAGCCGAGCTTTTTTCGAACGTGGACCCTCCCTTCTTAGTCTTTCCTTTTAGGGCTGCCAACGCCCCTTTGTTTCCCTACGTGTATTCCCCCCCTCCTGTTCGCCCGGCGTTTGCGGAATTGGCCGAACACTTTTTTTGTGCCAGTTTTGTTTTTTTTGTTTACCTACCCTGCACATTTTTGGGGGGTTCCCTACTTTGCCTGACTACTTGTTTTATTCCCACCCCTGGGGCTTTTCCCCTTTACTCTTTTTTCCCATGAGTTCCCCTTTTTTTTTTTTTTTTTTTCCATACCAACCTGGCAGCTGGTTTTTTTTGGTTCTTCCTCCGCACCCCCAGTTGATCCCCCCCCCCCTCTTGTTCGTGCCCACTCCTCTTCAAAATCCGCTCCGTCTTTTTTTTTTAGCGGCAACCCCCAACCCACCTTCCCCACTTTTTTCTTTCCTGTTCCTTCTGATTCCCAATTGTTGGTTCCATCTGCACCTTAGTTTTTCTTGTCCCAACACTACTTGTCAGGAGAGGGGTTAGTGGTTTCCCCACCTCTTCTTTTCCTTCTTTGACGCCGCGGGCTGCGTTACACACCGTGTGGTTTTAAGGTTTGTAACCCCCCAGCCTTCTCCTTGTTCGGTGAAGGCAGGATTATTCGATGGGACACCCCTACTGTTTCCCCCCCTTTCTTTTCGTTCGCACTTTCCTTCCCTGTTTTTGCCCCAAATTTTTAGGTCCCAAATGCTTTTAGACCTTTCTTTCACTTTGTGACCCGTCGTCTTCTGTTCCCCCGCAAAGGGTTCTTTCACCAGTATTTCTTTTTTCCCCGTCTCTTTTGTTGTTGGTTGTGCTTCTTATCTTCTATCTTATTTTCAAGTTCCCCCTCCCCCTCCGGTGAGGTTTTTTGTTTGATCTATCTTCCTCCCAGGCACGCGGGACGGGTCCGACCTTCAGGCCCTGGGTTGACCTGCAAGCCCCATTTGCGTAAAACCGACTTTCTCCTCCTGGTCTTTTTTTCCCCCCCCTTTCCTTTTTGCCAACCTTGGGGCATCCCCTTTTCTTCTTTTCCTCCCCTCCCCTCGTGCCCAGAGAGGTTTCATCGACTCAGCTGACTCCCCGCAAAACGTTTGCTATTTTTCCTTTTTTTTTTTCAAACTGTACACCCCATTTCCAACCCGCTGTTTCCCGGTCCCACAGACACCCTCCTGTTGGTCAGACCGGGCCCCCCCCCTCGCTTCCCTCACTCACCCCCTTTTTTCGTTCCCCCGTTCTTGTGCAGACCCCCCCCAATACCTTTTTTAACTTCTCAAACTTTTTGACTCTTTTCCCCGTCAGGATGAATTGGACTTGGTTGTTGGTTTTTGTTTTGTCCTCTTCCCCTTGGGGGTGCTTTAGGTTTTTTTTGGACGTTTTTCATCTTGCGTTTCACCGCCAGTTTTGGTTGAATCGTTTGTTTTCTTTCTTCGCCCCCCACACGAAGATGCCTACCCTTTTTGATTTTCGTCACAGCGCCTGTGATCATGTCCCCTTTTAACTTTTTCTGCCCCCCATGGGGACCCCCCCCCCAAAAACCAAAACCAACTAAACAACCACAGATAACTACGGAGTTCCCCTTCAATTATTGTCAACCCCCCCCACCCTGGGGTATAAAAAAAACCACCTTTTTTCACAACACTTTCCTTCCCCCCCAGACGCACCCCGGATGGCTTTTTTCTGGTATCCCCAAGTTGTTCTGCGGCTTTTCCCCCCCCCCCGGCCCAGCCAAATGGCGTTTTTTCTCCGGGCCCCTCTTTTTTGCTGTAAGCTTGGCTTTTCTTTTCCTTCTTTTCTCTTCTTCAAAGGGCTCTACTTCTGATCGAGAACGTTTAGCTGGTTGTAGTCCCTCCCCCTACCACGAAAAAAGTTTTAGGAACTCCCCCCCATCTCTTTTCCGGTGGGCTTCTAAGGGCCGTAGTGTGTTTTGGTTTCCCTGCGTGTTTTTCTCTTCCCACGGACAGTGCCCCAACTTTTAAGATTTTTTCGTACTGTTCCCCCTTTTTGTCTTTCCCTTTTTTATGATTTGACCTGCCTTTTGACCAACATTCCTTTCCGTGCATCTGGACTTTTTCATTCTTTCCTCTTCTCGTTTGGCCGCTTTTTTTTTTCTGTCTGTGTGACCCGCCCCCTCCCCTTTTGGCGCCAAGTTGTTTTAGCCTTAGTTTTCCCCCTTAGAAAAAATGGTTGTTTTGACATGGAACGATGGACTTTCCCCCTGTCCCCGGGTCCCCGCCCCGGACCCCCCTCCTCATTAATTGGGGTTTTTCTCCCTGGTGTCAGACGCTTTTGCGGCAGTTCCCCTTCCCCAAACTTCCTTTTTGGAAGTGGCCCCTTTGGTTGCACACCCCCCCCCCGGAATTTTGTACCCCCATTCCCCCTCCCCCGCTGCCACGACAACCCACCTTGTTTCCGGCTGGAGTTTCTTTCCAATTTTTCATTTTTTTTGCATGCGCACCCCCCAGGGCCAGTCCCTTTTTCCCGTTACCGGCGTTTTTATTGTGATTTTTTGCCGTTTTCTTCCTTTGGGGCGCGCATCAAAAGTTTCGACCCTGCCAGGGAACGGTTCTTCTTCCCACCGGTTTTCCTTCCCGTATTTTTGCAGTTTCGCAACCCCCCCTCTTTTCCCTAGGGGTTTTTTCTGGGGAGTGGTTTATTTTTTCATTTATGTATTGTTTCGAGAACGCTTTTGACACTTTTCCCCCCCCCCCAACCGACTTTGGCTCGGATTTTTTTTTCACACTTTCAGTGGGTAACCGTCCTTTCTAACTTTTGACGTTTTACCCCCCCTAACCGAAATACGGGGATCCCCCCATGTCACAATGTTCCCTTTCCCCTCCATGTATGTACGCCTTGAGCAGATCCCCCCTGCAAAATTTCTTTTCCCACTTTCATGGCTTTCTTCATGTTTTCCTCCTGTTAGCAATTCCCTTCCATGGGGGTTTAAACCTCCCTTTCATTACTTTTTTTCCTTTCCCCGAGATCTTCCCGACCAGGACCACACCGGCTGGACTATTTTTCTTCCAAATCAATTGCTGGAGCGTGGGTGTTAGTCCCCATTTTTTTTATCCCCTCCCTTTTTGTTAGGAGGCCTTTCTTCCCCCGCTCAAATCTTTATCGCTCCAAATGATTTTTTTTTCCCCCCCCCCCTCTTTATGCTGGTTCACAACGTCACATTTTTTTTTCTTTCGTTCGGTTCGTTGTGAGGCGCCTGTCCACCAGGGTCTTTGGATTACCGTTCCACTTCCGTTGGCAACAGGATTGGGCTTTTCCCCTAGTTGCCCCCCCTTGACCGATCGTTCAACCTGGCTTTTTCGTGTTACCGTTTTCTTAGGGCCCTCCTTTTTTTTTGTTTTATTTTTTGACCACGTTCCTCGCCCTCTCTTTGTTGTTTTCCTTTTTTCGGTTAGGGTTTTCCTCACCATTTCCTTTGTTTTTTTCTCCCTTGTGTTGTTATTCCAAGCGGGGACCCCCAACCCTTTTTTGTTTCGCTTTGTCTTGTCTCTTCCCGTTATTCCCTTCACCCTTTTCAAGTAAGAGACGGTTTGACTTTTTTTGCGCTTTCCATTTTTTTTTCCCATTTGCCCTCCTGCAACCCCCCCCCCCCCCCCCCCCCCTGCCCTGCAAAAGACCCCCCCGTGTCAACTTTTACTTCCCCAGAATGGGTTTTTCTCTTTTCTTTTCCCTCCGTTTGTTCTTTTTTCTCGCTCTCCTTGCGTTTTCCCTTTTTTGCAGTCGTTGCCGGCTACCCCTGGTGACCCCCCCTACCTTTTCCTTCCTCTCGTACTCTTACCGTGGCCCCTTGTACATTTGAAGCATGTTAAGCCTTTTTTTTTTTTGTTAAACCTGATTTTTTTTCCTCCCAACCCCCCCTCGAACCCCGGATGTACTAACCCTTCACACCCCCCCTCATTTTTCCCTAAGGGAAAGGGCGGGTAATTACGTCCAAGCGGCCCAAGCTTCCCGAAACCCCTTTTTTTTTTTCCACTGTCACAAATAGGTACCTGTGCCGTGACAACCATGATTAAAATTCGGCCTTTTTTTCCCTTTTAGAGCTTTGGTTCGTCCTCCGCCCGCTTTGGGTTCTTTTTCCCTGCTCCTCCACCCCCATCCGCGAATACCCCTGCGGGACGTATTTACCCCCCCCCCTCAGAGCTGGGGTTAAAAATCATTGGATCGTCCGGTTATTTTGGTGCTGTTTTTTTCCCCCCCCTGCCCTCCCCCACAGTTCCCCTGTCTTTTGAAAAAAAATGGCTGCGAACAACACCCCCCCCTTAGCCCCTTTTGACAGATCCTCCCTTGGTGGTTTTTCTGCTCCCTTACACCTGTTTAAAAAACCGAATGTTTGGTGAGGTTCACCTTTCTTCCACAGCGGTTTGAAAAACAGTACTTATTTGGCTTGCACAGCTTTTACAAGTGTCCCTTGTTTTTTTAGAGGAACAGGCTCCCCCCTGAGTGAACCCCTCCCGGTGGGCCATTTATGTCACTGACTTTCTCGTTGTTTTCCCAGGTCCAACCACCGTTACTACCATGATTTCCACTTTGTTTTTTTCCAGGGCATCGTGGCCAGTCGTTGGTGTGATAATAGCCTCTTCATTACCAGAAAACGTTCCCGGCCAAACTCCCAGTTTTTGCCCTTATTGTGAATTTGTTTTTTATTTCGTGCCCTCCCCCCCTAGTCCAGTATGAATAAATCTTCAATTCCGTATTGACTTGGAGCGTCCGAAGTTTTTTCTCAGGCGCTTTTCACCTGCCGTCGGGATTTAAACAGCTCCCTTGCCGGCCCTCAATTAAGCGTTTTCTCCTTCTCCAAGCCGAAGTTCGGGGCGCGATTTTTTTCTAGTTTATTCCCCCCCCTTCTTTTGTTCCCCAACCGTTTCAAGCCCTTTTTTTTTTGACCACTTAGTTTTCGTCCCTTGCGTTTTTTTCCCACGTCGGCCCTTGTTGAACTCATCGTCCCGTCCCACCCACCCAGTTTCGGCAGTTTCTCCCTTGATGGCCAATGTACCCTTTTTTTGCTCCAATGCGGGACGTTGCCATTAATGGTTCTTTTCCCCCAACCAACGAATACCAAACCTGTACCTTTTCCCCCCACTGAGTAAAGATTCCCCCAGTCATATTCAAACCCCGTCTTTTCTAACAGGTCCCTGCCCCCCCTTTCGTCTGCCAACATCGAAGTTTTGTGGCATGGCACCTCTTTTTTCCCTTCCCCCCAAAAGCATTCCAAACACACTACGCTGTCCGAAGAAAGTTTCAACCGAATGCCCATCTCTTGCACCGTCACCCCTTTACCAACAGTGCGGTTGTATAGGGATCCTTTTCTTTTCTCCCCAGACTCCGTTTTCCCCCGATTTTGAAGACTCTTTTTATTGGTTGAGTCTCGAAGTGTGCATCTCCGTGTTGACCCAACCGTCAAATCTTCCGAGAGGGCGGCCAGCATTGGAATTCCCCTCCCCCCTGCAAGCCCCTCTCCCGCTCGCCAGCGTGTGCTTCCCTCTTTTTCGAAAAGTGGTTGTGCATCGGGTGTTGGTGTTTACACTACTAAGTTTTGTTTTTGGTTTAAAAATTTATTCCTCCTGCCTACTGCGTTGTTACTACCCCTGGGTGCCCCCTGCCCACGTCGCTTTTTTATACAGTTTTTTTTTGTCCTGTTCTGTGTCAGGGTCTCTCTTTTTTACTGCAAGGCCTGCACCCCGATGCAACCCCCACCCGTTCAGGCTTTCGACTGCAAGAGTTTTTGCTTTTTCTCCCACCCTTCCCGTGATTTCGTTTCCCCCTGGAAGGCGGACAACAAACACCCCACTCCCCACTTCGTCTGCGGCCTATTAACCCTTGTTTACATTGCCAATTTGGGGTTTTTTCCATCTCCCCGTGCTCCGCCGTTGAGTGTTAGTGAATTGAGGCGACTTTTGTCCCCCCTTTCTTTGAATCCCCGGGGCTTTCCGGTTCTTTTAAAAACAAATTTTCGGGTTGAATTTTGGTACAAAAGAACGTCAAGACCTTGGTTCGTGAAGCAAGGTTCCCTTTCATTCCTCATTTTTTTTTTACACCCTCTCTGGTTTACCCCCACTCGGTTTTTGACGCAGAGTTGGCAGTCTGCAACCGTTGCGGCCGGCAAACCATTGTACGCCTCCCGCGGGAATCGAGGCGGTTTTTTCCCCATTACGCCCGGGTCTTTCCACCCCCCCAAAGTTCTGCCTCTTTTTTTTGACACGTCGCGTGTTTT
>Ga0179593_1263797_pt1 | contig 10756 bp, 9 predicted proteins | sample CZODoug2_1_08_16_FD_185931 | JGI IMG/M metagenome (GOLD analysis project Ga0179593, IMG submission 185931) | Vadose zone soil fungal communities from Angelo Coast Range Reserve, California, USA - CZODoug2_1_08_16fungal (PacBio error correction) | ecosystem: Environmental > Terrestrial > Soil >... | reverse complement strand
CTCGGCCGGCAACGCTGATGTATTTTTTACACCCAAGAAAGTCTAATTTGCAGCAGTATCGTCCGTTTAGCCATCCGTTTACATGGGGTTTTGAATCTTGAAGGTGTGCTTTTCTGGATTCCCCCCCCCCATTGTGCCAGAGGGCTTTTACCCGTTCCCACTTCGCTAGTCGTTCTGACCACACACAGGAAATTAACTCGACAGATATAATTCTCCTTCCCGCAAGATTATTCACCCTGGGTGGCTTTCAAATTGACCAGTCCATCGGGGGGTGGTTTTTACTGCGCCAAATCTCAATCATCCTTTCTTTATGGCGCCGATTCTCATTCCCTCCATTTCCCAAGGCGTCAGAACTGATGGACCGTTTACCCCATCAAGCTTGGAAACAACCCAGAATTTCGACACCCCCCCAAAACCACCACCCCTGAGTGAGCTCCGCCTTGAAGTGGCGGGCTTGACGTGTTTTTTCGTTGGGGCTCCTTTTGCTGTTTGAAACGGTTACCCCGAAGTCGATATGCCGCCCAACCAACGTGCCTTGACACCATTTTTTTGAAGCTCCCCTCGACCCACTGTGGCGCGTAGCTATTTAAATGCCCTTCGACTGGCAGTGGGAATACTACTATTAATCCCCCTCTGACGGGAAGCCGTAGTAATTTTTTTTGTTCCCCGACAGCCTAGTCTCCCCATGGTTTAAACGCCCAAAATTTTTGCCGCATCCCGGGCAACGGTCTCAACCAGGACAGAGCACGTAGACCCGAGGTGGTAATATGCGGCCGCCCTTACGCCTACCGCCTACACCACTCCGCAACCGTGTATCCCGGTTCTCTCGGGGCTTTCCCGCCGTAGGCAAAGACACATCTCGACTTTTAGCCACCGCTGTCGTTTGTTCCGCTAGCCCCTTTGTCTTGAGTAAACCAGATTTCACTCCTTTCTTCTTCAAGGCGGATCCCGATCGGATAAGGTTAGTTACATTACTGCGCCGGGCTGCGTGCACTTTTGTTTTTTTTTTCCTTCAACGACAAATAGGCTGCCCCGTGCCTGAGGTACAAAACCTTCGGCTGGGAGAAGAGCCATACTTTGATACCCCCACGGAGTTCGTTCCTTCCTGCACGCCATTCATCGATTGAGTCTGGTTTCTTCTCTATAAAGTGTGACGCTTTCTGGCTTTTTTATTTATCTTTCTTCACGATGACGCCCCCAGAAAGAACTCTTTTGTCGACAAAGTTTCCCCGTTTATGCACGAACATTTAGCCATGTCAGAAGTCTGACCTTCTTGAGCTCAGCGTGCCAGAAGGTTTCCCCTGCGATTCTCCATTTCTATGCCTGATAAACGACGATGTCCACTTTCTTAATCTTTTGCGCTTCGTCTGATGTCCCGAATATTTGAAATTTATACTAGAAAGCCTCTTCTGAAACGAGTTTCAGTTGTTGTCCTGAGTCGGCCCAAATCCCCCAACTCCTTATTTATGGCGTCGACACTCGATGGTACTACCCCTGTTGCTTTGTGAGATTTCTGGAGCCACTCATCAACAGATCTCCCCCAGAGGGTTGTCAATTCCTTTGCGGGGAGGCTTGTCAGGGTGATGATTCCTGCCATCCATCTTTTCATTTCCACCCGCTCGGCAACAGTCCTTCATAAAGAAGCCCTCCTCCCCGCGTTTCTCTTTTAGAACGGCTCAGATCGACATCAGACGATCTTCGAACCTGTGTTTCTCCCATACGTTCCCTCGCTTGCTTGTAGTAAGGCTCTCCCTGTCCTAGTCTACGAAGAACCCCAAGCCCCCGCTGGGCATGGGAAATCCTAGTTGACCATTCGGCATTTGTTTTCGCCGGGCGGTGACCCGAGCTTGGGCTCCTTTTGCCTTCTCGCTGTCGCGAATATTAGCCCTCCATTCAAGCGCCCGCCCCCCCATTGCATCGGCCCCCCCGTTGATCTCCTGAAGAAGATTTTCGCCCCTCTAGCTTTCAGGAAGGCACACCAACAGCAGTTGGGTTTCCCCTCTTCAGTCACGATGGTTTCCTTCCCACAGACAGAAGCTTTTTTCGTGCCGTTCACCGGAAGTGCGCCTTTCTCCGGCAGTTGGTTTTGCTTTTTGGTTGCCTTGGGAGCGACAGCTTCCCCCCTCGGCGCCACCGGCACGCGTAGCCCGAGAGAGAAGACGGAGAACTAAGTCTGATCGGGTTGCGCAACCACTTAGTTACCGCTGCCGCCACCCCCGAACGGAGGGTTTACCTGATCGCAGAGGTCTTTCCCGTGATTGATCCCTGAATGCTCTCGCAGCAATTCCCCCTCCCTTTTTCGTTCGTGGTGTTAGGGCGGCAGAAGTATGAAGACCTTCCCCCCTCTGGTACGGCACCTTCGACGTAGATATGTCAGTTTTCTGTCTACGGATTTTTTAGACGGTACAAACTTTTTTTTTTCTTTTGTCAAGGCTCCCGATTCCTGCACACCCCCACGTGCCTATGCTTACACTGGAAATGTGATGCCTTTTTGTCTCCGTCGTCCAAATGTCCCGGGTCTTCTGTAATAGCTACTCGCCCCCTGTTTGCGTCCCCTTCCGTCATGTTTTTGCCGGCAACCATTGTTTGGCACTCCCGCTCATAGGACCCAGCTAACTGTTTCAGACCCCTTCGCCCCAAACACACGACACACACAAGCTTATCGCCCCCTTCACAATTCCCCCCCCCTGAGATCTCCCTTTTTTGAAAACTTCTTTGACCTTGTCCGCAAACTGTGTTCTTGTCTCCCCGGTCCCCTTGCCGCTGCAATTAGTGACAACTTCTTGATTGTAACCGCCATCCCCGCATTGATTACATGATTTATTGTGGAGTTTTCGACCCCAAGTTCCCCCCAACCCTGTCTGAAGGTCAACCCCCTCCCCCTCCAACCACCTTTTTGTGGCCGTTAATCTCTGGCTCATTCTTTCCCTATATCTTCGAGGATTTCCGTTGGTCTCTTTTTATGATGTCCGTCTTCTACTGACCCTTTCGACTTTCCGAGCCCGTCGTTTCAATGTTGTTTTTTTGAATATCGACGGCCCGGACAACAGCCCCGTTCACCATTTTTTCCCCCTACTTGCTCTCTTTCTACGTCCTCCGGGACGTTATTTTCCATACGGATTCGGTGACTCCTTCATCGAAGCAAGCTTTTTTTCCTGCCATGTTCACGACACTCTACTCACCCCTCCTTCCTGTAAAACCCCCCATAGAGCGAGTCGTGCCAGCGGTCGTCCCGCGAGTAAACAACTAAACCCAAACGCCCTCGACATTCGTTTCCCGAGTGCATCTGTTCCCGAGCGTGAACCCTCCCTTTTTTTCAATACCCTGTCTCCCCGACTCACCCTTGTCCTGGCCCCAACCACCACCGGATGTGGGACAGTGTTCCCTCCCCCATCCACCTTGTAGCTCCATTCTCCCAATTCCTCCTTCCTGAACTCCGTGACCTTCCCCCAGTCTCCCCGGGCGAATTTTCCTTTCGTCTCGCTGCACCCTTTTTTTCCACACCCAATTGGCTCCCTCATCCTCGCTTGTTCCCTCTGACCTGTTTTCCCCGAGTGTGAGGAATCGGCCACGAACCCGGCCCCAAGCCAATCGCGGCCTGCGGCAGGTTCCTTCAGACCGGCGCTTACAGTATGACCGATGCTCCCGTCCCCCCCCCCCCCCCAACTCTGTCCGCTCCCCCTCACCGCGCATTTTCACCCGGATTCTGATCGCGTGCGACAAACGGGCCCTCTCCCCCCTTTTGGACCTAAAAGTTCCTCCTTTTCGCGGCGATTCTGCATTCTTGGGAAGGATCCTTTTTTCAACCCGATGTTGATCAACCCTTCACCTTTATCCCTCTTCCTTTTACGCGTGTCTCGCAGAGGATGCCCCTAAAGGCTTTTTCGTTACCTTCTCTTTCCCCAGATTTCGGCCCGTGGTCTGTATTACGTCCACCCCGTTCCCTTGCTTTCCTCGGCCCCTGCCACGTCGGAGTTTTCCCCTCCTCGCAAGGTTGTAACTACCCGGCCGTGGGCCTCGTTGGCGACACCGTGCCCCAAACCAACGTGGACCTTTGTCGGACAAGTGTCCCTCTAACTCCCCTAGGTGACCTCAAAAGATGTTTCCACTCTCAACTCGTTTTCGTCGGAACCAGTGTCCCCAAGAGTTCGCGCGGAATGTTGTCCCCCTCCGGTCCAGCCGCTATGATTTCCCCTCCCAGGTTTTCCCCGACTTTGGAATGCACTTTGAAGGACCTCACAGACCTCAACGTTGAATAATTTTTTCGTGCCCCTTGCCCTTCTAAGTCCCCCAGACATTGACTACGTGGCCCCAAGATCGCGTTGCGGGCCGAGTACTAGACAATAATGGCCCAATGCCAGTAGTTTATTGCGCTGGGTACCGGAACCTCACCCTCTTGCGTTCCAATTGTAATCGTTTCAGGTCGAAGTTGTGACGAGCTTATAACTCCCGAGGTCTTCAACTGTCCCTTACGGCTCGGCGGGCGAACTTTTATTCGTTGCCGGCCCCCTTATGGCCGGATCAAAGAATCTGTTCCCCACTCGATGTCAACATCACGCGCCAGTTGCGCAACTCCGATTTCCGACACTCCTTCCCTGAAGTCTTTCCGCATTGACTCTCAGGGGACGTGCGAGTCTGACACATTCGAATCTATCTCCTTAATCTCGTTGTTTTTTTTGTGATCGCATGAATTTCGCCTCCTGCAATGACCCAGTTCTCTTTCTTTCTACAGGGTGGCCTTCTCCTCGGTTCGTAACCTCGGAGTGTTGAAAAGAGTTTTAGTTCCAGGATGACCCCCCTTTCCCCTTTGTGCCGGCCGTTCGGTCAAATCAGTTTGATTCGTACTCAGCGACCCTGTCTCCCTTTTCCAGGAGCCTCCCCCCCCATTGAAGACTCTGTGCTATTAGCGTCAATTCTCCAGGCCCTCTTCCCCCCCTTGTGCCACATGTATTTCTGTTTTCCTTCAGCTCAGATCTCTCCTTGCCCTTTCCCCCAGTGATTTTCGGGTGACCGGCGCCTCCTCGAGATTTTGGCCCTTCCTTCAAGTTGCAATGATTCGTTCCAGTTTTTCAACTCCTCTGTTCCAATTCACGTTTTATGCTTTTGCGGTCCTGCACGTACTTCCACTAGTGCCTGCTGATTGGCTGAAGAGCTTAACTTCGTCCCCCCAAATTCTGAGCGAGTGTAAATAACTCCCCAAATCTGAGCTTTGCCTTACCAAATCGTGTTGTTTGGTGTAACGTATTTTATAGAACCTTGACCTCAAGAAGGTGATTTTTCGATATATTTTTTCTCCTCGGCCTTCCTTCGTTTGCCTCTCGGTTCTGCCCTGCTTTCAGATGGCCTTCTCGCCTTTTCACGTTGTCGTGGTTAACTCCTAAAAGTGCCCCTTTCCCCACGCGGTTAACCACGAGACTGCATACCCATTTGCCTTTTCGTGTTCAGACTAGCGGCCCCACGGGGTCAACTTCACGTTCTGTCCTTTAGCTATTTTGCTCAAAAAATCTTGATTGATTCTCAAATTGTCCCTCACCCGCGCACGTTCCGCCGGTGATTTCTTCGAAAGGCGCCTTGTGGAGTTCCCCCTGTTCTCGCTTTCAACTCCTGCCGAGTGAGAATGCGTTAGCTTTTTTCGCGCCTCTCGTGGACGCTCTCTTTTCATTCCTGGACCTCTTTTGACCCTCCCTTCCCCTTCGTCCTGTTTACGCCCTCTCTTTCCTATTTGCCTACTTCGCGCAAAGCGGTTCCCCCCCCTGCACCGCCACGTTTCGCTATACCAGGTGTGATCTTGTTCTCCCAGAGCCCCCGACATAATTCCAACTTTTGAGTCGTAGCCATCTAACTCGCTAGTCCCACAGTATTGATCCTTTCTAATTCTCTACATCCCCGGTTATTCGATGTCCCCCTAGGGGGGTCCCCCCAGGACATGTAGGATAAGGGATTTCTTTTCTCCATATCGCCCTGAGCCTCTTGGCCCCGCACCACTTTGTATGTTGCTTTTTCAAACGGCGGCACCTCCCCGAGACGCTCTCTCAGCTTGGTGCCAGGACCGATAGGTGGCGTCTTATGTCGTTTTCCTTTCGGTGATTCTGCCTTCTATGAAGTGAAGGTCCATATAATGGGCTTAAAAATCCCCCCCCCTATCCGAGTCCTCATGACTCGTAGTTGATTTCCCCCTTCTGGTTCACCCTTTTTTCACGTCGTGATCAGGGTGGATTTTCCGGTGCATATTCTTCCCCTTTTGACCTGTTTCTTAGGTCCAACTCGATGTCCTCTTCTCGGCAGACGATCCCCCCCCCGTCCATACTCGAACTATATAATTCACTTGCACGAATTTTTAGTTTTTTGTTCGGCGTGTGGCCCATTTACGTGCCAATCCGGTTTGGGCTTTTAGAAAACCACATACTTCTTGCTGTAATTTCGCTCCCGATTTCCCTCCGCATTTTTTTCAACGAATGCCCTTCTCCCTCTTGGCGGTCTTCTCCCAAAATCCTGTTCGAACAACCCCCGAATTTGCAAAAGAGGGCGTCTCCTTTTCCTTGTCTTTCCCCGATTGGTTTTATGCTGGGGTTCGAATTTTTTTTGTTTCTGAACCCCTTCCCCTGCCTTATCTTCCACCCCAACGGGACGGAAAACTTGATAATTCCTTCCGCCGTTTGGTTGCTACGCCTAACGCCCTGGGCCCAGTTTCTCGAATAAGCCCTTCAATTCAACTTGTGGTGGTTTGTGCGGCCCCTCGAGTAAGCTACGTTCTGAACGCTGCCGATCACTGGCCGCCAAAAGTTTTGTCCATACGGCATCCCTGGTTTCCACAAAGGACCGTCTCAGACAGTCTCGTTGGTGCCTCCAAAGGCGGATGAAGTCCTTCCAGCCTCCAACCTCATACAAAAGACTACCCCGCGTTTAGGTGACGCGCGCTGAGCGTTCATAGTTCTTTGCCCGGAAATCCCCCAGATAGATGTTTCGCCACCTGCAAGTCTTTTTCACAGTTTTATTCAATATGGTCTTTAGTAAGAGCCAAACAGTAATAAATAATGATTCTTTTCATTCCCCAAGCTAGGTAGTGGAGTGACGATCTTTTTTCCGTGTGCTGGTGGACGATGGCTGATAGTGAACGTTCCCCACTGCCTGTTTACACAAAGTAGTGAGGAAGGAATACCCAAACATTCTTATGATTCCGACTATCCCTTGTCATTTTAACCCACTGGAGGTTCCTTTCCTTGGAGCACCCCGCGCATTTCCGGTTTTGAGGACGATTTAATTCCCGTCTAAGTCTATGCATTGCTGCAGCGCTCGTCTTCACGGGATTGTCATTGTTGCCGAAGCCGAGCCTTCGCGAACGCGCCCAGCTTCCGACGAGCCCCACTGGAATCCAGGTACACCTCCGGCTTCGCTCGTCGTGGCCACAGCTTGCTGTCTTAGGTCTTCGCCAGTTTTCGGCGTGCTACACCGCCCCCCCCTGCCATGGGTTAAGCTCTTTGCGTAGATTTCGTTTTCGAGTAGAATACCCGATACTTTCCGCGACGCCTGCGGCGTGATGGACGCGGCGGTTTGTCAGAGCGTCAACAAATACCTTTGAGAGACTCCGTTGATTTAATCCCGAGTAAACTACATCTTTTCAATAATCCAGTTTTTGTTTGTAGCTTTTTCCTCTACCAATAACCAAGCAACTCGCAACCCGTGTGCTTCATTAGCTCGGCCCCCCCCCCCACCTGCCGTCCTCAATGCCATCTGTGTCTCTTAGAAGGCGCTATATCGCCAGACTCTCTCTCCCACAGATGAGTCGACCCAACCCGTTCCCTGCCTTTCTGTAAGCCTTTGCCTTACCCTGAACTGGTTATATTCAGGCCTGCCGTACCCCTCCGGGTCCATTCTCGTTTTACCGACAGTAGTTTGTACCATATTTTCGTGCTGGCGAAGGGCTCCTGGATCTTTGCGTTGCGGTAATCAGTTTTTTCTGGGTTCCTCTGAACCAGCCTGAAAGTTCCGTTTTAGCCCGCCAATGTCGTCTTTGTTCCCTGAGCTCCGACGAACTAGGTCCACCTAGCGCTCTGACAGTGACGACACCACCCCCTTGGTTCGATCCGTCCCTAGGTCGGATTCAATCTATGTTGTTTCGGGTCCTGGCCCTTCAAGCTCCTGAGCCTTCCTTTTCACGGTTTGGCCAGAGCTACCTGCACCCGGCGCCGACTTCCCCCCTCCTTATCCCCCCCTAGCCTTAGGCCGTGCCGGCTGCAATAAGGCTTCTGGGTTTCGCTTGCCCCCAAAAAGCCCCCCCCCATTAGGTGCAGAGTAAACCTTTTAGGCCCTGGTTGTTTTCCTGGCTCTCCGACGGTTCTTTTTCCGCCTCCTTAATGCTTTTCTGACTGGCCCGCGCCTGCCTGCCCACGCTTTTTTTGGGTTAGTCGTGTTTTCTGATTTTCGGAGACGTCCCGGACAGGTCTTGCAGTTTGTCGGCCCAAGCGGCACTGAGTCATCTTGTCCTTTTCTAAAGGGATGCCTTAGTACTTTCTGATCCAGGAAAACTTCTGTTCCCGTAATGGAGGAAAATGGCAGAGTCCCCCCTGGCCGGAAAACTTTGATGAACGTATGCTGGCCTGTCGCGTAAGTCCCAAGCCTGATGCTTCAATTTGATAGTCTTACTTCGCCACTGTATCCCCTGAAGAGTCCTTTTTTGGGTCTGACGGCCCCATTGTGACAGGAATTCTTAGTAGCCAGGTTCTCCCATTTTTCAGCCCCCCCCCACCAAACCGTAACCCCCACACCCAAGCTTTGCCGCGGCAATGGCGCGCTTTTACTCTGTGCTCCAATTCTGAATTGCCCAAATGTCTTTGGACCACCCGGTCTTTTCTTTTCCTTCTGAAAGTCGGGAGAGAGATGAATCGCCCGCCCCATCATGATTAGTGATCTTTTCTCAAGCCCAAAAATTTGAGGCGCCCTCAAATTTTCACTCCCCCCCCCAAACTGTAACACCGATTGTCATGATGCAAGTAGCCGGTCGGTTGATCTGGGGTGAGGTTCGAGGTGCTGTCTTTCTCTGACTAAATGTCTCGACTTGCTACCGCCTACGGCGTTTCCCCATGGTCTTTCTTATGAGCACCCAAGAACAACAGAGCCTTCCCTGTTCTCCACCCATTTTAACCCGATTCTTTCTCGCTCTTTTTTTTCTGCAGCCTTCTGTGGCTCTGATGGATTTGTTACACTCCTTGCCCGGTGAAGCCTTCTTCCGTAATGGCCACGCTTCTCCATGTTCCACTAAATCATCACGCCCCCCCCATTCGCGCCTTGCCACACAGCGCGATGCTCTTTTTTTCCGAGCCCCCCTGGGCCCGCTTTTGTGTTTTTTTTTTTCCAAACTTCAACAACTCCCCAAAATTTGGCTGGTCCCATCGGCGCCTTTTTATCGTTGGAAAAACTTCCATACCCCCATACCTATCGACTCCGTTTGGTCACCACCACTTTTCTGTTTTTTCTCCAGACATCCCCGCCTTGTAGAGGACACTGATCCCTCTCTCAATTGGATGTTCCCTCTTGATTTCGCTGGCCCTCCCCAGATCCAGGCGGTAATTTCCCCTTATATCGTCAGTCCCACTAACCCAAGATCACTCAGCTCTGTTCGTTTTCACCTCCCCCGATTACCGACTTTTGCGAGAAGTCGGCACCCGCCATTTTTTTCCCCCGTCTTTCCGGTCCCTTCGCGGTTCCTTCCACTTCAAGGCGTCTGGAATTTTACCCTTTTCCAGCTCTTTGTAACACTCCCCTCGGGTCCGCTCTCCCTCACCGCGCAGATCTCCCAATTCTCGCTTGATGTGACTGGATTCGGTCGCCCCAACCCCGGCGACACTTTCCTGTTCAACCCCCGCGCGTGCGCTGCTGTCTTATTTTGCCCATTTTGACTTCATCCCCAAACACCCGATGGGGTAAAACCCCCGAGTCCTCCGTCTCGGAAAGTGAAGTAGCGCGGTGGGTCTCTCTATGTCATTGCACGAGGCCTTGGTACATTTTTCCAGTGCTTTCCCCCCCCTGACCGTTTTCGACAGTGGACGGACCCACACCAATTTTTATTTCCGCCGGCACTCTGCCACCTCCATACGCCAAATCGCGTATTTCATTGACTTTGGCTCGCGGTTCCCCCTTTTTCCCCAAAAAATACCTTTCCGTTGAATTTATAACGGCTCGACCTCATTCCCCCCAAAAAAACTAGGGTGTTTCCACTTCGCAACTCGTTCGTTTCTTCATTCCCTCGAGCCGTCGAGCGGTGGTTTCACAGTCCGTCCCTCTCCGGGCGGCAAACCCGCAGGTGCCCGCCAGTGGCCTCCTGAAGTAGACACTCACTACAATTACGATGGTCTGGTTTTTTGAAAACTGAACGATCTTCCAGGTTTTCGCCCACATTTGAGTCCCTTCCCCCTAGCCGGGATTTGCACCCCGGTCCCCCAAGTTTACCCCTCATGCCTTCTTCGATTTTCCTTATGAAGGACCCCCCCCCCCACTCGATGGTTTGACCCAATTTTGAATTTGCCGCCGACCTCACCGTGCGTCCTCACTCGATTTCCTTATTCATGACTCTCGGCGCCAGGAGAAATTCGTTTCCCTTCCCTTTGAGGCTTGATCCTCCGTCAAATCTCTTTTACTTCAACCCCCCCCCCCCTCTGCCCGTGGCGCAAACGAGTGACTACCCGCTTAGACGGCGGCCCCTGTTTTTTTTTTTTTTCCCTCCATTTTCAGCTAATTTTTCGTTTGCGGGCGAAATTCT
>Ga0179593_1707222_pt1 | contig 10757 bp, 9 predicted proteins | sample CZODoug2_1_08_16_FD_185931 | JGI IMG/M metagenome (GOLD analysis project Ga0179593, IMG submission 185931) | Vadose zone soil fungal communities from Angelo Coast Range Reserve, California, USA - CZODoug2_1_08_16fungal (PacBio error correction) | ecosystem: Environmental > Terrestrial > Soil >... | reverse complement strand
GGCACAGCCCCCCAAGGAGTTGGAAGAATGTCTCTTCTTGTAGCGATGTTCCTTTCCGATATGATCCCCACACGGCGGATTTCTCCCGGGGATCGGTCTTCCCTTCCTTTTGCTCTTAACTTCTCCCCCGGAGCCGTCCTTTTCGTCTTTTTTGGCATCGCTGGCTGTTCTCCCGGCGCGTCCGGCAGTTGCGCGATTTAGAGCTTTCCCCTGCGTCCGGCCAGATCTCTTTTTAGCTAGAGGCGCTTAATGCCCTTCTCGATCGGTTAGTTCGGAACTCCAATAATAGTGGTGATTCGACTTCCCTCCCTTTGAACGATATATACCTTTCCTATGTCAGGTGTTTTTTCATCAGGGAGTCCCTTCCTCCCTTCTCTGAAACTTCTTTGTTTCAGGTTCTCCAGTATTCCCCAACAGGTCTACGATGCCGGTGTCCGCCTTCACCGACACCCCCCGATCCCTCTTTTCTTTCTATGCTGCTCTCGCCTTCTTTCTCCTAAGGTCCTTCCCGGTCCTTAGAAAGTGAAGTCCCCTTGCCCCGTATCGAATTTCTTTCCCTCGACCGCAGCAGATCGATTTCTATGCGGATTATCTGATCCGTCCTTTCATGCGGGTCCCCTTTCCTTCTGGCTAGGATTTTGATTCCCTGTAAGTTTGATATGGCGGCGGTTCATGCCCTCACTTTTTCCCTGCGCATTGCCGTTTCTCTGGAACGATCGTTTTTTTTTCCCTGTTCTCTTTTTCCCCCCCCAGGGTTAACCCTGCCGCTGAGGACGTTCTACCTGATGAACAAGGAGACCTTTCCCTCATCTTCTCGAAACATCCCCTCTTTCGGTCGACCACGTCTCACACCCCGATTCCTTGAGCGTCGCTATCCCAACCCAAGAATCTTCTTCCCTAAAAACTGGCGACGGTTGTATGAAGAGAGTCCCCCCTTGGCTGGGTGAGACCTTCCCATAGGGTTTTCTTTTTTTCTGGATCCTTTTAGAAGAGGCTGGATTTCGAAAGCCTCCGCTGAATGGATAGGACCATATTCCTTTTATGGATTCGTCCCGATAACTTTCCCCCAGACCCTTATAGTTCCGATGAAGCGTTCGCGGCCTCGGGGATCGACGCCCCTTCCTCTACAAAAGAGGCTTCTAAGACCCTCCCCTTACTCGCTTTTTTTGTCATTTGGTTCAGGAAAATTATCCCCCCCCTATGGAAATGATTGCAACCCCCCCCCTCTTGGCGCGGCGGCGCTCCCTCCTCCTTTCCCTCCGAAGATGACTATTCCCCCTTTCTTTCTGTTGTAGCTCTTTCCTTAATGGGGCCGCTTTTCCGAACCCCATTTGGATCCAGCATTCATCCCGAAAACGAGCTCGGATACTCCTAGGCCTTCCTGCGAAAGCTTCCCTCCGATGAGGCTTGCTATATGACCGGCGACGCCGAGACATCTTCCCGAATATCCGGGGTTCACTTTTTTTTTTCTCTTCTTTTTTGACCATCCCTTGGGTGCTGACTACCTTTCGGCCAACGGGCTGGTCGGAGCTGGCGCTGTCTGCCCATTTCCTTCCCGTCGACAGGCCGCGCCATTTTCCTTTTTTTTTCAAATTAGTTTTTTTTTCTTTCTCCTCGATTTCACGCCCTTTCTTGGGAGCATGATCAAGGTCGCGACAACGGATACAGGTCCTGTTTCTACTTGTTTCGGCTTGCTTTTCAAATGGCTTCCCCCTCCTCCCGTCGAAAGGGTTTCCCCCTCCCTCCTTGGTCTTTCTTCGGCAACTTCCCCTTTTAGTTGCTGAGAGACATGCCTTCCTGGAGCGTGCTTCGCCGAGAGGATGTGCGCTTCACTTCCCTGATGGGTCCCTCGATTCGTACGATCTTTTTTTCAACGTTTTCTGAAGATATTTCTCTCTTTCTCTTTTTCCTCACTCTCTAGAGATTCTCTTTTCCCTCCCAAAGTTGATTTCGGGTATATTCGCTCCATTTTTCCTCCAGGCGACATCTCCTCTTCCTCTTCCCCGCGCCAGTCATTCAGGTCGCGAAGCAGTGACCTTTTTCCAACTTTTTCCCTTTTTTCCTTTTGTCAACCACCACCTTTCCACCGTTCGGACTTTCTTCTCCCGACGAAAGAACTCCCTACATTTGTATCGTTGTCGCCCTCGGTGATCGCGCCCCTTCCCTTCGGAATAGTGGCCCCTCTAGCGAGACCTTCCCCCTTCCCTTCGAAAACGTGGTTTTCCCTTGCGTCCACCCCCTCCGCCCAGCTCGGCACGAGACGGTTTTTTCCGAGACCTTTGTCATCACCCTCGATGGCCCTACCGTGCACCGTTCGAGTTTCTCGGTTAGGAGTCGCGTCAGCTTCCTTTTGCAGACTCAGCGGCGAACTTTTTTGGCAGCCTTGTTGGACGCGGTTTTCTCCGGCACTGGTCTTGTGCATGCTGCCTCCAATGAGGGATATTTGGGCTTTTCTGGAACTGAGGTTTTTTTTTTTTCCCAGTCCTAACCGCCCTTTTTTTTTCTTTTCGAGTGCCTGATGATTTTTTCCGCCTTCCTTCCGCCCAATCATTGGTGGCACCTTAATCCGGCGGCTGACCTTTTTCCAACACCCTCCTCGACAGCGATCTTTTCTTCTTCTTTGTAGCGGAATGAGCCTCCCCCCCTGCCTGCCTTCGCGCGACTCCTCCATAATTCGGGTTGTCAGTGGTAGACTCCCCCTTCCTCATATGTTTCCGATTCACAAGCATCACATCCCGCGGCGAAAGCGCAGCGCAAGCCAGTTCCTCATCACCACCCCCTCTTTTCAGGTTCCAGCCATCTCTGCGCCTAGCCAGGTTTCGCGACCGATGACGTGTTGCGACTCCTCTCGCATCTTTCCGCTGCTTTTTTGCTCGGAGCTGGTCGTTGTTTCTACTCCGGTCGAAATTTCCTTTTTTTTGTCGATATCGCCGGTCCACGTCCCCTTTTGGGGACTTTTTTTTCTCCATAGTCTTCCCTTCTCGCAACCTATTTCGTACCTCGCCAAGCGGCCGCGTGCCGGTTTGCTGCCATCCCGACGAGCCATACGCTGAGCTGAGTCAAAGACTTCCCTTGCCCCCAAGCAAGGTTCCCAGTCCCTTCGGAATCAGATAATTTCCCAGCACCCGCTTTTGATGCCGGGTCAGGTCGCAATTCGATACGTCACCTCCTTTTTTGCCATTACGAGCGCCCCCCCCTGCCTTTTATGGACCTTCCCTTTCTCTAGAAGCATCCTCCCCGAGCTTCCTCCTTCACACTGGGCGCTCCCAAGAACAGATAGAGGTGGGCCGACCCCTGGCAACCTTTGCAGAACAGTTTTTTTTTGCGAGACGGATCGCGAGCCTGCTTCCCGACCACTATCGATATCGGCCAATGCCGTTAAGTCGAGCCACCACGATCTGCGACAACCTCTTCCCCTCCCCTCTTCCTGCAGAGGTCCTTTTTTTTTATGCCGAAAACCTTCTCCTATGGGACGACCTTCCTTAGAAGCTTTCCCTGCGCCGGGAGTACTTAGTAGTCCCGATGCCGCTTTTTTTTTTTTAGGATCCCTCTTCACCTTGATCATGTCGGTCTTCAGATTCTTCTTCCCAGCCTTGCAATCAGACCAGTAACTTCGTAATCACATTACAGCGGCGCGCGCCAGGTTCTTCCACGCGGTTCTTTTTCCCCCCCCTTTCATATCTTCTTTCCCCTCTCCCCTTTTGTGTCCCCTCATAAAGTCTTTTCCGCGAAGAACTGGCGTCGTCGCCGCTCTTGATCTTTCCCGCTTAATGGTTCCCCTTTCCGGCTTGCTTTTTTCTAGGTCCTTCCGTCGCAAGATCGCCGTGATGGTCAGGTCGGCGCATTCCGACGCGCTGTTATCTAGCGTCTTCCCCAGGAGTTCATTTTCTCTTTATCCGGAGTTTTCCTAGTCGGCTCATGTATTTTCCCTCCGAAACATATATCTAGATCGAGGATCTGTTCGGCACCAATATCGTGGTGCTTCTTTTCCGGCAATGGGGCCGATCCTCTTTATTTAAGCTTTGCGTTGTCTTCTCTGAAGGATCTCCCTCTCATGTTCTGCAACTGCCACCTAGATCTGTTTCTTTTCTCGCCTTCCCTCCTTTCCCCTCCCTAAAAATTGCTTTCTCGAGGATTTCTTGAGTGAAGCTAGTTTTTTTTTTCTTTTTTTCCTCAACTTTGACCGTTAGATTTGAGGGCCTTCGACCGCATCATCCCCGGTGATGCGGAATTCCTTTTTTTCTGCCGATGGACTTCGCGTTCACCTTCCTTTGTCATGAGGGGATTTCTTCCTTTATGTGGATCCCAGTATGGTATGGCCTTCTTGCGGTCATTCCAAACGGGCACGCGCATTCGCCCCTTTTTTCGAGGGGGTTCACGGATCTTTTTTCTATTTAGGTTATTTTTCAAACCCGGTAACCGATGAGGACGTGACCGGACCTGATCGACACTTCTCAGTTTTTAGAAACTTCGCGAAACCTTTCCTTCGACCTTCCTCGCGCTCTTTTGGCGTTCTATTCGCTGGTCCGAATCGTCGCGCGGCAAACTGTGCTCGCAGCTCCCCAGTGGTTTGGTTAACCAGATGCCCCTTGTTCTGGCGACCTTTTCCGAGTTCTGCTGATTTTTTCCCCCTCCGAGGAATGTGTCCGACAAATACGGTTGGCTTCTGTCGATCCCCCTCTCCCCCCGCCTAGGGCGTTTTTTTCGTCGTATTTCCTCTTGTGAAGGCCGAGTCCTCTCTACTCTTACAACGGTCTGATCTACGACACAGCGATCGCGTCCTTCGCTGCTTTTTTTGAGCGACCCCTTCGACGGATTACTTTTTCACCCCAATGATTTTTTTTTTTCCTTTTTCATCACTTCTGCAGGAACCTGATCGGTTAGAAGGCCTCCTTTCCCTGCCAGCCCCGAACCCAATCCTCTTGGCTCCGCATAAAGACGACAAACGACCTTTTCTCCCCTCTACGGAGCATACCTTTCTTCCGACCCAATTTCAGGGTTTTTTAGCCTATGAGGCTGCTTGCGCTGTTATCGAGGCTCGGTCTCCTCCTCAACGTAGTGTCCCCTGGTTTGAAGTTTCTCAGGTTCACTCTCAGGCCTTTCTTTCCTGATGTCTCAATCTTCTATGGCCTCCGACGCCGCGGAAGCCACGGTCTTTTTTCTGATGGTTCGCGCCCCCCCTATGAGTCTATGTTTCCTCCCCCGATCAGATTCCTTATCAACGCCTCACTTAACAGGCTCTTTTGTACGTCCTTGCCCTGGTGCCCCCCCGAAGCAGTCGAACGGGTCTAAACTTCCTCTCCCGGGCGACCCCATGGCCCTTCTTGCGATGGTCATGATGAGTTTTTTTCCCCTGAGGCGCGACTCGCCTTGGAGGATGTGCGCCTGAAATTCCCTCTGGGAAGCGATAGATTCTCTTTTCTCTCAACGTTTCCCCTCCTAATCTTATTGTTGCTGAGATTTCCGATCTCACGATCTTCGGAAAACGGCGATCGGGCGATCTCCCCCTTTCCCAATAGGGAATTGCATTTTTTCCCCCCTTCGAAGTTCTCCTTTTTTCTGCCCAGCTTTAACGCGGAATTCCACACTAGCGACTTCACCGTTCTCGGACTTTCGTTGATCCAGTTTGACGACATAAAGTCGACCTTCCTTTCTTTTTAAGTTGTCTCTCCGCGGTTCTTCCCGCGCCAAGGCCCTTTCTTTTTTTTGCACATATTTCCCGAGGAACCCTTCCCTTCTCCCCGTGTATTAAGAGGAATTAGCGTAACTGATGGCAAGCATCGACCATCTCTCCCCCCTCTCCGGGGCCTCTTTCACCTAGATGGCTTTAACCCCTCGGGATTTCTCGGCGCTCTTCTACCTCGGAAAGCTTTCTCAGCGGGGAGTTCTTGCGTTGCCAGTCTTCCGCGGTCTTCAAGTAAGCGTCGTCCTTGTGGTAGGCCCATGCTGCCCCCCTAGGATATTTTTTTTGTTTTTTTTGACCTCTTTTCTCCTTCATTTGTCCCCGTTTCGTCAAAAAGGCCTTCCTTAGTCGGTTTGCTTATTCCTCGCCGCCGGCGACCACCTTGTCAATCAGTTTTAATCAGTTTTTCGCCGTGTGACCGCCACAATACTTTAAACGCACTTCGCTTTTGTAGGAGCTCGGTGTAGAGGTCCTCCCTCCCTTCTTTTTTCTCCCAGAGATTTCCTGATTCTTAGCCAGTAATTACTTTTTTTTTGCAGTTCATCGACGAAGCCCCGGATATTGTTCGCTCAAGGCTCTTCTTTCCCCCCCACCCAAGTCCCGCGAGGCGAACCTTCCCAGTCGACCCCCGCTTTTTTTTTCTGACCACCCGAGCCGTCTCTCGGCCGACCCACGTCATCCCCGTCTGCGCGACGATTTCACTGTGTTGCGGAATTGACTCGCAATCTCCTTTCCTTTATGGCGCTTTTTGTTTTTGTTAGCGAAGCCTGAGTTTTTTTGGGCGAACGTCCTTTTTTTCTGCTCATGTAGCCCTTCCCCCCTTTACTCCCTTCTCTACAGTTCTCCCCTCGTAGAACTTACCATGATCGTTTTCCCTGTCAGGTGCGGGATTGGCCATCCTGCCGGAGCCCTTTTCCCTTTGCCCCGCGGCTGAGGACCCCCCTCAATCCAGGAATCCTCTGACAAGCACTCCTTCAGATAAATTTTTTTTGCCCCTCGAGAATCAGATACTTTAAACTGTGCCTTCGATCCGAGCGCCTCTTCTCCGACCTTCTTTTTCCCCCTCCATTCAGCGAGCTATCGACTCTCCCGCCCGAAGATTGTTCCTTCTTGACCCAGGAATCGTTCCTCCTCAAAATGCCCACCTCCTTTTTCTACTTTCGTTCGGCATCGTGTCGGAGCGCCTGCCCCCTTACCTGACCGCGGAATCTTCTCTCCGGCCAACATGCCGCCTTCTGATCTGCTTTGCCTTCCTGCTCTCGGCTCTCCTAATGAACATGCCGTCTGTCCGACGATCAGAGGATGGGCCCGCTAGAAGCTCGACAATCGCCTGATCAGACCTTCGCGTTCTCCTCCCCTCGCGTCGCTCTTCCAGCGGCTTGCTGAAGATCAGGCCTAGTCGAGACGGTCAGCAAGCCTGGCCCCCGACCAGTACTCTTTTCCCCCCTCCTCCCCTTACCTTTGTCTCCCCTGATAGCAAGTTTTCCTTTCGGTAGGTTTCTCTATGGTACTCTTTAAGAGATGAGGCCGACTCTTCTTGAAGAACATGAGATCGTCGCCCTCCTTTTCCCTCTTCCAGGTCTTCCTGACGGATCCTTCGGTGGTAAGGCTTCTAATGCATGCTCTATTAGAATCCTCGTACGATGGTCCTCGGCTTTGCCGACGAGCTTTTTTCCTGGACCTGAGCGCGAGGTCGATTGCGTTCGGCCTCTCGGATCGTTCCTTGCTGCATTTCCTTTCTCGTATGCTACGCATATGAGACGTTCCCCTCCCTTTGGGGGGTTTTCTCTGTCTCCATAGTGGTTTCTCACTCCTGCCCATGTGGACCTATCTTTTCCCGCGGTTCTTTTTCCGTTGCAACTCCTTCGCTATGTTCTCTTCTCCAGAAAGTTCCCTTGAAAGTTTCCTGTAGATAGCCTTTTTCCACGGTGCACCGCGACAATCTTGCTGTCTTTTTTTTTTTTCTTTTTCCTTCGAATGGATGCCCCTCGAAGGTCATTCGCGAGGTGGGGTCCCTTTCCATTAGACTTTTTACCGTATCTTTCCCCCCTTCACCCGCATACGATCGAGTGGCCCGGAAGTATCTGATGCCGATCCTGCTTTCCCCCCGTGCTTTGTCATTTCTTCTTTCTTACGGCTTTTCTGTGGCTCAGCCTCGGCAGAGTCTTTCTTCGGTCTTTGCAAGTTTTGCAGTTTTGACCCTCTCGTTGGCGAGATTGTCCCTGTTCGACGATTTTCTCCCTTCTTTTGACGGTCCTTGATTTTCTGGAACATGATACCCAAAGCTCGTTCGACCTCATTTCTTTTCGCGAAACTCCCCGCTCGCGACGCTCTCGCACAACCTTCTTTTTTCGAGATGGCGCGTTCGCATTCGTCGCCGCCTCTCAATGGTGACGTGGGGTCGCAAGAGCAACAGTGGTAGTGTGTGGCGCACAATGGTAGACTTTCTGTCGAACTGTTTCTTTCTTTTTCTTTTCCCGCATCCCCTTATTGTCTAGAAATATCCGGGTTGCGCGATCCCCACTCCCCCCCCAGAATGATGGCGCCCCTCTTCGTTCGAGACTTCCAGATCCAGCTTCCGAGCGGGATCGACGTCGCGCCCCCCCTTCCCCAAAGAGAGCTCCTCCCTTTCCAAGCGATCGCATTTCGATTTTTAGTCGCCCTTTTTTAAATTTCTTTCCCCCCATTTTTGGGCGCCGTTGCTCATCTTTCCATCAGGCTCGCCTGACTAGGCCTCCCCTTTCTTTTTCTGTTTGCTCTCTGTCTTTTAAGATTAGCCCAGCCCCGCACCCCCCCTATCCTATTGGCCTTCCGATCACCTGACACCAGAATTTTTTTCGATCAACTTCCGCATCAAGTGATCGCCCGCTGAGCTGCTGGCGTCTGTTTCCCGGCGACGCCGACGCCCCTTCCCCATGCCTAGAACGGTTTGCCCGGTGACTCTGCCAGACTCTTTTGATGAAGAAATTCGTTTTCCGGATCGGTCGAGCTGGTCTTCTTTTTCCCCCCTCGACTTTGACCGCGACCTGGATCGCCACGGTTTTTCCTCCCCCTCTTTTTTTTTTGCGCATCGACCAAGATCAGATCTTCACCGCGTTGCCTCCCCTCCCTTATCCAGGCCCTGTAGACGTTCTGTTCGGACGTTTTCCCCTTCTCAACGGAAATTCTCACGGGTGTCTCACCGGCCGTCATGGTGGTGCCTGCGCAATTCCTCTTTTTCTGGGAGTTTTTTCCTTTTGGGCACACGCCCCTCTTTTTTCTTTTTTGCGCGTTCTTTTCTGTGCGCCTTTTTGAGAGATCCCCTCGCCCCGTCCGACGCAACGGTTCCGTCTCCTTCTTCTCTGAATCTATCTCTTTCCCCCCTCCCCCTCTCCAGTGGTTGTGGGTTGAGTTTATTTCGAACTTCCGCGATCTTTCCCTGTCGATTTCTGGGACCCCCCTAGGCGAAGTCGCTTTTTCACCATAGGTCGGCAGCATTGACATCTGCTTCCCCTGCGGAAGTTGGCCTTTTCCCCCCCCCCCCCATATAGCCGTTCACCCGTCGACGGCCTTTTTTTTTCGCCCGCCCTTCGAAAACTCCCCCTTTTTCATGCAACGATTGCCATGCCACTTTTCGGATCGTTGGCGTGCCCCCTATCTCTCGATGCGTCCAACCATTGACAAGACTTTTTTCCCTCGGCCGTCGCTTTGCTTCAGGAAATCTTTCCGATCCTGGTCCAGGAAGTGTCCCTTTCCCTGATGGCCATCTTCCTTAAAAAAGTTCGTTCTTTTCTTTTTTCTTCCCTTCAGCGTCCTTCCATTTCCCCGCATGTTTCAGGGATGGCCTCGTCCTCCCGTTAGCGGCGCCTTCTGCGTGCGTGATTGAGCAATTTTTTTTTTGATGGACGCTTTTTCCCCAGATTCCCCCTCAGCATGGGACCGGCCGGTCGCGAGCATGATGATCGACGACGGCGCCCCCCCCTCATTGGTGGCAAATCGTCCGGAGAAGTTTCTTCCCCCCCCCCATCACCGCTTTGTCGCTTTTAGAGCGATTATGCCGATCCGAGCTCGGCGATTTCCTCCTGCATCTTTCCTCCTCCCGACGAGCGCCTCCTTCGGTTTTTATTTTTCCCTGTCCGACGTTTGGCTATGTCCATGGCAGCGGCGGCCTAGACACAGCCGCGTCCCCTTTAAGCGCAGCGCAGCCAGTCCCCCCCCCCCCCCACCGATCACGCTTGTTGCGAACCCTTCCCTTCCCTCTGCGATTTCCTTCGGCTTTTCTTGAGAAGGCTCTCGCCATCCTATCCGATGTTGGCGAGTCTGCGCGATCGGCGGTTTTCCTTTTTCATGAGGTCTCCCTTTCTTCATGGAGCCTTCTCCCTTCGGCGAGGGACCTTCCCCCCGTCGACCCCCCTCGCCAAACGCTGTTCCTCGCCAACGCGCAATGCGCGTTGGTTGCTTCCATGGACGTAGCCACAGCTGACAGCTGCTCGGGTTGAGTGATCAACTTCCCAATCAGGACTCCTCATGTTCCTGAAAGGCCATCCCTTTCACTATCCATTCAGCATAACTCGATTTCTTTCCCCTTTCTCTGAGAATCTAAGTTTCCTTTCTTTTAGACCTTCTCCCCCACATCCTACTTTCTATTTCTTCCTCCCGCGAGATCAGCGACTTTGTCCGGGGCAAGCGAACAGGCCTCTCCTCGACCCCTCCTAGTTTTTCCGACGGCAAATGTCCCCCCTTTTTTTTTTTCTTCCCAGCTTTCTGCTTTCCCCCGAACCCTCACGCTTTAATATCGATATCTCCCTGCCGGAATTCGTTTGAGCACCCTCTCTTGCGTTGATCCTTTTTTCCGATCGGAAGACCTTGCATTGCCCCGCACATGCTTCCCCGACCCCTCCTTCGTTTAACGTGGAGAAGTCGACATCGCTCCCGGACGCGCCGGGAGAACCCTCTCTTCGAAGTTTTTCCCTAAGGACTTTTTTTCCCTTTTGCTCATGTCTTCTCAAAACCCCGAATCGTCCCAGCCAGCGGCCGTTCCCCCGACCAGACGTGTCCATAGCCCCCCCCCCCCGCGACGTTCTTCCTTTTCCGC
>Ga0179593_1650827_pt1 | contig 10757 bp, 10 predicted proteins | sample CZODoug2_1_08_16_FD_185931 | JGI IMG/M metagenome (GOLD analysis project Ga0179593, IMG submission 185931) | Vadose zone soil fungal communities from Angelo Coast Range Reserve, California, USA - CZODoug2_1_08_16fungal (PacBio error correction) | ecosystem: Environmental > Terrestrial > Soil >... | reverse complement strand
GCTCCGCTTTTCTCTGAACTAAGTTTTAATTGCCCGGCCGGACATTCATTTCCCTCAGCGATGCCGGCTGGTTATCGGCGTACTTTTCCCTCGTTCAGAGAAAGTCTGACCTGGCTTACTGGTTTGCTGCATCTTCTTTTTTTTCGACTTTTTCCGCAGAAACCTCCGCCGCGACCTCCTGGGTCCTGCGCTAATTGCACACCGGAGAAAGGTCTCATTTTTCTTCTCAAGCTTCTTTTTGATTCTTTCCCCGGTGCCGCACCACGCAGGAGCCTGCTTTGTAACCCTTTTTCTGACAGTTTCCAGCTTTGAAGAACGCCGCATTCTCACCTGTATGCATTACGACCCTTTTGTCCTATCTCTATCGGGCGCTTTTCGAGCATCCGCCTTCGCGCCTCTCCTGGGTCGTTATAACGTCTTTTTGCAGGAGCCGCGCTTCTCGCCCTTCTTGTACCCCCCCCCTTGCGTCTCTGTTGACGCAGCCCCCCGACGGAATTAGTTCCCCTTTCTGTCCCTAGAGGACGCTAAGATATCTCTAGACCACCTCGATTCCTCTTTTTCCATTTTCCCGCCCCCCCTTCGTTGAAACCCCCAGCTGAAGTTCCCCAACCCACCCGCGTTTGTTTTTTGATTTAAGGGAAGAGTGTGCGCACTAGTTTTTCTTCCACAGTCCGTCTGTTATTGTTTTTCAGAGCAAGGCGAGGACATCGAGAAAAGACTTTGATTTAGCTACCATCGCTGCTTGGAAGCAACTGACAAGAAAATGACCGTCATTTTCCTCCAACCCCGCGTAGGAAAGAATGAGACTCGCCCTCACCATGAGCGAGTGTTTTTTATATACCAAGACCCTAATCGAACATCCCCAGACGCCCGACCCCCCGGCTGGTTCTACCCCCCCTTTTCTCATCACCGAATAAGAAATATGCGACCATTGTCCTTCCGCAGTTAAAAGATTTGACCCTGCGCCCCCTCCCGAAGAGGGTTATAAAGCAACAAATTTACCACGCTTCTAAGTATTGGAACCCGCTGACTTCATTCTTAACCTTTTCCCATCGGCTGGAAGACGTTACGCTATGGAGCGGTCAACGTACTTCCCGAGTGATTTTTCCTGCAATAAGTTTTCAGTGAATACCCTATACCCTAGCCGATTTCGAAACCCCCTGCTTCCTTTAAGACGAAGACGCTTCGTGTTTATCGTGCTTTTTTTTTCCAGACAGGATACGGAGGCTTTTCATCGCCCACTTCTCCCCTGACCTGAGTAGATAGCACTTCACCTCCCTTTTAACCTCTGAGGATAAATATCGAGATACCCTCCCAACGTTTTTTTCCCCCTCCCTTGCCCCTGAGACGAGTATTTCTGTCTTACACTTATTTTTTCTCCGCCCCTCTTCCCTGAGAGACAATCATTGAAGGAACGATCGTTCCACCCTTTTTTCTTTTCCCCAATTATTTCCTTCCGTCGCAGACCACTCTGAAGACCCGCCCTCTTGCTCGTGACTTTCCCGCCCAAATTTGCTGGAATTAGTTGTTTTTTTTTTTTTTCACCCCTTACGATGCATCCGACGTCCGTTTCCTGTGCCCCTCACACTTCTGTCCCATTTTATACATATGAGCGATCTTTCCAGATAGGACATGTACACCCTCCCCCCCGTCGATTCTTCACCGTTCTTGACTTCGTTGAGCGAGCTGGCCCTAAAATTGCCGCCCAGATCGCTCCGACTAGGTCTTAGGAGACCCCCCCCCTAACCTCCCCCCCTGAGTTCCGCCAACCTTAATGAACTATTTTTTGTCTTTCATGTATATTAAGCCACATCGAGGGTTTCGCCCGGGGAGCATCTCCTAGTTCACTTTCTGCCCCTTCCTCCCACGCCCACCTTACAAGAGGCGACTCCCATCGTGACTCCAGACTCTAGGAAGGCTCCGCCTCGCCCCCTCCGTTTCTTTTTTAGTGCTCCCCTCCGTACTGCGCTTTTTCTCCCCCTAGACCGGCACTGCCAAGCACCCGCCCCTCCCGTCAGGTCTTTCTAAAGCTACTTTTTATAATACACAAACATATCCCGCGATGTTTTTTCCCCGCGCGCCCTTGGTGAAACTTATTCCATGATCAAGCTTTTTTTAGTCTGCAGTCTCAGATTTCTAGCAAACTTCAGCATACGCGCCGTTTTCCTTCTCGCATGTTACTCTCTGGCTTTCGCTCTCCCTTTTCCTCTTTCCCTCCTTTTTTCTCGCGCGGCGAGCGACCTTGATATCCAAGTATTCACTATAATAGATCTCCTTTTCCTATATCCTTTTATGTCTGTTGATTTTTTTTCTTATCTTTCCCTCCACTTTTCTTCGTCCGCCTTTTCCCGTGCGACCCTAAATAGGAACGTCCCTCCTCCTTTAATTTTAAACCAAGCGAGAGAGTAACGAGACCAGAAAGCTAGCTTCGTTTTTTTGTTCGACTATCTCCCGTCCCTTTCAGCATGAAATAAGTTCCCAACTGACGAAGTTTTTTTGCCTTTACGTGATATCTGTGGTGTCTTATTAAAATTACCATTATTTTCGATTTTCCCGCCCGTACCTTCCTTTTGCCAGTAATAGGTATCTATCTGCGAGAAGTCTGTCCGTTTAGTCTCTACCCGTCATTGCTCGTTTACTCTAATAGATCTTCTTTCCCCTTTTTATTTTTAGGTCCCCTTTTCCTTTTGCTTTGCGTCGGTTCCCTTTGCGAGGCACAGAAATTGTGTCAGATTAGTCTCCCCTCTTACCGGAGAAACTCGCCTTGATTTTCATCCCCCTCCATCCCCCCGCCCCGTTAATGTAGTTGTGGAAACCCTGTTCTCTTCCGTTTTCAGAGTTTTCTCCGCAAGCTCACACGCGGGTTCTCCTCCCCCTCAATTGATTTGTGCAAAGTAACTCAGATAAGCTTTCTGTACTTTATCTACGCTGGTTTCGTTCCGTTTCCGAGCTGAAATATTTCTGATCGCGAGATTATACATAGGGTTTTAAGTGACACCTCCTACCCTCTCGGAGCCCTCTTCGAGATAGGGACACCTTACTTTTTTCCTAGGCTTCAACCTGCAAGGGAAGTCGCAGGTCGTCCGAGAGACCGTACAGGAGAAGTCTTCCTGTCTTGCTGAGAGGAGAGTGAAGATCTTCAACCCATCTTTGCCGCTAAGAGCCTTCGCCCCGTCCTTTTTTTCTTCCCACCTTTCTCTTCCCTTTCCTTCGATGAAATTGATCGACGATCGGCTCCATCTTTTTTACTCCGGTTTTGACCTTCGCCAAAGCCCTCTAAGCATAGTTTTCCGACGAGTTTCAGACTCAGTCTTTCCCCCATCTTCTCCACTTTATCTCTCCCACACGTCTCTTCAGCCCTCCCGTCTCATCTTCTTCCACATCCGCGTCTCCCCCACCGCCGTTTCGCTCAACTGCCCCCATCCTCATCATAACCAACCGGTTGTATCCTTCTACCCCCTTTCTTCTCGTCCTTCCCTGTTCCCGGCTTCTATTTAGCTTCTCCTTCATCAGTCCTATTCTATCCCCCCCCCCCCCCCCCCCCCCCCCCCCCCCCCCCCCCCCCCCCCCCCCCCCCCTCCTCCCCCCCCCCCCCCCCCCCCCCCCCCCCCCCCCCCCCCACCCCCCACCCCCCCCCCCCCACCCCCCCCCCCCCCCCCCCACCCCCCCCCCCCCCCCCCCCCCCCCCCCCCCCCCCCCCCCCCCCCCCACCACCCCCACCCCCCCCCCCCCCCCCCCCCCCCCCCCCCCCCCCTCCCCCCGATTTTTTTCCTCCTCTCGTCTTCGAAAATTTTTCGAGTTTCTTTCTTCGCCGTACAATAGGGATAGACCACCCCCCCCCTTTCCAAGCCCACGAACACTCTTTGTTCGTACCTCCTTCCTATGCCCCGTAATAACTTCCCAATTTCAGACTCGATTCCATATGAGTCGGTTAGGCCTTGGAAGACCCCCCCCCGTCCCCCACCCACCCACCCCCAACTGGTTTTCTCATGTGATTTCAGAACATTAAAATGGCCCAATCCCCCTTTCCTGAATTAACAGAGGCGAGAATGAGTGTATCTCCCCACGCCCCAGCTAAAGTTATCTTCGCTAGAGGGAGAAGTTAATCCTTCCCTTGCATCATTTTTTCGAACCTTCTAGAGAGCAGCTGCCCTGCATCTGGCCGTCTTCCTCGTTGGCCCCTGAAAATCAGGTGGAGTACTTCCAGCTTGCACCCCAGCCGTCCATTTCTTTTACATTACGCCTTACAGGACGGCCTCCTTTTTTTTCCCCTTCTCCCCCTCAGAGCCCTAGGATTCGCCATGGATTTAGACCCGTTTTTCGAAGTAGTGGAAGCCAGAGACGGTGCAGAAGAGAATGCTTGTTTGTGTCGGGCGGAAGTTGGAATGGCAGAGAGAGAGGCGGCGCAGAATCACCCCCCACCTCACCCACAAAGAACCAAGACACCACACCAAACCAGACCACCCCCCCCCCCCCCCCCCCCCCCCCCCCCCACCCCCCCCCCCCCCCCCAAATAGAATCTGGTCTTTTAATCCGTTTTATCCCCCATCCCTACCCTGCTGCGGTTGGATGGTTTCCCTAGACCGGTCTGAGGACAGACAGGTTTTTTTTTTATTTCCCCTGAATAGTCTAGTCTTCTTTTCCCTCCATGCTCCCCCTCCCGCCTTAACGACTCTCCCAAATAGTAGTACTTTCGTCTGCCCTCCCAAACTACCGTCTTTAAGAAATTCTATTATCTTTTTTTTACCTGTTCACCCCTTTTTCCCCTCGTCTCCTTCGTGAGGCCACCAGAATCCCCCCCACCCCCCAACATCACTCATTCAGGAACAGAAGTGAAATCGCATCGTAGAATGTGTCCCCTTCTTCTCCTTCCTTCGGACCTCATAGTCGACGCCGAATTTTCCCGCATGCCAACTGTCCCTCCTTGGAATCTCTCCTTCCCTATTTCAAGACTCTCACAACCAGTCTAATATGCACCTCTCTTTTTCAGGCTTCCAATTTCTTCCATAGCGCATCTCCCTTTTCCCCTCCTTTTTTTGTTTTTTTTTTTGAAGCATAGATGAGCGATGTTCACCCCCCTGTTTACACTTTCCCCTTTCCAGTGCCGGTACCGCGACTGCCTTTTGTCCCCCGGCTCTTTGATTGCATCTGCAAGCGACTCGCCCCCTTTCCTCTCTTGGCTTCTCCCCCGGCGTCGACGCTCGAAAGAAGCGACCTTCGGCGGCGTGGCTCACTTTCCAACGCTTCGAAGAAATAGAGGCTCTCTGCCTTTTCTTTCCTTCATGGATTCTTTTGCGAACCCCCCGCCTGACTGAGACCGAGGGTTTATAGAACGTGCCGGTCAAGGAGATGACCTTTTAAGACCGCTTCTTACCTCCTCGTTTGACTTCCCAGGATAGCCCGATAATGAGACGCGTCCCCTAAGGGTCTTTTAGAGATAGACATTTAGCCCACTCCTTCAGTCCCTTCCTCTGACTTCCTGAAGCGTTGCCCGACGAAACCACACGGCTCTATTATTAGGACAACCCCTTGTTTGACTCTCCCACGCCGAGCTACTGACCGCCTATCCTCTACGCTCTCCCGCTCGAGATCATCCTCGAACCGCCGCGAAACTTTCGGAATTTCCCACTCTTTTCCCACACCCGTAGGTAAACACCCGGGCGATTCTTCGCGCATTCAGGGGGCTAATAAAGAGTGCGCTTCCAAGTCCCTCCTATGGGGTTCAAGGATGCAGAGGGGATTTCTACCATGCGGGTTTCGCCTAATCCTTTTCTAGCTTAAAGAATACTCCCCCCGATCCCCCCCCTGCCCTCCGGAGAGCCCCAAAATCCAGGCTCCCCCCCTCAGAAATGAACTAAGAAGTGCAGCCTCAGTTCTCGATTGGAGTTTTTTTTTCCCTAGGGACTGTCCTCCCATGACCCCAGAGCAGTCCCCCCCATTGTCTTTGGATAACTTTTTCAGGAAACTAGGACATGCCTCCGAACCTGTCCGTTTTACACCTCTCCCCTGTTCGTTCCTCGAACCTTCGAGAGTTAATGCGCCCGCTCAGCAAAGGACGATGGAACCCTCCTATCCCCTTCCGACTTCTTCGAAGGCGCTCTACGATGGGCCTTACGGACGAGCTGTCCCGGATATATTTTCGATCGAGTGCTCAATATACGTGTTCTCCCCCCCCCTCTTCCTTTAAGACCCAGACGGCGAGCCTGTCGATTGCACGACAGTAAGGAGCTTTTTTTTGACGCAAACGTCCGAGTTCTCTTGGGGCGAAGGACAAGTCCCGGAGATCACCCTTCCCCCCCAAGGCAATCCAGTACACGCGTACGAGCCTCGCCCCCAAGGATAGCTTGTATAGTCTGAACCCCTGTTCTCCTTTCATTCTCCCTTTTGCCACGCTACCCAGGAGCCAAAATCCCTCCCCCTCCCCCATCTGCTTCGAATTACATGCTTCTGAATGAGTTCTCCTCCATCCGCTTTTTCCTCCTTTCTCTTCCGGTTCTCCCCTCCCCCCAAATTCGATCAATTGTGGGCTTTGTCCCCGCTTTCCTCCCCCTTGCAACTCCAGACGGTGTTTGGTTCCCGGCGCCCTCTTTATACGATTCCTTTTCGCGCTATACCCTACAGAATCGACGACGATTCCCAACCGCGCACTTTCTCTTTTTTTACTTTCAGGACTTGACTTCCCTGCTGTTTCGTCACTTTCCACCTCCCCCCCCTCACGATTTGCCTAATTTTACCGAGAGGTTCCCTTTGTCCTTTCGCACCCCTCCCACGACCCCCTCAATGGTTTTTCACGCCAAACTACCTTTTTAACGAGTTTTCCAGGGGCCCGCTTTTCCCTATGCGCCAAGGCCGAGGGTGCCCCCGGGCTTGCCCTGATGACACATTGAATGGTCCATGGCACCGGCCCCCACTTAGCTCTTCCCCCCAATTTTCCCATTAATGTTTTTTCCTTGATACGCCTCGCCCCTGCTAAGAGACGCGCTTATCCTCCCCCTTCTGCTGCTTGCTGGATGGGACCTCGGAGACTAGCACTCCACGCACTTTTTTTCCTTATTTAACATGTATTTAAAGCGGATATACTCCCCCCGTCTCCCCAGAACCTTCTCTCCTTTTTCAGAGTCTCAGTAATGTCTAAACTTATTTCACTGCTTTTGCAGCCCCTTGCCTGAGCGATCTAATTCTCCTACCTCCCGATTCCAGTATCTCCCCGAGTTTTTTTCTCCCCGCAGCTCTTTCGTGTGCCATTCAGGTTCCCTTCATGAATGAAGTTATTTCTCTTTTTCCCCATCCCCCTTTTTTTTTTATTGTTTTTTATATCTCTTTGTGTTATGTCCTCTTCCTTATTTTTTTTGATGTTTTTGTTTTTTTTGTGATCTTTTTTTTTTTTTCTTCTTTCTTTTTACTTTTAGTTTTTTTTTTTTTTGTGTTGTTCTTTCAGTTCTACCTTCTTCGCTCTCTTCTCCTTCCCCTGAATGGAACGTCCAGGCTGACCCGGAATGGCAAACCACTGCAGAGACGAGAAGCTCGTTCGTTTTCTTTGAATCCTACTTCCGCCCTCCAAGATTCTCATTCCTGTGAAATTAGTTTTTTGCCAGGAGAAGGAGAGGTCCCCCCCCCCTTCTCCCTTGTATCTTTCTCGACCTTCAGCAGTAGCGTAATTGATTTGCAGTGCCTTTGATCGCCTCCGTCTTTTCCCCCCGGCCGCCTTTTCTAACCTTCCTCTCTTATCCTTTATATTCTTCAGTCTAAGTTCGGAGCCCCCCCATTCTTTATCAGGATTGGTCCAATTGTGTTTCCGCCCAGGTGAAAACCATCGGCCTTGGCCTCATAACGCCATTGACCTCTCCAACCTCAGTTTCTCATTTAGGTGACACCTTGGGAGGATAGTGTTCTCAATCCCCCCCGCTTCCAGCTCCCCATGCCCCCCCCCCCCCCCTTGCCAGGCTCTCTCAGCGAAGTCAATACTTTCAGATGCTTGTCCCCCCTTGCCGACATCCTTTCCTTTTAAGATCGGATTGAGAGAGAGAGATCTATATCATTTTTGCTTTCTTCCCCTTAAGTCGATTTGGAATGGTCGACCCGGTAAACCACACCTTCCCCATATCCTGGCCCAATCGAAGGGATCGTAGCCTTGTCTTCGAAGTCGGAGAACCTTTTCCGTTCCCCCGTTTTCCGAGTCCTTGGCGGCGATTTCAATTAGGGAAGCTTGACATCCCCTCCTCCTCTTCTCATCAATCGAAATGCTTCTCCCCGTACGGCAGTCTTCCTGCGGAATTTTTGTGTGATTTCCTTTCGCAGTTTGCCTTGCATCGACCACATCCGAGCTCAGTGAGCTCTCCTCGCTGCTTCCCTATTTCCCCAGCTCTCCTTCGTAGTAAAAGTCCGCGGTGTTTTCTGATTTTTCCTTTGGCTCTTCCTATTGTTACCCGCCAGCTAGCATCGCCGTCCGACCATCGTAACTCTCCTTCAATTTCCTTCCTTTACGGGAAACGTTTACGGAGTTAAATATGGAGCCTTGTTGGCGGAGCCATTTCAAGTTTGGCTTCGCATGTCCCCCCCCCTTTTCACGGTGATGAAGGCAAGAGGGCCGTAGGTAGAGCAATCCTTCCCGGTCTCTATCCTTTGCTCTTTCAGTCGTTCCCCGAGATATGCTCTGTAGCAAGACGCGGGCGCCGATGAGGTTGACTTTCGTTTTTCCCCCCTTTTTTCGGCCTTCCGTTAGAGCATTTGCCAGAACTAAGCCAAGGTATCTCGCCGTATTTCCTTCCCTGCTTTTCACTTCATCGCATCCCTTCTGCCCCCTTCCCTCCCCCCCCTCCGCGGGGTTTAGGCGGTTTTGTCGACGGATGCGTCCTCGATTGTCCTCCCCCTCGGCCTTGTCGTAGTTTCATTCTTGCGCTCTTCGGCTGGGGCCTTTAGTACAGCACTCCTTTCCCTTCGCCGATGGTCGGTGGCCGCGGCTCTTTCTGATCCTCCCCCGAGGCCCCCCTGAGCCAGGCATTCTCTCGACCGCCAGTCCCCGTTCTCTTTGTCTAATGCTCCTATATTGATGAATTATGATTCTTTCATCTCCCTCCCGCTAAGTGTTCATCTGTCGATTCCGGTTTCGGCACCGTCAGAATACAAAATCCCTTGATTTCTTTCTCGTTTGCATTTCCCCCCCCCTGTCCCGGCGCGTTCCCGGCGCTCGTCGAAGCCGACACACCCGCAATGCCCTTCCGCATCCTTCTGAGCTCCCCTTTCCCCTCCCCCCCCGACTGACAGACCGCGCCCCCGTCGCTTCCCTGCAAATGCACCGCTTCCTTCCTGCCCTTTTCCCCCTCGCTCCCCTCCTCCTCCCCCTTTTTTTTTGAGAGAGGATGCTCGTGGAAGAAAGCTTCCGCCGTCCTGGCATTTTCCCCCTTGAAGCGAAGAGCGTGTTGTCCCTCTTGTCTCAGTCTGCCCCCGGCTACGCTGCGGGGCCCCCACTTTTTTTGTTTGCCTTTTATCGGCTTCCCCTTCCTCTCCTGAATAAGGACCCGAGCCGCCTTTTGAGGGGCCGAATTGCCCCGCGCTCACGTCTTTCCTATGCCCTCTCCCGGCGGTTGGCGGTTCTTTTTCCGCAGGGTCTCCCCCGTTGCTTCCCGACTTTGAATAGACCTCTTCTATCCCTTTTGGCCAGGGGCATGACGACCGGCTCGATATGGTGTGCCTTACTTGGGGCCCGTACCGCAGTCCCCTTCCATTTCCCGCAGTAGCGATTCTCCGACCAATCGTCTGGACAACAGGTTTTTTTTGACGAAGACACCCCGGCCTTTTTCCTCGACGTTCCTCCCCCTTACTTTGATCATTCCACTAGAAACCGAAGATAATACGGCAGGCCTCTTCCCCTTAGTCGTACCAAACACTGGTTCCTTTAAACAAAAGAGGCTGTAGCGGCAGTATTTGGTTTCCTTCCTCCCCCGACAATCCCCCCCCCGAGTTTTCCGTAAGGAGCAGGACTTGGACTTTCCAAAAGAAGTAGTTTGACCGTTCTGGCAAAGAATACAACTCCGTGCGGGGACCCCACCCCGTCGGCAGATGCGCCGCTGAAGCACTTTAGTCTTTCTTCTCCCCCCGAGAATCTCTCGGGGACGTTCACTCCTCCCCCTATTCCCCCGGTCGGGATCTTGCATCCCCCTTTTTCCCCCCGGACCCCATTCATAAGTCACGGTTCCGCCTTATGAGACTGCCTCTCTTTAGCTACTTAGAAGTGGATAGCCGACCCTTCCCGTGCTAAGCTGCCGTGCCAACTTTACTCCTACCTTCCCGGGTCTTTCGTCAGATGGTGCCTGCCCCCCTGACGACGAGAGGGCTTATGGGGTTGCTCTCCCCCCCCCCCCCCCAGCAGTGTATCCCCGTTTCTTCCTTTCGAAGAGGCCTTCTTCATCGGCTTTTCTCTGCTCCTCGAGCTCGGCTGGTCGAGGCAATTCCCTTTTCAGCTTAGCGTCTCAAGTCCGCGTCCTTGCAGGAAGGACTGCCCCGACTCTTTTTTTGTTGTCCCATAACGGCGCGATCTTCGTCTTCCAGAATTGGCGATCACGGCCCCATCCGCCGATTTTCCGCTCGCCGGTTCGGAGAGTCGAAGACCCCCCCCTAGACGCGTTTTTATCCCGCCCCCCCCCCCCCCCTTACGATGGTCCGTGGGTTTTTCTAGCTCGCCGCTCGAAGTTCTTGGAATGGCCCGGATCCCCCTCCGCCCTATGTCTACTTTCTCGCGCCCTGCAAACGCTTGAATT
>Ga0179593_1503470_pt1 | contig 10757 bp, 11 predicted proteins | sample CZODoug2_1_08_16_FD_185931 | JGI IMG/M metagenome (GOLD analysis project Ga0179593, IMG submission 185931) | Vadose zone soil fungal communities from Angelo Coast Range Reserve, California, USA - CZODoug2_1_08_16fungal (PacBio error correction) | ecosystem: Environmental > Terrestrial > Soil >... | reverse complement strand
CCATACTGTTTCGTCTGCTTAGTTTGCTCACCCTTTAACGGTTTCTTTTTCCGATTGACCTCAGGACGGTGTCGCTGGCCTTCGCTTCCCCCTCGCTGAGGGGCTCACCCCGGTGAAGGCCCCCTGATCCCTCAGATTCCGTTTCAGTTCTCCGGGCTTGTCCTCAACCCTTTCCCGGTGGGCTCGTATGTAATCCTTCTTCTTTTTCTTTCCCTTCGACTGCTTATGAGGTGCCCGGGCAGCTCGATCGTTGGGTCGAGTCTTTTTTGTCCTTAATCACCCCGCTTCCCTCCCCTGGCCAAAACAGCGTTCAACTTGCACGACGTGATCGTCGAGCCTTGAACTTGAATGACCCCCTGCACTCTATCATTGACCCGACTTATTTCCGGCGGCTGGCCCGCGACATGCGTTTTTCTTAGTGCTTTTTGTTCCCTCTCGCCCCCCCCCCAAATTGCCTCCCTTTCCCTCTTCCGTCACAAGACACCGCCCTTCTGCTTTCCCCCTCAAAAGATTTCGCCCTCACTTTAAGCCTGTTGCTCAACCAAGACACTCGCGGCCCCCCTCCTGTTTTGTTTTGAGAGCCTTTGAATTCGTTTTATTCTGCCTAGTTTCGGGTAGACCCCCACTCCGAGGTTTTTGGGATTTTTTCCCATTCACCGCGCTTAGTCTTTGTCCTGCAAGCATCGTTCCAATTCTAGCTTCTTCTGTTTTCTTTAGAGTCCTAAGAATGACGGTCTGCCCCCTTTTGAGCTCTGCTACTCGCCTCGCGGTTTACGTTGACCAGTCCCTTCCTTCCCCTGCAAGGATCCCCCCCCGCCGCACCTTTCCGGCGGCCGCATTTCGTCTTCGATTTCCAGGAAAATGGGGAAGCGTCCCGTCCTTGCCGAGTCCTTCGGGCTGTATGTCGTCCCGCTGGGTGTCCGCCATGACGCCCATTGATGACGAGCCCCCCTCAAGAGCTCGGGGGCTTTGTCTCCAGGGTAGGTTCTGCATACACATGTTTGGCATATAATCTCGTACTTCTCGCCCTTTGCCTGGGGCACCACCCAGATCCTCCTGAGTCCGTGGCCGCTGTGCGCGTTACTGGCTTTCGGCGTCTTCTCCTGCTCCCTCCTCCCCTTCAATTTCCTTTCACCTTCTCCCCCTGGTCAACTTCATTAGAAGCGCCGATGCTTTTTTAGACCTTTCTACCCGGCATATTTGCTGTATCGACCCAAAGCACAATGTCCCATTAGACCGTTACTGAGCCCTTTCCCGCCCTTTGCCAACCACGGGTCCCATAAAACAGGTTCCAACCTTCGATGCCATTTGCGCCAAGCACTTTCCCTTTTAGAGATAGTCTCCTACGCTTTTTCCCCTCCGCAATCGTTGTTCGTCGTTTCTATATCGGTGTTCAATGAACATTCGGTCCACAGGCTAGGCGACGGAGACTTTTTTAGTTGAAGTTGGACACCCTTTTTCCGAAGCCACTTCTCTTGTCCCCCAAGCGCGATTTGCCCCCCCGCTAGCATTTTGCCAATAAGCGGGGTGTTTGGGTCTGGGCCCCTTTCAGAGCAGGTACTCCGATGATTTTTTCCTCCCGGCGTTCCAGCAGATGCTTAGTAGTTCACTTGGCATTATGGCCCATTGGGTTGTCGCAAGTCCATCTATCCTCCTTTAATACGTTTTGAATGCTAAAGGGCCTGTCGACTGGATCGCCAAGAAGAAGCCAGATGCTACTCTGCATCTTTCGCGTCTTAGGTTTGAAGAGTGGCCTATGTCTGCTTTTCTTTTATTTCCCTGCCCTTTTGTTCCTCCGGTGGCGGTTATTCCCTTTGCGTTGGCAATAGAAGTTTCATCTCTTCTTGTTCTCCAGTCTCTGATAACAACGAAGCCTCCTGCTCCGCTTCTTGAGGCTCCCGGTTTTGAAGCAGGCGTCCTTCCCCCCGTAACTTTCCAGCGCGGCCGCGTTTTTGCCCAACTGGCGAGACAGGATTTCTCTCTAATGTTCTGCTTTGAGTCATCGGTCCTTACTCTCACTGGCCCGTAGAGCGTTCCCTCCGTCTGCCTTTGCCTTTTTCTTGATCTCCTCGTCCGATCTCTCGCTGATCAGCGAGAAAGATCCCTTCTTTCACTTTGATGTTGACTCTTTTTCTTCGCGCTTCATCCTGGTGTTCACGGTCCCAAACGTCTTTTTCCTTGCTAAGATGGAGAGTCGTCCCCTTTCAAGGCGTCAGGAGGATTCTCGACGGCGGAGGCGCCTATTGCCCCCGCTTTTCCTCTCCAAGCCTGATCTGCGCGTCGCCTTTCTGCGCTCCCTGACTGGGTGGACCCCCGAATTCCGCAGTTTTCCGATTCTAGTGCGCAGTCTAGGATGATCCAGTCTGACGCCTAGGCTCATATCCTCTGAGCCCCTGCGGCTTGTTCAGCTATTCGACGAGTCCTGTTCTTTTGATGTTTCTTTCATCATCGAGGACCCCAAATATTTCACTTAAGCCCCCCCCGGGGCCCCCCCTTTCCTTCCACAAAAGGATTCGGCGCGAGCTCCGATGAGGGGCGGCACTGACTCCGATTCTGCCTCTTTTTTGGTGGCATTGATGATTAGGATTTTATCCCTGGCCCCTCTGCCGTATGTCAGGATTTATTTTTTTTTTTTTTGATCGGATTTTCTCCCCCCCCACCCCCCCCCCCCCCCCATCATTTGGCCCATGGATTCGGGGTACTAAATATGCTTATTCGAGACCTAGTTCCCAGTTTCGGCGTTTCCTATATAAAATGCGCCTCTTTTCAACCAACCCAAGAATTTATTTTTCATGCTGAGGTCCTGTTTATCCGATGTTTTCAAATTCGCTGACGGTTCTCTGGTTTATTTGTTTTCCTTTTTTCCGCCCCACTCTTCGCGCCGTTCTTTTGATCGCTGTTTTGCCCCCGCCCGCTTTTTTCAACAAGAGATATCAAACGCCTGGTATAAACCCTTTTCCGTTTTAGCGTTAGTCCCTCATTTAAGGCATGGTCTGATTGCTGTTCTGCCATTTTGTCGTCGAATTTATTGTTTTTTGTGTGCCCCCTTTTTCCCAAGTGGCTCGTAAAAAATTTTTTGTGCACCCGGTACGTCCTTTGATTTGCCCCTTTCCTTTTTGCGATCTCGTCCCTTGCCTTTGTCGGAGCCCTTGTTTTTTCCGAATATCGGGAATGTGCCGGAACTTACCACCATCCGAGTGACTCGACTCCGCCTGGTTTCACTGTCATTGAGAGATTATTCAGGATGACGCCGTATCAGTCGCGTCCTCTTAAATATAAGGATAGTCTGTTCTTTGTCAGCTTACCTCTGTCCGACGCTCATCGTTCACCCCCCTCGATGACTTTGGGATAGCGCCGCTGTCGACCCCGATCCTTTCAGCTGGTGGACCTTCGTCTCATGCGCTTCATGGCGGACTTTTAACCTGGGCCCCTTTGATCGGTTCCATTCCTTTAAGAGGAAGTACAGAAAGGACTCTCTTTTTTAACTTTGTTCGGGTTGGCCCTTTTCGCACATATTCGGCGTTGAATTGGGTCTTCTTGGGTTATCCTTTGAGTCAGGATTTATTTTTCGTGCCCCTCCTTCCGTGGTCCGTTCCGACGTAGCCTCCTTCTCCTCGATTCTGATTTCTCCCGTCACGCCCCCTGAATCAGGGCCGGATTATTGACGATCACCCCCCGCTCAATGGATTTTTCACCACACACCCAGTCTTCGACCCCGAAAACACCCTGAGCAGTACTGCTCTCCCCGCTTCCCCCGGCTTGCAGCTATTGTGATTTGCTTGCCACGAAATGTCAGGTTTTGAATTTTCCCTTTTCCTCTGGGATTTCCAACATGCCGACTGTCTTTGGGAATTACCTGTGCCTCCGTTTTTGGCCTTAGTCCTAAAGACGCATCTCCTCCCCACACCATCCAACCACAGCGATGGCGCCCGGGGCCGGGATTTTTTTAGATGGATCGGTTCGTTCATGCATCTATGATTAAGTTTTCTATCGGGCATGTGATGACTACCTTCCCTTTAGTTTCGCTTGTATTGGCATGGTCCGGTTTTGACGACTCTTTCCCTCCGACTCTTAATTAGCAGAGATGCCCCCGCTTTTTCTTCGTAGGGGTGATGTGTGTTTTTTTTGTTTCACCACGAACTTCATTACCTTAGCCTTAACAGCTTTCGCGGCCCCCCTACGGCCGCACCCTTCTGGTAACCGTATCTCCATCCCGGTGTCTTTCTTTTCCCTTTGGGGCCCGCTACTTCAGTTCCAAATCGTGTTTCAATCCCTCCCTGTAACTCCCTCATGGGTTCACGCGATTTTTGTTGTGTTTACGTCCAATTCCCCCTCTCCATAAATCCGTGGTTGTTTGTATCTTCTCCCTTGTGTTCACCAGCGGCGTTTCCCAAATTTCCCCCTGTGATTGATTCCTTTTTTTTTCTCCGCTGGCAAAGGTCGCCCAACGGCCACCTTTCTCACACCCCGCGTGAGACGAGGCGAAGATATGTCCAAGTTTTGTCGGGCGCCGTGTTTTTTTATCATTTTTTTCTTCGGTCTTTCCCCTCGCCACCGTCGTTTTGAGCTAGATAGAACGTGCGTCTTTTTTAGAGGGTGTAAGTTTTTCCACCCCAGCGTCCAATGCCCCCCGCTCACTGACCTTCCTTGATTTTCGCAGCACACTGGCCCATTTCCTGGCTCTCAAACTGACCTAACATAGCCAGTTTTTCCCCCCGTCCAAGGCGGGCCCTGCTGCCCCACCCTTTCCAGAGACATCGGTGTTTGTTCTTGTAGATTTTGCTTTCGTCTTTTCCCCTTCGTGCTTCCCACAAAACTTGCCCTCGAGCACGCTGTACTAAAGTCCCCAGAAGTGGTTCCATCAAACATATTCGCAACAATTACACCTGGCCGATTCGTTTAATGTCACCCCATAGCGTTGTTTATGATCATTTCTTCTCGCGTGCTCTTATATTCTGCCTGTCTTTTTCGTTTTTTCGCCCCGCACGTGGGTTCCCCTTGGGTAGAAAAGTTGACGCGTCTTGAGGGTCCGTCGCCAAGCATCGCCCTCTCTTTTAGTTTGCCAGTCTGCTTGTTGATGGACTTTTTGTGCGAAGTCATTCGTGTCGCCGTAGGATGCCGCGATTTCCGGCCAGAGATGTAAAGACAACCTTCATCGTCCGCCACTGACCAAAAAAGCCACCAAGTTTCCGAGCCTATATAGGCGGCTTTTTTTCCCCCCATCTCCCCATTTTGACGCGTTCGATGACAGATTCCTGCTTGCGGCTTCGGCCCACGTTTTCTAGCAATTGCCATGGCCGTCCGACCCAGTGACATTCTTTCTCTTTCCCCCAGGCTCCCCTTTCTCGATCTGTGAGTCTGTTTCGCCTCCGTAGTTTTTGTTACACATGTCATCGGTCCTAGTGACCTTTTTCTTTTTTCTGGCGCTCTTCTTTTTTTCCCCGATCCGCACTTCTTCTTTCCTGGCATCTGTTCCCGCGGAATGCCGATACGGGTCACGTTTCAATCGGATGCATCATGCCCCCGTATGCCCGACGCACTCTTCGTGGTCCTTGTTACGCACTGCCCATGATGCGGTCTTTCTCGTTTTGTGCGACCCTCATGGCCTTTCCTATTCTCCCTTACACTTTCCGCCACGCGTAAAGGTTTGGATGGAGCTCCCTCTCCTTTTTTTCCAACCCTTTGGATCAAAAAGTTCCACCCTTTAACGGAAGCTCCTTTTCAGAATTTCAAGTACAGCCTCGATTTTCGTCGCCGCTCTGGACCTTCACGAAAATGTTGTCGTCTAGCGTTTTAGTCACTTCTGGGGCGGCAAAGACCCGTCTTGATCCTCTCCCTTCTGATGATGTGCGCGAAGTGTTTTCCCCAACTTTAGGGGGTCCACCCATTATGATGCGTGGAAATGCAGTTGCGCCGTAACTTCCAGTTTTTTTTCCCCAATTGAGGTCTTGTACATTTCTTCATTTAATCATCGCAGCTTCTTTCCTCCGCCAGATGCTCGGAGTACATCCGTTCCCTATGGCTTTTTTTTTGCTCCCCCATTCCCATCCTTCATCCGGTTTTTCCTGCTCCTTCGGAAGTCATGTTTTCTCACCGCCGTCTTGCAGATACCAATGACCCGCTGCAGATCTCGATAGTCGTTCAATTTTTTTTTACGCCATATTGAGCTTCGAGTCCTCCCCCTTTTTTCAGCCCTGGATTTTTTCTTCCCACGCTTTGGTTGCCCGTTTTTTTCGCACACCCTTTTGACCAAGAGCGTGGGGGATCGGCTTGAAACCTCATAGGCCGTCTCTTGGAGTGAGTAACCGAGTCTCGATCTTCTATCGACGTCTCTCTAATATCGACGCGGCTGTCGGTTTCCACCCCCAGACCTGGCGCAGGAGCGTGACCAGCTTCTTGTTCTATCGAGTGGATCGGATTCTGTTCTTGCCTACCTCAGTCGATTTCTGCTTTCGGCCGTGCCGCCCCTTCTTGAGCTCAATCAGTTTGAGAGTCGACTTTTCCCTTCTCTTTCCTCTTTTGTGTTGCTTCTAGTTTCTCTGAGCTTTCCTCAGTCACGTCACCCCCTGCTAATTCCCCTTCGCGTACCCTGGGGTCATTCGTTCCGCCGGCCCGGAGACCCTCGTTTCATTACGTCCTCTCAACCTCAGGATGTAGCGTTTCTTGCTATTTCGCATCTGTTCGGGGTGGGAACCAACGCCGGCGCTTTCTTTCGCATGTTTGACGATCTGCTGGAGCCGATCGAAGCCTTCTGGTTCCCTTACTGTGCGGTTTTGCGTGCCCCTCCTCCCCGCGATATGCTTTTGTTGTATGGGTGATGAGCGCCAAAGACCTTGTGTCCTCCCGTTTTTTTGAACAACCAATTCCCTTATCGACCTTTGGCGGAGGCCGTCTTCGCGGGCCTATCTGCGATGACAGATTAAGTTGGAGCCTTTGCTTTCCCTTTTTTTTTTTTTTTGCACACTTTCCTTCTGGTGTTTACAGGTACACCCCAAGGGGTCTGATTGCTCCAACCCCACTCCCATTTTGGGCCCACCTTATATGAGGTACTCCTAAGTCATCTGATTATTACCTCTTAGAGTCGGCCAGATTTGCTTCGGACTTTTTGACCTTTAGCGACACCCCCCACCCCTTTTTATTTTCATGCTTTTGGGTTGAGGCGCCATTCACTTAGCCACCTCATTTACTTTTGCTTCTGTTTTTTACGAACCTTCCTCCACACTCATCGCTCCGTTCGCACCTCGGCGTTTACGGAATTTTGACCTCTATTCTCATTATACGGTTTTTTATGCGCTCCCGTTCTTGACCTCTAGCTTTCATGTTTCTAACTTCTTGTTAGCCGGCATTAGACCTTTTGGGCCTTTGGCTTACCTTGGTGGAAACCTGAGGAATGCCTCCAAACTCCTTTTCCCCTTTACCCTCACTTGTCCGGCAATCGTTTGCGATGCGCGCGATTCTTTGACCTCTACCCATCGCCTTTCCTTTCTGCCTTTCCCACTAGATTTTCCGTCCTGACTCCAGAATGTTCATGCCTTGTCCCCGACGGATCGAGATCTTACAGACGGCAGGCCGCGGTCTCGGCCCTCTCGGATTTCGGGGATCTTTTTCCAGGCCAAGGTTGTCGCGACTGTAACATGCGCTTACTTTGATCATCCTTCCTGTGCCCTCGCCGTCTTCTTGCCGCTTTGGACGAGTAATCAATGGTCTTACTGGCGTATGTTTTTTGGATAGACCTGTGGCAGGCCGACTCCCATGCTTTGTCACTCTGTAACATTCTCTGGATTTGACATTTCGCCGCCTATACTGCGACCTTGGGTCCTCGGCTTTTGATTTCCCCTTTGCCTGCGTCTGTGGTGTCTCCGCTTTTTTTGCAGGTTCGCTTCTCCGCTCGATATGTCTCGCCCCGTCATTCATCTTAATCCGAAGGGCTTTCCTTAATGCAGGCTGTTTGGCGCACTCAGAGGCCGCTTTGAATTTTTAAGCCCCATTCCCCCCACCCCCACCCAACGCGTCCCCCGAAAACGAGGCACTCCTTCTAAGAATTCTTCTACTTCCTTCCGCATTTGACTTTTCTCATTTTCACGCACTTCCTTGGGTATTCCAGTGTAAATTTCCGAAAATGGCACCTCCTCCTTTTGTCTTTTTTCCTTAAGTGAGTCTATAGTTGTGTCTATCTGGCTCTGCCTGACCATCTACAACAACCACACCCACCCCCTTGCACGTCGGGTTGCCGGGTTAGCTTTCCCGAAGGTCTTTTTACCACTTTACTCCAGTAATCTCAACGTCCCCGGTTTCCTCAGATCACGTCCGGTCATTTACTCTTATTTTGCATGTCGTCCGGATTGGGTGGAGGAAACCCCCCCACACCCCAAGGGACAGCGAATACCCGTAGCGAGACGCCACGACTCTTATCTACTTCATGGTTGAGTTTTATTCTTTGGTGCCGTAATCCCCTTCTTTTTCCTCGATGGCCCGTCCCCCTTTTTTGCAGTTTTCACATCCCGGCGTCATCAAATTTCGGACCCCGAACGTCCGACCTTCTTCAATTGGGTCCCCTGGCGTTTTTTTCCCTCCTTTCCAGTGCCGTTCCCCCCCCCCCTAGTGAATCCCTACTAACTGACCCGTTCCTTGGTTCCCCGCCTATTTTATTCTACGCACAGGCATTTTCCTCCTCCTTTTTTTTTCTCGAGATTCTTGGCAGTCCGTCCCATCGCGGAACGTTACCTCGTTCCAGTGATTGATTCACGCCTGGTTCTTGGGTTTCAACCCCTTTGTGATCACCCCCCCACCGTTTAAGCTTGAGGAGATTACTGTTTCTTTAACAGTCTAGAAGTTCTTGCTCCCCCGGTTGTGTCTTCTCTCTCATCGGGTACTTCCGCTTCGTGTCTTTCCCCTCGCCACATGTACTATCTTTTATTCCTCTGAAAGTGGTAGGGGTGTCTGTTCAATCAGCAGCTTCACTCCCAAAATTCCAAAATGTAAAGGAAAGGATCGCTCCGCCGTTCACCCTTCTTAGAGCCACCATGAATCAGCTCTTTCACATGTCACCCCCCTGAGGTCCCGGTCTGCAATCAATTGGAGAGCCCCGCTGTCGGTATTTTTTTTCTTGATCTTTGGATTCGCGATCGCCACAACGAGCGGCACTTTAATCACAACATAAGATGATTCAGAAATCCCTCCATCCTTTCCCCTACAAAGTTCCCTCCGTTCGTTCATTCACTTTCGCCTATGGCTATGCCTTTCTGAGCTCTTGTGAATCTTTTCTTCTTTTTCTTTCTCCCTTCCAAGTTCCTTTTTTTTTTGGATTTTCTTCCCCCCTTCACGCGACGGAGTAGTGCTCTCAGAATCCTGGCCTTAAGATCGTTTTCAGATGCCTCCGTTTCAGTACCTCATGACGGTCGCTAATGCATATAGGTTACTTCACCGGCCTCTCTGTCCAAAAAAACAAAGGAAAATCACTGCAACCTTCCATCACCACGCCGCCCCCAAAAGGGAAGAGCTTCATAGGCGGCGGACAGTCCATCCACCCCTTCACTGTTGCTTTTTTTGCGATTTTTTCCTGGCTTGTAGGGCGACAGCAACCGTTTCGAGCCGGCCCCCTCTTCGGGAACGTCCTCCCATCAGAACTTCGCGTCCCGCAAGTCGATCTTTTCGCCCCGGTCCTTCTGGATCTTTCCACAGTTCGCATAGTTGAAGCTTCGAGTCTGACCCCGCCTTGGCTCTTTGCAAAAAGCCCCATTTTGGCCGAGTTAAGGAATGACCGCTTTTACCGGGCTTTTCATATATCTTTTTCAATTCATGTCACCAGCGGCGTACGGTAATTGAGTTCAGGTCCCGCCCCCCCTCGTCTCGTTGGGGAGACAGTTCTAGTTTTTCTCCAAGGTGGGACCTAGGGCGTCTCATCACATGCCACCCCTCCCGTACCTTTTTTTTGCTGAGGGTTGGAAGACTCGATTTGACCCTGGGAACCCCAGGCAAACAGCCCTCCCTCCCTATTCAATTTTTTTTTTTTTTTACAGCCCCTTAGTTTCCCAGCCGATCGCGAGCGACATCACGCCAATCGTTGTACGTTCCGGTTATTGTGTCAAGGATCTGTTGCGCTGATATTAAAGGACGCCCCCTCTTTCTTTCTTGCTTTCAGTTTTCGGCACAAAAGAGTTCGCCACCGTCATGATGGTGTTCCATGCGGCGCTCCCCCCCCTTGAAGCATGACCACATATGAGGTTTTTTTCTTACATTTTAGTTTTTTTCTCTTCTCCAGTTTCGCCGCATTATCTCTTTCGTCTTACCTCTGCATGACTGGCCACAAATGTGATGTTGTCTCCCTCCTTTAATAACCTCATGTTTGAATGTCCTTAACCGGGGAATCTGATGTCTTCCTCCTCCAGCAGATCCGCGCCCGAGTCGTTGAGCTGAGGCCTTTTTCCCCTCGGTTCTCTTTTTCCTCTTTTCCTCTTTTCGCCGGTGCTGTTTCTTAAAGACGGGTTGGCATAGATTAATAGCCATAAGACCTCCCTTGCTTGCCTTCCCCTCGCTATTCCCTTACGTTTCGAGGGTCTTCGATCTGTCTCCAGCCCTTTTGACTGTCGCTAATTCTCATCGCAGACCGTTCCCCCCAGCCGCGCATTAGCATCAGCTTCGGTTGTTAGATAGGAGTGGTCAAGGATCCTCGCGCCGCGGCTTATGAACCCGTCTTTTGTCCTGCTCCGTCTCCTCTCTTGATCTCCAGTGTACTTCTTCCTCTGATGACTCTGACT
>Ga0179593_1420542_pt1 | contig 10757 bp, 15 predicted proteins | sample CZODoug2_1_08_16_FD_185931 | JGI IMG/M metagenome (GOLD analysis project Ga0179593, IMG submission 185931) | Vadose zone soil fungal communities from Angelo Coast Range Reserve, California, USA - CZODoug2_1_08_16fungal (PacBio error correction) | ecosystem: Environmental > Terrestrial > Soil >... | reverse complement strand
AAAGGTTTCCCTTTTTCCTTCGCTGTTTTTTTAGAGCAAGTTGCCCCCCCCCCTCTTTTCCCCTTTTTTATATAATTACATATGATGTTTAGAGACCTCCATGAAGGATGTGCCTCCCAGTTTAAGGAGTTTTTTTCTTTTTCTTTTTACAGGCTAGGACCCCATGTCAGAGTGTCCTTCTCCACTCCGGTTGTGTTTCTTGTAGACCATTCCCCCAACTCACTTTAATTTCACCCCCCCTCTGAAAAAGAGGTTGGAGCTGTGAGCGGCCCTCTAATCTAGTGACCCTTCGGCCTTTTTCCCCTCCCTCCGCAGAACCAAAATGTTTAGAGTTTTCCTCCCCCCTCCCTTGCCTTTTGGCCTTGGCCGGGGGATGATACTCCTTTCCAGGTGATAAAGATAACACTTGTTTTCAGTTTTCGTATCTACAGGAACGGAGCCCCCCCCCCTCCTGTATGGAACTTTCCGATGGTCCCCAAGAGTTTTTTTCCCGCACCCTCCCCTCTCTCATTCGCAATACTTGAACCTAGCCCCCCTTCTAGATTTGCGACTCTCAATCTCTTTCCTATTCCCTCCCTTTTTTAGTCTTAGCCGGCCCTTAGGTCCTTTGATCTTTATGGGGACAGACTTTTTTGGGCTATACGTTGCTGTTTCAGAGTTGTGGATTCTGTTTGATTCTATTAGAGGTACATTAATATGGCGGACCGTGTTTCTAGTTCTACCGCCTTCTCACGGATATGTTCTCGTTATGCCACAGTTCCCCCTTCCCTTATTATCTTTTTGACTGGTTTTCCTCTTTTAGGCTTTGTGCGGCGGCGTGGCTGAGGTCAGGTGGAGTTGAACTTTTCTTGGGTTACTCCTGGCGCCTAGCTTTGTGCACTGTACTTTTTTTTCCCCCTTCTCCAAGGACGTTTTTGTGCCTTTTTGTTTTACGTTAGCCTCTCCTCTTTATTATTTTGTGTGCTCTACCCTCTTCCTTATCGCTCACGATTACCATCCCTAGCCCCGCTGTTTGATTTCCACCGTTATTTTTCAATTTCCCCTCCTCCCATTACCTGTGCCCGCGAGGGGCCAAGTTCCGTGGCACTCAACCCGGCTGGAATAGGGGCGAAACATCTTTTCTCCGAGAACCCTTTTTTTAGAATGCGTTGGACCCCACAACTTCTCCCTAGAACCGGAGCTTTTCTTCCCTCCCTCCCACGTGGTAGCTGACGGAGTGAGCTAAATTAAAATCTGCTCTTACTTCTTGGCCCCAATAGACCCTCTTCTCCCCGAATTCCCCTTTTTTCCCTCCCTTCGTAAACTCCAAAAAAGTTTTCCCTCCTTTTCTTTCCACAACGTTCACGACACTCCCGGTAATCTCCTCACCACCAAACGCACTCCCACACTTAGTTGGTAAGTTTCTCCAACAACCAAATTTTTTTTTTGAGCTCCTGAATGAACCCTTCTACCCCCTCTTTCTTTCTCGCCCCGTTTTTTTCTTCATAACCTCCCCTTTTTTTCCCCCCCACCCAATGACGCGGTTGCGGACCAACGCCACACGAAATTCTCCCAACTCTCCTGTGTTCCCTTTTGTTTAGTGATTTTATGTGTCCCTTCGCTTACAAATCACCTTTTTTTGCACGAGGATATCCCATTGGGCACAAACTATTCCGGCCCGGTTCCCCTTCGGCGGTATTGAACGGGCAACTTTCTCATCCCCCCTTTCTTTTATAGTCAAAATTTTTGAAGTCTTACCCCTTTCTGTTCTCCAAAAACAAGATTCCGAGGATGATGGATTCCTACGCCCGCGGGTAACCCTTTTTAAAGACCCTTGACATTCCTTTCCGATTTTTTGGTTGCTGCTTTCCCCTCTTGGACTACCTTCATTTTTCCTTCATCCCTCTACTTTGGTTATTTTGGGCGCCGGAAGTTAGAAAAGAGCTGTTCATAGAAAACGTCACGAGGTTTGCGTGATAACTTTTCCTGGGTTATTGTAAGCTTGCTCCCCTTTTCCGCATATTTTTTTGTTTTCCCTTAATGAAGAGGTTTTTTTTCCTCGTTCCCTCCCTACGACACCAGCAGTGAACCCTTTTTTTGACTTTTTCTTTTTTATTTGTTCCCCACCCCCTGCTCCTCTGTTTTTCTTCCAAACAACGTTGTGCGAGTCATTATTTAAGGGTGCCTCTCTACAATCCTTCTGTTCAGGTTCTCCCCCCTGATCAGGGAATTCCTCCCCCCCCCCTTTTTTTGATTGTAGACAATGATTTCTTTTTATGATTAAATTTTATTTTTCCGGTTTTTCGAGCAGATCCCCTTTTTTGGCCCTTTTGCGGTACAGGTTCCTCTCCCGCCCTCAGTTCTCACACTCCTTTTTCTTCAATTTTCTTCCAAAAGCTTTCCTCTCAGACTTTTCCCTGGCTGCTCCCCTGCAAAGGGTGCTCCAATTCCTATATTAGAACTACTTTTCCTTTTTAGGCTTCTTTGTGGGTCAAATACTTCTCCCCTCCTGAATGTTTCTCCCCCGAGCCCTCTACAGGATCCCTCCCTTCGATCGTGCCCAACGTGGACCTCCCGGTGCGGGTGTCGTGAACCAGGCCCTTTCCCCCCCAGCAGCTTCTCAGTACTCCTCTTTTGATTGATCTTTTTCTCGCATTATTAAGATGCTTTGTTTTCGGAAGCTCTGTCAATGCTCATAGGGTTGATCGGAGAGTCGGCACCACAAAGCCCTTCCTTTTCTGTCGGCTCAGCTGTTTCTTTCCAGTACTTTTTCCCCCCCCGGCCGCTTTCCCCCGACATGGACCTCCTTTCCTCTGCTTCCACTTCCTTTTTTCCCGACTTTGTTCCGGGAACTGGGCCTCTCCCCTTTTATCTTATTTGGCTCGCCTCCTCCCTTAGCCGGGGTGCCATAGTATCTGTACGGTGGCGCCAGAGTGAAGCCCAGCCACAGTTCTTCCCCAGTCACTCCGTACAACTCCGCCCCTCAAACGAGTCCTCCTTCTCCTTCCTAGCCGGAGGAACTCCTTCAAGATGAAATCTTTGCAAGATATTTCGAGGCGCAAGCTTTTGATAGTCGAGAGTCTTCAGCCTGATTGCCTGATTAATATTGGCTTGATTCGCCCTTTTCCTTGAGTGGTGACCCTCGCGGTCCCTCTTATAGATTTTGTTAGAAATCTTCCTTCCTCTCCCTTTAAGATCATGTCCCTTTTCCTCGTAGGACTTCCTTTTGCTGAGGCAAGCTTACGTGATTTGAAGGTTTTTTTGCGGTGGATTCTCCCCCGGCTTCGCGCTCCATCTCCACCTTTCCTTTTTCAAGGTTTGTTCAATTAAAATCTTCTAAGTGCGAATCCCCCTTTTTGTTTCAGTCCAATTCGGTTCGGAGGCCGGCCGTTCTCCTCCTCCAGATTGCCCACCGATGCTGATTCATGATGGATGGAGCTAGGTTCATTATTATTGGCACGGCTGGTTGTTACCGCTTCCCGTGCTACAGGTCCCCCTTGCCCTGGAAATTCCCCCATCCCACCTTTCCTTTCCTTTAAATTAATATCTCTATTTCTCCTGAATCTTTTGTTTTTAGATCTTTGATTCGATGTACCAGACTTAAATATTCCCATGTTGTTTTCAATCTTTTCTTTATGTTCCTTTTTCTTTCTTTTTTCTCTACTTTTTCAACCCCCCTGCCTTCCACTTTACTATAACATTACTAGAAGGCTCTGTCATCCGGCGGGTACATCCGCCCCTAGTTGCTAGGTATCGCATATAGTCAGGTCCCCCAACAAGTCAAAGCAGTTTAATTCTCTTTTCCAACCCCTTTTATCACCCCTTCCCTCCCCCTCATTCCCCCCACAACATATTGCCCTGGTCGGTCTCGTTTACGTTTCATATTGACAATTTTCTTCAAATCATCTTTTCCTCCAATATTCTCTTTTTTCATCCCTCCCTCCTTCTGGTACGTTCTTCTATGCCCTTCCAGTCTTTTCTTAAGGGATCTGTTCTCAGGCCCGAGGCATACCCAAGATCCAGGGGAAAGTTACTAGTTTCCCTCTCTCTCTCGGACAATCCCTGTCTCCCCCCATCGCCATTTTCTCCTGATCTTCTCCCTTCATGGGCAGCTTGCGTTTTCAACCGATGCGTGAATGCTCGGAAGAAGGGCTTACTGGCATTTTCAGTTTTTTTTTCCTCGGTGGTTCTGTCCCTTTTGGATTTGTCCCTTTTTTTTTTTTAGCAGTTTGTTCTATTCCCCGTTCCTATGGCGGACCCGTTCTGCGACCAGGCGGATACCCAGATATATTTCTGTGACCTTCTGAAGACACGTTTTGAAATTGCTTTTTTCTTGTAAGTCGTTTTGTCTTTTCTTTTCTTCCGGAGTTTACTCTCTCTTCCAGGATTTCTTTTGGTACGCGTCGCTTCCCTCTTTTGTTTAAGGACCTCGTTCGCCTTCGAAAAGGACTGTGATTTTTTTTGAGAGCTTCCTCCTCTCCTAAGATCTTATTCTCTGAGGCGTTCCTTCCTTTTTCCCTCAAATATTTTGCATTAGTAAAGATTTCAATTTAAAGAGCTATTTCTTGGCAATCCCCCAGATTCCTTCCATAGCCTCACCTCCCCCTACTAATTTTCCGATTGGGATTCACTTTTCTACTATCGTTCCCCTGCAAGTGAATAGTTCCCCTCTTTAGTCCTCTAACATTTTATTTCTGAGGACTTCTTTTTCACAAAAACTGACGCACCTTACAACACGTCCTTTTCTATCTCCCCCTCAGCCCCTTGTAGTTCCGGAGTGAGGCGCCCCCAGGTTTACCAACCCTTCTCTCGTCTTCTTTTTCGCGACCGGTTTTTACTGCATAACTTCCCCCTTTTTGGCAGAAGATTCTTAAAGAAAGGGGCGCCGGGTTTTCCTTTTCCTCAAAGGTTCATGCCACTCGGTACTGATCAAACCACCTCCATTTTCTCCACCCTCTTGTGTAAGATTCTCTTAGTTCTCGTCCCACTGGACTCCGCTCCCCCGACGTTCTCTTTAGTCCTTAAAAACCCTCTCCCCCTTTTCCCCACCCTCGGCCTCCCTAAGCCCTGCCCGTCGCAAAAGCTCCTGTGGTGCCTTATTTCTTTGACTTTCTTTCACGATTCACAATCCCCCTTCCAAGCTTTTCCAGTGGCCCCCCCATTCGCGCTTGGTAGACCCCTTCTTCCCTTTTCCGCCGGCACCCCAAGCCCCCCTTATGTTTCATTTCCCGGCATCGGTGATGTTTTCTCGTTCCAGTGTCCCCACCCTCCTTTCCGCGTCTTCTTCTTTTCCTCATAAATAATTTTTTTCTCTCTATATCTTTCTTCCTTCCCTTTTTGTTTCTTCCTTCCCTTTTAGAAGATCTGGTCACCAATTGACATAGTTCGCGGGCTTGCCTTCCGGACCCTTCCCCTTCCGCGTAGCTTTTTTTTGAACTTCCCTTCCTTATATCCCCCCCCACCTTTCCCCTCTGGGTAATGAAACTCCCTCTTTGATTCTCCCCCCGTTTCTTCGCCACCTGGCAGCCGCGTGACCCAAGGTAAGTTAAATATTTTTGTGCACTGGTCTTCTAAGTCACTTTTGGCTTCAAGATCTTTCCCCTCCCTTCGTCCCCTCCCAAGTGTTTCCACCTTCTCCTTTTTTGCCTCAGGGCTTGGAGGTGGCCCGCCAACCAGAGTCAGTTTTGTTGAAAAAACCCTTTGTCGATTTCCGTACCGGCCCTTTTTTCATTGCTTCCTCCCTTCCTTTTATCGGTCCTTGCCCCCCTACCCCAAATTGAGAGCGCGCCACCCCCCTTTTGAGGTCAACCCTGATTTTCTTTTTTTATCGATGCCTTTAGTTTCTCTTTGTCGAAGAGCATTTTTTTTTTGTTGCCTTATTTTTTCCTTCTTTTTTTCCAACAAATGTGAATTTTCGCCTCCTCGAACATCTGGTTTTGTTTCCTACACAAAGAAGGACCGTCCATTTGGACTTTGTGTTCGGTCGCCTTCAAGCTCCACCCCTTTTTTCCCTTTTTCTTCATCTTAATGGACTTTTGTTTGGTCGTTTGTGGTGTTTCCCCCCCCCTCGTCTCATCCGCTAATCAGAATATGATTTTTTTTCTCCCCCTATTCCAGCCGTTTATTCTTCTTCAAGGGACCCCTCTGCGGGGTACCTGTTTCCCCCGATATTTTTTTTACTTCCCCACTCCTTTTCATGCAGCACGATTTGTGAGACATTTTCCTTCGTTAGAATTCCGGCCCTCTGATGTCCGGAAGCTCCTCTTTTCCATTTGATACTCGTTTCGATTTTCCTGTCTTGCGACAGGCACAAACCCCCCCGTGACCTTTTCTTCTTCTCCCCCTCCTTGTTTCAACATATTAGCTGCCTAAAACGGAAGAACTTCCACCGAGACTCGCCGCCTCCCAGTCGCCCTCTCGACCACCTCCTTTCCTTTTCCCCTCCTAATTTGCCCGTGGAAGGAGTTTTTCCTAAGTGATAGCTTTTCTTTTAGGATTCCTTCTCGTATATGTACCGGGGCGACTCCTCCCCTCCACTTGGATTCCAGCCGCCATACAGCCAGTAGGCCACCAATTTAACCAAATACCAACCTGGAGCCATTGTTCCCGTATCTCGTTTCTTCCCGCCGCAGATTCGGATCCTCGTCCAGCTATTGCGTTTCCTTCAAGGACCTCGAGAGTCTTTCCTCCCTTTCTTGATTCTTACACTACTGTGAGATGCCTGCCGTGCAACTCGCGTTTTCCTTTCACTTGATCACGACTTTTTTTTTTAGAGCCTCCCCTCCCCCCTTCCCCCTAATGTCTGTACCGCATGCGTCTCTTCTTTTCTGGCGCGGATAACTTTAAAGGATTGCAGGTGTTGGCGAGATGGATTTCATACCTGCGGTTTATCCTTCACCTGTGAACTAGTTTTTTTCCATTACTTGCTTTTCTCAACATGATTTTCAAGAACACACCTTTGAGCCCTCATTCACTTTCCTCCGATGTTTGTAGGAGAGGCGGGGATTCCGAGCCAACAGTGAATGATGTCTTTCCCTGAACTTGCCTTTCGGGACTCCGTTTTTCCTTTCTTTCTTTCTATCCTTCACTCTTTTTCAGCCTGCGCTTTTGTCGCGCACCATTGCCCTGTAAAGCAAAGCCGCACATTTATTCCTTTTCCCTTCTTCGCTCCGTTGTTTTATAGATCTCGCTTTTTTCCCCTCTCCCCAAGTTTTACTTTTTTCCAATGTTCTCCTTTTTTGCGCGTCACTTTGACCCATAGATTGAACAAAAGCTTTCCTATCCACACCTTTTCTTGTCCTACATCTCTTTAATTTTCCTTCCCCTTTGGGGGTCCTTTTTCGCTCACTCTCCTCTTTCCTCCACAAATAAGAGTGGTCAGACTGTCCTCAGGTGTTTTTCTTTTCCGGTGTCGGACCTTCAATCAGTCATTTCCCCCCTGTAAAACTCCTTTTTTTTTCCCCCTCGCTTTACCCGACTTCCTCTGCTTGACCCTCCCACTCTCTCCACAACTGCAAAAAGGTAGAGGGTTTCCATCCTTCTTTCTTTGAAGACGAGGAATCCTCTTCACCCGATTTCCCCCCATTTGGGCTTGGATTCTCTTTTCCATTTCCCAACTCTTTCCCCCTCTACATTTTTTTTTTTTCGGTTCCTGTCCCTTAGTTGATAGCCTATCTATGGAAATCAGCCCGCTCTTTTCTCTTTTAATCAGTAAGACATCCTAACGTCTTCTCTCTTCATCTTGAGTCGAATCCCTTAGGCCTGCCTTCTCCTGCTCCTTTTTAGATTTTTCCCTCGGGTTTCTTTTATCAGTGGATTTGTGAGGGAATCTTTTGTCATCCATTTGGCTGGGGCTTCTTCCTGAAACTCCCTCTAGGGAGGACCATTTCCCTTCTTCCCGAGGGATACCCTTCTATTTCTCTTGTATTTCACTCTTCATGGTGCTTTTTTCACTTTCGAAGGCGTTGTTAGTAAGATTGCATTTTCTCTTCTTAGGATTAAATGTGGGGGATTCCCCTTTTTTAAGGAAGTTAGTTCCTCCCCCTTGGCTCTCCCTTCCCCTTTCTTTTTTGTGTTACTCCCTAGCCAGTTGATCTTCCCCTCTTCCTTTGCCTTCCGGATGGCCTTCCTGTACCTCCAATTTTCGGGAATGCTAAAGATTTCCACACTCTACTCCACGTGTGTCCCTTGATTGTCCTGTTCTCCCAGAAAATCGCAGAAGATTGTCCGTGGGGCTATATCAGGAAACGACTTGATGTTTTCTTTGGGAGACCACAGCTCTTTTTTTTTTTTTTTCTCCTTTAGTTACATCGCCTTTTCTTTCAGTTTACAACCAAAACTCAGCCCCTCCTTCCCAAAAGATAGTTCATCTGCCCACATCCCCGCTGAAGGAGCGCCAGCCCCAATTTTCCCCCCATTTTCTATTCTTTTTTTCTCTCCCCCTTTTAGATAGCCCAGAACAGTCCCCTTTTGTTGCCGAAGACCTTCGAACAATCCTTCACCATTGGGAAGACAAGTTTCTTTATTACCCAGTGAAAGCCCACTCCTTAATCCTCAAACCCCCCCATTCCTTAATGTCACTTTTTTCATTGCCGAGATCCCCCAACCCTTTCCTACAATTCGCACGATGTTGTCTCTCCCCCCCGAAAGGTGTAGCTGACCCCCAACTTGTTTTTCACCCCTCGACCGTCTGTCCCTTCCCCCCCCCCTTTGCAACTTTCTTCACAAGCTCCTTTTTTTTCAGGCCTTTGCTATTTCTTTCCTCAAATAAGTGACCCCCCCATACAAGTGGAAACTTTTTTTGTCTTTTTTCATTTTTTCAGGGTTCTCCCGGAAAATTTCTCATTCCCCTTTTGATTTTGACCCTGGCAGTTATTTGGTTTCTGCCTCTTCCCCCCCATCTCCTCCAGGACTTTTATTCATTCACGCCCTCTCCTGGAAATTTTCCCCAAGTGTATTTTGATATATATATCTTTTCCCCCCCTAAAGTTTGTGGTTGTGTTTTCCTCCCCTTTTCTTCCCACTTACTCGGTTTTTTTCCTTAATCTTTCTGGGAAGCTCAGGACGGTTCTCTTAAAGGATGATTTTTGTCACCTACAATTTTCCCTCCCCTGTTGCGTGATCTTTGTTTCTCTTAACGACTGACTCTTTCCCCCTTTCCGGAATCTTTTGTTCTTTTCGTGGCCTTTGCTTTGGATGTCCTTTTCTCGTTCATCCCCTCTCCTCAAACCCCTCCTGCAACCACAGGAGTTTAGGAATTCGTAGTTTTGGGTTCCGCACACCCCCGATCTTTTTTTCTAAAAAAGTTTTCCCGCTCTTTTTCAATCGATTTTTTTTTTTCCGCTAGACCATGCTCTTCATTTCCTTTCCCACTCCTCCCCTGAGAGCAGTTAAGACCTTTTGGATGATACAACTATTTCGTTTCCCCCGCTTAAAACCAGTTCTTTGTCTTTCCTTATCTCTCCTCTTTCTTTCACCGTGGAGTGTTTTTTTTTTTTCCTCTTCCAAACCCCCTTTTCCTTTTTTTCTTTTCTCGAGCATGTGTTGTGTTCCGAAGTATATTTTTTGACCTTGGTAGGGCTTCACTTAATTACTCTTTTTAGGGTTCCATGAATTTGGTTTATTTGGTTGCAACGAGCAATTTTCTCTTACTAAGAGTCGGTTCGTCCCCAAGAAGTGAGTTCCATGATAGTTCTCACTTTCATAGCGGGAACCGTGGTTTTCTTTTTCGAGTTTTTTTGCAAACAGGTCCCCTTTGAAAAATCAGCGTTACTCATCTCTTTGCTTGAATTTTATAGTCTCCATTTTCCCTTCTTTCTTGAAGTCGGCAGGCACGACCTTATGTCCGTTTATATTATTATTGAGACGTCTTTAGATTCCGGACAAACAGAATCTGCGGACGTTCCCTGCTTCTTCCATTTTTTTCCCGGAAGAGTCCTCACCGCCATGGTCCGAATCCTCCCCCATCCCTTTCCGGCCCACCTCTTATCCTTTCTATTGTAGTGACCGGTCATTCTGCGGCCTAGTTCAGTTAGCTTTTTGTTGTTGTGTGGTTTTTTTTTTTTTTTTTTGATTTTTCTTCTTTACACCCTTAGATTCCCCTTGTCTCCAGACAACCTCCAAAGGCCTACGCCTTTTCCCGGGCAGCATGTTCTCTCCCCCATAAACCTCTGTCCAATACACCCAAAGGGCATCTCTCCCTTACTTCGCCTTCCTCCCGATACTCGCCTTTATCTTCGCACTTCTCCAGGGACTCGATATTCTTGCAGCCTTCTGGTGCCCTAGAGGCATTCTCGCTTGAGAGGGGACCTCGCCGGTCCCCTTTCCCAGTATCTTTTTTCTAGCCCATTTCCTGTATAAGCTCCTACCCTCCTCTTCCTTTTCCCTGAATCTTCCTTTCTTTCGAACTTTCGTGGAGGCACCCGCTTACGTTCTTCGGGGGTTGAGCGGATGGATTTCTCCCTTCCTAATTCGCGCTTCGCGTTCCGTCTCCTTTCTTTCACGAAGGTTTTTTTCAAACTCTTTTTTCTTCCCCCCGTTCTAACTGAGACCTCCCCCCCCAAAGTCTTCTTTCTTTCCCACTGCGTTTTTTGTAGGATTCTGGCCGGTGCTCGTTTCTTCCGCGCCAACGTACTGCTGATTAGTCGGAAGTAGAGGTGCCGAGCATCGGTAATTTATAGTCCCTCTCACGGCTGCCCTCAGTCTATAATTTCTCCAAAAATTTCTTTTTTTTTTCCCCAGAACCAAGCGCTTTCCCCTTGGCATATTACTTCTTCCCT
>Ga0179593_1405224_pt1 | contig 10757 bp, 11 predicted proteins | sample CZODoug2_1_08_16_FD_185931 | JGI IMG/M metagenome (GOLD analysis project Ga0179593, IMG submission 185931) | Vadose zone soil fungal communities from Angelo Coast Range Reserve, California, USA - CZODoug2_1_08_16fungal (PacBio error correction) | ecosystem: Environmental > Terrestrial > Soil >... | reverse complement strand
GTCTTCCACCCTTTTCCCCCACGCGGGGAGATGGGATAATACTGGAAACTTTCGCCCGTAGGAGTAGTCTGATTGTGTTCCGTCCCCGGAAAAAGAGGGTGGCCCTCCTGGTTCCAGTACATCTGAACTGAATCCATTACCATTCTTCTACGACCCGCTCTCCTTGGTCTTAAGGATTACTTTTTGCCTACGTCCCTTCCGCATGGCAGGCTTTCCCCCTCGCCACTCTTCACCTCTGCTTTTCCTTTTCGTTCCTGTTAACCTGACCGCTGTCCTTTTTTCTTTCCACAAACTGGACGTAAAGGAACACCAACGGTCCGTCTTTTTTCACCGACGAAACTTTATGGCCACGGCTGTTTCAGATCTTTTCCCGGTGTTTTGGTTGCCTCGTGTCCCCTGAGCGCGTGCTTTTTCTTTTTTCTTCCGTCGCCCGCCCCCCTTCAAACCAGCGGGGAGGGAGATACTTGGAATTACTTAAGGATGACTTGGTCTTCTCCGAAAGTACTTTCCCCTGTTCTTTCCTCGGAGGATGATCTCCCCTTTGACGGGAACATTTTCCCTGAACATTGCTTTTTTTAGGGATGTAGTTAGACAACTTTAGGACTCCCCCTTTCAACTATTCCCAGCTCCTATATCCCGCTTTTCCTCTCTGTCAAGTGGTGTCTTACCTTCCCGTGGTTGTGAGACCATGCTTTTGGAAACCTTCGGACAGAGGTCCCAGCCCCTTAATTGACACACAGGACAAGCGGCGTCGTTTGAACGTTCCTTTTTGGTGTTTCTCCACTCAAGTTTTTCTCTCAGAAGTATCTTCTCGCCCTCGTTCCCATGAGTAGGGGTCTGCTGTCTCTATCACAAGGGATCGATCCCCCCGATTCCCCCTCCCATTTTTCTGTCGGAGAGCACCCCTTTCCCCACTTCCCCCCCTCGCTTTTATGCAGAGTTTGCAAGCCGGGATAGGCTAACAAGCGTCGAGGTCTAGATTCCCGCCTCTGTTTCCTCATTTTTTTTCTTTCGCTCAACAATGTTCCCTTTTCCCTTCCCGGCCTTTTCCAGGTCCAGCAACCCTTTCTCGGGACCCCCACAGGAGACCCGCACTCTCCTGTTAGTCCCCCTCTTTTCGAAAGTTTTCTTCCTTTTTCCCCCCATCCCCGCCGCTTGTCGCGATCCCGGGAGATTCTCTTCGACGTTTTCATTATGAAGTCCCACTGGCTGGCTCCTTGCGATTTCTTTATGAGCCTCCTAGCCATCTCCGGGAATTTCCTTCTTCTTCCCCTTCTTTTCTCGCGCCACGATGGCCTGCAAGGCCTTCTCATTTTTTCCCCCTCCATTTTAATTCCCACGATTGAGCGTTCCACCGTGGCGAGGAGCCCTTTTACGTCCGGGTTTCCTTCATATATTTGTCATACATTCTAAGTGTGTGTTCGAGAGATCCCCCCTCTTTCTCCCCTTTTTTTCTCCTATCGTATTTTGACTTCTCCGAGCGGGGCCAATTGAGTAGTGTTTCTTTCTTTTTCTTACGCCTCCGTTTCTGAACAGGTCGCTTCAGTCCTTCTTCGCTGGGCTCGGCCCCTGCTTCTTGAAGTTGCGACAGCGCTTGTTGGACCTTCAGACCCGACCCCTCGCTTTTTGTTCCGGATCTTCGCGAGCCTCTGGTGACAATTTTACGGCTGGACGTGCCCATAACAGGGCGGCGGTGCTCGGGGTCGACCCTCCCTCCTTTTGTTTATGTTCCTTTTCCCCCTTGGTTTTCTTTCAACCTTATCCTTTTCTGTTCTTCCAGTTCGGAAAATGTCCCCGCGGATTTTCCTCTTCTGTTTTAACATGTTTAGAGCCTTCAGATTTTTCCCGCTCTCCCCGCTTGCTTTTTTACGTCGTTGTCCTTTCTTTTGTCCTCCAATAAAACTTTTTTTTTTATGGGGCCTAGGCCCTGGTGATGAACCATTTACATCTTCTCTTTATTAGAATTACGCGTACCCTACTGTCTCCTTACCCTCAACCAAATTTCCTTTTTTTTCTTACACGTTAGAACCGACGAGCGCTGTCTTTGCTTCTTTTTTCCTTCTCTGGACCTTCCCCGGACAAGGTCTCCCACTTCCCTTCCAAAAGATCCCCGATGGAGCACGATCTTTTTTCGTCTCTCGTTCTGTGCTCGGCCGTTTCGTTAAGAGGGGCGTCCTGAATGACTCGCCTCCTCTCCTCCTGACCCCTTTCAATGTCTTCTTTCTAGTACAATTGAGCCCGCCGAGTCTTCTCGTTGTCTTCCCCTCTTTCAGCGTGAGCGTGCCCTCTGGCCCTAAATTTGAATTATAAAGGATTTTTACTGCTGGCGACTTGACGCTTACAAGAACGATAGAGATATGGCCCCTCTGCGCCAGGACCCAGAAAAGACTTTTTTTATCCGTGGAATACCTTCTTTCTTAGCAGGTGGTTAGTGAGGCGAGGGTTTATTCTGGAAGCTGAGGGGTATGGACCTTTCTTATATGGCCAGTTTTGTTTAGTCGTTCACAGCTTCTAAGTAGGACGGCTGTCTTCCCCCCCCCTCTACCTTTCCCCGACGCGCGTCGCGTTTCTCTTTTCCTTTTCTCGATTCTCAAAGAAGAGACAGCCCCCCTTGGTGCGTCACCATGGCTGGTCAGGGGACTTCAACCGTCAATCTCTCACCAGGGTAAGTTTCCAAGAGGAATTCTAGAGATCCCCTCTCCCCTCTTTTTCATCTCTTTTATGGGGGTGGAACGTTCCTTTTTCCCCCTTTGTGTCTCTTCGATGTATCGTACAACCTCCTTTCCTCCACCCGCGGTGAACCGTAGCGACAACTTCCCTTTGGTTCCCCTTTTTTCCCTAGTCTGTCTTCTTTTCCCCTCGGCCCTTTCCCCCTTTTCTCCATGATTCGTTCTTAATTGCTCATTCCTCTGGCGCTCCGTTGACTGTGTAAAGGGTATGCTCTTTGGTGTTGCCTTCTCCTTGACGAATTAAGGACTTTTTTTTTCCCCCTCAGTCTCCTTACGAGTGCGTTCATTTTCTTTTTGCTGTAGGTGTGTCAGGTAATGAAACCTCGGGTCCCAACCGACTAAGGAGGTCGCCATCGTTCCCCCGTCCCAAGGCTGTACCTTGCTGATAATTATGCTCTTCCTGCTTCGGTCCTTCCGAGGGTCCTTGTGTAGCGAGCCTTTCTTTTTCCGAAGTTACTTCATCTGGGCCCATCAGGAGAGAAAACGCGGGAGTCCGAACGCGGTTTTCTCTTTCTCCTTCCCCCCCTGTCGCCGGTTTTTTTTCTACTGAACGTCCTTCTTTTTGGACTGGCTATGAAGAAGGAATTTCCCTTTTTGTTGGGAGCTCGAGGTAGATCCCAGTCCCTTGAACCCAATCACAGCTTCACAGCAGTCGTCTTGAACGTGAGCTTTTTGGACTTTTTGAGAACCCTTGGTTTTTCCCCCCCATTCAGACGTCGAGAAGTCCCTCCGGCACCAACTCAGGACTTTCTTTTCGGGGCCTGTTTCCAATGTGTGAACGCCAAAGTTAGTTCTTCTCCGAAGTATCCAGCCCTTTCCTTTCTCTCCATGCTTTTGTGTAGTTTTCTTTCTTCCCTTCCCGGGATCTTAACAATAAGAGACTCCCCCTTTCTCTTTTGAGGAGCGAAAACCCTTTTACGTATGCTTTTGATTTTTTTTTTGCCCCTTTTCATATCCTTCTCTTTTCAACCTTCTTCCCTCTCGATCAACCCTCCGACTTCCGAAGTCTGGCAGGCGAGCCCTCTTTTTCCTTGACAACTTAAATAAGGGCCGGGACAGTCCAAGCCCCCCCCTAGTTTACTCCCTATCCCCCTTCCCTCACTTTTTCTGCAGGCCTTTCGTTTCTTTCCCAGGCTTCTGTCGCGATGTGAGAGTGAGGCTAGCGTTTAGTTCTAATTTTCTTTTTTTTTCCGAGCACGCTCCCATCACGAGGCGAAGTCGGACTGTTTTTACCCTCTCAAGCGCCCGCCCCCGTTTCCCCAATTCCCCCCGCTCTTTTCGGGAACCGATTGACCTTGCTTTCCCTCTTCCCTACCTTCCTAACGTGCTGGTCAAGCCTCTTCCCTTTGAGAGAGATCCCCCTTCCTTCCGGGTGCTCGATAGTATTGGTCATGGTCAACGTTCTGAGCGTTTGGGCAAAATTGATTTTGAAGCTGGACTTGGGTTTTTACGCCTCTCCGAACATCCTTTTCGGACCTTGAAGGAGATGGCTCTCGCCCTCTTTATTCCTCCGGCGTGAGAAAGACTGTGGTCCTTTCAGGTCGTTAGAAGCCCCGCGATCTTGGTCGATTTTCTCAGACGCTTGAGAGCTCCCGCAGGCCTTCTGGGCAAGTCAACAGTCCTTTGATGGGGCTCTCAGAAATAGATGTGTTTTGATCTGGGTCAGGGTCCTTTGGTCACACAACCCGGAAAGCCCTAACTTCAGAATCTCCCTTTTTTCACCCCCTTCCCCTTTTTCTGCAGTCTATTTTTCCCTTTAGCCGCTCTGTTTTTCCTCCAGCGGAGTTTGTAACGTTGTCGAGTGTTCGCGACCTTCATCGGGACCGAGGGTGATGAATTACCTCGACCCTCCTTACCCATAAATGTCATTGTTTCTCACTCTCACCCCTTTTTTATTACCAAACTGTTTCTCCACCCTTTTTCACTTTCATCGAAGACAGGCCTGGATGTTTTCCAGCCTTGGCCCCATGGCCAGACATTTCCAACTCCTGTTCTCGATTTCAACTAGGTTGAGTGAACGTGTTTTGCGTCTTGAGTGTCTCTCTCGTTTCTTTTGGAGGTAAGCAATGATAGACCCTCCCTTTCCACAACGGAAATGTTCCGTCTTCCATGAGTTCTTTTTACTACGAGCTAGAAGGAATTCAGGAGCCCATTCTTAGGTGCCCTCATCTCTATTTTCCAGGACATCCGCTTGTCCTCTCTTCATTATGGATGTTCTTATTGCGCGACCCTCCGTTTTTTTTGACTCTTCACCTACACGGCCGGGACACTCCATTCCGAGTTCTTCCTTCTTCTAGTTTTTTGTTAATCCTTGTGCCAGCCCCCATTTTAGTCTTTTTTTTTCCCCTCCGGCAAGCTGCGGGTATGGGGACTTTGACTCAGTCCTCCCTTTTGTCGCGGGCCTCTCGGTGAAAAGAAGCCCTTCCTTCTTCTTGGCCCCCCCCACCCCCGGAAAGATTACGTACTTATGACTTTTCTTGTAGCCTATCTTTCTCTTTCGATTGGATTCAAGTCCAGAGCTCCCCTTCAGGCGCCCCTTCATGGCGGGGACCCGGAACGATCCAAGGCACATTTTTTTCACAAGGGGAATGTATATCCTTTTCCCCCTTCGTTTCCAGTACTTCAAGCAGCTGGATTGTGGATCATCTCTCTCTTACTATACCTTTGTCTTGGTTGAGTTTCTTGATGTTCTCTCCCAGCTGTCCTTTTTCTTTTTTTTTTGCGATCATTATACATTCCATTTCCCCTGTGTTAGAGTTAGAGATTGTCCTTTTCTTCTCTTCCTTCAAGTCTTGCTCCATCCCTTCCTGTCCTCTGAATTCCTCCCCCTTCAGTCCTAAGCCGCTCCCCCTCTTCTTTCGTACTCGTGATCTTTTTGTTGGCGACGAGCCGTCCCTGACCCCCTTCTCGACGTAACGAGCGCCAGCTCTACCTTGCCTATTCCTTTTGCGTTCGGTAGTCGCCGCGTGTAGGATGTAAGGTACCAAACCCATCCCGTTTAAAGGCTCAGGCTTTTTGACGACACTTCCCCCCCTCCGCTTCCTATGATCTTGTCCGTGGGTTTACCCTTTTTCTTTGGTTCCCCTTCTCCTCTTTTGCCTCGACCGCCCCTGCCACTTGAGAGGAAGGCCCTCAGGTTCCGCTCCCTTGTGGAATAATCGGGAGCTTCCCCGTTCTTGGTCTTTCTGCAACCTTTTTTTCATTCGGACCTTTCTTCCCTTTCGGGAACAGGTTTTGAGAGGACTGCCCCCAATTGCTTTGGGGTATCCCCCCAGTCGGACCTCCCCCCCCACCCTCCTCGAAGCGAGCTTCCAGCTTCAAGAGAGTGCAAATAGGTGCATACTGGGATTAGACCCCCCCCCCATTTTAGTTTCTTTCCCCCGCGTTTACCCCCTCCTTTCGTCTTTCAAAACAAGCCATCGGCTCTCATGTCGTGTCCACCGGCTTCAATTTCTAAAACCGGCCTTTTCTTGTAGAGCTCTCTTCCCTTTCGGGCACACTGCGTAGGGTTACGTTTTTCTATCCTTGCCGATACCCAGGACCTCCACTTCTGCTGCTTCGACCACCCTCTTTCCCCCCTTCATACAAAGCCTCTTTCCTCTTGTGGTTGCCCCGTTCCTCTTTGGCGTTTTGGAGCTACCCCTGCCGCCGGCCTTCTGGCTGGTCTTTTTTTCATGCGAAACATCCCAAGTTCTTTCTTGTGCCCCGTACCCTTTGCGTGCCCCCGTGTTGCCTCACCCCCGATTTTTTTAGTCTTCTTTTCTTGCGCCTTGATGGACGTTTCAATCACAGTGCTAGCTCCCAGCGCGCGACGCTCTCTCCTTGTCTCTCGTTCTTGTTTCGTTTTTTATTCGAAGGTCCCACTTGTCACTTTTTTTTGTTAATCCTTTTTCTCTGCCCTTCTGTAGGTTTTTACTGAAGGAGACATGTTCGATTCTTCCCCGCGCCCCTCGATGGCCTTCAATTTTCACCTTCTCTTTTTCCCGATTGACCTTCAGAAACCGTTCGACACCCGTTGCTCTTTTACCTTTTTTCTCTTTCCTCCTCCCTCCCTTTTGTTTTTTTTTTTCTTCTTCGGTATTTTTTTACTAGCAAGGGTGGACCTCCTATCGTGCGGTCCCTGAGCGGGGCCAATGAAGGCCCCCTGCTGGGCTTCTTTCTGTTTTGTAATAAGACGATAGCAACTTTAGCAATTCTCCTGCTCTGCTCCTCTTGTTCTTTTTTTTCGAACGGGATTTCCTAGACCCGGAGGGAAACGTGCTCCCTTCCGTTTTCCCGCTCCCGGAGCTAGTTCCTGCCTCTCTGAATATTACCTTTTTTTTCAGGCCTGTACTCCCCTTTCTTTCCCTTTCTTTTTTTGTGCCCTATGAGGAATGGTTCTTCCTCTTTTCAACTTTTTTTTACAGCTGCTTTTTTCTCTTCCCCTCCATCCTTACTCCCCTGAGGGGAGTCCCGTTTTTTTTCTGCCCGCTTATAGCTTGCGGGCACCTGCCATATTTAGTACCGCAGAGGGGTTAGACTCCATCCCACCAGGTGTTCTGGATTTTTTTTCTCTAAATTGGGGATGACCTTAACTAGCGTTACCCCCTCCCTTTTTTCGTTATTCCGTACCCCTACTCGATACTCCACAGTTAAGTCCAAGACCGCGCTGGTCCCTTACCCTTTTCAGTATTTTTCCCTTTCTACAAGTTCCTACCCAAGGTTCTCCCTCTTTCCCCCTGGTCCGACTCCCGTTAAGCTGAGTTTCAGAGCTTCTCTTTTTCCTTAGGTTACTGCTAGACCTCCAGCTACCAACAACTTCAATGTTCCTCTTCTCCTTTCCTTGTCTCCGTCTGCCATGACGGGACTTGGTTCAGACTCCCTACTTCCTTTCTCCGGTAGCCCATTTCAACCCCTTGTTTCCCCTCCCGCCCCCCTTTTCTTTCTGCGGTTCGGACGTTCGATTGCTCCTTTCGCATTCGGGAACTCCGAGCCATCACCTACGTTCCCCAATGCTGCAGTTTCTTATTCTGATGTTTACATCCGGAGTTGTGTTAGTGTTTGGTTTCATTAACTTCCAAGCCTCTTTTGCCTTCTCCAAGGATTGAAAGGTGATTTAGCTGACCTTTATCAGCATTCCTTTCGGCCGGCTTGTCGGAAACCACCGCTTGCAAGAAGTTCTTCCTTCTTCGCGGCTTTGTCTTTAAGTTATGATTTTCCCTGGCTTCCGACCCCCTCAAGGGCGCCCTCTTCCAATTGACTTCACCTATCGGCAATCCATTTGAATCTTTCCACCCGCTTTCCCATGCTAGTTGCCGTCCCACTCTCCCTTTTCCAGTTAGGACAAGCCTCCCGAAAATCTATCTATTTTCCCCTTTTTTTTTGGTTTTTTCTCCGTTTTTAGTCCCTCAAGCTGGTTTCACCCACGCGGGCGATGGGACCTCCTCCTTCACCTTCCCCTTTTAACCTGTTTTCGTAGATCTCCTTCCCTCTGCGTCTAAAGGACCCAGGGCCAGAGTTTGGCCGCGGTCTGAAGAAAGCGACATCATCCATGACTCTACCTCCGTCAGAAGGGGTATATCCGTAATCTTGTCTAGTTTGTTGGTCCGCTCGCTAGGCCAGTTCATTATTTTGCCTTTTCTTTAAACGACTCTGACAGAAATCTGTTTTCGTAGGTCATACTCTTTTTTTTGTCAGGATGGGTAATTTTCACACCTCTGTAAAGTCCCACTTTTCTCTGAACGACAATCCTCGTGACCTTTTTTTCCCCCTGATGATCTTGTAAAGGCTAGGCCTCCTCATTACACTGAGAGACGATTTCTCTCTCTTATATTCCAACCAGAAGTTTCCCAATGCTCGATAGTTTTTTGCTTAGACGGCCAGTTTTTCTAACTTAGTCTTAGTTGGTATTTCCCCCGTCCGTCTTTTCTGCGGTATCTAAGGTACTTCACTTTTTTTTTCGAAGTGACAACATTTCATTGTGTGGCCTCTCGAGGTAGACCCTTAGACCCAATCTGGGAACTTCTTTTCCCAGCCTTTTTAAGATGAACGTTTATTTGTTCACCCCCCCCTTTTTCCTGAGAACCTTCTTGGAAGTGGTGTTCACCTTCTTAACTTCTACTCATCACTATATGGAAAAACCCATCCTTTCTGCCTTTCTTATTTCCTTCCCAATTTTTTCCTGGGGCGGAGAAGAAGTTTCCCAGAAAATGAGTCTGGCCTGATTCTATTCTTGGCCCCACCATGGCTACACCATCCGTCTTTTCACCCTTTACCCCTTGATTTGAGGATCCTACCCGGGACAACGGGCCTTTCCGCGGGGTTTGCCTGCTTTGAAGTTAGTCCCGTTTTCGGGGACGCTCCCCCCGTTTCCTAAGCCGTGCTTTCCTTGGAGCGAAACCCTTTCATTTTTGCCCCTTCACTCTTTCTTTCCTACCAATCACCCCAATAGAGGTAGTCTGCCCGCCCGCGCTTTATGATGGTCGTCCATTCACCTCTTTAGACTACAGAGCTGCGCCATTTTTTATTTGAGACGCTTCGGATCGGGCGAAGCATTCTGAACTTCCGCGATGGCTTCGCTAATCCTTTCGAATCAGAGGTCGAGTTGCCCTCTACCCCCCCTTGGTGTTTTGCCTCTTTTTTCATGAAGTCACTGTTTCCTTCTTGTTACCCCGCCAGTCTGCCCCTTTTTTCATTGCACCCCCAGACTTCTTTTTCTTTCTCTCCAAGTCTTCCGATAGGAAGCCCCCAGTCCGGGGACTATATTTTCCTCCGCACTCGTTTTTTTCTAGACCCCTACTTTTTTCCCCCCTGAACGTTGGAGAAGACTTAGTTTGACGTCCGGCCCCCTTCCTGTCCCGCCAATTCCTTTTTGCGGGGCTGTTTTTTTTTGGACAAGTTGATCGAACAGTTCTCCCCCCCCAGCTTTTGCAAGCGACCTTCTACTTTTCTCTGGGAATACGCCTTTTTACCTTCATTTTTTCAACTGCAGTCCTAAGGAGCGATCACATATTTCTCCCCCTTTCCTCCTTAGCTTCCTGTCGAAAAGGCGGATGTACTCCAATTCCTCCGATGGTAATGGGTCCTCATATGTGTTATCTTCACGTCCCTATTCGTGGTGACTTGGTCCCCTCCCCCCCCCCTAAGTGCTCCGTCCTCATTAGGACAACTTGACCCGAGTCCTCTTATTTAGCGAAGATACTCAGGCCTTTCCCCCGATCCGCTTTTCAAGTGTCTGTTAGCGTCCCTCCCAACGGGGGGGGTTTCGTTTTTCCCTCTCTGATGACCCCCTCTACTACGCTTCTTCGAATTACTTTTCCTACGTGGCTTCCCTTTTTCCCCCCCCCTTTTTTCTCCTTGCAAGCCACGAAGACCGACCTTTCTTCCAGATACTTTCCTGGTGATTTTTCAAGTTTTCTACCCCTTCTATCTTCCCTATGGAGTCCCCAGTTTCTTTTCTCTGGATCAGCGATGGGAATAGTTTTTTCAGTCTTTGGAGGCTTGTTCGTCTCTTTTTGACTATCCAGAAACCCCCCTGCAATTTTTTCATCCTCCTTAAGATTCTGCATGACTGTATCCCTCCCCGGTTTCCGAAGGGAAGCTCCTTCCCAACGCTTTCTTTGACGTCTCTCTTTTGGGCACTGGATGTCGACTTCCCCTTCAGCCCCATCGATCTTTTAAGAGACAGGTCCCAGCTCCCCCTCTTCATCCTGCATCCTTTCAGCTTTTTTGCGTCCATCCGGTTTTCAGTTGAGTTTTGTTTTCATTACGCCCCGCTGGCGAAGAACGCCCAGACTCGTCTTTTGTCCTTTCTATATTGCACCTGAAGTCCGCGAATGGTATGCGGTCCCTCTGGTGGCCCCCCCCCCCCCCCCCCAAGAGACTGAGCTTTCCTTTGAGTCTTTTATATTAGTTATGATGCTTTTTTAATTCCTCTCCTGAACCTTCAGTTTTTATCTATGAACTGGTTTTACGATCTTCTCCGCACCTTCGTGGTCCACTAAGTACTCTCTCGTTAACATACTCTCTCCTCGCTGAGGTGGAAGAGAA
>Ga0179593_1339551_pt1 | contig 10757 bp, 11 predicted proteins | sample CZODoug2_1_08_16_FD_185931 | JGI IMG/M metagenome (GOLD analysis project Ga0179593, IMG submission 185931) | Vadose zone soil fungal communities from Angelo Coast Range Reserve, California, USA - CZODoug2_1_08_16fungal (PacBio error correction) | ecosystem: Environmental > Terrestrial > Soil >... | reverse complement strand
CTTTGGAGCAGGGCTGAGTCGGCCAAGGGAAATAGAATTCTTGCAGGGCTCACCCTCTCGGGGGCGTTCGTATTCCAGCGCTTCTCCCTACTCTTGTTCTCGCCGTTTTCGGTTTTTGTCTTTTCTGTTTCGGTCTGACCGCAATAAATTCCCCACACTTTCCCTTTCTTCTTGGCTTTCTCCCACGGGAAAGAGCCACCCTTCGTCATCACCAATTATATCTCCTTTTTCGATACCTTTTCCCACTCTTGCGCTAACACTGTATTTTTCCATGCACATCTCCTTTGGAATAAAGCTTTTTTGCTTTGCCAATGGAATCTCTCACTACGGTTACCGGGACTCTGTTTACTGCTTATGCAAAACTCCCCGTGGACGTTTTTAACAAATACCTTCCAACCCTAAACACGTTCCGTTTTTTGTATTTCCTTTCTGTAATGGGTTTCTCGAGTTATCGTTCCGTTTTCCTTCTCAGCAAGAGACAATCGTTGTTGAATGCTTTTTCACTGGACGTCGATTTTTTCGTCCTTTCTCGGGCACCCCCATTTTTTTTTGCCCTCTTCTCCCTGCGGCTCCTCGCGGGTTTCCTCCTGAAACCATCTGAGAGCTTTCGTTTTTTTTGTGTGATGCGTTTTGGGGAAGCCCCTCCTTGCGACTCTGCCGGTACCGCGCGTTATTCCCCGCTGTCATGTGCACGCGTGTGTGCTCGCCTTCTCACAGTTTTACGGGCAGGCTTCTTATCTCTTCCCCCCCGCAAGCGATACTCTCCTGCTGACCGACCTTCCCCCTTGGTATGATTCCAAGGCCCGCCCTGCCTTGCTGTTTCTTTGCGTTATTTTCTCCGAACGTCATAGTGCGACTTTTCCCCTTCACCCAGTAAGAGTCCTATTGAGCTTTCTGGGTTTTTCTTTTGGCAGCTCTTTCCCCCTAGTCCGCGTCCTGGTTTCGTCACCCCCTGTTGTGTCTTCCCTCGATATGGGCTCCGTTTTCGGTGCTGCGGTTAAGTCCGGACGAATTCTCTCGCTATGATGAACCATCTACGCTCTCTCAACCGTTTTCAATTCCCCTCCCATTACCGCCTAACAAGCTTGAATCCCCAATCTAAATGCCTGAAGAGAACCCGCCATCTCCTTTCCTTCACCGATTTCGTAATGTATGGGCCCGCTTGTCCCATTTTTCAGAGCCCGTGCCTCAAGCTCTCGCGATGTTCATGTTCCCCGCGTTTTAAGGCACCTTGTTTTGATGAGACGGAACAGGAAGGTCGTGTGGGTGTTTCTTCCTGCTTTATCCCTGTGGCGTATTTTCAGTAGGTCTTTTGCTTCTCTCTGGTCTGTCGATTCGGTGCGCGGCATTATCCGGGGCCTTGACTTTCTAGGGCTTGGAGATGTCTTGTGACACTAAAGTGGGCCTTCTGTGCCCTCCCTTCCGGATCTGTCCCCGCCGAAACGAAGAGGAGCTTGGACTTTTCACCTTGCAAGGCACGGTCTACAAAAACGGTGTCTACGCCACCAGCCCTCTTGTTTCCCAACTTTTTCTTTTACCCTGAGTGGTTGATTCTTCCCCTTCTCCTTTGTTCTGTCGTCTAGTAGCAACAATTGTCAACTTGCACCCCCCAACCGCTGAGCCCGGAGGCGGTGCGGTAATCTTATAAGTTTTTTTTCTCCTGGCCTTGTCAAAATATTTTCATTCCCGCTCCGATCGGTTTGGCTTGCAAGCTGCGGTTGTGCATGACAAATAGACCATTTTTCGTGTCACCTCTCCCAAGCCCGATCATCATTCGTCGGGTTACATGTCGCGTCAGCCGTTCGAAATTATCCTCCAGCGATATACCCGCTAATGCAGAAATAAGCCGGCGGCACCCGTCCTTAAACGAGCCCAACCACTTATTTTTCTCCCGGTTTCCCCCCTGAAATGAAAAGGGCCTTTTCTCTCTTGACTTTTCTCTCGCGCGATGTCCCCCGTCCGACAGAGTACCGTTGCATGAGAGTACGCCTCAAGTTTTCCCCCTCTGCTCGATCCGTGTAACCTTGCGATGTCTTATGCCCTGTTCTCTCCGCGCCTGGCATCTTTTACTCCAATCTTGTTGTCTTGGTCTTGGAGAATTCCTCTCTTCGAACGCGACCTACGTCCCATACCGGAAGCGCTCGACTGCGTCTGACTCTCCCCTGCGTTCGTTCACTGCGATCACAGGTCCCTTTTTCTCCGTTGACGCAAAGTGACTTCGTGCCCCAGGTCTTGCCACGCAGCAGGAAAAGACGCTGAGACGCTGACTGCGGTCCGAGGATTCCCCCTGACGTCGTCTTCAGAATTCCCAGTGCACATCTTTTGCGTTCCTTTTCTGGCTTTGCCGGGAAAGTTTATCCACCGGAGCGAGCGATTCGAACTGATATGAAAGCTCGCCTGCCCGCGTACATGTTTCTGCACCCGGTTTCCCTCCCTTTTGTTCAATTGAGCGGTTATGCTGCGTCTGTGGTCAGCCCCCCTTTTTCCGTCTCCTTTTCACTTTGCTGTATATAAAACGCGCCCCTCACGACGGCGCTGCGCCGCTTCGGGTTTTTTTTTTTGTGATTTTTTTTTCCCCCAAAGGGCGCTCCGCCACGCGCGGTACACCTTGCGCTCGCGCCAAACAAATCGTTAAGTGCCTCTCCCCCGAACCCCCCTCGTTTTTTCACTTGCTCCCCTGAGTTGTGATGCCGTCATCACGCTATCCTAACGAATAATCGATTCAACCACGCGTCGATCCCGTCGCGTTCACGTTTATGGTTGCTTTCAAAATCCGCTTTCTTTTTTCCGTAACTCGTCCGGGGAGGATTAGCGTTTTTTCCGTTTTCGCTTTCAGTCGTATCCGCCTTTCTTGTCCCGCGCAGTGTGATCCTTCATCCGAGAATTCCATCATCGAATTGCCCTTGATTTCTTTTTTGGCATCCCTTTCAACAAAATCGTGGCAGGCCCCTCTAGGTTACCGCTGTCCAGTGGTGGCGCCTTTATTGTTTTCTTCCCCGACCCTCGCCGTCCGTACACAAAACATAACTGAATTTTTAACAAAGCGTTCCTCCTCCCCCTACCCCAGTTTTCTACGCCCGATGCGTTGGGGCGGTCCGCACCGATTCGTGATTCTTTTTTCGACCTCCTCGTTGTCTGCCCCCTCTCTTGCCTTCCATTTTGGGTCATCTCGGTAAGTCCATCTTTTCCCTGTTCTTGCAGGTTCACCCCAGCCGCTCTTGGTGGATTAGAACAATTTTCGTAAAATCCGGCTTTATCTTTGTACCGCGGCTTGCGCTTCGGCCACAACCCCTGTGCCTGCGGCACCTCATTGGCGGAATCCAGCTTTTCCCCGATGGCACCCTTCGAATCCCGTGGATCCTGACTTTTTTCCTCTTACCCTGCCCCACGTCCTAACACCTATTTAGAATGGAACCTGCTTTCCGCATCATCAGACAGGCTGTTTTTTTTTCCCGTTTATGGTTCTCCGGGTTTTACTCCTATTCAACCCCCATATCTTTTCAAACGTTCAAACCCATACCCAGTTCAGCTATTCGTCCTTTGGATTCCTTACTGAATTTATCGTTTTGCCCGCCCTCCAGCATCTGTGTCCTACAGCTTTCGACGTATCTTTTTAGTGTTCTCAACTCGCGCGGGTGACATAGTGGAGTTTTGTTAGCGCAGTGGCGCTCTGTTGCTTTGATCTAGTTTAAAATAGAAAAATATCCGGCGAGACGCAGGCTCTTAGTGCAGTGGGAATACTCTGGCCAGGAGTTCATGGATGGAAAGGTGGCTCCTAGAGATATCAAGATGGGACCCTTTGCCCCCCCCAACGGCGACCCCACCCCTGTTTCCCACTTTTCACGTGGTGCTTCGCTCTTTCCGAGATCTTTTCTCCCCAACGACGATAGTTGATAAGACCTTTTCCCCCCAATGTCCCCCCGTTTCCTCCTACGGCGCATCGGATGCCCAACGGTTTCTTTCCTTCAGTAAGAGTGGACTTCTCTCGAATATTCAGCCCAGTGTTTTTTTTTTTCCCTTGTTCTGTTGTTGGTCTTCCTGTAGCCGGTTGCAGCCTCTTCTATACTCCCCCCATTTTTTTTTCCCCGGGTTCACTTTTGTTGTCGCTCCCCCCTGATTTCGATGCGAGTGCTCGTTCGAGCGCCGTAGGTCTCGCCGGATTTCTCTTATGAAACGTCTCCCGTGCTCTTGCCCCCGAAACCGTTAGATGCAGGATCCAATCCTTTCCCCCCTTTCTCGTCAACTCCTTCCTGCGAAGGAGAAAGTTCTCCCCACCGACCTTCGCGGTTACCTATTCGAGGCTTCCCTTTTTTCCCATTGTTGTACTATTCGTTACTCTCTTTCCCCACCTCGGTTTTCCCGAATCTCTTAGTCCTGTATATGTCGCGGTCTTTTCCTGTGTTTTGGCGGGTTCACCCCGTACGGTATTGCAGTTCCTTGTTTGGGGCTCTTATTGCTTTATGCCGCCCGCCGTCTTTATTTTTTTTTCGTATAGGTTTTGACGCTGATCAATTTGTCGGCTGTTTTGCCTTACTCACGGGGGCGTCCTTTTGATAGGGCTTGTTTGGACAAGATGGGAAGATTTCATGAACTGACGGATTTGCCCCTGCGTCCACCGAAGAGGGCCTTTCCCCATCTTTTTCCCTCCAAGACGGATCCAACGTTCCCCCTGATCTTTTTTTTCCCTTTGATGTTGACCGGTTAGTTGTTGATTATCTCTCGTCTCTCCCCTTGAGCGACACTTCCTTTTTCCAACTACCCTTTTTTTGAGCAGCCCCCCCAAAAGATCCGGTTTCTTCTCCCACGTTTTTCTCCGTGCTTTTTCTTAGCTTCGGTCTTCCCGTTCTTCCCTTGCCGAGCGCCTGCCTTTCGTGTTTTTTTCCAACCAGCCCGCTACAAGCTCCAACTCTTTTTTTCCCCTCTTCATGCTGCGCACGACGCCATTTCCTGCGCATCCTCAGTGCTCCCTAATGAAAGAGTTACGTCATGCTTAAAGCCGCCGCTCCCAAGTCTTCCAGTCGGGGTTAAACGCTCCTCCACTTTTAGAGCTCGCTGAATCCCTCGCTCGCTTTTCGACCGCGCTCCGCTTGTCTTTGATCAGCTCAGGCGTACAATGAACTGAAATCTTCGCCCTTCTGTAGGCGTAAAATGCGTTTCTTTTTTCCCGGTTTTTTTTTCTTGGATTCGGTCGTTGTACGTGGTCTCCCCCCCCCCCCCACCCCCCCCCCCCCCCCCCCCACCGGACTTTTCCCCTTTTCTTCCAAGTCGGCGTAACCGAAGGTCCTATCTGCTTTTATTCTCTGCGATAGATCAGCCCGCTTCTCGTTCCCCGGCTAGATCGCCCTCCACCCCCACTGGTGATGCAGTGACCCTCAAAAGTCTAGAGGCTTCCCGTAACGTCCAGGATCCCTCCTCCCCTATTTATGACTGAGACTGCCCCCCCCTTAGTTCGGGTACTTGCAAGAACTAGGATTCCGTGTTCCGCACATCCTTTCTGCTTGTGCCTGCCCCCCAGTCCAATTGGGCCCCTTTCTTTCCCCAATCGGGCGTCTTCTAAAGATAGCTTTTAAGCTGATTATTTCTTACGTTCTATCGGTATTCCATCTCATTCCCCTAAGCGGTATCGTCGCGTTCCTTAGAGTCTCTGCCCCCCTTTTGATTTCCACACGACGGCAACGTCTTTTTTTGTCCCCCCCGCGCAGCGTATCCCTTTTTTTCAAGCTTTTTGCCGCCACAGAGACCCTTCTGCTCTCCGCAATCCAAATCGTTCCGCTCGTCCCCCACAACGTCTCTCGAGTCGTGGCAACTCTGCTTCAACCGTCGACGCGTAGTCCCACGCATAGACTCACTTATAGACTCTCGATATACCAGTCTCATCCCCTGGAACGTTTGTTATTTTTTTTTCCGGTGTGTATCTTTTCTTTTTTCCCTTCGTAACTCGCTTCTTTGAAGCTCAGTCCCTGATAATCCCCCTGACGGAGCTTTTCTAAGCTTCGTTCTTGTTTTCTGGAATACGGTTTCCTCCAGTGAATCAGTTTCTCTAGCTTCCTCTCCATGTTTTCCAAGCGTCTTCGGTTGCATCGGTTGCCCCCAACTCTTCATGGCGCTGCAGTTTGGATTTCATTGTATTGGCCGACCCTTACCCCCACAATAACAGCCTGAGCACCAAGCGTATTACTCCTCCGTTGAAAAAGGTTCACTCCCACCGCCGCTGTTTTCGAGACATTCCATGTCCTGCATTTTCCCGCCATAACCCTTTTCTCAACTCCTCTGTTTTCTAGAGGTGATTTACGGGGCGGTTTTTCAAGAAAAATGTTCGTTGCAGGTCCTTCCACCCATTAATTCGGTTGTCTACCCCTGGTTCCCTGATTCGTACCCCTACGATTTCTTAGCCGTTTTTTTTTAGAGCGGAGCTTGTACTTTCCCCCAAAATGTCTTGGTATAACCTATTTCTTTTCGCAGGATCCCCACAGCTCACCTTTCGATCAGCGATGTGCCCATTCTTTTCGGTCTATTTGAATAAAAAAACTTTTTCACCCCTTCTTTCGCATGGTCCCCCGTATCTGCTTCTTTTGATGCTCCATAACTGACGCTCTCTCCGGTTGGACCGGTTGTTACGCTTCCCCATCCTTGCCCCCCCCAGGCAACCCTCAACCACGTTCTAGGTCTTTTGACTTCTTTTCAGCCATCTCTTTATTCGACTCTTAGTCAAGCGCTCCTCGACACCTTCAGGAGGGTGCAGTTTAGTTGTCCCTACTTTCTTGGTAGAGCAGTGCGCATCCTCCTTTGGTCTTCCACAAGTTTTTTTGAAACATATCTTCCTCGCTGCAGTCGTTATGAGGGATTTTAGGAGCGTGCCTGATAGCCTTCCTTACCTGTTGTCCATTTACTCTGTCCCTCCCGTGGAACCCCGTTCTGTTCCCGGCTCGCCGTTTCAAGTCGTCGCCCGAGCTTCGCAGAGCTTTCTCCCTCGAACTTACGCCCGATTTATAAGACTCCATTGGTCAGCCGTCGACTTACCCGCCCTGTTTTTGCATAGGTTTCTTTTTTCCCTGGCACGAAAGTTCAGGGCTTCTTCGTCTCCCCACATTTGCATGTCAGGTCTCGAGGTGTGGTTCTGGCTGACGGTTCATTGAAAGCCTATTATACCGACCTCCCCCTTCACGCCCCCGGTTATTTTAGCTCTTTGTTTTGTGACCTCTCCTAGCCCTTCCTGTGACGGCGAGCTAGTCTCTCTCTAGCTACCCGTCACGCGCTCTTGAATCCCCGGAGTTCTCCAATTAACGTTGACGACACACGACTCGTAAAACTACCCGCCCATTTTCTTTCCAGCAGACATCGCACGTACCCCGCTTCCCCCGCTGATTTTTTTTACTGTTTTCAGCTTCTGTCTTCATTTTTCAAGCGGAGTCCTCCTTCGCCCGCGAATTGTGAGGTTTTCGTTTCCCTTCTATATGGCCACTTGGAGTGCCGGTTTTCCCTTTTTCTTCCCCCTTTTTTTTGGCTTTTAATGCTTTATTGGTGCGTGTCTTCATCTTCCCAGTATTTTTAGTTTCTCCCTGATTTCGTCGGCTGCGCGTTCGGCCCGATTTGAGCTGGAGATTCTGTTTTGCCACTCTCAGGATTCACTGCCGGTCTCTTAAGATGCGGAGATTTGACAGCTCTCTTTTTCTCCCTTAAGCAAGGAGCAAACGTGGACCCCCTGCTACGGCTTTCTCTTTTTCCCCCTTTGAGTTTTTGTGAGTGTTCTCTTTTCCTCGTTTGTTGTTGAGAGCTCTCACATCCCCACTTGGTTCAAGCTCCCTCAACAAAGATGCTGGAGGCAGTTGTTCCACGTTGTCTTTGCTTTGCCTTGAGCACTTTTCAGCCCTTTTGTCTTTCAAGATCAGTCAGTTCATGCACAGTTCAGCGGAGCCATCTCTCCCTTTTTGTTGACACGCCCATATCAAGATCCTCCCCCCTGGTATTTCAGTCCTTTGCGCGCCTTTTTATCGACCGCCAGGAACCTGAGATACCTCTACCACCGAAATATCCTTCCCGTCCCCCTCCCATTAACGAAACACCCAGGAGTCTTACTGTTTCCCTTAAGTTGTTAGAGAGCTCGTCCTCCATAGCCTTCGCTCGCTTTTTCCTTCCCACGTCCTCTCCCCTTTGCATTGCTGATTCGCTCCGCGTTTAAACATTCCGCTTTTTATTCCTTTTTTTTGCTCCCCCCCGTTATTGACTGGTCATTGTTCCCCTCTTTGGGAGTGAATTCCCGTTCTTAAGAGGCTTACGTAATTCCTCGGTACTTAGAGGATAGCCGTCTTTGTGTCACTCCCCCTCCCGCTTCGCCCGGGCAAGCAAGATCCCCTTCCCTCACCCCGTTGAGCGTTGACGCGGTTTTCGTCGTGTTTGCAAAGTCGCCCCTCCCCGACCGATCCGCTGCCCTCGGATCACCCGTTCCCCTGATAGGTCTCTTGCAGAAAGGACGCGTCCCCTCTTCACCTCCTGGTTTTGCTGTAGTTTTTCCGTTCCTGCGGTTTCCCAATGGGAAAGGTCTCTTACTCTTCTTTTTGCGGCGAAAGATATTCTGTGCTCTGCCTTCCCGTGTACCTGTCTAGCGAGCGGTATCCTTGTTTTTTCCACGCTCAGGGTATGTGTTCCCCCCCACCGTGGACGCCGCGCAACTTCTCTTTCCCACGCAACGCCACGCTGCGTCGTCCTTCTCTTTGAGTCTTCGAGTTTTCAATGCGCCACCGTCCACTTTTTAAAACATATTCGCTTAGTTGTCACCCTTACCGTCTTTCCCATCTGCTTCAACGCCCTCTGTCGCTTACCTGCCAGTCTTCCCCGAACTCGTCCTATGTCATCCTCGCTCCTTCCCTCGTTTACTGCCGGATGTTAAATCCCCTGGGGCTTTTGGCTACCTTATGGTTCAACGTACGTTTTTTTTTAGCTATGCTTTCCTCACCCAGACAGTAACTTGGCTGTCTTCCCCTCCTTTTCCCGCTTTGTCCTCCTTTTGGTTTTCTGCGAAAGTGACTTTTGCGGGTAGACCCGTACTCTATTTTTCCCACCCCTCCCGCGATAATTCCCGTTTTCACCCCTCTGGTCCGCCCTATTTTCCAATGGTGTGTGCCTGGAAGACTTGCCTCCGCCCCCCCAACATAAAAGGGCGAAGGCTTCTTTTCTCGCTTGCCAGGTTATACGCCTCACCGACGCGTATTTTTTGCGAGACCTGGACCAACTAGATTTATTGAATCCTTCTCCATTCCATAGTACCTCATTCCCTTTTGTTGTGCTCTCGTCTAAGGGCGACGACTGTTTTGCCTTTCTATAACCCCCCTCGGGGTGACCCCCCCCCCCCCCTTGTCAAGAGCTTCGTAACCTTCGCTTTGTTATTCCCTTTTTTCTTCCAAGTCTTCCCCTCGTACCCCTTGCGCCACACATGGCCCGGTCGCGTCTCCCCCGATTTGTCACCGCTGCCTCGATCCGCTTTGGTCCCACCCGAGTTCCTTATTTGATAACTCCCACCCCCTGCTCCGTATGCCTTTTGCCACAGTTGACTTGCATCCCGCTCCCGTCTTTGATTTTCTGTCCAACCGAGTAGTTCCCTACGTTCCTCGGTCGTAACCCCTCACAGGATTTTTAACAATCTGGTGCAACATCCACACGTTCCTTCTGGCGTAATTTTATCGTATTTTTCTAGCGTGGCTGGCCGCAAGCACCCTCGGGCGTTGCAGAGATTTGCACGAACGTCGGGTTCTCTTTAACGCGCGAACGATTTTCGCGTTGCGTTGCCATTTTGGTAGCTACCTGTGTACTTCGCAGTTTTCCAAATCCACGACTTGCGTTTTTTGAGCATCCTCTTGTTACGGGTGTATCTCCTCGGTGTGAGGAGTTGTGTTTCTCAGCGAGCTCAAATGCCTTTGACACTTTCACCCAAACAGGGCGGACATTTCAAAGTGCCCTCCTCCGTTCCTTCTGCATTTCCTAAGCGTCGCCGCGCACCTACCTCGATGATACGCCATGCCATGACCCAACGCCGGACCTCCCAAGGAGGTCCTTATTTTTTTCCTCATCGTTCTTTCTGCTGCTTCCCGAACTTTCCTGGGCTTGGGCGTCTCCCACCCTCTTCCCGCAGGTCAAGCGTTATGCCTTTGGACGGAGTCCCCTTCTCACTACGCAATTTTGCAACTCGTCACCCGTGGCTGCCTCGATTTCTCGACTTTAGTGAGAGGACTCCTCCGGCCTCAGTCTTCCTTTTTCCCGCGCTCTTGTCCCTCCACGGAGAATTATCCCTACCCGCCACCATCTCTCAGTAAACCTAAAATGCAAGCTTCCCCCCCGTCCTTCTGAATTACTACCGCGTCTGTGCCCTTCTTTCCTCGCTTCTTGTAATTGTGTTCGCAGCTCTCTGCGACCGTGCCGAACTTTTTGAGGAGGTTTAGGTCGCGTTCATTCGCTTATATAGGCACTGCGGACTTTACGGGTTCAACCCTTTACTGCCTCTTGTTTTTGGCTCGTTTACTTATCCTTCCAGTTTTTCTCCTTTATGGTCCCTGAGATGCAAATTTTGCAGCTGTTGCCATTACTCCGTTGGTCCGCCGTTTTGATTTCTTTTTTTTGACACTAGTTGGCCGATGTTCCTTCACTGACTGATTTCCCTGCCGTGACACTTTTTCCCCTTTCTCGTGATTTCTAAAGTCCCTCGGAAAAACTTTTCCATTCAACCCGGCTCTTTTTTTTCTCACTTTGTTTTTATTTTGACCAGT
>Ga0179593_1283372_pt1 | contig 10757 bp, 8 predicted proteins | sample CZODoug2_1_08_16_FD_185931 | JGI IMG/M metagenome (GOLD analysis project Ga0179593, IMG submission 185931) | Vadose zone soil fungal communities from Angelo Coast Range Reserve, California, USA - CZODoug2_1_08_16fungal (PacBio error correction) | ecosystem: Environmental > Terrestrial > Soil >... | reverse complement strand
CCGTTCGACCGGAGAGATTCCCCCTGCGCTCACGCTATCGGCGCTCAGTGTGTCGATACTCTGAAAGTCCAACCTGATAGACCCTGTTTTCCAACCCATTGCCTATAATCTCCCCCGAAAATTCAGTTAAGGAACGCCCTCTCTCCATGCTTCTCCTTTTCTGACAGGGAATTTACCTTCCCCCTATCCCAGACGGCTTGATTTACACGCCTTATCGACGTTTTATCCCGGCGATACTGCAAGCTCTAGACCTTCTCCACCAAACCGGCACTCATCCATCTCTATCGACATTCTCTTCCTCAACACCATGTTGAAAAAAATGGGACCCTCCAAGCAAAGAAAATAAATGGCTGGTGACTTTACACTATTGGCTCTTGGTAGGCCCCCTCTAGTTTTATAAGAATTCCCCCACCTTTTCTTTTTATTTACTCTTTTTTCGGGATGACCGTGTTTCCCCCAGATGACACCACGTATTGTTTTTAATTTTATTTGAAGTTTCCCACCCTTCCACCTTCTCATCGACGGTGGTGGAGGACAGTCGTCGTCTCCGATTGGATTTCCCCACTTCTTGAGTATCCCGCGTTCTGATTCTTTGTCCAGGTTCCTGAGTTACTAATACGATCTTATACACCGTCTCTTATGATTCCCCCGAATCGTACCCGTTTTTTCCACTCCTGATACTTTGTGCGATGATTTATCTTTATCCCCCTAGTTTGGCTGGAAGGATAGATGAGTTTCTCCTTGCCGGAGGTTTTACTCCGACCATTGGGTTGTCTCCAGAATAGGTTATTCGGTTGGATTCCTAGTTGTTGGGGACATCCTTTTTTCAGTCCGGAAGTTGCAGTATCTCGCTCCCCTTCGCGGTCTCCGTCCTACTGCTCAAAATATCCGGAGTGGGATTCCTCACTTTCGTTGACCATCCCCTTTCAACCCTGTATAAACCTTCCCGTACGAAAAAGCCCCCCTCGCCCCATTCACATAGGATTTTTCACGGCTTCATTCACCCGCTCAAACAATCCAGACCTCAATAGCAAGTTCCTGAACTTCCCGCCTCATTTAGGAGTTATACCTGCCGGTCCTTGTAGCTATACTGACCGATTCTGGTCCGCCCTTTTTTAGTTAACCCTTTCCTTTTTTTTATTGAATGCTCACTTCGGGGACGAGAGACCCAGTTAAGGGATTCCTACCCCGGCCGGTGTAGTATTTTCCGCCCCTTCTTCCGATCCAGAAATTCGAGTCCCGCTGTAAATCTCCCGCCTTACCCACACTCCTCTAACCGCGTCTTTAAAGTTCTTCAACTCCAACGAGGGGTATTCCTGCGATCCTTCGATAGCATGTCTAGCCTTTCATAGGCACCCTCAGATACACTCTTTGACCCGAACGTTTTATCAGCTTTTTTTAAACCATTCTTTCCCTTTTGTTCGGTCTATCAGAAAAGGTCCATCAGTAACTCCCGACACGATGATATGAATCCCAACGCCATCCCGGCTTACTCCTTTCTCTGTGAACTTTATGTTGCCCCTTCCCCTTTGCGCTGACTCCGTCTTTCCTCCCTTCTCCATCTTTTCCTTGAGATGTTCGTCATCTCTGCGGATCCCCCCCTTTTCGATGAGTGGCGTCTCAACCTGATCCGTCGCCTTCGTTACCATATTGGCCTCTCCAATTCTGGGTTCCTGATGTGAACGGATGCCATAGTCTTCTCCCTCATGTTTCTACAACCTGGACCAACCCCCTTCTCCTGAAAGGACGCGCGGTTAGAAGGCTTCTGAAGCTAACCCTTCGCCTCTCAGCATCTGACGTTTCCGCTCAAGTCTTCCACAGTCGCCGATGCGCCTCGGCCGCAACATACCCCCTAAGGCCGAGAAGATTACTTTCCTCACACTCTTATAGTTTGAATATATCAAGGAAGACTCAGCGCTCACCCATCAAACACTTCAATCGGTCCTTTTCCGCTCAGTGTGTCCCTCCCCCTTTTTTTCGTCGACTATTTAATAACGTCATGTAATCCTGATCTCTGGGTGTTTCAAACCCTCCCTATTTTTTTCTGTAGCATTAGAATCTGTTGAAGGCACCATTTTTTTGGAACGAGTCAAATTCCAACTCCCATAAGGTAACTAGGTTCACTTCTGTTACCCTCCCTTCGGACCCCTCTTTTTTGGCATGGCTCGCTCCCCAGATCCGGTCCTTTCCTCAGACCGGACCCACCGGAAAATCTCCTGCATAAACGTATTTGGCCAGGATCGTCTTTTACGCAACCTACCATCGTTATTCTGAAATTCACGCGCCCTGAAACCTGCCGACGATCCTCCCCCCCCCCCCCCTTCCCGACCATTTTGAATTGTCAGGGCCTGAGCTTTCCGTTTTGTTCATTTCTCTCAAAGCCGACAGAAGTGGAACTGATCATAGAATGGTATCAGTTCAGAGATTCTCCTTCGTGTGATTTTTTCTCCCTATGCTGCTGTTGAAGAGTCTTTTCCTAACGCAAAAGTTTGTCCAGCGAGCTTCCCCTGGATGCGTTAAACAACTGCTAGGCGAGTAACTCACAGACCCCTTTTTCCCGTTCCCTTGGCATTGTTAGTCGCGTTGTCCTTTCTTTGGCCCGCCCGAATAGTCAACATGTTGCATGCTTTCTTAAAATTAGCGCTTGCCTCGCGATTTCTCGTTCCCCGTGGGTTTATGGATAACCTCTTCAGTTGCGTTTTCAAACGTGAGCTTACTCCCGTTCGATCATTTGACATCTGGTTATCTTCTTTCGGTTGTCCTTTTTGAAATCCCGTCGGTTATTGTGTCCCAGAATTTTTCCTCTCACGCTTACTTTCTTGGTTTGAGGAGATTATGGGGGTCCCTTGGACCAAAAATGGTATCCGGTCATGTCCCACCCCATTTGACCCCCCCCGCTGATGTTTCGAAGCTTTCATAATCTTTGAAGACCTGACAATTTCGAGTGTTCTTTCCCTTCCCGAACTCTCGCGTTTTTTACACATTTCTTTCTCATTGCTTTTCTTCCATATCAGGCGTGGAATAGACCTTGTGGTTTAATCGTTCCCCCAACCCCCACCCCCACACCAATTCTACCCCGGGCCGAATCCCCCTTCGGTCTTCGACTCGTTGTCATCTTCCTCACTGTCGCCGTCGAAGTCGATTCTCCCTTATCCCCCAGCTTTAGACGCTTCATGAGCTGCTGTTAGCCTAACCGTTCTCTCGTCATAACTGTCATGTGGTGATCGTAATAGTACTGTGATTTCGTAGCCGCGCCGAGGGCTTCTCATCCGTCAAGGATATTTTTTCCTCCGACCTCGTTTTACCCCCCTTCACTGTCCCCCTTGGCCAACTCCCTGGACCTTCCTAGTTTTTGACCGAATCTTTGCACCAAAGCTGCTGTAGTTTCACCCAAGTCCTTCTACATAGCTTCCAGGGGTGCCGTGCCCGTAAGAGAGCTCGTTTTCTGAAGGCATTTTTCTTCCTGCTAGGTACAGCTAGGACGACTCCTATCCCTTTTTCTCTCCCACGGAGTCGCCTTAAAGAAATTTCTCCCTCCTTTTCCGGTATTTGGTTTTCCGTTATTTTTTTGCCTTCCGTATTCCTATCATGCCCCCCTGATGCTTTGTATTGTTCGCTGTTATTGTACCAATTGATATTTTCCCTTCACTTTTTTTTGTTAGATGAGCCTAAATTCTCCTCAGGCCCACTTCCGCAAAGCCTTTTTTCTGTCCGCTTTTCTCGGCGATTCTTGTAACGCCACCCCCACAAATTAGGAAACGAGTATCCTGTGCTTGCTTTTCCCCCCCCTTTTCCGGATTAAACAGTTAAAGGTAGTACATTGCTTCTGTCATTCTTACTTTTCCTTTCAGTAGCTATGCCCGAGCTCTACAAGTAAAGCACCAAGTCTTCCAGAATTATTCGGCCTTGGATTTCTTTCTGAACCCTCAGCCGTTTTTTTTTCTACTTAAGTTTCCCTCCCCTCGGACCTTCCCCGGATTGTTATTCGTTTGAAGTTTTTCGGTCAAACGATAGCTTTTTCCCAATAACCCCCCCTCTGTCCGTTCCCCGAAAAACGCCCTTGCAGGGAGCATCGAACCTCCCCAAGGGACGATCACTCATGCCTTCCGAGCTCCCCCCTGCTATATGCCAAAAGTGCCCTCTTAAGCATTTTCCAGAGGTATCTCGACGCGGACTTCGCGGACGTAAGTGGATTCTTGTGGCCTTTCCGCGTAGAAGACCGCTTTATTCTCGCCAGGTGAAGGAGTTTCTTTTTGCCGAGTATGCACCCCCCATACCTCCCCCCCTTCCTCAGCGCCACTTGTGACAGCATTGATCTTTTTCCATGGTTAACTTGAGAGCTAATTGATGGCGAGCCACTCTGACCGTCCTGTTCTATACGACAGCTTAGGACGACACACTTCCAAGTTATCACTAGTTCATGGGTTGGGACATCCCTTTTTCTCCACCCCTTTTTCATGAGAACCCCCATAATCGTACCGGTCCTTTGAAAGTCCTAGAGGGTGTAGACTAGGCATAAAATTAACCTCCCATTCCTAGGATACGATCTCCCCGTTCCCCCCTGCCCAACCCACCGTCATCACCTCCCTACTTTTCTAGAAATGTTCACCGGCTCGAAGTTCTCCGAAGATCTTTAGTTTTCACAGGTAGATTTTTACCCCCATCTCCCCCCCAGTGTGAGCGACTATTTGATCGCCCTCCCTTCATTCATAGGTCCTCCTTTCGGAGACATGACAATGATGGTTTCGTCTCTCCCTATCGACTTCTTACCCCCTCTGACTACCAGCAAAGAGGAGTTAGGATCCCTTGCATTTCGTTTCCAGTCTTTTGACGTCTGCCTTAGATTTTTTTCCACTCCCCCCATTTTTTGAGTTAGGATCTCCTTTTTTTAAAAATTTTTGAGTACTCGTCGTTTCCGACTCTCGTTCACACATCTAGATTTTCCTGAAGATGCCTCCCCAATTTGACCCCAGTTCCCAGTATGACTATCTCCCATTCCAAATAAGCAAGATAAAGGAATTATTTTGGGACTCCCTTAGTCGTTTTTCTTTTCCCCGCTCTCCCCCATTGATCGCTCTTTGGATTTCTTTTCTTTTGAGGGCCTTTGTTAAAAAAAGCCAGTTTTATGGGGGTTTCATCCGCTCCTGGCATATTGTCTTTAGCTATTTATTCAGTTGTGTTGTCCCTGTAGAAGCTTTTTTTTGTTCGCTTGCACAGTTTCCCCCCCCCCCGATTTGCGAGCTGTCGATCCCATCAGGGTGAATGTGCCCTCGAGGGATTTTTATCCGTTTTTCATCCCTCGAGTCCAGGTAATTAACTCCTGATTCTAAGGCTGAGCCTCCCCTCAGATTGTTTTTCAACCTTCCCCCCCCCGGGATCTCCTTTTAAACGTGACTGTTCTCCTACCTAGGTCCAGTTTTTTCTGTCCCCTTTTTGATTCTTCCCCAGAGACACGTCTTTTTTCCAACAAACGTGTTTTTCGATTACTCTTTCTGATTTCGGCCTTGCTTTTGAAAAGATTTATTCCATTCTCGATTTTTCTGGAAATACCCCTGCTCCCACCCTTTTCTGCGATGGTTTGTATGATGCTGTTACTGTCATCGAGGGTCTGTGGTTGACCTTTCGCCCCCCCCCCAGAGAATAGATTGGAGAATCCGTCTCCTTCTCTTTCAAGCTTTCTGGTTATCTTCCCTCCCAAACCAGTCGCCAAAAAAAAGCCCGGCGTTCTCCGATTGCGTTGGAGTTAAGGTTATGCCAAATTATTGACTCACCTATGGAAATAAGGTTAAAAGATGTCCCAAGAATTCGATTTCCACCCTCTGCTTCCACCTTCTCTCACCTTCTGGGCGAAGGATAAGTAGAAAGTAACACTTCAAGGGATTCACCCGAACCGAGACCTCTTCTTCCCTTTTCACCCTTTTGTTCTTTCGATCTTCCTCGGCCCCGGCGCCCACTGGCGGAGGCCCCCCCTATCTTGACAAGATTCCTAACTCCCGATTTGACTCTTTCTCTTGATTATTTTCCTCCTTTTTCTTGATAGTTGACTTTTGATGTAATTTTCGGGTGATATCCGACCCCCTAAATGAACGTTTGAAAAATATCCGCCCCTTATTCCCCTGGTAGGGGCTACCGATCTTGTTATCTGTATTTTGCCCCTACCCGTACCGCCGGCTCTTCGATCAGAACGACGTCCTCTCCGCCTGGTTTCTTTTTTTTGAAGAAATTTTCCTATTCTTTTAGTCCGTAGTTCCTGTGTCATACGGCTTCATCATAAGACGCTCGAGTCTTGAGCCTTCCCTCCGTCATAAGCCCCCTCACACGGCCCCGCCGGGTTAGGAAATTTTACCCCTCTCCTCGGCCCGCACTTGGCCTGGCATTACGCCAGCATCGTTCCTTCTGTCGCCCCCCCCCTTCCCCAATTTTTTTTTTTCAGATTTAGTCCCAATCTCGAAATACGCACTTCCCTGATACGAGCATTTTCCGAGAGTCTCTTTTCTCCTTCTTTCCTAGTTAGGCTTCAATGTTTTTCTTTTAGATGTACTTGTTCAACTTTCGCCTAGGAGGTTAGAGTTGTTTAGTTCGAAATGTTAGATTGGTCCCTTTTTTAGTTCGATCCCCCTTTTCCAGAAATCGATCACACCGAAGTGCTGGAGATGATGAGTCCTCCAGAGACCGCGAACATTTCCTCCATATCGCCTGATTCAGGTACACCCCAGTATGTAGTACATAGGTAACAAACTCGTCATCCCTGATCTTATTTCTCTCATCTTCCCCCCCAAAACCAATTAGGAGAATTCCTATCTTCCTTTAGGGGAACTCCTTTTCTAGCCCCTTACTCCAGTAACAAAAAGTTTCGTGGCTTGTACACTCGCTTTCCCGTGAGTCCGTCAGGCCCCCCACCACGAGTGTAGAAGTTGGAAAGCCCTGATTCTTGCATTCTAGACGTTTTGTATATTTGTAACCCTTTTTCTGTATAGTACTCAAGGGGACCTGTCAAACGATAAATTCCACTTCTCCGACTCGTACTCTTTCCCTTTGTTCCCCTTAATTTCCAGGACACCAAGCGACTTCTCGTTAAGAATGCCCCCCTTTTCCTGCGCCCCGGCTTGGCCTCATCCTCATCGGATACCTCTTATCATGAAATTGTTTCACCCTTTGGTTGCGTGTCTTCGCCCTCCCTCCTCCATCCCCCCCATATCTTATGACAGGAAAGTATTTCGCGGTTTTCTTTTTTCACTTAACAGATCCCGGGGACCCCTCCAAGACATTCCAAGAACGGTTCCTCCTGTTCTCCCCGCCCCATTTAGCCCTTTTCTTCGAAGATTTTGCAATTAAAAGTGTGTGCCCTGGCCTCCTGTCCCCCAGGTGTCTCTCTCAGCCATTCCTTCGTGCTTTTTAGAAAGGCGGAGAAGTTCCCTAGGGTTCTTGCACCTCCTTCGTGTCCGCGAGCACATACCGATAGACCAAGGAGTTGCTCGAACTGGCCGGAACACGAACGTCCTTCGCGCTATCCTTTCTCCCTGAACCTGTTGCATCAAGCCCTGTGCGGATTAAATTCCTTGACGCCACTGCCCAGCTTTCTTCTCTTCTTTTCAGTGTGTGATTGCAATGGCTAGTAATTTCCTCCGATCGAGTGATTTTTTTTTTCCCATTTATCCTTCCCTTCGGACCCGCGAGCAGTTTGCTGTCTTTGCTGCCGCCCTTAATCTTTTTCTTAGATCTCTCTCTCTCCGTTGTGTGTGTTCCGATTTACCTAATATTTCCGTCGCCCCTTTAGATCCCCTTCCCTTCCCCTTCCAATCCCCCCCAAATTCTCGATTTTGACTGGCCTAGATCCTTCCTAGACCCCTGCAAAAGAGATCGAACATTTCTCCTCCCACCTTGCTCTCCCGGCATCCTCCCCAGAGAAGCCCCTGTCCCCTCTGCGCGTCATTTTACCCGCATATCCTCCCTTCTGTGCTTTTCCTTTTATGATACATTCAAGCTAACTCTCGGTTTTTTTCTCCTTCCTTCCTGGCGCGGCGCAACGCATTATCAGAATACTTTTGTAGTTCGGGCCACGGCTATTAAGTCCCCTTCCGACCTTCAAGTGAAACCCTCCCTAATGGCCTTTTGATATAGACAACTTGGTTCTTCTTACTTTGTCCCAATGTGACCATTTTTTCAACCTCTGGTGACATCCCCCCCCAGAATTTAGGGCGAATTCGACCTGTTCTTGCGCTGTAGTTACGACGCGTTCTCCTGAATTCCCAAAAGACAGGCCTCTATTTCCAATCAAATCCCTTTTGGTGAGGATGTCGTCCTTTTCTAAGACACGTTCAAAAGTAGGGGCTTTTAGTTGTAGTAGCCAATAGTGTACACTAAGGAAGCAAAACGCTCGACGGTGGGATTTCAAGTCTCCCCTCCTTGTGCACTTTTTTCGAGGGTCCGTCATGTCCAAGCGGAATCCAAGAGTAGCGTTCTACGTAATAGGTACAGAATGAGGTACCCCGTAATTCCCTGACCCCCAGATCTTTCTTTGCTTCCCCGCTCTAAATATTCTCGCGTTCCACTCGATACTTCGCTTGATCTACTCACTGTGTGCGATTGAAGCCCTAATCTTTAGGTGGGACTGGAGTACCTTTATTTTTTCAATCCGAAGGAGGCGACTTAAGCTTCCAGTGTTGATCGGAGCGACCTGAATCGTGCATGCTGTTGGATTCCTCTTTGGTGGCGACATAGTGAGTCCGGAATTCCTTAGGCTGATTCAGTGTCTCAGGTCCTCTGTACCAAGACTTACTCTCTGCCCCCCTTTTTTTAGATAGCATTTACCCGGCGTCCCATTTTTCCAAGTCCAGCACCACGATTCCGTACAGACAAACGACCAACCCGCCTTTCCCCATAGGGAGAAACGGCGTTCACCGCGGTCCCTCTCCTCCTCCCAACCATTTTTCTTTACTCTAACACTCCCCCTGCGTCTCACCTCCCTCATGTTGTCGGTCTTCCTGCGTGATCCTTTCAGATATAATCTTCAAGTCTTGTCGATAGGCCCTCCCGAGAGTAACCCTGAGGTAGAATTCTTAAGTAGGCAGAGAGAACCCCCCTGTGCCTTGTCCTCCCAAAGGCGATGTCGTGTGCTTGCTCCGTTTTTGCACTCCCTTCGTCGCCGATGCAATCCCGCTGCCGCCTCCCGTCTACTCCCGAACGACGATTAAGCTATTCCACCATTCCCCACTCCGAGGTAGTCCGGCTCTCTCCTCTATCCACGACTCGAGTTTTGGCTCTCTACGTGTCCTTCAGGCAACCATCCTCTCGTGCCCCCCTCACACGGGATAGATCTTTTCGCTGGTTTTTCAAATTTCCGGCTTTTTCTGGAATCGGGGGTTGCATCAGTCCTCTCCACTTGAATTCCCCTTTCCGCACGCGAGACATAACCGAGTATTTCCCTTCTTCCCTTTCTCGGACTTTTCCTAAGGCCATGCGATATCGGTCGTTTCCTTTTTTCCCGCCGGAACCATTTTCTTTAATGAGATTTCTTGCCGCCTAGTCAGGGATCCCTGTATTGCTACGATGTGGTCTTTTCTCCCCCTTTGATCTTTGCCCATCAGTTCCCTCTCAAGACGTTGTCCCTCTTCTGTTCATTTTTTTCCTTTGGAACGGATGCCCCTAGAGTCTCCATCTCCCCCCAATGATTGCACACCTCCCTTCTCTCTGACCGGACCTGCCGCGGTTTGCGGACTGTTCTTTCATCCTCCTAGCCCCCCCCTTTCCAGTCTACTCCTTACAGCTGCCGTCCCCCTCTCCCTATTCCAAGACTGCCGCCGCTGTTCTCAGTCCCCGCCGCATTTCCCCTCCCATCGCGCAGAGTTTGATTTCTCCCCAGACCACTCGATCTTTCAATATTTTCTCCTGACGACTTATTTCCCCCCTCCCTCGAACATGTTGACCTCTTGCTTTGCTTACTCCTTTGTACAGAACACGTTTTCGGTCACCCTACTTACTTTATACCTTTCACTTTTCATTCTTCGATCCGGGTGGCCCCACCCCCCCCCCCCCCCTTCCACCAGAATTGGCTTTGTCACTCTAGAATCGCGTGATAAAAATGGACTCTATTTTCCCCCCCCCATTGACCCATCACCCTTGCCGGCTGATTTCCTTGTTTCTCGACTTCGCCAGTAGTTTTTGATTGTCTTCGAACGACCCCCCCGAGATCTTAGTACCGGACCCCCCCCCCTTCCTGAAGAAAATCTCCCGCATCCCCCCCCCTCCTTCAGGTAGTGATGCATCCCTGTTATGCGTACCCGCCCCTCCCCGCCGCCTCCGTAAAACCTGCTTGCCCCCGTAGCGAATCCAAACCGGTGCCTCCCCTTCCCCCGATTTTGCCCTTCCCGCCCAAGAAGTTTTTTTTGAGTGTTGGCGTTGATTCGCTCCTCCACAGGCAGTGGACTGCATCATTTGTTTGAAATCTAGCGGTCGAACTTGATTTTTTCGCGCGGCTTTGATCAGGCTCCTACTAAGGATTACAGCTGATAGCAGCCCAACATTTTCTGCGGACCCCCTCCCCTACCTGGAGAATTTCGATCTCCTTCCTCTCCTTTATCCTCCCTTTTCAGCTGTAAGGTTAGACGTGCAGTGCGATCATTCCGTCCCCCCTCCATCGTTAATCCGTCAAAGGTTCGTACTATTAGAAGGGCGGCCTACGCGATCTCTACGTTTTGTCCTTTTTGGCTGACCCCCCTCGTCCCCGTTTTCCTGTCACCACGGGCGCTTGGACGAAG
>Ga0179593_1794539_pt1 | contig 10758 bp, 18 predicted proteins | sample CZODoug2_1_08_16_FD_185931 | JGI IMG/M metagenome (GOLD analysis project Ga0179593, IMG submission 185931) | Vadose zone soil fungal communities from Angelo Coast Range Reserve, California, USA - CZODoug2_1_08_16fungal (PacBio error correction) | ecosystem: Environmental > Terrestrial > Soil >... | reverse complement strand
TATTTTCAAAACTTTTCTTTCCTGCATGTGTTCCCTCCCTGCTCATCCATTTCCCAGCCAGGTACATTCCCCCCCTTGCGGCAGTGTCGAGTTTTCTTTTCTCCCTCCTTTGAGCCGCCACGTCTTTCTTTACTTTGCGATTTCAATGTCCAGCGAGTCTTCCGCGCATCATTTTCCTTCCTCTTAAGCGAATGGTCTTTTTTCTTCGCCCATCAGCGTGGTCCGTAGAAAGCCCCCCCCTCCAGTTGAGAGCACTTTTCTACCCCTCGTTTTGTGTCTTCGTTTCGCTCTACCTTTTTCGACAGCGAATTGACTCTTTTGTCAACAATCGGACGCCTCGACATAGATTTCCCCTGTCCGAGGGTGTAATTTCTCGCCCGTTTCTCCTTTTTTCCCCCTCCCGCGAGTCACCTTCTTAAAGACTCCTCGGATGGCAGGAAATCTTTCCCTAGGACTTTGCAGCGGTTTTTCCCATTTTACCCCAATTTTTTTTTGTCTGCGGGGTTGACCCTAATGCGGCCTTGGCTCAGGTTTTCCTTTCTTGTCTTCAAAGCTGCTCTGAGTGCCTTCTTTTCCCGCGGAAACGTTTGTTTGTGGACGAGGGCTGACTTGACTCTTCAACGAACAATGGAAGGACCTCCTTGCCTGGGATCTTCTATGGACCCGATTTGCGTCTCCTCTACCAGGTTTGGCTTAAATTACTTTGGCATCCTTTCCTTATGCGCGCTTGCGTTCTCGGCGCTTGAGCACAAGAACCTCTTTCACTCCCAGCGTATCAGCTCACTCTGTTCCAAGTTTCTTGATCCTCGATCTAGCTTTCCTCTTGGGGGGGGGTTTGGCCCACTTTTGCTCGGGACTTTTTTTGAGATTGTGTTTTTTTTTCCTCGAGCCCGGCCCCCTTTTTTTTTTTTTCTGCTGCGCAGTAGTCCGTTTCCTTGACGATCTGCGCCTGTCTTCGGGCATCGTCAGGATCCCTTTTTTTTCCGTGATAAACCCCCCCCAAGAGCCAGTCCTTTCTTTGCAAGGAGCGGTTTTGTTTTTCGGGTACCCCCCTGGGGATTGTCTCCCCCAGACCTTGCTCCCCTCTTTTTCCAAGGATTGCTTCTTAGTAGTGGCCTCATATCGATTTTTGAGTTCGTTCCTGCTCTGCCGCTGGTTTGCTGTTTTCGTCTTTAGCGGAAATCTTTTTCTTTCTTTCGGGGCTCCAAGATCGGCCCCCCTTTTTCTGATCTAGATTTTTTTCCAGTCGGGTCCTTGGATTATTCTTGAGATTTTTTTGCTTTCTATCAAGGCGTGGTTGGGTTTCCTTACCTGCGCCTCCGCCTGTCCCTTTCCATTTGGGACCTCCTCCCCCATGCTTTTTTCCCCTCAAAGTTCGATCTTCTCCCCTTTCCCTTTTTGAATGGGGCCTCCATAGGCTTGCGACCCGCCCTTTCGAGAATCACTTTTTTCTGAAGGTCTGGTCAGCAGGTATTTGTTTTCCTTCCTGCGCTTCCTTCCCTTGGCCTGAAACGTTCCCTTTATTTTTGGTTACTCTTTTTAACGTGTTTGATGTGACGCATGGTCTTTTTTTCCCAAATTGGCAGTGTGTCTTTAATCTTTTGAATCGAAAACTCATCCCGATTTCCCCTCTCCTTTTTGTTCACCCCACCTTTCAAAACTTGGTGGACGATGCCTTGCTGTTACAGTAAAGGAATTTTCTTCCCAGAATTCGTACTTTGCGGACAGTGCGTTCACCCCCTCAACTTGAAGGTCTTTTCCTCCTTTTGTCCCTCGGCTAGAGCCGTTCCCCTTTCGTGGAGTAATGTTGATTAAGACCTCCCTTCGTATAGAGATGGATAGATCTTCTCCTCACCAGAAAGATAATGATGTCTCAGTTTTAACTTTAATTCTGAGGAGTGTTTTCCCACAAACCAAAAAAAACCCACAACCCACACAACCCCCACCAAAAAACCCCCCCCAAACCCCCCCCCACCCCACTTTCCTAACTCTGTCGGTTTGTACGAGCTCCCGGGAAACACAGCCCCCTTTTCTTCTCAGGAGCCTCCGGGTCTGATCCTCATTTTTTGATTCTTTTCTTCCTGCCTCCTGCCGGCGTCTCCCCCTAGCAAAGGCGCTCAAAGGCCAAGCCCCTTCCCGAGTGGAGCCTTCCGATCTCTCTTTTCCCCTCCCCCTTTTACTCGATAAATTAGTTCTCTCCGGATCTACCGTCCTCTTGCGTAATGCTTGGAAGTTTTCTTCCAGTTACGCTTTGCACCCACCAGGGTTTTTCAAGCGCTCTTCCCACACTCTTCTCAGACAACTTCTGACGATAAAGATCTCCTGAGACATTACACTCCTTCCGTTTGTTCCAAATCTTAGCGCCTATCACACCCGATTCTTTTCCTTGTGTCTCACCCCCCCCCGCAGAGAGCACTCTTTTTCCTAAACCCTGCGCGTGGTGTTCCTCCATTTCTTTTTGCAGAACAATTTTTCCATCGCGATTCCAGCTCCTATTACTCCATGGGCGTGCGGACCCCCCCCATTTCTTCGACCCTGAGTCGACTGGACACCATCCCTTGCAAACCAAATTTCGACCCGTTGGTGCCCTAAACCTTTTCGCATGGACCCCCTTTTTCTCCTGTTGACCCCCAGACTGGTCCTACCTAACTCCCTTTCCGTGTTTTCCCCCCTCAAGTAGCAACTTTCAACTTGACAATCTTCCCCCCCGGGATTTTCCACTTTTGACTCCTCTTTTTCCCCCATACAGTTCCCCCCAATCTTCCAGCCTTTTCTTTCAGAAAAATTCATCTTGGACACCAGTTGTCTTTTTTCGGGCCAGGAGCGTTCCCACTCGCCACAGTTCCCCCCCAAATTACTACAAGGACCTGCGAGTGCCCCAACAGGGATACCTCTGATCAAACCCCCCCGGAAACTTCCTTGAGTTCGCCCTCTTCCTATTCATGTTTCTTTCCAGATCGAACTTGCTTCACCTCTTTATGCGACCCCACAAGAGGTTTTTTAAAGTGGCCCCTTTCCTTAGGATTGCTCCCTTCGCTCCCTCCCTCCCTCGCGCAGGACGTACCCCTTCTTCCAAGACCAGCTAACATCTAACTGATCTAAATTCCTTCCCCCCCCGAGCTTTCCCCCCCTCCCCCACTTATTTGGGGGTTTAACCAAGTGAGAAGATTCCTAGAGGAACGCCCCTCCTTGACCCCATCGGGCCATATGCAATTCCCTCTTCAAAGCTTTTCCGATATCAAAGTGCTTTCCCAGATGCCCTGCTCCAGTCCTTGCGGCCCCACTGGATTTGGTTGATCCCCCCCCCCCATGTTCCTTTTTGTACAGATGGATGTCCCCCCCCCCTCCCCTCAAGAAGCTCCCTTTCTTTTTAATTTCCTCGGTTTTACGGTTTTTTCTAGTTCGTCAACTTGAGCCTGACGCCCGATCCGCAATCGCCCATTCAGGCGCGATTTCCCTTCAAGGCCCCCCTTCCCTTCAGATATCCGGCACTTGTCCCCCCAACGTGTAATCGCCGTTTTAACAACACCCCCCCGCCGGAACTTTTTCCTTCTCCATCAAAGACGCGATGTCTCCTCCACACGACGCAACGTTCTTTCCTCCGCTGTTCAACTTTTCTTTTCATCAAATAAACTGGATTCTGCCCGAGACGAGGTTAAGCTTTCTACAACAATGGCGGAGTTCCCCCACCGTAGAACCGTTCCGCTAGAGTTTTTTTTTTATACAAATCACGTCGCCTCGCAAATTTTTCCTCCCAAGGACCCCTTTCCTGGTGTTTTTTTTTTTTTTTTTTTTTTTTGCCTTGTCGTTGATCGCGTCCCGCCTTTAGTCCTTCACCTGCCTCCGCCCCCGTACTGGGAAATGTCTTTTCCCCCCATCACGGACTGTTTTCGCCCTCCTCCCTGATGACAGACTCACTCCAAACCAGGCTCCCCCCTCGCAGGCGAAGTAACCTCTCCCCTTTTAAAAGCCCCGTGTTTTCCCCCAACTTCCCCTGCTTCCCCTCCCCCCCCCAGAGCGATCTCCGCCCTTTATTTACAAAAAAGATCCCCCCATCGCTTGTGATCTCTCGGTCTGCCTCACTGGGTCTCAAGGAGAGCACCCCACGCGGGCATTAATCCATCTTTTTTCTCGGCTCTTTTTTTGCGTCAACCTCTTTTTGTTTTCCGAAACCAATCTTTTTGGGTAACTCCTCCTTGCCCCCCCCCCTTTCTTTGGCGTTCTCCCGGATTTTCTCCGTCCTTTCCCATCCGGCGATTCCCCAATGCGGCCGTCTCCATCAGTTCGCTCTTTTCCCCCAGCGATCTCCCTCGGTGGCTTCCATCCCGTGAAAATCCCCTTTTTGGGCCATGTACCTTTCTTCTCAAAGCAGGGCGTTGTCTTTTCCTTTTTAGCGGCACACTTGACATGTGACCCTCAGAAGGGAATTCCTCTCCATCCACCTCAGTTTTTCATAGAATTATCCTTTGTCCCGATGTATTCATTCAAAATCTCTGTTCCGCCAGTGGCCGATAACCCCCCCCCACGCATGATTTTCACTATATGGCCCCAACGTTTTCCCTTTCGGCCTGTCATTCTTTTTTCTCTTCCTCGGAATTTGGCGAAGTCTCTCTTCCTGTCCGCGAAGCTCTTCTGGCTGCTCTCCCGCATTTCTCCTCTCCTTCGTGAAATCTCCCTTTTTTCGTCCGTGGGCAGGTCCTCCCGCCACGAAATCCTTTTTCCTGCGAGAGATTTCTTCCTTTCACACGCCTCGGCCGAAACGACTCCCCCCTCATTTCGGCCCGATACCTCCCCCTCGGATGAAATGCCGCGGTTTTCATGTTTCGCCGGGAAATCCTCTGAATTTCCCCGCGAGACTTCCCTTGTCGGTTCTCCCCCTCTGTCCGTGCTTGTGAAACTAGTTTCAGCTCGTTTTCTGCAACGGGGAGCCCTCTCCCCAAGTGCGTTTCTCCCCTCTCAGGTCTGCGGGGGGCCGCGTCGCTTTCCCTCCCGGCATTTTTTTTTGGTCATCCTTATCACACCAGTTGTTTTCCCGTTCCCGCGAACCGTTTCTTCCCGGTGAGGAGCGGGATGATTGACCTTCTTACTCCCCCCTGCGGTAGAAGTCTTCCTGGTTGGTCCTTTTGTCAATTTATTTGGCGTCTGCGTTCTAGATCTTTCTTCCCCGGTTTCTTTTCAATGTCTTTGCCTCCGAAGTTCGCTCGTCTCCCCCGAAGCCAGCTTTCCACGATGGTGCCTCGTCGAAGCTTTTTCCCCCTTCTTGATATTCTTCTCCTGGATTTCTTTTAGTCGTTCTCTCTGCGATTCTGATTTGGGTTTTTTCGAATTTCACGTTATTCACCTGGTTTTTTTCTAAGCAGCGCCACGTTCTGAGCATGCGCTTTCCATCGTCAGGCTCCTTGAGAGTTGTTCTTTCTAAACCCCCCCCTATAACCCTCTTATAAGAGGCATCTTCCTCCCTCGTTTTTCCCTTTCCCCCGGTACCCCCGTCCATGGGAGATTTCTCGACCTGCGATGCCGGACCTCATGTTTTTTAGTTTCCGTGGATTAGTCCGGCTTTTGGGAGCGTGAGTGCTTTTGTCCTTTTTCGTCTTGGCCTCCCTTTATTTTTTTATTATACCTTCTGCTCTCCCTTTCCATTTGGATGATCTCGACTTTGTCTTTCCCCTGCGCGGGCGAGTCGGGTTCCTTTTTCTCTTCCCGTTCAGCTCTTTTGGAGCCCCGAGGATCCCGGTTTGTTTGTCGGCCGAGCCTGCACTTTCCAGTGTTCAGCGTTCCAAGACCCTGCTTTTTTTTCTCGATAACTTACCACTTTCCCTTACCAACGCGACATCTCGCATAGGGATTGACCGAAAGTTTCTCCCCCTATCTTATCACTTGTTTCTCCTGTTCATTTTTCCATCTTTTTTTTTTCTATGCGTCATTTGTCCCCCTGAGAAACAGTCCTTCCTTTACGGTTTAAGATGACTCCTGACAGAACTTTTTTTTTTTGGAAGTGCTGTCCGTTCGTTGTTTTTTCCCCTTCCCGAAAAAGCCTTTGGGGTCCTTTTTTTTTTTTCCTTTTTTTTTTTTTTTTTTCAACCTGGCCATTTTTGAATCCGGGTGTTCCCTTTCTTTTTTCTGATGCCTATTTGCTTTCTCCCTCTGCTGTAAGTGGGTTATTCAAAGGACTTTTTCCTGATGAAAGTTGCCTTTAGAACATTTTTTTTCCCTTCCTGAGCGCGCTCATTCCCCGTAACTCCCTTTTTTTTGATTCCGACATCCCTTTTCGCTGGATCGCGATGTCCAGATTTTGACCAAAGCAAGTCCTCTTGCAAGACTGATGCTCCTTTTTTTCCTCGGAGATTCTTTTCTTTCTTGAGAACGGCTCCTTCCATATGTCGGTTTTTACGTCCCCTCATTTGGTTCCACAGCGTTCGTGTAGTTCTCCTTCATGTGCAAGGTCTTTTCTTCTTTTCAGGTTGTGCTTGGCGCGGATTTTTTCCACTCACCTTGTTGGGACCTTCAGTCCCCTTGATCCAATGCTCACCAGGACCCACGCCCTTTTCGGAGTACTTTTCTCCTTTCCGATAATCCTCTCTCTTTTTCCTTTTTGTTTTGTCGATACCTCTGAATGATATAACGTACCTCCCCTTTTGCAGTACTTTCTGTTTCCTTTTCCAGTTACGCCTTTCCATTTGAACTTGGACACAAGCAGGCCCCTTCCCCAAAATTTTCCTAACAGGTCTGTTTTTCCCAGATTTCGACGAGACCCCCAGAACTCAAGCGCTTGTTCCACCCCATTATTCCCTTTAACAAACCGGAGTCGGGTTCTTTCACAAACGTCCCCTCCCGATCAGCTTCTGAACATGAGCATGTTCTGCCCCATCTGTGCTCCCATCTCCCATTCTCGATCCAGCGCTTTCTCCCCCATGGATCCCAAAATTTTGGGAGTCTTCGGCGCGTGAGAGGATGCTCCTGGAAAACCTTCGACCCTTTTTCCACAAATTTCCTTTTGCATTCCCGATTACCTTTTCCTATAAACCCATTACAGCCATGGAAACCCTTTCCCCCTTTTTCCCCCCCCACCCGTACCCCCCTCCCCCTGGCAAATTGCCCCTTCCCAGGGACTTTCCAGTCACGGCTTTTCCCGCGTTCCCCCGCGAGGCTCCACGTCCACCCAATCTTCAGCTCCTCCCACATCCAACTTTCCATAGGAACCATCAGTGATGCCCTTTGTTACCAAGAGCGTCACCTTACTTCTACAGTTTAACCCCCTTTCCCCTTACCTTCGAGACCTTTCCAACTCGATTCAGCTTTCTCCCTATTGGTAACTTTCCGTAGATGGCAACGTCGCCGCGTTGCATCAGATTTTTCTCTGCGAAAAACGACAACAACTTTTTCTTCAACGCTGGACCCATGTTTACTCCCCTCTCTGAGTTCCCCGGGTTCTCCCCGCCAACCAAGCCTGGATCCCCTCCTCCTTACCTCTAAAAGCCCCCCTTACCTCCCCGACTTCTTCCCGGCTCTCCCCTTCCGAATTCTTCCCCTCCCTGAGAGATTCCGATTTCTCCCCCCATCAGGAGGACATCCCCGCGGCCATCCTGTCTGCAACTTTTCCCCAAACTTCACTTTGCCTTTTCTCAGCCCTGCTCCCCCTTTTCAATCTTTCAGGCGAATATGCCTCACTGTGGCGGGCTCCCTGCCCTGTACTTGTTTTTTTGTGCACACCTGCCGCCATCTTTCAGTCTTTAATTACTGCCTTTTTCATGTTTCCTTTTTCCCCACGAGCAACTTTCCTGCCTCAATGCCGTCTCCCCTATCGGTTTCCACGGCGCTGCGCGCCTTTTTTGTGCTTTCTGGAGTTTTCCCCCCTTCCGTTCACAAACCCCCCCTCGTCCTCGAGCAGGCCCCTTTCCTTTTGCCGTCCGCCCAACTTCTGTATCTCCCCCTTTGACGCGAACATCCTCCCTCCTCAGCGTCGACCGTTTCCCCCCCGTTTAGATACAACCTACCTGGCTTCTGATGCACTGCTCCTAGGGTCGAGTTTTGAGGAGTCAAAGCGATGTCCCTCTCGGTCTAAAAATCCGATTTCCTGAAGCCCCCCTCTGTCCCTATGACAACCACTATCCATTTTTCAAATGTTAGTTGATCCTCCCCCCTCCACCTCGTCTCCTTCCTCTTTTCCGCGGGAACTTTCCCCTATCTCCTGTTCTTTTGAATGAGGTCTCCCTCCCCTATGATGACCTCTCCTTAAGCCCTTCTTTTCTCAGTCCCCCGCCCCTCGATGAGAGAAGCAACTTTGGAGAAAAATGTCTCAGCAACCTATACAGAGGATTCCTTCACGATTCGTACCCTCCCCCCCCCCTTTCAAAGTCGGTGAGATCGCTGGGAGAATGATCGCCCCTTAAACGTCTCTCCACCAGCTCATTCCACCCGGAGTTTTTTTATAGGGATTACGGTTCTCCTCAAGACAAAAATACGGCTTCCTTGCTTCCCGGGAACGGCCTTTCTCTTTTCTTGCCCACGTCGATTTACGACTCAGAACATTCTCCGAAGTGGCCGATTTCTTTGGCTTTTCCTTCGCTCGAGGAATGTTAAGCTTGCTTAGACCCCAGGTGGTTCTCCCCCTTTCCCATGACAATCACTAGCCTGCCCCCCCCCACCTTCAAGTTTTTTTCACTCAGGGCAGTGGATTGTCTTCAATTTAACCCCCCCATTTTGAAGGAATCCCTTTCAGAAGGAATATTAACTCTTTCCCCCTCCTAAGAAGTTCTGAGAGAGGATTCTTCAAATGTCGTTCTGCAGTTGTCTCCCCACCATACTCTCTTTCCTCCTTCCCAAAGCATTCGGCCTGCGAGTTGATTGTAACGAAGTGATCCCTCCCCCTCTCGGAATGTGGTCCTTCCGTCAGCGCTTCCTTCTTCCCGCCGCATTTTTTAGTAGAGACCTTTCTCCCTCAGCCCCACCTCCATCGTGGGACTAACTCCACCCCGTTTGCTGCAGGTAACGAACTCGATTAATCCCCTCCTCCCTCTTATGAATGGTTCCACCCCTCCTGATAAATCGATTGAGTAATTGTCGTGGCCTGGGACCCGCTTCACGGATCCCATCCCAGGCGTGTAACTACGCTAGATTTGGACTCTCCTTCATCTGTTTCTCGTACCCCCGTATAGGTTCTGCATCCCTTAAGAATCTTCCAAGTGAGTTTCTCTCGGGAAGGGTATGTTTTTACTTAGCCTGCTCTCGAGTGATTCGTCCGGTACCCTTCTCCCCCGCGACGCCGTTATTTTACTGAAGTTGCCCCCTTCTTCCCCTTTTTTTTTCGGAGGAAGGTTTTCTTTTTCCGCGACTAACCCTGGCTCTAGTGCCGATAAAGTGTTCTTTCCCTATGGCCAGATCTTCTCGTGATGTTATCCCCTCTTTTTGGACCATGCGCGGTTTCTCATTTGGTTCCCTTTCTCGCGCGCGGGACCTTCCCCTCTTGCAGCAGAAGGATTTTAGTTTCTTTTGAACAGGTCGTCCCTCTATATTTCTTTTTTTCTTTTTTCTCTCTGCGTTGGAGGGGCCTCCCCCGTTCCTCGCTCCATCTTTTGGGTTTTTCGTCCCACTTTACACCCCCTTTTTTTTCGTCCTGCGCGCCCCTTTCAGAGCGTGACGTTCTCTTGCGCCTTTGCGATTGCGGATTTGTTGCGCGTTTTTCCCCGTAAACATCCACCCTTCTTGCATTTGACTCTTTCTCTTTTTTTCCTCCGCGGTACCCCCCACCTTTCCCATGCGATTGTTCACGACCGAACCTTCGAGTATCCCTGGAAATCTTTTGCAACATGGGGCTGTAGTGGAGATTTTTTTTTCTCTTTCTTGAGAGGGTTCCCTGATTGAAGTCGTTGAATCTCTTCATCCTGATCTGTCTTTTTCATATTTCTCAACTTCAAGTTCATATTCCCTTTTCTTTTCGACTGTGACCTCATTCGCGGGAGAGTAGGTTTTTCTCTTTCAAGTTCCTTATTGTCCCCCTCTTCCTCTAGGATCCCCCTTGTCGTGCTACTTTCCTGCTCGTGCCAGTTTTCAGCGTCCAATCTTTTCACCTTCTTTTTGTTGTCGAATATTCTTCCAAGTTCCTCTCAGAGACATCGACGGTTTTTGCCCTAAAGAATAGTTCCTTCCTCTTTTAGGTAATCAAATTGTTGCCTATTATGCGTCAGCCATTTTTCCCCTCTTTTGCACGATCCTTATTGAAATCCTAAACTGCTGTTTTTAGCGCCTTGGATGTGACTACGGGCTGAAAAACCCTTGTTTCATTGATGGCCTTTTTGTTGAACCTGGCCGAACCCCTTTCTTAAGCCGAATTTCCTACAAGTTGCCAGTGCGACCTGTGTTCAAAAAGACCCTTGTGTCGCTGCCTATTGCCCGGCTGTACTTCCCTCGTACGTTGGTCCTTTCTTTTACACAGCTTCCCTTTATGTATGTGCCCGAGCGTTCAGTGACCTCGTTCTCCTTTTTTTCCGTGCCGCACATTTAATGTTTTTCCTCTGGAGTATCGCGTGTCTTTCCTTACCCTCCCTTCTTTCGTCCGGCAGACTTTGCGCAGTTTACAGTACTGTCCATGCGTTTTCCCCGCTCCGGACCCTTTTCGCTTGGGAACCACCGGCTTCTTCGTGTCTTTCTCCTTAGAACTTACTTTGACTCATTTTTCACGGCCGTTGTCTTTCTTTTTGCAAATGCCGGCTACGGGAGAAAATGACCGGGTTGTGAACCCCACGGGCATACTGATATTTA
>Ga0179593_1679975_pt1 | contig 10758 bp, 14 predicted proteins | sample CZODoug2_1_08_16_FD_185931 | JGI IMG/M metagenome (GOLD analysis project Ga0179593, IMG submission 185931) | Vadose zone soil fungal communities from Angelo Coast Range Reserve, California, USA - CZODoug2_1_08_16fungal (PacBio error correction) | ecosystem: Environmental > Terrestrial > Soil >... | reverse complement strand
GGAGTTAGAGCTTTTCGAAAGGGAAAAAATGCAACTTTTTCCCCTGATCCTTCTTTCATATTCTTTTGATCCTCTTCTCCCCCTTTGCTTGATCGGCGAGACTGTTTGAAAGGGCCCGGAGTCTTCCCCGCTGGAGGCGTGGAGGCTCCTTTTTTCCCCTTGCACACATCCTACCTCTTCGATCCTCCGATCCCCGAGGATTTTCCCTTTTGCAGTAGGAGTACAAGCGGAGTTTCAGAGTCTGAAGTTCCCTTTTTCCTCCATCCCTTTCCCGACTTTTTACAAAAATTTATTCCTTCTTTTTCGGACGAATGGATAGTAGGACCTTTCGACTGAGGTGATGGTAAAGATTCCCACTTTTCCTGTTTTTCCTACCCTCTTTTTTTTTCTCCGCTGGGGATTAAAGCCCTTTTCTCTATGTAAGGGAGCTGGATTTTCGAGATGTTAGAGGCGACCCCCCCTGCCGTTCTTTTTTTTACACTACCCATTATTCTTTCTCCTATCTCTTCCGGAGACTTCCTTCTCTTTCATCGAGTTTGCGGAACCGAGGGAGTTGCTTTCCCTTGACTTCCCACTTTCTTCCATATTTCTTTGCACGGATGCGGATTTTTCTCTCCCTGGATGATAAGACCTGCTCTTTTTTTCCAGACGAGTTGGCGTCCCCTGGTCTTTTTTGGGTTGTCTTATCGCTTTCCTTTTCTTTTTCCCCTTCGGGTCCCTGACCCCCCCCCCCTCCACCCCCCAGCAAGCGAGATGTGGTTTTCCCAGAGACTGATGTTGAAAAGAGGAGCAGTTCCTTCCTTCTTACCCTAGAACAATCCCTTTCAAAGAATAGACTATTGATGTAAAAAGGCTCCTCCACTTTGCCTTTCCTTTCTCTCTCTTTTACAAGAACTTTCTTTTCGAATGGAGAGAGGGAGAACTCTTTGAACATGGAGAATGGCGTTTTCCTGCTTTTTTTTCCCACCCTTTCTTTCTGCGCATCCCCCTCTCTTTTTTTCCTGAGGCGACTGCACTGGTTCCCCGTGAAAGAAGGGAGGCTTCTCTTTTTTCTGACCTATTTTTTTCCAGGCTCTCTTCGGTGGGCTGGTGCCTCCTCAGGAAAAGGGCCTTTGGCCCCTTTAGTGCCTTCTGTTCTTCATTCTGGAGTCCCTTTGGAAAGCAGTAGTGGTCAGAGGAGAATGTAATTCTCCGATGTTCCTGAGTTTCTTTCCGGGACCGCCCCCCCCCCCCCTCCCCCGGGAATGGATGCAAACTGGGGCAGCCTCTAATTGTCTATTGGGCCCAGCGATGGTGATGCCCGAGTTTGAGGAACCTCCTTTTCTCTTCACTTTCTCTCTTCTCTTCTTTTCCTTTCCTGAATTTTCCCTTTTCCCCTGAAGCAGCCCACGACCCCCCCCATACCCCGAGAGGAGGAGCTGTTTTTCTCAGGTTTATCGCGGTTTTTTCTCTCCCCCTCTTTGGGACGTTTCTTTTTTAGGGACGACTTCCCTCCGGAATGGAAGACGTCCCCCTGACTCTTTATTTTCCAGTTTTTTTATTTTTTTCTTTTCCAAGAGCTTTTCTTTTCCTCGAGAGCGCGCAGGTGGAAAGGAGAAATCGATGCCTTTCCTCTTCGAGTTTTGCTTTATCGCCTTTTTTCTCGGGTTTTTTTTTTTTTTGTCACCAGCCGTCTTGCAGAACACCAGGAGTCCCTTCTTTCTTTTCCCCTTGCTCCCTGTTTTTCGCCTGCCACGGACTTTTTTCCCTTAGCACGGCAGAACACCAGAGGATTCGAACTTAATGGACGTCCCCATGTATTCTTCCCCGAAATCTTAGGAGGAGGGCCTTTTCTCCCGTCTTCTCAGATTATTTTTGATCTCCCCTTTTCTTTTTCATATCGCGTTGCGACCTGAGTTTCTTTTTTTTTTTCTCTGGGAAAGAGAGGAAAGAACTTTTTGAAGATGGATGAAGTAAAGGTAGCCTTCCCTTCCCCTCTGTGTGGCTTGATGCGCCTTCTCTGGGAAGAGACTTGGAGGGGAGACCTGTTTTTTCTTCGTGATGGAGTTTTATTGAAGAGTAAAGGAATCTCCTCAGAGGGTGGATTGTTTGTTTTTTTTTTTGGTCGGTGCGAGAGGAGATGTCACCCCTCCCTCTTTCACTGTCCCCCCTCTAGGAGTTCCGCCCTGGGTTTTCCACGGATGTTCATTAAGCAAAAAGGACTTCGGTTTTTTTTTTACTCTTCTTGGAACTACCTGGTTCTTTTACCTCCTTTCCTTTCTCGCTACCTCATCCTTTTCCGAATGGGGTAGAAGGCTCCCCGAAGAGGTTCGCCGTTTTCTCCCGTTTCGCGCTGACCTTTTTTTCCCCTCCCCCTCCCCCCCTGCTTCACGGTGAACCTTCCTTTGCAGGAAGCGGTCGCTTTTTCCCCTCCCTACTTTTGAACGGAAGGAGAACAGTGCAATTTTTTTCATCCCCCCCCCACCCCACCGCACTGGTTTTTCCCCCTTTCACCCTGACGTCTTTCTCGCTGACTCGGGTAGGAAAGACACTTTGATCTCTATCTTTTAATACTCCCTCCTTCTTTCCCTTTTTCCTTAGGTAGGGGCAGTGTGCCTCCTCCACCCCTAGTCAGCTGGATTTTTCCTTTTGTGATCGTCAGGCAAAAGATGAGTTGGTGAATCCTTCTGCCCACCTGCACTGGTTCCCCTCGGTCCCCCCCTTTTTGCGGAAGAGACGCCCTCAGGAGATAGTATAGGTTTCGCTTTTTGGCCCCCTTATTTTTTTGGGCAAGAACACCCTTTCCGCTTTTTCTTCGGGCCCCCCCTCCCCCCGAACATTCCAGCGCGGCTCCCCCTCTGGAGTCAAAAAAGCTTCTCCCCTTTCGGATATCAGGAAGGGCCCCCCCTTCCCCCCAGGTCGTCAGAAACTCCCCCGTCGATAAGAGCGTATTTCGTTTCCCCAACCCTAGTTTCTCTTCATCCCTCGCAAGCCTCTTTTTAAAACCACAGTATTTTTTAAAGAATACGACAGGTGAGGCGCTTTGTCTTTTTTGAAGCTGCTCTGTCCCCCTTCCCCCTGCTGCTACCTTTTCTTCCGCACCCCGGACGGAAAATTTTCCCGCCAGGCCATCGCCCAACAACTAGCTTCCCCCCCCCTACCTTCTCTTACACTCTTTTCTCCTCCACGCTCGATTTTTTTCTTGCGACGATAAGAGACCGGAAAAAGATTCTGGCCCCACCCCCCCAGTTTGTCCTTCCCTCGCTACCACCGTTGGACACCCCCCCTCCCCCCCCTGCCGTTTTAATCCAAATCGCACCCACTCTCGGAAATAATAATGGCTTAGATCCTTTCGCCGGTCTTCTTTTTCTTGGCACACCCCACCAGATGGAACCTCCCCCCTGGTGATTAGATAGTCTTTTTTTTGCCTTTTACTTTTCCCCCGCGAATGACTTTTTTTTTTTTGAAAAGATTGCTCGGTAGAACTTCCTCCCCCCCCCCCACCTAGCCTACCGAACCTCCTCGCCCCCTTGTCTCAATAGTAGTCCATTCTAGGATGGTTCCCCCCATAACATCTTCTCCCATTTCTTCTCCCCCTCTTCTACTCTCTCCCTCTCGACCCTCTGGTTCGCAGTGCACCTTCCATCGAGAGACAGCTTCTTCCTTCCCCCTTTTCTCTCCGTGCAATCCCTTCCCTTTAGGGAACTGGATATCTAGGCCAGTTTTCCCGTAGGAACTGAGACCCCCTCCCCTCCCCCTACCCCTGACCGCGCCTTCCCAGCTTCCCCACACCTGCATTATCTCTTCCCCTTTCTCCATCCGCCACAGGACGTTCCCATTAAGGTAGGGTAACCCCCTCCCCCCTTCCCCATCCCCCCACAATAGTATTTGAGAAGAGATGGGAGAAAGTCTTTCACCTTTCTTTTCTTCCAAGCCCCCTTTCTCTTTTCCCTCGTGCCCGTCTCATGGCCCTTTCCTTTCGAAAGCAGATAAACACCGGTCGGGTAACGTCCCCCCCCCCCCCTCCTCACCATTTCCGAGATAAATCGTTTGTCCCTTTCGCTGATGGCCCCCACTTTCCCGGAGGTAAAAAGCGCTCCCCCCAAAAAACGAGTCTCTGGTACCCCCACCCTACGGACTCTTTCAAGTCTCCTCTGCCATGCAATAATTCTTTTTCAAGAAAACAAGGAACCTAAACACAGTACAGCCAAGTTTAGATCCTCTTCCCCTCCTTCCCCTTTCCTACCTTCGGTAGTTTATATCTGGAACCTCCGCAAAGGAGAAGATCTGCTTTCCTTTTCCGGCCCCATGACCGGCTTTCTTTCTTTCTACAGGTCAGAGAGCCTCCTTTGCCCTCTAACTGCTGACGTCTATTCGGTCGTTTTCCCCTCCTCCCTATGCTCGGCACTTCCTAAACAAGTGCGAGGATTCCCTTCGTGATGAAGTTGGAAATCTCCTTATTCTGAGCAGTCCCCTCTCTTGATGGGTATATTTTCCCTTTTTTCTATACACTTTCCCAAAGCAGGCATATTGTCGACAAGCTTTCTGGTTCCATCCTGTTTTTCCCCCTTCGGGAATCTTTTCCCCACACCGATCATAAAACACCCCCCCTTTCCAGGGGAAGAAGCAGAAGAAGATTTAAAATTCCCCTTTTTGCTAGGTTCTCCTGTCGTAGCTCGATGGCGTTCCCCTTCATTCCTTCCGTAAGATATGGGAAAAAACCCTTTCCCCGTTAGAGGAGCTACCTCCCCCGGCTTCCCTTCCCTTTACCTCTTTTTGCAGATCGATCGCAAGAGGACCAATCCCTATTTAGATATAGGAGACGGGACTCTCCTTTTTTTTTGCTTCATCTGCCTCCCCTTTTTCTCCTGAACAGCGCACTTCCGGAGAAAGATAAAGAGACTTTGGACGTCCGAAGGGGATGGTTCTTTTCCTATTCTCCCCAAGCCCTCCCCCTCTCTTTTAACAGAAAATTAGGATCAGGGCACTCTCGACGAGACAGCCGGAGCCTTTCCAGTTCAGCAGTATCCTTCCCTTCATTTCCTTCCCTCAGAAGATTCTCCCTTTAGATCTACCTCAGAGGGGACCCCCCAAAAGGCTACGTTCTTTTTCTCCTTCTTCCTCGTATTCGTCGGGACAAATCGCTTTTTTCCTCCAACAAGAAGAGAAAGTCCCCCCACCCCCTCCCCCCGCAAGGGAATTCAGTCCTCGGGGCGGTTCTACTATTTCCCACCCGCCGACTTCTTCCTCCTCCCCCCTTAGGTAAGCAGGACTACCGGTCCATCGCCACAGTCATCCCCCTCCTCCCCTAGCAGGGAAGGTGGGAATGGGCTTCCACTCCTCCACCTCCAGCCCTGCTTTTCTTCTCCTCTTTTCACCTCCTCGTTTTTTTTTCTTTCTCCTTCTGAGTGGAGTTAGAGGCGGTACGAGAGGGGGAGTTTTTCTCCTGATAGAGTAAAAGGTTTTCTATGGGAATGTTTTTATTTCTCCCTTTTTTTTTCCCTCCTCCGCGACGCGTGGTTCTGCTCTTCCCGGGAAAGGCTCTTTTCTCTGCGGGTTGTCTGAAGATCTGGGAGACTTCACTCCCCCCCCCCCCCCCCGTTCCTCTCTCCCCCCCTCATCCCCCCCTTCTTTTTTCTTTGGTGATGATGTACTTCCTTAACAGAGCGCATTTATCCTTTTTTCAGCGTATGACGGATGACCTTCGTCTGTTCTTCAAGGGCCTTTTTTTTCCTCCCTGTGCACTTCTCCCCTCTCCCTGGCTGCCTGAGCATGACCCCCTTTTCTTCCGCGAGGGCCATGCGGGTGGATGGTTTCTCCTTTTTAGCCGGCGGACCTTTCCTTTCTCTGTTGCTCGTGAGACTTTTAGCGCTGTTCCGCGCGATTTCTTCCCTTCGATTTAAAAAATGAACAATCTTGACTCCTAAGCCCTGGTTACTTCCTTTCTCTCTTCTAGATTGAGTCCCCCCTCCCTTCTCTGGCTGAAGACTTTGGCGAGAAGAGAACGTTTCCACTTCTTTTGTCGGGGACGATGTCCTTTTCTCCCCCTTTCTCCCGAAATGATAGACTAGCCCGCTCCCCGTCCCTTTGACGTGGCGATCTTAGTAGGAGGAGGCACTCTGTTGAGGCGTGTTGGGTGTTGTCTTTTTGGCCCTGGTATGTTTTGCCCCCCCCATACCCAAGCGCCCTCCCCTCCTCTCGGGCCTGCTGGTCGAAAAGAGACGCTTTTCCTGCAACGACGGAGAGCAACGGCCCCTCCATCTCGAGCTGGTTCCTCCCTCCGCAGCCTCTCGCTTTCTTCAACGGCAGAAAGCCTCCCTTTTGACAGGGCGAGAATGAATCTTCTGTGCTCTCTCTCTCCCCCTCCCCTCCGCGCTGACCTTAGAATGGGCCGATGTGACGGTCTCGTTCCTTCCAGGAAACGGAAAGACTGAGCGAATCGAGATAGGGCTTTCTTCCCCCCCCCTATTTTTCCTTCGCTCTTCCTTCTTTCTTCTTTTGTCGAGCCTCTTTTTTTTTTTCCCGAGACGTGACAGTTCGGTAAGGGCTTCCGATCTTCCTTTTTTTTCCAGGCCAAACGTTCCTCCTTTTTTGCTAGGCGGAATCTTTCTTCTTTTTTCGGGAAGGCTGGATGTACTTCTTCGTGTGGGATAGCTCCATGTCCCTTCCTTTTCTTTCCTTTTTTTCTGAGAGTATGTCTCTTCTTTCCTATCAGTGGGGAATCGGCTGGTAGATCTTCCCCTTTTCAGATACGGGGAGAGAACCCCTTCTTATTCTTTTTTTATGCCGAGAGCGGTTGGTATTCCTCCGTCCCCCTTTTTCTCAGATTCCCCCCCTATGTCCTATTTTAAAAGGGGACCCCCCCTCCTTTAGACGGCGCACGGTACGAGGAGATCTTTTTGTTCCTTCTCGGTACCTCCTCAACCTCTTCCTTTTCCGGCGGAAAGGGCAGTACTTTACTTTTCGGAAATGGGACAGAGAGTATACATCCTTTGCGTTAGGGATCTGGTTCAGATCTTGGCCGGCCCCTCTTTTTTCCTCCTTCAGGGCCTCTCCTGTGCTCCCTCGCAGTTGACGTATTGAGTCGCGGAACACCCCTTTCTTCGTTATTGTCTCCTTGTGATTCCTCCTACGGCGGTCTCCGCGACAGGAGGAGATTCGTCCTGGACTTGCGAACGTTGTTCTTCCCACCGTACTTCTTTTCTGTTTGAATCAGGTCCCCCCACAGGTCGACGAGCAGCCTTTTTTTTGTAAAGAGCGTACGATGACCCTCCGGATGGCCCAGTTCCTCCCTTCTTTTCTCCCTTTCCTCCTTCCTTTTGACACGGCAGATTTTTTTTCTGAGCGGACCGTCGAGACAGCACTCCGAAGATTGGCCTGAAGTCACCCCCCCTTTTTCTCCTTTGGATGTCCCCCTCTCGTTTTCTTGTCAGGTATTCTTTTCTGAGAGTTGCCTGCGTGCTTTCTTTTTCCCTAGTCTTTTCTTTCTTTTTTCCCGAATCTTCTTTTTGGTGCCGGTTTTTTTTTTTTTTTCGACACGCGCAACCTCTTTCTGTTGTTCCCCGTTATGTGGTTCACGGATGGCCTTTTCGAGGTATTCCGTTTATTTAATTGCTGCACCGCCCCTTCTTTGTTCTACCTGCTCTCTTGCCGGCTGGCGACGGCTTTTTCCTTGGACAGTCAATGAAGATTTCCCTTTTGTCTTCCCCTGTGTATAATCCCTTTCTTCTTTCTCTCCGCCGAGGTTCGTACCTTTTTCTTGCAGCATCCTTTGGCAGACTTTTTTCCCTTTTTTCCTTCACTTGGTTCCCCCTCCCCAAGCCTCCTTCGGTGAAACTGACTTTTCTTCCGGACCGGTAGTTTTTCCGGGCCTTCCCTCCTTTTCCTCTTTTCCCAAGTGCCCTCTGAGACGGCCGTCAAGACGCATATGGGCTCCCACTCCACTGTAAGTCCCTTCACGTCTTCTTCTTTTTCGTTCAGTAAGTCCACCGGCCCTTGAAAGAGACTTTCTTCTTCCTCCGTTGTTGGTGGTTCCACTACTGACTGGTTTGTTGTCTTTTCTTTTTTTCCGATTGTACGTTCCGTCGTAAGGGGTTTTTTGATAGTCTTTTTGCCCTTGTCTGTCAGGTACTTTCCTCGAGACCTCTTCATTTTCGATTCCTCCTAAGATACGAAGTAGATTTTCGACGAGACCGCGTCCCTCCTACCCTTCGGTCCCCGTTGAAGCGCGCTCGTGCTTTTTCCTTTACAAAGGACTCATCTCGGCTGAGAGATTCTGCGGAACCGTTCTTTCTCCCACCCCGTGAAGGTTCTCTTCGGCGGCTGCTCAAGGATCCCCCCCTTTCGACCTTTTGACATTCTTTTTTTTCCCTGGAAGGACTTTCCCCCTTGTTCCGCAGTTTTTCGTTTCCCCAGTCAGATCATGCTTCCTCTCTGCCCCATCCGTTGCCCCCTCCTCTTTTTCATACCTCGCGCCCGCTGGCCCCTTTTTTTCCCCAAACACCAAAAGTCCCTTTTCTGGGTTCCCGTCCCTCCTCTTTTTTTGTAGCTTTTTCCCACTTTTGATTTTTGCCCTCGGTCGTCTTCCCTGGGCTACGATTCGCTTCCCCCCGCCAGGATGAAAATCGCGCATTTTTTTCCCTGAAGACAATGAACCCACTTTACTTGCTATCCCCGACCCCGCTTCCCGCCCGGCGAAGTATAGAAGACCTTCTTCCCCTTCTCCCCTCTAGTAGTAAAGTGAGTATAGAAGGGTTTTTTTTCCGCGGTATTTTCCCTGCACGTGCCTATCCCTCCCCTTCGTCACAGCTTCTGAGATCGCTTTCCCTCCGGAGTCTTTTCCTTTTCTTCTGGAATCGAAGAGCTTTCCTTTTTCCCCTTTCCTTGAGAATTTTTTCCTCTGATAAAACGAACTTTCAGTGGATAGCCTTTTTTAGCCCTTTTTCAAGCGAAGGTCCCGCCTCTTCATTTTGCGATAGTTCTGGATAGGATGGTCCCCCGATCCACTCTCCCGAATCTCCTCCCTCCCCGAGAAAGGTGGCTCTCCGATAGCACGCTACCTCCGAGGGTCGGCAGTGACGGAGCGGAAAATCGCTTTTTTCCGTTCCAGTTTCCTTCAAGCACCTACTTCCCGTCCCCTCTCTTCTCGATGTACTTTTTTTTTTTTTTTTTTTAGACCGTTAAAGGTCTTTCCCCCCTCTTTTGAGCGCTGCTTCCCCGCCCTTTTTTCTTCCCCCGCTATAGACGGAAACAGGCGCATTTTTACTCCAGGCGCCTGAATTAAGGTTCCCTTTTTTTTCCAATTCGGAAAGGAAATCGTATCTTCTTCGACCCGTTCTCCTCCCTCTTCTTTCACAATATAGGGTTCTATGCAGCAACAGCGCTCGGTCTCTTTTCGGATTGGGAAAGGAGACCCAGGTTTTTTTTTTTTACCCCATGGCCTTTCCTCCCTCTCCCGACTATCCTTTACCACTTCCAGTCATAGCCACGGGAACATTTTTCTTTTTTCCTTACACGAACAAGGCCTTCGGCCATCCTGGCCCCGAGCGGCTCTCGAAGAGGGTCCTGCCCCCTCTGTCAAAGTCGCCCGGGCCTTCTTTCTTACCAGAAAAAAGTGTTCAACTGTTTCTCTTCAGCGCAATCTTTCAAAAGAAGCAATTAGGTTCTTTACCCTGAACCCTGTGCAATCCCTCCTTCTACCCCTTTTCCTCACGAGATAGATGAGATAAAGTGCTTTTTTCTTTCTGTTATATTGTTTCGCGCCCTTAGGTTTTTCTTGCTTAGATCCAGGTCGGTCGCCCCCTTTTACTGGTAGAGTAAACGCCTTCTGCCCGGAGAAAATTCCCTCTTTTTTTCGGTCAGCCCCAGATAGTTCCCCCTTTCCTCCTTTCAAAAAACAGCTTCGCTGATTTTCTGCATCCTGAGCCGTGATCTTTCTTCCTCTTTCAGGGGGAGTATGTAGAACCTTCCACTTTGTGTGAGTTGTTTTGTTCCCTTGAAACTGATTTTTTCTCGTAACAGACAAATAAAGACCCTCCCCCCCTCTAAAAAGCATAAAGGGTGAAGCTTTCTTCGGTGGCCGATGACTTTCTTTTTCTTCTATCTGTTAGCTACCTGCTCTTTTTGTACGCATCCGTGGGGAAGATATGTTTTCTTCGGAGGGAAGAGAAGTTCAGCCCCAATGCGTCACACTCTTTTCTTTTTTGCAGCAAGATATCTTCTCCCCCAGGCGTAGGAAAGATATCGCGCCTTTCCTTTTCCTCCTACTCCCCACCCTGCCTTTTCCTCTCTGCAGAACTCCTTGACTTCCGGAGCCCCCTCCCATCGACCGTACCCTCGTTCCTCAGGGGCTGGATCCTATCTTTTTTGAAAGAAAATGATTGACCTTTCCCTGCTCCGTGACCTCCTGCTCAGTCCCGAATGCAGGTCGCGAGCCAGGTCTTTTCTCCTGCCGAAGTATGTACAGCCCTCTTTTCTAACTTTTTCCTGCGTTTCTTTTTCTTCTCCTAAGATTTCTTTTTAAAGCATCACCCACGACAAACTCCCCCCTTTTGGATGAATCGCCCCTTTCTCTTATCTATCGCGGACTTCTTCCCCCCCCCGCGCGCACAGCATTCGTCCGCCCCGCAAGGAGAGTCTTGCCTTTCTCAGGGAAACTCCCTCTGGCGGCCCTCAACCTCCACACGAGTGCACATTAGGACTCACCGCCCGCTCCTCCTCTTGATCGGTCAGAAGGTGAATTCTCCTTTTTTTCCTGTCAAACAGACGGAAAAAGAGCGG
>Ga0179593_1569068_pt1 | contig 10758 bp, 7 predicted proteins | sample CZODoug2_1_08_16_FD_185931 | JGI IMG/M metagenome (GOLD analysis project Ga0179593, IMG submission 185931) | Vadose zone soil fungal communities from Angelo Coast Range Reserve, California, USA - CZODoug2_1_08_16fungal (PacBio error correction) | ecosystem: Environmental > Terrestrial > Soil >... | reverse complement strand
ACATGTACGCTAGATCCCAATAACCTCTTTTTCTTCCCCCCCAGCCCTTCCCCTCTTGGGAAGTTTCGTTCACCTCCAATTGCGAAAGCATTTTGTTCCGTCAGATCTTTCCTGATGGTTATTCCCCCCCCCGGTTTAGCTGGCCTTTCGCTATTCTCTCCGTTTATTCAAGTCTTTCCGCTTTTGCGTCAATATTATTTCTTAATGATGTTGCCACCCTCTAGTCTGATGCCCTTCACTAGACTGAGTTTACTCTTCCAAAGGTTTAATCCTTCCCCTTTTTTTTTAGATTCCCGTATAACTCTCCCGAACACTACAATACCCTCTTCTGCTTTAATCCAAACTTCCCCAGTAGTGGAGGGCTGTGCCCCTCCGGCCCTTAGGATCTTCCCCCGTTCGCTTCGAATACGCATTTCTTTTTTCGTTTGAAACAAGTTAATTCTTTCTCTCCTGAAACTGCATTTCCCTCCCCCTAGAACTTTCTTGGTCAGGGCCATCTATGTAAGAGCTTTCTGCCCCTGCAAAGCTGTTTTCTGCTTGACATAGGTCCCCCTTTGGCTGGATAAAAACAAACGCTCCGGATTGACTTGTCAGCGTGGATCTTTCGCTAGATTTCCAGACGGCCTTTTTTTTTAGGTTTCTCCCTCTCTCTTGTAAGAACACCTTGGTGTACTTCCTTCCCAGGACCTGCAGCGTCTGTCCTTCTGATTGCAGTTGCTGCTCCCCTCAGCCGTATTTTTTTTTTTACACGATGCGTTCATCTTCCCTAAGTGGCCATTGATCTGTCCCCCAGGGAAGGAAGAAGAACACTTCCTTGGGGTGCTCTTCCCTTTTCCCGATGCCTGCGATGCCACGCTTGTATTTTTATTAATGTTGTAGAAATCTTTCTTAGCAACGTATTACCTCTTTCTTTCCCCACTCCCTGCAAAAAGGACGTTCCTCATAGCCCGTGGATACGACCTGATGCCCCGTATTCCCCTTGGCCAGCGCCGTCTCCCGGATTAATAAATACCTGCCGGCCCGGATAGCATGCATTCCCTTTTTTTCTCCGTGGCAATTTCGGACGTTTTTTAGGTTCTGCATCACTCGTTCTTTTGTCTGGTAGCTAACGCCCCACTCTTTTGCAGAAAGCGGATGCTCACATCCCGTCCTTCCCACGGTAAGGAGTTTTTCCCCCAGTACGGTATTACCCCTCATCGACCCCGGTTTACGTGGCCTCTCGAGATTTTTTCCACTTGATTGAACTTGTCCTTCATGGAGGTAACTCAGGTTATCCAGCATCATAGTACAAACAGATCCTTTTTTTCCTGTTCGTTCGATTTAAACCCTTTTTCCATTCCTCCCGGTTTTCGGCAAGTCTGTTGACATAAGCGGCGTCAGGACAATCGGCTGAGTTCCCAACCCCCTTCTCCTCAAACGCATAGTTCGCTTTTTCTTGAGCCTAGTAAAGAAGTTGAATCACCCCGCCTATTTTCGCACACCTCTTTTATGTTTCACTCTTCTCCACATAGAACCTGTTGAAAGGAAAGCCCCCCCCCCCGTGTTGGGGTGTTGTCGTGCTTTTCGTGTCATTCAAAACAAAACTGATGCTTTGTGACCAGCCTTGCCCTATTTTTTCTGGGACCAATCATTCAGCCACTCCTCCTTGAACAAGTGTTTGCCATTCTCCCCGTCACCTGATCAGAAGCATTTCCAGATTGCGTGTAGAACTGTCTTTTTGGCCCCCCAGACATTTGTTTTGACCGAGCTCTTGAGCGTCGTCCTCACCACAGACAGGTGGCGGCGGAGATCCCTCCCGTGCTACGCCGTTTCTTTTTAAAGGGGAGAAGCCACCTTCTTTGTTGAGCAGATTTTTTTCCCCCTTCTGCTCCCCCTGCTTCCACATGTTTCCCGCAACCTAAATTTCCCTTTTTTTTCTTTTTAATTTGGGTCGGGCGACCGTATCCCCCCATTTCCGTGAAGATCTGCTCTGAGTCTTTGGTTCCAACAATAAGTTAGCGAAACATGATTGGTACGGGGTCTCTTTCCCCCTCACTTCAGATTAGGATCCCCCCGTCGAGGGTCAATTCTTCACACCTCCCTAACATGCTCGGACGCCCTCTCTCCTCAGCGGCGTATGGAAAACCCAGTTCTCTTCCCAAAGTCGTAGGAATTTTTTCCAAAATGTCCCTTGTCCCCCCGCAGGTTCCGAGGATCACCCATCGCCATGTTCCCCCTGAGCATCACTGCGTCTTTGTCCCTAGTAAGGTGCAGTGGAATAGACCCTCTTTTTTCTCCTCCGTTGTGTGTTGTCTTTTTCCCTTCCCCCGTTTCCGAATCTGCGCAAGATTGGATGCCCGGTTCTTGACCCTGGCGGGGTCCCTTTTTTTGGGGGATCCTTTTTTTGCAAGACTATTTGTTTCTGTCCGAAGGATTTTAAGACAGACTTTTTTCTCGATCTAACTGCTGGTGCCAGAAGACTCTTTGTGAGAGTAGTCAGCCTTTCTTTTTTTCCTTTGGCTAACTGGCAGAAACTTTCTTTTTTAGCTTGAATTAGGCGTCCTTCCTCAACCCCGTCCCCCTCTTCGCGAGGATTTTTGCACCGCGCTTTCGATCAGATATCACGGACCCATTATTGCTGTTTTTCCTTTTGGCCGAAATGCGAAGCATCATTCGCCCAATAGCCTCTTCTTTTTACATTTTCTGAGGAGCATTTACCCTAACCACTCTCAAAGGCTCCTTTTTCTTCTTTTTACGATGTTATTTAAAGGCGTCGTCTTTGGTTCGCCCGGTCTGTCATATAAGACTGCCTTTTTAGTGTGGGATGAAAGGACTCCCCCACTCGCTTCGCCCTGATCACAAATGGCTTTTTTCTCAGTGCTACCCTCTTTTTTGATCAGGTGAAGTTTTCTCCTCAATTGTTCACGTTCGGTGGATGCTGCATTTGCAGGCCCACGGCCTTCTTGTCAAAGCCCCTTAAAATTTCGTCACCCCCCCGTAGTTTTTGCAAGGCAAAGTTCTCCCTACGTACGAACCCCTTTTTGCGTTCGTCTGGAAGGTGCTCTATGGAAGACTTTTCCCTCAAAGTTAACTTTGCGCATCTTCTTCTGCTCCCCTCCGGCTGGAACGAGGGTACTTCCGCGCCCGAACTATTCCTCCCTGGAGTTGTGGAACTCTATTACGCTTCTTTCAACACTCGAAGTTTTCGTCCCTTGCTGTGTCCCGAAGTAATCCCTTTATCCTTTCGGTTGGTAATATGGGTTCTCCCCCTTCTTTACCGACTGGACCACGCTCCCTTTTTGCCGTCCAAGAAACCCTTTACCTGGTTCTTCCAGTTCTACCCGGGAGCGTTAGCGGGTGTTCATCCGACCTCTCGTGGTCCTGGGTTTAATGTTTTTCTCCTTCTGCAAATGCTTCGTTGGGCGCTCTAATCGTTCGCAAGGTACTTTTCTCTTGCGAAACCTTGACGCCGACGATTGCCCGGCACTTTTCTGACCCGCGTTCGCGGCGCTTCCCCTTGTGAATACGACTGGTTCTCGCAGGGCATAAGTTCGTTCTTCCGTGATGTTTCAACTGATTTTTTTATTGCAATTTTTTTTATTCAAATCGATGATCCTTCCCCCATGAATACCAGTTTTCCCCCCCACCTTCCAGGATTAGTTGCGCCAGCTCACCAAAGGCCGATTAGGGTTTGGCTTCTTGCATGTGGCGGTTCATCCCCCAATGATGATTTCTTCCCCCGTTCCCCTTGCAGAGTTGCGGCCCTTTTATTTGCTGATCGTGAAACATGCAACTCAGCCGTCCTCAGACGCTCAACTCCCCCCCCCCCCCCCCCCCCCCCCCCCCCCCCCCCCCCCCCCCCAAAGTTTTACCCATCCTAAAGATGGCCCGGTACGGTGCAGCCCAACTTTCGGTATCCAATGAGGACACCCCCCATTCCTCCCGGACTTCGCGCTGAGGGGACCTTTGCTACGTTTTGCGCCAACTTTGCAGTTCTTTTGAACCGATCTTCCCCCCGAAGTATCGTTTCCTGTGGAGAACATGAAGTTCGTCCTCTTTCCCCGGTTCAATACCCCTTCCGACATTCGTAGTCGAATCTCGGGGTACTTCTTCTGTTCTTCACGCCTTTAATTCAGTTTCTTCCCTTTTGCGTTTGCGTTCATCCGGTAATTATCGTTAGAAGATTACTCAGCTTGGCGCCCCGCTATCTAGTTCATTTCCCTTTTGCACCAAGCCTTCCCATTTTCACAGCGCGCACATGTTATTCGTCGATTCCCTCCATCACGCGCCATTCCAGCTACGGTTCTGGTGAGAAGAGCGACTATAACCAGCTCCCCGAACACCTTTTCTTTTTGCCGCCCCCTCCACTCCCCAGCCCAGAGTTAAGGGTTGTGTTTTCTTTTTTGCAGAGGAAAAGAGCCGCTTGTTTCAGTAGATCTCTTCTCTTTAATCCTCTTTGTCGAGATATCCAGGAAGATACGCTATTTCGTCGCCCAAGCGAAACAACTCACATGCAATTCCCTTTTTTTGCGCTTTCTTTCCCCTTTCCCCTTTTTTTAAGCGGTTTAGGGAGGCTCCTTTATAGCGATCTTATTCCCCACCATAAGGTACTGGACCCTTTTTTCCGGGCCTCGACAGTTTCCTCATTTTCATATGATCGTGAATGCTTCCGTTGTTCTGGAAAATGAAAACTCTCCCTTATCTCCAACTGCCTCTAGCGGTTTCTCTAGATTACAGTTATCCTCGTTCTGCATACCCCATTTTCGCTTTAATCCCCCTTTAGTGGAGGTTTACTACGTCTTCGGCGATGGCGGTTGCCGATGCTGCCTACTGGATTCGGATTCTTGTAAAAGTTTCCCTAACTCAGTATCCCGCATGTTCACCCTTTGATTGTCCCTGTGACAGTTTTTCCGCCTCGCCCCCTTGCCCAGTTTTTTGCACAACGGTTGCCTGTCCCGGCAGCTTCTTTCCCGCTCTGGATTTGATAACTGTTGTTAGCTGTTATTTCGCCCTTCGTAAAGTTGGTCTTTTTCGGTTGAGCTTCCATGGGTTGTAAGACAAACTGCGGTTGTATGTAAACGGCCCCCTTTTTTTTGCAGAGTCTGGATGTCCTCTGCCAGTTATTCGATAAGCCCCATAATCGCCGACCATGGGCCTTGAATGAATCCTTTCTTTTCACCCCCTGCTCCTATCCCGAAGAACGCACATAATCCCCTGCCTTGGTGCAAGCGGCCCCTCCTTTCCGGCATTTTTGCGCTATTCATTTTTGTCGACCTCCTTCTGCAAACTTACTGTTTCCTTGCAATCCGCGCCCATCTCGGTTAACATAAACTTTTCGTTTCTCCCCCGAACTGAGTGCCATGCTATTTTTTCTTACCCAGCTGATTGCCGCTCGCGCCCGCCTTATAATAAGACGCACGGGCAGGTAGCGTGCCAAATCGTCGGCTTTGAGGTTCGAATACCCCGCCGTTAATTTCTTTGATACGAGTGCCTCTGTATTAAGCACGTATTTGTCAGAAAGTGCTTTTTCCACGTTCTCTTTGCACCCCCCCCTCCTCCCTTTATACTTCTGGTAAGAGCGTCGGTGCGTTTGGAGAAACGCAATGTCTGACGGCCCCTTCTTGCCTTTCTGATACAGGCATTCCCCGGTTCCCACACTTCCCCAAACCGTTTTTCTTCGATTTAGCATCCCTCACATCCGTTTTGACGGCAGAAACTGAGAGTTTGACACTAATGCCGGAGCTCTCCCCCTGTTTAGTTAACCCAAATCCATTCGCCTCAAATCCTCGATGCTTCGTTTGCCCTTTTGGACTTTCGCCCCGAAGCCTCAAGCGCAACTCCAACGACCTTTTCTCGCGTGATTCCATATTTAAACACCCCTCGGAACGCCCTTGAGGGATCGTACGTTATGTGCTCCACTGACTTGCTTTCTTTGTGAATAAATTTGACCTTGTCGACCCTTCATCCTCTGAATTTCCAACAACCCCCCCTTTTTTTCCCTTTAAAACTTAAAATGATCGGCCCAAGGCTGTTTCTCTTAGATTGCTTTGCCAGAGTTCCGAAATTGCTCGAAGCGCCCTAGCGTGTGCCTCCCCGGCTGGCGTGGCTCTTTTACCGCCGTTGAAATAAACTCTCCCCTCAAGACAAAAGTCGCTTGGTAGCAGATTGAAGAAAAGAAGTGAGTTCCCGCCTCCCAGCACTAAAATGTAACTCTTAATTCGGTCGGAATGTAGTCTTCGCTGTCTTCCCAAAGAATCCTTTCTATTACTTTCCCCTTCGCTTTTTTTCCCCCCCCCCCATCTCGCTCAATGATTTGTACGGGTGTGCGAAGGATCCCCTTCTTTGCCGCCCAAGTCGAGTTTCCCCCTCCTCCACAAAGCAAAGAGGTACCCCCGCACTAGCCCGCTGAAGCGGACGCCTGCAGTCCCCCCTTCTTCGTGTTAAGAAACAAACATTTTTCGAATCGTCCGCCGAGAGATCCCCCCCCACACATTCGACGAACGCTTTCCAACAGGAAATTACGCGCATAACCCTCTGAGAGTTTCCCTGTCTAAACGTTGCCGTGACTACTGTTGCTATTCCGCGCAATAGCGCATTGGCTTGCTCGTACGACATTGCGGGTTAAGCTTTTCTTGTGGTTGGGGTTTTCCCCGATTACGGTTGGGGGTTTTTGGTTTTTTTTTTTGTTTGGGAGTTTTTTTTTGTGTTTTTGTTTTTTGGGGTGGGGGTTTGAAATACCATTTTGTTCGGCCCCTTTTTCTTCCCTGACAGACTTTTGACTTTTCTACCGTCTGGTTTTGCTTTGTTCGCGGGCTCGTGCTCTTTTACTTCTTTGGCCTTTTCGAACTTTACCTCGCTTTCTCCTTGAAGCCTGCAGCAACCGCAAAAGCATTTCGAGAGGGATTTCCGCTCGATCATATCTTCCCCCATTTCACTTCTTTTTTATACGGTGGGGAGTTTTTTCCAATATCTCTCCATTTTTCTTTTTTCTCAGTTGTTTTTTCGAACTCACGTCTGTTCGGCCCTCGCCCACACGGACAGTTTGGTTCTTTTTCTCTTTATTTCAACTTCGGTAGAACGGTCTGTCCAGGTACACGCCGGCCATTGTCTTGTGCGTTTTTCTTTTTTTTCTAAATGCTCTTCGTTTTTTACAAATGGCGGCACTAACGCTGTCTCCCCCCCAGGATTAAACGCATCTGTTTTTTTTCTTGTTCCTGTTAATTTTTTCTAACCCCCCCTTTCCCCGTTCAGGTTTATGCTGACAGAGGGCAACCACATTTTCCCCGACAATCCGCCAACCTTTTTTTCAAATCGCACATACCTTCCTCGAAAAACACGCCGTGGGTTGGCGTTTTCTCTTGGTGAAGGACGAGATAAAATACCCCTCGTTTTTTGCGTTGCGCTCTGCCCCTTTGGGCTGTTGCTAGGCTAACCTTCCTCCCTATGCGTTTGATTTCTCTGGTGGAACTAAGCGATTTCTTCTCCTCATTTAGTGCTCCTTTCTTGCCGGCAGCCTTATTGGATTGTGGTCTCTTTTGCATCGCTTTTGCTTCGTTTCTGTTTTTGATAACCTGAGTTCCCTCTCCCCCCCCCGGGCCCGTTAAATTCGTTTTTCACTCCCATTGCGTTATCGATCCTTCCGCGTTCGTACCGGGAGAGAAAATCACCCTAGGTGCTTTTCCCTTTCCCGAACATGATTTTTTCTTCCTGGATTCTTCGTTGTCGCCTCTCTTAAATGATTCGTTGTTCGTTATCGGTTTTCTCAAGAGTATTCGAATCTTTGTTGATGATTCCGATTTGCGGCAACCCAGGAAGCTTCTTCCCCCCGGTGCGTATTATTATTTTCCAACACCTCTGTTTTAATAAGACGCATTGGTTTTTCGCTACGCAAGTTAGTATCACGGGTCTTTTCTTTTTCACCGCCGGTAGGGCTCTCTGGAGAGTATATTTGAAGTCGCTTACTTCGACAAGTGGTACCCCTTTGTTGCGAATCCGCTGCTCCGATTAGGGTTTTTCCTTCGTATGTGAGGCATTCCCTTGAGATCTGACATTAGGCCGTCGCCTCTGCGGTTTTTGTCTCTGTGGCTTTTTTCCCAATCAGCTGAAGTTACGCTGCCGTTTGAAGTGTACACCCTTTTTTCTTTACAACTTTCTTTTGTGACAAGCGCAAACGTTCCTGGCCGTCTTTTCCCAACTTCACAGGACGTTTCCCCTTCCCCTACCGGAGCGTTTATCTCCGCGCGGGGACCTTTTTGCAAATTTAACAATTTGTTGCTTCGGTGTCAATCAAGAATTCTTTTCGGTGGACCTTTTTCGATCCGAATTATTAAGTCAATCCCACGAACGTCACGTATCCGTCTCTGAACAATCGCCTACGGGCCGTCCCCCACTTTCACTACTTCCCGTCCGTTTTGGATAAGATAATGTGGTGATGGGTAGCTCTTCGAGTTATCCGTTGGAATCTAGCTTCTTTTTCCGATATATTCTTGGAGAAGAGTCCTTCCCCTCGAGCTAAATCTTTTTTCCCCAATTTCCTTCCCCCCCAGCGAGGAACATGATGAGGCCGGTCTTGGACTTCTTCCCTCCCCCCTGATAACTCATGGTGTCGACTCCCGCAGCTCCCTGAACCCCTGCAGACCTTGGAGGTGATGCAGTCCCCCCCCCTTCCCCCAAGATAGTGAATCTTTCAATGGGTGTGGGGTAGCTGCGTACAATTTTTTCTTCATGTCTCTCTCTCTATTTCTCCTCTCTCTACATGTCGCCCAAGCGAACAAACACCCTTTATCTTCAATTTTTTTTTTTTTCCTCCATTTAACTAGCTCTCACTCAAGGGAGACATAGTGTTGCTCTGCCCCATTTATTCCCCCCGGTATCTGGCCTTTTCTCTCATCGGGACCGTTTCCCTTTTTCCGCGTGTGTGTAAGATGATCCTTTCCTGATGTTTGACCGTTTTGTTCGTGTGAATGTCCTCTCCAGGAATTAGCTTTTTTAACTGGACTGCATTTTTTTAGATTAACGTTCTTTCTACCGACAATCCACTAACGATATCCACCCTTTAATCGTTGAACCGGGTTTTGCTGGTCCCCCGTTTTCTGCGAATACGACTCGGGGACGTTGCTTTTTTCCTTACACGTTAAAGAATTCTTTTTGCGATCATGTTCCGAGACCTTATGGGCCCGATATTTTTCGAGAAGTCGACACCGCAAATTTTGGAGCCCCCTTCCATTATGTACCGCAGTGTCTGGTCCGGATGGGTTAACCCCCGACTTTTATTATTCGGCCCCAAGTTGCGGTCCCGTCGATTTTAGAGTGTCCCTCTTTCTGGGTGGTTCGGTTGTTCGGCAGCCATACAGCCGAAGAGTCTGGTTCCTCTTTGATTCCGATAAGAATCACATGGGTCGTTCGCTTGAAGATCATCAGTGTTTGTGACCGACCAATTTCCCTCTCGAAGGAAGTCCCTCAGAATTTTTTTCTCGATCGCTATCCCGGAGGATCCATTCAATTTTTTCCACTCTGTTACTTGTTTTTCTTATCACCTCAAATTGCAATCCTGTCTCTAACCGGCGGTTCAAATCACCCTCCCCTTGATAACGATAGAAAACACCTGGATTCTCCTTTTTATTGGCCAGCTCCCTTGATAATAATACGCACCCTTCATAGCCTGCAGGGGCATTTCCTTTCCCCTCTTCGGCAGTCCTCACACAGAAAGTAATTCTATACGCGTGCTACCCGCTGTAGATAACGACCAACTTTCATTTGCATAAATATGATGCTCATCTCCCTTCGTAGTTTTTTAAGGTTCCTGCACCCTGCTCTACCCTTTTCGCTTCTTCGGTTGCGCTGTCCCAATGTTCTGGACGGCAACCAAAAAAACGGGTGCACGGGCCGTTCTGCTCCCCCGCCCGGTAAATCATTTTTTTATTCCAAACCGACCAATCCCGCCCATTCTAACGTTCGATTCAAAACGGTTTCCCCTCCTGTTTAACTCGCTGTTGCACCGCGGAAGCCGACGACCTTTTCGTTCCACAATCCATTTTCTTCTCGTTCGCTGCGATTGAGTTCTCTTTCTCTCCCCGAAATCCAACGAAGGTTCCTCTTCACCCATAGAAGCACCTCACGCCACCCCAACGGCGTGTTTTTTGCGCCGTGATTTGCCAAAAAAATCTGAAGTTTTCAGCAATTCCCGTCTTTTTCTTTGCCCAGAATGTTCTTCCCCCCCCCCCCCCCCCAACCCGAACGTGTCACCCTTTATGAGAAACTTCACGATCAGCGTCCGTGAAATTTTTTCCCCGCGTTCGTGCCCGCCATTTGTGCTTCCTCGCCATTGCGTTCCCCCGACCGCTTGCGGCTTTTCCGCCCCACCGTGCTCCTCCGTGAAATCAATGTCCACGGGGACAGCCAAACGTTTCTTATTTTTCCGAAATGACGTGAGTTTTCTCCTTCTCTTCAAGCAACTTTCCTGCGAATGATCTTTCCCTTCTAAACCCCAGCAAATGACTCCTTTTTTGAGATCTGATTCGAGCCTCGCTCCAACTCCTCAGAGAATCTTTTTTTTTTTTTCCCTCACTTCCGCTCGGCGCCCGATTCACTCCGTTCGCCACCGTCTTCTGAATACTCTTCCCTCTTGAAGCGGCGTCGGGCCCTTAGAGTCAGCTAGTCACAAAGTTCTGTCTTTTCCTGTAGTTCCGAACCAAAAATTGTTTTTTTTCGACGAGCGATCCACAACAAACACCCTCCCCCGAACTCCCTGCCAAAGAACTTTATTGACTTCCAAATTTT
>Ga0179593_1477717_pt1 | contig 10758 bp, 11 predicted proteins | sample CZODoug2_1_08_16_FD_185931 | JGI IMG/M metagenome (GOLD analysis project Ga0179593, IMG submission 185931) | Vadose zone soil fungal communities from Angelo Coast Range Reserve, California, USA - CZODoug2_1_08_16fungal (PacBio error correction) | ecosystem: Environmental > Terrestrial > Soil >... | reverse complement strand
CTCTTTTCTTACGTTCATTGAAAGTAGTTATAAGTGACCCCTCTTGTCGTCCTCTCCCTTTAAAGTAGGCTGACGGCCCTCGTTCCTCGGTTTACACCCGCGGTCTTCCACATCTAGCTAGCGTGCGGATACCCTTTCTGAGAACGCGTTGGTTTCCCTTTCTTTGAGAGCTGGGCGAAATTTCCCCGCTACAGCCGTAGTTTAACTGGAGTTGTAGACCTTCCCCCCCCCAACAACTCCCTCCCTAGCCCTTCCAAGGTCGCGTTTTGCCGCTTTCAATTTCAGACCTGTTTTTTAGGATAGCTTTTCCGGGCGCGCCTGATTTTCCTTTCCGGTTGTCCTAGAGTCCCCGTACCCTTCAACGGTCGGGAGGATAGACGTCCCCTTGCCTGGATTTGCTACCATTTCTGATTCTTTCCTTGGCTGTTGTAGACCGTCTAACGTCGAATTCTCCCTTTATATCGTCTCCTCAGCAAAGCCAACCCCCCCCCTTCTTTTCCCCTCATCTTTACATCGAGACTGATTTTCGGCTCTGGAAAGGCTGCCGGCATTTAGAAGGCTTCTTCTCCAGGCTATATTTCCTTTCGTCCATTACGCGATAGGACGTCAGGTGGTCCCATCGGGAGATTTTGACGAGTAGCTCCCCCGTGTGCTCCCCCTCTCCTTTGGACGTTTCGACCGCGGTGAATCCCCGAATAACCCCCTTCCGTCGCTCGTACCTATTCCTTCGCTCGAGCCTTTCCTCCTTTTAATCGCCTGGCCGCGAATTTTCAGTCTACCGGATGTGTCCGATAGTTTTTCGTCTTGGCTACGAAGATCCGATTCCTCCCCAGGCACCGCTTATCATTAAAGACTTTGTGTTTGTTTTTCCGGTAGTCCCCCCCCCCGAGCAGAGTTACTCTAACTTCTACCAGAAGAATTCGTTACCCATCATTCCCTCAAGAAGTGAGGGTCTTTCTTCTTTTGGTAATAATCTCGCCCCAAGTTCCCCGATTTGCACTTTCTTTCCCCTGCCTGATTCCGCGCGTAAGCCCCTCAATTGACTCCACGTGGCATATGGCATGACCCCACGACCAAAAGCAACGGGATCTCCGTAAAGGTTTCCGAGGAGAGACCCCCCCAGACCCAGTCCAGTGGCTTTGGGAGCGAGGTCTGAAGTTCCCCATGTTTTTTCCCCCCTAGTCTTAATATTGACTTTCTATTAGAATACTTTAAAGGACTGCAAAGTCTTTCCCTTCTTTTGTATGCAGGCAAATCGAACTACTTTTTCCTGCTCTCCTGACCGTCGACCTCCCGTTTCGCCTAGTGACACTTTTCGTTGAGAGGTCTAGTAAATTTCTCGTGAAAGGGATTTAACCTGCACGTAGCGCCTTGCGGGTTCGGGACTTTCCGGCTGGCTTTCTCAAAACCGACTCGCCTTCTATCGGGCTACCTGATAGGCGTTATTTTCCTGCGGGATACTTGAACCTAGATCTTGAATGGTTGAGTGGTCGCCTCCCCGAGAAGCGGCGGCCCGATGTCCCCCACGCCTCCCTTGCGGATTGAATTTTTTGTTTGTCCCTTCTCTTGTATTCCATTGGTAGTTCTTTTCCTTAGCCGCGTTCCCGTCCGAAGATCTGACCCTGACCCTTTTCCCCCACTGAGCCCCAGCCATGCACACCTCTCTCTTTTCCCTCCTACTGGTTTTTCTCTCTCTTGCTTGGCAAAGGAGGATTCCTCCCCTTTTTAGGTTTAAATGCCGGTCTCTCTTCGTTCTTTTTGGTCCCTCGGCTCTGAGAGAAGACCACTGGAAGATAGTCACTCAAACAAATTTTTTCCTCCCTGTGATAGTTTGGGTCCCCTTTCCGCCTGAGTTTTCGAGCCAAAAACAGCATATTAGCAATTCCCACCCAAAACCCCTCCCCTCCCAGGAACTTCCCTAAATCCCCCCCGTCATTATAAGGGCAGCATTGGCCTATCCGGCTAGTCGAAGCTATACTCTGATATTACCCCCCCCTGGCAGAAGTCCCCGAAAAACGGCCTCGTCAAAAGGGCCAGCGCTTCCTGCAACGGCTCCTTCCTCTCCCAAGGGCCCCTTTCAAGCTTCGACGAACTGTAGCACAATCACGGCAGCATGGTCGAAACCGGTTTTTTCCCTCGGAATTTTTTTTTTCCTTATCGTGCGCCCCTTCTAAGACTTCGCTGGCGGCCTGTCACGAAACGACCCCTTCCCTTCCCTCTTCGGCCCGAATGGATACCTCGCGTACCCCAGTTAGAACCCATTGTTCGTGGATTTCGCGCGAATAGTTCGTCTTCCCCATTGCCGAGGGACAACTCCTTCCTTTTCTGGTGTCGTTATCCACGACTGCTTGCTCCCCCCTTTCTGCCACTCAGGGCTTACTCTAATTTTTTTTTCCCTCGCGATTGAACTTCTGCCTTCCCCCTGATGTAATTGAGCGCTTCCCTCAGATTCGTTTCGCGAACCTGTTGAATTCTTCTGAATATTTGATTTGGCCGGCTCGTTATTCTCATGTCAAACACCCACATGAAGTTATAGAGCGTCAGCTGTTTTGGATAACTTTCCCCCTTCGAACTCCGAAACCTCCCCTTATCGTGATGGCTTTCCCAATAATTTGCGCCGATTTCTCTTAATGGATAAAGGGCTTCTGAGCCTCTTTCTATATTCGTTCCTTTTACGGTGTTTAATTAACCGACGGTCGACAGTCCTTTTTGCTGACTTTCCCCTTCCAAGAAAAACTACTTGTCCTCCCCGATACCGAATTCAGACCCTACATCTCGTTATGTACTCGAGTGCGAGAGCGGTTTTTGAGGTTTGACGGCCTTTTATCGCGGTTTCACGTCTTCCACGCCGCCCCCCTGTCACGCTTTGCGATAGAACAACTCCCAAAAATCCCCCGTCCCTCATGTGATCCGGAGGGCACCCTGGTGTCAGGGCTGGCCCCAACTGACCTTAGATCTGTACTTCTAGTGCCCCCTGTCTCTGAGCCGGCATCGCGGTCTTCACTCCCCCCAGACGATTTGCTTCATCATCCGCCCTTAGATAATCCCGTTTGGAAAGGAGGTACGGCCCGATTCCAAAAAACAAACCCTTTTCTCAACCTCCCGAGACCTCGCCCGGAAATCTGAGTATGGTCTAATTTCCTTGTTGGACTTCAGTTTTGACCCCTTCCCCCCCCGGCGACAGTGTGGGCCGGCGAGAGGATTTTTTCTTCGGTCTACACCTGGATTTCCCACCCCTGGAAGCGTGACCCACTCCAGTTCCCCTTTTATTTCTCCCGTTTCCAGCCACCGTTTACTCAGATATACCCGATGTGAATACTGCCCCCCCCCCTTCCCTCCGGTCGATCGCTAACCGGCGTGTAGCGCGGGTGGCCTAAGTCACCTCGCCGGCCCTCCGTGAGATGAAAATTTTCCAAATGGAAGAACTGAGCCGTCTTTTTCCCCCTAAGTTAATATGCAGGCATATACCCCCCCCTTTGTTGTTGTACCCCGAATGCTTTTTTCGTGGATCCTTTGACATCGTAGGCTTGCAAATTCCCCCCCCTTCCTGCCGTAGTAAATGCTTTTGTTCCTCGTATTCCCCGGGTTCAGCCAGCCGGTTTAGACATGACGAAAGCTTTTTCTGTGCCACCCGAGGGCTTTTTCGACCCCCCCCCCCCCCTTGGGGGGCCTGTTCCGGTCCTTTTTCCCATGCCTACCCCCAGCCGCTCCCGCCGTATCCCCATGGGATTTTTTCTCTTACCAAAAAAAGCCTCCCCCCATTGCCATTCGCCGTTTTTGCCAGAAAAAATTCTTTTCCAGACCGTGGTGATTCCCCCGATTTCCATTTTCTTCATAGGCTTTCTGCCCTTGGCCTGAAATGTCCGTAAAGCCTCATTCTCGGCTGAATAAGTCTGTGTTTGATTACTCATACTCCATTTGCCGTATTGAGTTCATAAGCCGATCTCCCGTAGCCGCCGTGATACCTATTTTCTTGCCGACCTACCGATTCCCCCCCGTAGGGCATCGGCCTTTTTTCCTTTTGGAAGAGCAGGGGCGTGCCCCGTTGCTGAACCGTTTTTAAGCGTCCCCGCGGCCAGTTCCAGTCCTGTCGACCCTTTGTTGTAGAAGCTTTTTTGAACTTGGGATGCATTCCTAGTTTCAGAGTTGCGGTGTCCAGCTGCCAGTCTATCGGGAATTCTCTCTTAAACACCTTGCCGAGCCCCCTCATCTTCCTCTAGTTTAAATATCGTCCTCCAGTGAATCGCCTTGGCTAGATGAAGTTCGGGCTTTTTAAATGATGTCCGCTGGTGCGGCCGTTAGTGGCCGATTTTCGTTCCTTCAGTAAAAGTTTGCTCCCGCATCAAGCAAATTGTTTCTTTTTTTTTTGACGGAAGGCTTTTTAACCTCGGCAGCGATCCCTCAAAGGTCCAGCACTCCTGAGGCAAGTCGCCCCGCACGAAGGGATTCCTGATTTTCTTTGGTCCTAAAATCCCATTCTCAGTTTTTTAGATTTTGCCATCGACTTTTATTGAAGGATTAAGCGCCAAGTGCCCTCGAAACTTTAGCCCCCCCCTTTTTTTCCAGTCACTTTCGAATTGCCCCTACCAACCCCGGGAGAATGATCTCTCGCGGTTCGCCATAGAAAGAGGAGAAATAAAGACCTTCCTCCCATTTTTTTTTTTTTCCTCGCGAGAAGGGAGCACATGCTTCCCCATTCTCCTTCAATGTCGGATTTAGATTCTCCTTCAGCGTAGGATATTCTCAGGCATCTCGAATGCGAGGTATTTTCTGACGTTTCGACCTTTAGAAAAGGGGCGTTTCGAAATGCTCCCTTTTTCGTAGACGCTGACTAGGGCCCAGTCACCTGATATACGTAGCTTTGACTTTGGAGATTCTTTAATTTCGTCTTCCCTTCTTTCCCCCAGAGATCGACTCTCCTTCCTCGATTCCGCTGACCCGTTAGGATTGTGTATGAACCCCTCTTATTGGAACTTTCCCTCTCTGGTTGATGGATCGACGACACTTCCCCCGAATTTCCCTCCCCTCTGGTCAAAAATTCCCCATCCAGGGGTTTTATTCCCAACGTTTTTCTCATTGCTATTCTATTCCATTTGTAGATTCTACATTCGACCGAGCTCCCTGGCGTCTTTTTTTCAGAATCGCCCTTAGCTTCCCACGTCCTTAGATGTAACCCTCTATCTTCTCGACTCAGACCCCCGTTGTTGTTGTGATCTCATGGGTCCCCCCAGGAGAGCTCTATTAAGGTCTCTCTGCTACTTTCGCCACGGATAAGGAAGAATGAGCGCCCCTCCCTGGAATAATAGAATCCAATTTTTCACCCAACCCCAAAACGGTTTTTGAGTTCCCCTGGTCTCTTTTCTTACTCTTTACGGATCCTGGGTTTTGAGCCAACTCAACTTTTTTCCTCCGCACTTCCCCTTGAGATCGAAGACTTTAAGAATAAACCCCCCCTCCGTTCCCGGTCTCCTTTTTTTTCCCCCCCCGGTTCGCAAGACTTTCATCCCCGAGATATTGTTTCCCGAAGGTACAAGGCCCCGCGCCAAGCACCCTTCCCTTAAGAAGGATCACGGTTTCAGAAGGCACTCCCTCGCCCCCTTTTCAAATGAGAAAGATCTTTTCTCCACCCTCGTCTTTAATGTCAGCGCTTTTTTCCCCCCTTGCAATTGCGTTTGACTGGTCTTTGTAAAGGCGAATAGTCCCTAGCCTTGAGTCCCGGTGGGTTTAAATCCTCCCCTCCCCCCGATCCAACTTTCCCCCCCCCCATTGGGGATTTTTCTCCCTAGTGAAAGTCTACCTCTCTGACAATATTTTCCCTGTTTTTTTTCAGATCCCTGCGCGCATGTTTTAACCTTATTGCCGCGCCTTTCGCGAAAAGGGCCCCCAACTTCTGCGTCTTTCCCCTCTTAGTAACACGGTCTTGCCCCAGTGTCGATAGTTTTCCCCCTCCCCGTCGTCACTTCGTTCGTCCATTTTCCTCCCACCTTCGACCCTCAGTCTTCATGAGCCTTTTGGCCGTCTCGCTATGAGCCTTTCCGTCAAACCAAGGCCGTCGGGATCCTTTCGTGCGTTCCCTCATAGACCCTCTCCTTCCGTGCCGAAACCGCCAACTGCCCCCTCATAGGAAACGTCAGGTACTTCCCGCACCGCCGCTTTCCCGATACCTGGATACCGTTCCCGAGATTGATGATTTTCGAGAGTTCTAATTTTTTACCTTCGAGAACCCCCAGCCTCAGAACTTCCCTGATGCGAAAAGTTCAACCCATGACTACGCGTTTGCTCCATCCACTTTCCTTCTCCCAAGGGTCTCTCGTGGTAATCCTGGACGGAGAGAAGTGGACTCCTTCGCCCCTATATCTGTTCACGGCCGGCCACCCTGGGAGCTCTCCCGAAGTTCCCAAATATCTTGACTTCACTAATGTCGGTCCCCCCCTGAATTTTATTCTTAGAAAATACTCTGTATCTATAGTGCCTTTCCGGCTCCCCAATAGTCCTTCCCGACAGGACAGACCTGATTCTTCTTTTTTCGGTCCCTCCTCTACAGTCGATTCCTGGGCCAGGCGTCAGGACTTTTTACAAAACCCCCTTTCATCACCCCCTCGCTGACATCTGCGCGTGGGTTCCCCCCCCCCGAACGATTCCTTTTTTGACCGTTGCCCCCCCTTCCTGGGGATTGGTAACCAATGTTTTTGCCGGTTATACAAACCTTTCCTGTTTTCCACTGAGGTCGCTTCCGAATGTCTCCATGATAACGCCAATCCCCTGCCCAAACCCACTAAGCCTTTTTTTTTTAATCCCGCACACGAATTTCAGATCCGGCGGGTGTCCATACTTTGAACCTACTTCGCACGGCGTCTACCCCCCTGGCCCACCCGGCACTTGCCCCTGCCCCGCTATATTTTGAAAAGGGACGCCCTCTTGTTGCAGCTCTTCCTCTTCCCCCTCTTGGTTTGTGAGAGTCGTTTTGCTCTTTTCTGCCGTCTTCCTCGTAGTGAGGCTTTCCCCGTGTGTAGGCGCAGTACATTTTAAGGCTCTTCCGATTTCAAAAAGATAGGAAGACCCCCTAACGCTGAGAGAGCACCTTAGGTATGGGATAAAGTTTCTCCTTCGGTGGTAATTGATGTTTCTGGGAGAAGAACCCTGCCCGCTCCTTGCCGTAGTTGCCTACCTTCGATTTGTTCGATTACTCCAAAAATCCTGTCCCACTCAAGGCTTCCCTTGAAAGGTCCCAAACTTTTACTTCCACCTGTAAGGAGAAAAGCCCCCCAGATCGGGCAGTGATGGATCTTGATGTCCCTGTCATCCTTACTTTGACCAACCTATCGGCTAGACTCTAAGGATTACCCCCTCCAAGTCTGAAATCAGAAACTGGACCTCCCATGCTGTGAGGACACTCCTCTCGGTCTTCCAATCCCATTTAACGGAGAAGACAGACGCAAGCATAATCCTGCTGGTAAATAAAGCAAACAGGCCTGTTCCCCTCCCGGAGGGAAATTAGAATCTTTTTACCCGCTCCCGATTTTCAGACTTGTGAATTTCAGTTGGCCTTCACCTCGAGCCTCGTTCTACATGCCAGCGTTTAAGCTTTCTGACCCGATGTCGCCGTACCACGTTTGTTCTGACCTTAGTGAAGGCCTGAGAGCAAAGGAGACGCCTTGACGGTGCCCCCCCACCATCAAGTCCGGTAAGAGGAAGTATCGAATTAAATGAACGCTCTCTGAAGAGAGCAAGAGCGCTCTTCAGACACTTTTGATAAACGTTCACAGAACCAGACTTTTTCGCGGAACCTTTCTTTAGTTTTCCAACACACACTGCTGTCGTCTAAGAGCGGCTAGAGGCCGATGGCACCAGACAGCGTTACCTCGTTGAAAGTAAAGAGGTTAGCGGCTCGGGTGAGGGGGGGGGGGGTGGATACTCCCCTACGTTGCTGTGTTTTTCTTTGACGGTCCTGCTAGCAGAGGATCTCCTTCTTTCCCCGCCGACCGTGTCATCATGTTCGCCAGCGCAAGATTTTGATTTCTGAGAGGTCCTTAAATTCGGCCCCCCCTCTTCGATCAATACGCTTTCCTATGCTTCCATTCCCGTTTTTTTTTCGGCTAAGCCTAGGGCTTCATAATTTAAAAGTGTCCTCTTTCGTTGAGCAATGAACTCCCCCATGAACCGGATCTCTATTGTACTAGTCCCTTGCCGCGGAACTATTGAGCCCACATCAAAGACACCAGCCCAGTTGTTCGTGGGGATCCCAGTTTCTGTCTTTATACCTTTTGACACCCCTCTTAAGTCTTGCGCCTTTCTATTGAATTTGAAGTGGATTGTTTTTCGTGAAATCGACCCTCATGCGAGCTTTCAAAAAGTCACGCCCCCCCCCCGGACCGCAGTGGAGACTATAGTCCGAAGGTGCGTTTCCAACCCCCCCCCCACCAGCGTAAGTTTTTGGGCGTCATACATTGAGAGGCGGGGGAAAGTGCGGAAATCACTGAGGCGTTCCCCCATGGCGCTGGATGGGACTCGTTGGCCCTTACGTGGGCGGCCCTTCCGAAGCTCTAATCTCCTTCCTGGACTAACCTTTGCAAAGGGCACTGAGAGTGTAGTTGTTTTTTTCTGATTTAGTCAGTGATTGAGGAGGGACTTTAGAGGAGGGTTTTTTGGGCGGAAGAAAAGTAGCAGTCCGGACCGGGCCCCCCCCCTCCCTATCAGGGTTCCCCTTTTCAAAGTGTGTTTGCGGCTTGACTTCCTAGGCATCCGGGGGCACTGTGACGGGATATCCCTACTTCGCCGCAATGGTGTCCGCAGGTCATGTTTCCGGAAGCTAGTACCCCCCGACCCATAAGGCCCGTTGCGACCACACTAAAGTGAGACTGGCCTAAACAATAATATCTACAGGGGACCGTACCGTTGGTTTGTGGGAGTGGTGTGAAACTAGTCCCCCCCCTTTTGCCCGTCTCTTGTTCTTCTATTCTCCTGCACTTGCTCCGTCCTCCAAGAAAAATTAGTAATTCAGTTTGCCAAACCCACGTCCGGACCCTTTTATTGGGTCCCATCGGGCTGGGTATACGGGTGGCCCCCCCGCAAGTGTCATAGTCCATTTTCATCCCTAACCGACCCTTGCGAATCAAGCAGAGATACATGATTCTTTGACTGCCTGGGGACCAGACAGTATTGTAGCCATGCCTTCCTCCTGCGAGGGCTCGCAGCCCAAGATTCACTTCCCCCAATCTCCTTCCCACATTACATCTTGAAGTCTGCGAACCGATCAGCTCATCCAAAGGGTTCACCGATTTTTCCATACGTTCTTCCCAAAGTCGCTTTGTCCTCACGAACCGGTTAGCCCAGTCGAAACGCTGTAAGCGAATTTCAATGCTGAAGTACTCCTCCCCTTCTTGACGGACTACCGTCCATCCTAACTGGGCTTCCCTCAGGAGAAAGAATCCCCCTCACTGCGAGGTAAGCCTTTCCCTCCCAACTTCTAAACCGATCCCAACCTCCCCCCATTTAGGGTTTCTTTGATTTTCGATGCCTAGTTCCCGATCCAGTCTTTTAACCTATCCTGAAGGTGATGTTGTCGTTCATGACCACCGCTGGTATTCCATTTCATTACCTTTACACTTTCCGGTAAGAGTCGGAAATCAGGGCCCTGCCGGCGATTTCACCTTTTCTGACTCCCTGACCCCTTGGTCGATTAGTGCATCAAGGGTCATTTGCGATGTCTAACCCCCTTCTCCCCTTCGCAGTATATGGAAGACTTGGTCTGGTCCGATGATCTGCTTTTTTTTAGCACCCCCAAAAGCACCCCCATTGGCGCTAAGGCTGAATTTGCGAGTGCTTTTCCCGCATCGCAACCTCGTAGCCTACGAACCGCGACCAAAACCAGCGGTAACCCCCTTTTAATTGCGATGCCCCCCCTCTGTGAGCAGACCTGTCTTGATCGAGATTGCCTGTTTCCGATGTTTTTAGACTTGCCCAGTGGGATAGCGAATTCCAGAAGCCGTCTAGGGCCTTTTTTCAAAACTTAAAGAGACCCTGCTAACACAAAACTTAGCGCATACAGACACGGTTGATTCTTCTCGTAGCATCCCGGAATTAGCTGGCCGATCTGGGGCGAGTTTTAGCCGCCCCCCCGGTCCAAGTTCCCACTTGCCCTCCACCACTGTCCCTCATTCTACCCCCCAAGAAGAGCATTCAAATGCTCGTATTGACAGCTTTGGCACAATCAGGGTTGTTTTGTTTTTTTATGCAAAGCCTTTATCTCCTCCTATAGCGGAGACGGGTAGGCATCTCTGATTGAAACTCAACGTCGCAGAACAGCGCGCTTCCTTTGCGAGCATCCCCGCCCTCGACGTCACTTTCCCAGACTCTGCTGTCGTGAATTCTGCCCCACCCCCCTTTATCCAATCACCCCTGAGGGACGTTTCAGCATATTTTCACTTGGGTATGGTTAGACCCTGCTTCAACAGTTTTTGAAAGGCCCCCCAACGCGGTCTCCTGTTGCCGCGACTCGTCTTTGTTTGTCATTACCCACACTCTAGTAGCCCCTAAGTTTTTAGTTACCTCCTTCGCATGTCCCTCGCTTGAACCCTCCCTCTTTCACCTCCGTTGTTTTACTCATCAACGGAATTTCAGTCTCTCCCCCGCGGTTATTCCTAGGTTTGTGAAAATTCCGGACCTCGCTCCGATTTTAAGGCCGCTTACTACGACCCCCTGGCAAACATTTCTTTTTAAATGAGACTCCCTTCAAGCCCTGAAATCTGTGCACCCCCC
>Ga0179593_1311533_pt1 | contig 10758 bp, 10 predicted proteins | sample CZODoug2_1_08_16_FD_185931 | JGI IMG/M metagenome (GOLD analysis project Ga0179593, IMG submission 185931) | Vadose zone soil fungal communities from Angelo Coast Range Reserve, California, USA - CZODoug2_1_08_16fungal (PacBio error correction) | ecosystem: Environmental > Terrestrial > Soil >... | reverse complement strand
AATGCTTTACGTAGGGGGAGTTTGGTTACTGTGTTTTAGCCTGTTGCCGAGGTAGACCAGGTGGGCCGTGTTAGTTTTTGAGCAAATCCTTGGTTTTCCGCTAGCCCCATAGTCTCCGCCGCTTGTTACACAAGTTGTTTTATCTGTATGCCCAGTTTCCCACCTCCTAACGGCGTGAATTTTGATTGTGTCTTTAGGGTTCGGCTGTTTCCATGTCCAAGCCTTTCAGCTTACGCCTTTCTCCCAGTACCCACCGACATGGTGCGCCCCAACGGTTGCTTTGACCAAGCGGACTCCACTAATTCCCCGATCTGTTCCCAATCAACTTCGCGGGTGGGACGATTGCCAGCTGACAGACTGACAGTGTACCCACCAAGAGGTTTCTGTGTGTCACTTTTCCGGTCCGACCCCACCCCCCATCGACCTCATGGCGACAGCCCGATCGTTCGGCCGAGGAAAGTTTTGGTCGTCCTTCCCCTCCCTTTGAATTTCACACGACGGACATTGTCTTTGTGTCCCTCTTGTTTTTTGTATCTGGATTCCTATCAGCACCACCCATTTCTCTGAAGGTTCCCCATCGGTGCTCCGGATGCCCCGGTGGTCCCCCTATTAGTGTACTTTGCCTTTGCGCTTCATCCCCTGGTGTAGTGTCTTTCCCCCGGCTTTGTTTTTTGAGGGGTATTCACGGTGTTTTGTGATCGCCGCTTTGTCTTCCTCGGCGCAGGGGGCATATTTCTTTGCGGTGGGAAATGCCTATTGTTTGTGCCTTGCTGTACCCCTTCCCCCACTGCATTCCTCTTGTCCCCCAAAATGCAACGGGTCGGTCTAGGGCGTTGGCGTTTTTCTGGCACATTCCCGCTCTGTCTGGAAGCGGTTCCCGTTCAAACACTCCAGGTGGGTATTGCTCGCCACCATTTTGCTCTCCACGTGTCCCCGCGCCCCCTCAGGACTTCCAAAGCCGTCACCCCTTCTCTCCTGAGGGGCTTGGCCCCTTTCTCTGAAACCTAGTATTCCCTTGGGCTTTTCACACGCCCCAGCACCCCTTCCGTTATTTGGTTCACGGGCCATGGTGCTGGACCCCAGCCCCCCCCCTTTAATTTTTTTTTTTTTCCCCCATGTTTATGTTCCGTCTACCCTTGGAATTCGACATGTCCTGAATAGGTGCTGCTTAACTATGTTGAATCGTGTGCATCTATCCCCGCTATTTCTCCCCTATTTCTTCGGTGCAATATTTGGTCCAACCTCCTTAGTGCCCTTTTTGCTGTTCTCCCCCTGACCTATTCCTTCCTTGTCCTGACTCCGTGTCTGAGCAGCGGGATCCCCAGAACGTCGCCAGTAAACCAAGTCTTAAGCCTTTTTTTATTTGCTTAGGCCGTGAATTTCGCGGTCGTCTCGCGCTTGGGGCCCACATTTTGCAGGTGCTTCCCTTGCCGCTTTTTTTCCCCCCCCCCATGTTCGGATCATCCCCCCACGTCCTTTTGTTGGTGCGAATTGCCCTGTTGCAGTTACCACAACACTGACGATTTTTTTATTGTCGTCCCACACGACCTTCATTTCCCTTCTTGTTCGGACCTGTGGCTGGTTGATCGATTTGTTTGTGTGGGATCGTCCCACCTGGGACGAGTCTCTGTAGTTCGCCGTCTGGTCCCCCCGTTTTCATCACTATCTACGGTTGGGGTCTGTGCCGTGTTTTTCTGTATTTTCTTTTGGTCCCTCCTCCCCTGTGCCTTATTTCGGCGTTCTCTCACCAACTATATCCAGCTCATCATATCTTCCTTTTCCCCCTTGTCATTATTTTTTTCTTGTCCCCCTTTATCTCTTTTCTTTCCGCAGAGTTGTGGGCCCGGCCGTCCCGTGTCACCACCGTAAGCCGCTTTCCTTCTCCCTGTCATTTTCCCACGGTAGCACAATCGCTTGTCCGGTTCATGTCCTCATTTTTTTTTTCCCGTCTTCCAATTCCGTCACCCACATTTTTTTGAATCGTCGCCCCCCGTTCAACTCCGCCTACTTTTTTAGCTGACCTGAGCTCCCCCCTTTTTTGAACTCTTTTCCCTACCAAGGACACAGGATGGCATTCGCGTTTCCCTCCTTCATCTCCCTTCCTGTGTTTCTTAGTCCCCATTTCCTGCGATACAAGCTGATGAACCTTTTTTTTTTGACTCTTTGCCTTCCGACGGCCCGCCACCTTATTGGGCTTCTTGGGTCCTCCGCGTAGAGGGGGTTTTTTGAGTCGGTTTTGTGCGGGGTGTGTTTTGTTCCTGTTTTGTCGAAATGTAAACCTTCAGGGTGTCCGGTGAGTTACGTTTACATGAGTATAAATCGTTCTCCCTGCTTCGCTTCCGTTCTTGCCGCTTCGAGTTGGAAATCGTGATTGTTTTGTTGTGATTTTCCCCTTCTTTTTTGGGTTTTCCTTTTGTTGCTTTGGTTCGAACGGAGCTATTGATTTTTCCTGCAGTTCCTCGTTCCCGTCCCAGCTTTAATTTTGACGGATCTGTATTCCCCAAACTGCATAAGACGCTTTCCCGCTTGGTTTCCCTATTCCCCCATTTCTTCCCCTCCCCCCGTTGAACCCACCCTTGTGATTTTAATTTACGGGGTTCCGCGGAGTTTTTGTTTTTTTGAGTTCCAGTGACTACTTTTCTCTTCCACGCTCGAGGTATTGAGAAGTGGGTTGATATGTGTGTGGTGTTTTTCCTTCCGTTCAGGTCCGTTTTTTACGTTTTAATAGGTTCAAGTGGACTTGGGGAGATACCATGTGAGCTTTCCGGGACTAAAAGTGTTTTTTTCTGGTTTTTTGTCAAAAGTAACTTGTAGCTTTCGTTGTCCACGTTTCCTTGTAACAACCCTTTTCATGACTCGGTCTTCTTTTCGCTTCCCAGGTTTCTCCGTATAAGTCGTCGTTTGGTTGTTGAAGCATTTGTCTGGTAAATTCGGGTCCCGTATAAGAACATCTCTTAAGTATGATGATACAATAGTGGTTTGGGTTGGAAGTCATCCCGCCATATTTTTAAGTAAATTGATTCACTTTTCTTGGGGTGAGATGTAATCTTTTGTGGGGGCGTTCCCTCCTTTTTTTTTTTTTTTTTTAAGTTCGGTTTTCCTGGTTTTACGCCCGATGATGTCCTGTTAGAAGTTCTGTGTTTGTTGCTAGTTGTGTGAATCTATTTCCCACTACCCCCTCTTGGCGTGCCTGTTGTTAGAGTTTTGATGTGGTCACAAGGATTGTTTAGCAATCTTAATGGGTTGTGTGTGGCGCCGTGCGGTGTACCCCGCTTGGCGCTGGCCGAACTTGGGTGGAGTGGTTTTGTCTGGGACTCTTCATGGGTTTGTTTGTTTTTTCTTGTTTAGGGCAATTGTCGTATTGGAAACTTCTGTATCCGGGTTGGTGGCTGTTGTTGTCCCCCGTCTTTATGGTTTTGTTCTGGGTGCATCCGGAAGTGCGTTGGGATGTAGCTGTCTTTTTCCCGCATGTTCTTTATAGGGTTTGTTTCCCAGACGAAGGTTTTTTTGTTTAGTTTGGTAAAATTGTTTTTGGTTACACTTGCCAGTGTTCTAGGATGGTAGCTCGTTATTTTGGGCTCTGGTAGACGGTCGTTCTTCGTGGCTTTTTGACCTCCCCGCTGCGGCTAAGTTATTGAAGTCCCCCATGGACTTTTCCTTTTTCTCGTCTCACGTTTCTTTTAATGTTTATGAGTTTTTTGTTGTTTTTTTTTTTTTTTTGCTTGGTGTGAATCTCCGGTCTTTGCTGTTTTTTGTGGGTTTAGTTTGGGATATGTCTAAAACAAAAACTTCCGTTTCCCCTTTCCCACTCGTTCCACAACTCGACCGTTCCCCTGCACTTTGTTAACCCGAAACCAGGTCAACCGTCCTCGTGCCGCCGCGTTAGTTGTTCCCCCCCTGTTTAAGCCTTCACGGTCAGTTCGGCCAGCCCAGCCCTTGGGGCCTTATTTCACCCCTTATACGTTTCCCCTCTCCCCCCCCAACCTTCCTAGTTGGCCGCCCCGTTGGCCGGAGCGTTATCCGTGTCGTGGTGCATGCTCCCATTTCCCAGACAGTGTGCACAAACGCACCCCCTGCCAAAGCCTGTTTTGTTATTTCTTCCCAATGGAGTCGATGCCCCCGTGATATTTTTTTCCCAATTAACCCCCAGTCTGTCTCCTATCTGTTCCATCCCCTTCTGCGGGTGCCCAGGGACTCACCGGTTTTCTCACGGGAATTAAAGCCCCTTCTTTCCGTCCAGCCAACCCCATCTTTGCCATCTAACACTTCCCCCCTTTGATGCGGTGGCGACGTCTTTACCTCCACCCCGCACCCCAACCCCCCTAGTTCCCCTCCGACTTCTAATCATGATTTGTGTGAAGCGGGGGTTGGCATGTGCTTTTCTACAAGCAGCCTTTACTTGCCCCCATTCAACGACCTGTTCTTGGCCCGGTTACCCATTCCTGTGGCTTCCCCCCCGCGGCTGTCACTACTCGTAACGGGGCTTCGGGTTCTTTGCCGGCCTCGTTCCTTTTCTCCCCCGTTCTTCTACTGGTTTCGTTTGTTACGCCCCCTTCTTAAAACTTCCTCTCCTTTGATACCGTCCCTGCCCGAGTTGCGGTTGTTTAAAGCCCCCCCAAATGGCCTAGTCCCGCTGATTCTTCCCTGGTCACGACCGCGATGTTTCGCCTGGGGACATTTTTACCGTTCTGTGTTTGGTTGGGAGGCTACTTGGTGTGCTTGTCCCAGGCCCCCTTTTGCACCCCTTTTTTTTCCACCCCCCGTACTGCTGCGCTTTCCTGGAAAACATCCCAGAACTCGTGGCGGCGTCACTGGTTCGGCTTTTGTGGCGGGGCGAATGTCTCCCCTGTAGTGAACCCCCGGGGACCCCTGTTTTCCTATTACTTGACATTAGCATTCGAGTTAGCCTTTTTTTTTGTTCGTGGTTGTTTTGGGTTTTTTCTTGGTTTCCCATGCCGTTTTGCACATTAATTTCGGAGCCTTAGCACCCCACCTTGCCAACGCGAGCTTCGATTTGATGTATTCTTCGATCCCGTCTCGGCTTGAGGTCAAGGGTGGATTCACTTTCCCGTCGCTTTCCCCTTTGTTTGACGTTTGTCACCGGGGCACGGGTGTTTTTATCGGCTGGCTGTATATCGTTGTGAAATCTTTTTGATGTTGTGAGTACCAATTCAGTTTGGCTGCCTGTTTCCTCTTGGCATGATCGCTCGTTGATTTGTACTTTTTTTGTAGGGCTGTCGGCGGTCCCATGTACCCGGGCGGATTCCCCACCCTCCTTCTTTTCCCCTGTGGAAGTTGACTTCGACGGAGTTGTTTTTAGTGGGCGCACGCAGCAATGTCCACCATCGTAGGAATTACACCTCTCCCCGACTTGGCAGGCGATCCGCGGCAGGTCTTCCGTTTAGTACCACTTTGAGTCCCCCCCCAGGCTCCCATCGCCTTTTTTTCGACTTTTTTGATCCACCCCCCTCGTGGTGACCGCGACGGGTTGTGTGTGTAGCCATATCCAGGCGTCCTTTTTGTGTGCTTTTTCAGGAGTCGTGTTGTTTACTACACCGATGTAGTTTGTAAATTGGGCGCCGTATAGCAGGTCTTGCTCGTTTCCTTTTTTTTCTTTTTTGTCCTTCCTCTTCGCGTTCACTTCCTCTGATCGGCAGTGAATTTTCGCGTTAGTTGTCGGGCCGGTTAATTGGGTCTTTTGACGTTGATTTTTGTTTCACCTGGTGTTCGTTATCTGCGAAACCGCGTTCTCCCCAGCCCCCACACCTTGCTGAGGGGCGGTGTCCGCACCATTCACTGAAGTTGTCCTTTGTGTGGACCGGTGACTAGATGCCTTCGTTTCTCAGTAGTTGGCGCCTTCGGAGCATGTTTTTTCGCTTTCCGTTGGTCGGGTTTCCTCATTGAAAAAACACGTTTTCGTCTTGTTGTCCTTCCCCCCCCACCACGGTGTTCTTCCCTACGTTGACCCCATACTGTAGTGTGCGGTGCCTTCCCCCTGGTTGCGTTAGTTGTGTTTTGGGGAGACTGCCCTCCTTGGTGTGCGCGTTGTGCAGTCCATCTGTTTCTTTTTTCCTGCTTGGTCCATCCGCCGTTAGTATGAGGTTTTTTTTTCCCATTGAACTTCTTTGCTCTCCTCTCCCCGTTATCTTAGGACCCCCCTTTTCACCCCTTTTTGACTTTTTTCCAACCTTTGTTGATACGTTTGTGATTGCAGTGCCTTCAGCGGTGAGATTCCTTTTAGTACCCACAGGGCTCACTCTCCCCTGCTAGAGGTGTACCTGTATTTTCCCCCCTCTACCCGCCACCGTGTCGACCGTTGCATGGCTTGAGTTTCGATTAATCGAACCATTTTTGTTTTTACGCTCCTGTCCGCTTTATGCTCCCCCCGTCCCTGTTCCTGGATAGCTTCTCTCCCGACCTTCTCCATGTTTGTGGGTTCTCATAACTTTTGGCCCCTCCTCTGTCTTTCTTTCGCCTCCTTATCGGCCCCTGAGGGTCGTGGGGGTGGTTTGGACCCTGTTAATTTCCGGGGTTTGTTCCTGCGTATGCTCTACTCGATGTTGGTAAGCTCATTAGCAAGTTCTTTGTGGACCTGTCGCTGTCCTTTGTGCCCTTTTGCCTGTTGGTCTGGTCCTTTGTTGCTCAGGTCCCTGAGTTTCACTCGTGGGTCGTGACAACTGATTCGCTGGCACTTTTTTTTCGTCAACGTCACCTTGGTCGAACCATTCCCCGTTCCCCCCTGCCCCACAGTTCAACCTTCCTTTTTTGTAAGAACCTCCTCTTTTGAAGGGCGGGGTCCCAAGAGTGTCGACTTTAGTTTGGAAAGCGGCTGACCCCTCCCCTTCGCCCGTCAATTTCAGGGCGGTCTCAAGGTTGTAGTTTTGTGCTATGTCACCTTTTTTGTTTGTTCTGAAGTAGGCTCGGCCCCCCGCCGCCGATACGTTAGCGCCCCTGTTGGCCGAATTAGATGTCAGTTCCTTCGGCCTGCATGTCCTCGTCTTGTTGACCCCTTCCCCTCATCTTTTTTTGGCCTGTGACGTATTTTTCCTTGCTGTTGCGGACACTTCAACGGGGGGCGTGCCCTCTTCTCCCCCCACTACCCCCAGCCCTGTTCGAGTCCTGTTGTTTATTTTCGAACACCCTTGGTTTCCTGGCCGAAATTATGTTTTTTCTGAAACGCATCTTTCTACCTTCCTCGCCCCGTTTGGTTTTTGTTTTTGACCCTGCAAGAACCCCCACATTCTTTCGTGCTTTGTTTTTGAAAAACAGGGTCTTAGTCACGATTCCCCCCCCCGCGTAACGCCCTTACGCTTGTAGTTCTTGTGGGTTTTGATGGCCCCCCCCCCCGGGCTCCTTTCCTCCTTTTAGGCGGGTTGTCCGCGCCCTTTCAATTGTTACTTTGTTTTCACAGGTTGTTTCATGGGTTTTTTATGGTGGATTTGTCCAAGGTCCGCGCTAGGTGTCTGTCCCCCATGCCTCTCGTGGAAGCTATTCTACGCTGTGTGAGGGGCGTTTTTTTGTTCCCGGGATCTTGGCTGGTTCCTGGTTCGGCGGTTTTTTTTTTACCCTGACCCAAAAAAAACCCCCCTTCGCGCATTCACGTCTTCATTCATTCTTCCCACCCTTTTTTGCTTCTGCCTGTTTTGTACCTCAATCCCCCCCCGCGCCCGTCCTACGTGTTCCCCCTCAGTATGAAAATCGCTTCGCCCCCCACAGGGCCCTGGTTGAACTTGTTTGCGGACGTGATTGGTTTCAGCATCAAGGGCTTTTTTATTTGTTTTCCCAGCTGGCCTCCCTTCTTCATGCCCGGAGCAGCAGTCATCCACTTTGTGTGTCCGGCCTCTGCATTTATGAGTTCGTCGCGTGCCCCCAGACAGGACCACTTTTGCCCAACCCTTGGGAGCTTCTCTCCCCCAGCGACATTTTTTTCCCTCATCAACTGGCTACGTTTTGCTGATTCCCCAACCCCGTACGTCGCATCAGTTTGCTTTGGTAGGCACCCATACCCCCCCTCGACGCCAGTTTGCTTGGCTGGTGTCAGAGACACCAAGCTTCTTTAAACTAAATGGCCGGTGTGCCCGTAACAGAGCCCGAGTTTTGTGGGTTTGTCTGTCTTCTGTCGATCCGCCCCCACACGGTTGCGGTTTTTGACCCCGGTGGCCTCCCTCCCTTTCCTTTTAGTGGATTGGAAGCAACGGTGGTTTTAGTATCGACACGACGGCCTGTCCTTTTTTGTTGCCCTGGTCGCTTTGTGTGGTTCGAGTGTGTTTGCCTTGTTTGATTTTCTTTTCGAGGTAGAAGCAGTTTATTGTCGGGCGGGTGTACCCCCTTTTTTTTTACAGCTCCGATGTTATTTTTTTCTCCCCCGGCCATCACGATCACAAAGTCAGTGGGGTCTCGGTGGTGGCGGGGTCTGTCGGCGAAGTTCCGACTCTTCCCTGTCCCTTTTAACCCCTAACTAACCGGCTGCTTTTAAATTGCTGAAGAAACAGAACGGTCCCCATTTGACGTGTTCCCCCCCGCCGCATACATCCTCTTGTTGGTGTTGACTTCTTTCCAACACCGTTTTCCGTGTTCGTCCCTGCCACCCCTTTCCTGCGAACCCTTCCCAAGTGGTGTTGGTCCGCCACCCAAACGGAAATTTTTGTTGTGTTGTTCCCCCGTTATAGACCTGTGGGCGTCTGTGAAACCGCATGGCTTTCGGGCCTCTTGCCCCCCTCTTTTGTGTCCCACTCGTTTGTCCATCCTCACGGGTCGCATCTGTTTTTTCGTTGAAAGAAGTGGGGTCCAACGGCCCCCGTTCTTGCTGGGTTGTTTAGTTCCCCACTAGATCTATCCCGGACTCCTTCCGGTTTTTTTGGGGTCACTTTTTTCTGCGCCCATTCCCCCCACTTCGTCGCCCACCTACCACGTGTCCGTCGGCCTTTTGATCTACTTGCATGTTTCCTGTGTCCTGCTTACCTACTTCGTACTAGAGTGGTCCACACCACTTTTTGGTCCCCCTGGCGACCGGCCGGTTCGTTTGCCTGCGTCCCACCTACCTGGGTACACTCTGCCCTGCTTGGTTTTGACCCCAGCGACCGCCCCCCAAGGACCGCCTGGTGGTCGGCTACCCTTCCTGTTTTGTCGAACCCTTGGCGGTTTGTATCTGTGTGATCTTTTTGCACAAATTTAGTCGGCCGGTTGTTTTCTCGTGACCAATTTATCCATCTGATTCTCCTTGTCGTCTTATTCTTTGTCTTGCCCGCGTTCGACTTCTTGGAAACTTTCTGGAAGTTCCCCTGCTTACGGTGGTGATTGAGCTCAAAGCACCTCGTCAGTACCACAACACTCCCCCTTCCTTGATTCCGTGTGGATCAGCTTTTTTTGTGACCACGGAGGGCCTGCCCCCCCTTCGCAGCCGCCTCTCCTATGTCCCTTTTCTCCCATTCCCCATTGCCCCACTGTTATGGAATCTGGAGCCCTAGGGTCATCCTTCTTGTTTCCTATCTTGCCTCCGCCCCACCGGTGCCGTTTGGCGGCACCTTCGGCGGCGGAGCGCCCTAGGGAACATCATTGTTTTCCCCCCGCCGTGTGTATCACCCCCTCGCCCGGGCTTTGGATCGCGCCGATTTCTCTTCGAGTGCGTGGTTTTGTTGTTGGCCGTTGCCCGCTTTTTTTTTACTTTTCCCCATTTGATTGCAGACCTCACCGAATTTTCTGTGTAGTTCGCTATGTTCTCCCCCCCACTGTTCATAGCTCGTTTTTTCGACACGCTTACGGGCGCCCCCTTTTTTGCTTCCTGACCCCCCCTGCCCCTGCGCTTGTCGTTTCTGATCGATTGTGTTATTTTTTGGGATGGTTTTTCGGCGACACAAAAGACGGGCCTTTTTTATTGGAAGACTAGGGAAGGTTTTTTATGGATTGATTCGCCGTTTCGCCCCTGCAGAAATTCCAGAGCATCAAGTTTTGATACCCCCGACCCCCCGTCCTGCTGTTAGGGCTGTTGGAGTTGTCATCTTGGGTTTTTGTTCGTACCAATTCCTCACGTTCTGGATCGTTCTTAAATTTCTGCTGGTCCAAGTCCCTGCCCGGCCCGTTACGAATTGTAGGGAAGTGCGGTTGATTGATATTCATGTATCCCGTCATCACCCTTCTTTTTTCCCAGTCGTTGTCGATTTTTTCTTTCCCTCGTACCACCCCCATCAAAGTCAAATATGGATGATTAAGATTAGGTTTTTACGCGCCCCAGAGGTGGGGTCTTCCACTCCCGCATTAATTATTTTTTTTTTGGACTTTTGGGTGGTGGGAGACTATGTGGTTCGACCGGCCTTCTTCAGGAGGCTTTCTGGGAATCTTCTGCTGGGTTTAGCGCGTTCGTTCCCCTGCTTTTGGTCTCCCCTTTCAGATTTTTTCATGACTTTTTTATCCCCCCCGTTCGTCGGTGCCCCAAGGGATTTTTAGGTTTTTTGGGATTGCCGGGGCTTGCTCGGGACCGGTCTAGCGGGTGCTTCCTTTTTTTGGGTTTTTTTTTTTTTTGCGGCCCCCCCCACCAGCGTATACGGTTTTGGTTTTTCCCTGCTGCTTGTTGATGTGGAACCGGTCACGGGAGGCCTCTTCTCCCCGAGGTTTCAAGCCTCAGTTTACTGCGACGGGTGCCCTTTGAAACAGGCCCCGTTTTCTGGTGCTCTATTCCGTGTTGTTGTTTTTTTTTCTTTTTCTGTTCGGATCTTCCGGCTGGTACACGCCCCGCGGCCGGAATGTCAAGAACAACATGGA
>Ga0179593_1534254_pt1 | contig 10759 bp, 12 predicted proteins | sample CZODoug2_1_08_16_FD_185931 | JGI IMG/M metagenome (GOLD analysis project Ga0179593, IMG submission 185931) | Vadose zone soil fungal communities from Angelo Coast Range Reserve, California, USA - CZODoug2_1_08_16fungal (PacBio error correction) | ecosystem: Environmental > Terrestrial > Soil >... | reverse complement strand
TGGGCCCGCGCATTCTTTCCTGCTTTTAACCTGTGAGCTACTGGCCTCGTCTCCTCAAGAGCCGCGGCCTGGTTTTTTTTCCCCGGTCGCGACGGCCGATTCCTTTTTTCCCCTACCCTCTCTTATCAGAAGGGGGGTTTTCCTGCCTCGTCTTTACGGCTGGCCGACCCCCCCCGACGGCGCGGACTTCCTTTTTTCAAACCACCTCCCACTTCGTCTTGATTGTCTCCCCGACCTTTTTTTTAGCCCACATCTTGTCCTCTGTTCCCCCCGAACGTACAGGACAGGTGGAGTCGGCTTTTTCCCGTATGGAGTTTTTCATTAGATGTGACAGGATTTTGTCCAAAATCCCGTGGGGATCGGGCCGGCTGCGCCCTCAGGCGGCTAGGATAGAAGCCTGGTATTTGCAGGGCCTCCCTTTTTCCTTCTACAGGCACTTTAAATTCCAAGTCCTATGACTTCCAATATGGAAGATGTCTTCTCATATGATAGGGCGTAACGTAACTCCCGCACTGTGTAAGGGGAATCTCGCAAGACAGTTGCTCTTATGCTGTTTTTTCCCGTCTTCGACCCGGGAGGCAAGGAAGTTGAGATTCCTGGACAGGGATGGCTTATTTATACGTAGTTCTTTTCTCCCCTTCTTCCCCTTGCCATTCCGAATTCAGCGCACTGGTCTGCCGAAGGCGCTTTTTCCCTCTCTCGGGTTGGCACTGAGGTCGGCATTTTTTTTGTACCTTAAAACTTTCTTCTCCCCCATGATTTGGGAGAAGCGCAACCGGTTTTTTTTCTCTGGATCGCGATTGCCGAGGTCCTTTTGCTTCTCCCGCTCCCCTCAGGGTGTGCCAGTTTCTCAACCCTTGTTCCAGTCTTTTTTCCCTTTCGCGGCGTCCCCCTGAGTCGTGGAGGGTGTAGACAGCCCCTGCCTGGGCCCCGTCTCCTATCGTGCTCGCCACAGGTGTTTTTGTGTTGGCCTGCAACTTTTTTCGTATTTTTTTTCTGGTTTATACTGGGTCTGCGGGGTAGTAATTCATACCTGCCTTGAGTTTTGGCGTTCGTTGGACTGGCCGTACGTCTCCCGAGAATCTCGTATAGGGCCCTCGTATTCCCTGAAGGCCTGGTGGTGCTTCGTACCTTTCCCGCCGATGACCGAGTGACATTACGTGGCCTTAGTTTGCTGTGACTCAGGCCTGCGGAGGGCCTCTCCCGCCTTCCCAGTCTTCTTGCCAGATACTTTGGCGCCAAGGTCATGATTTCGTAGGCCGGCCGGATACGGTCGCTTATTTTCCTTCGCTTTTTACCCCCCCCCCTCCCTGGCCGTTTTCGTGGGAGTTCCCGGTAGAGCTCATCTCCTACTTCATGTCCGCGGAGCTTCTTTCACTGGCACACTTCCACCGTTGCGTACCTTCCCTGCCAAAGGCCCTCCTTCTCCCTTTTTGTGCGTAGTCCCGGTCCGCCGGAAGCTTTCCAAGTTTTTTTGCTTCTTCTCTTTTCCGGGTGCGAATTAGTCGGCGTTCCCTTTGCAACACGCTGGATGCCCCCCCTTTGCTGCTCAAGCGCCCGATTCTCCTTGTCACATCGGGTACGTCCGTCGTCGCGTTTTCCTCGCCTTTCCTGTGTTCCCTTCTCGCGGGCATTCAATTCCGGTACGCAGAAGGTCTTCTCTCGGTTTTTTCCCTCTTTTTTTTTTTCCGGTGTGGTTTGCCAGCCCCGCTGAGTCGTTACAGTTAATCTTCCATAGCGGCCTTTTAATCCTATATCTTTCATCATAAGTTTTTTCTCTCTCTATTTACAGGTCAGCCTTCCCTTAGGTCTTCTGCGCCTCGCCAGGGGCCAACCAGTCATTTAGGTTTTCACCCTTTTCCACAGCTGTGAAACCGACCCATCAGCTTTTTCATCGAGTCGGTTTCTTGAATGCGAGAAGGCCCCACTGCCTTATTTCCCCCTGATGCGTTACATAAGGAAATGGGTACAGAGGTTCGACTCTGCGACATCTCCTCCTACTATGGGCAGGCATCGTGCTTTTTGCCTCCTCCTCTCCACACTGAGTACGTCCGCTTCTAGATTGCCTTCATTTGTCCTCCCCCTTTCTTTCCGGTTACCTGGTTCGTCACCGGAGTTCTCCCTCTCCACCTCGCCCCACCCCTGACCGCCACCAGTCGCGCGGTTTAACCTTTCGTCGGTCTTCTCGAGTCGAGTTCTCTCGTTTTCTGTCCCGACGAGCGCCTTTGGTCTACCGTGAACTCTCCGAGATTTCCGGAGACGTGACCCTCCCCTGACCACTTGCGCATTTTAGCCCCTGGTCTTTCCTTGCTTCTGCTCGCCTCAGCAGGTTGACCTCGCCGCTTTCTTTGCTTCCCACTTTTCTGTCCCTTCTCGGTCGTACGGCGGATAACGACCTTCTCCTTCCTTCAAGGTTTGCCCAGCCAAATCTCCTCGTCCTCGTTTTTTCATTCCCCCACCATCGGGCGTTTTCTTGATTCCAGGATGACTCCCGCTGCCGACCATTTCAAGATCCTCACCTACCCGACCTTGGCCGGCTTTCCCCCCACCTCCACCCTTGGTATTGTTGAAGCGTCTAACCGGTTGGACCTCTTGAGCCCTCCCCCCTCCCCTGACCAGTCGCCTCCGTCTAATAAACGCTTCGAGAGGCCCCTAGCCTCCTTTACTTGTGGCGAGCGGACACGGTCCGAGCTTGGAGGACGACCAGTTGACCTTCGTCAACTCGCTCGGCCCCCGTTCTGTGCTTTTGCGTCTCCAATCTGGTGAAGTGCTGCTTGGGCAAACTAGCCCTGCCCCGAATTAGCGTCCTGAGGATGCCCCGGGTCACTCCTTTTTTTGGCCCACAGTGTTCTCTTTCGCCAGAGGTCCGGTTTGCAAATTGGCCTGCCTGTACCCCGACCTAAAGATCTTAGTGTCCGAGGCAAGCCCGGGCCTCTTCTCCTTTCTTCCTCCCGGCCGACGAAGCAGCTTTGAGGGAGAGAGTCTACCGTCCCTGGCACCTAGTCGGGGTATTGTCTTTTCTTTTTGGTCTCGGCCTGTATAATCCGCGACCTCCTTCTCCTTTTTTTGGCGTTCTCGGTGGTCCCCTCCCATCAGCCATATACGGTTTTTGACTCTCTACACGGCAACGCCTTTTGCCTTCCGGTGACATGGCGCAGCGGCCCCGTTTTTTTTTCCACCCTCCTCAACGAGATGGAACACCTTTCCCCACTGTGTCTACCTCCTGCTGATGTAGTGGTGCTTTACTTCTTCAGGTGATGTCGGTCTCAGTTTTTCCCGACAGAGTCTCCACCCTCGGTCCCCCTCTCCGCGGGTTCTCATGATGTCAGAGTTTTACACTTTTCTCCGATGTTTTTTTTGGTACCCACCTTCCTTGCTGTCGCTCCAGACAGGAAGCGATACCTCCGCGCCCTTGAGAACGTTTAGCGGTTCAAGTGGTTCGTCTTGTCGAGTGTGCGGATACCAGGCAGTTCTCCCGTCCTTCTTTCTTAGGAGAAGTTTTCGCAGATCCCGCGAATATCCAGCTTTTCTCCTTTGTTTGATATTTCCTCTTAAGCCTGCGCTCCTCTACGCGGGTCCGATCGTTCTCCTGATGGTATACGGCAACCCCCCTCACCGCCGCACCCGGTGAACCTCCTACCTGGTGTTCTCAGATCGGCTGGTATGGGCTACGCATCTTGCCCCCCTAAACTCCGTTTTCTGTTCGACGAGGGTGTCTTCTCGGTTCAGATTCTTGCCGAACACTCCTTTTCCCCGGCCTGCTGCTCTTCTCCCCGAGCTCACATGGAGCGCGCCACTGCCCCCCCCAACGGGACATGGAGGTCAGACGACAAATTCTTTCTTGACGGGCGAGCGTTTATTAGTTCCGGACGGTCGGTATCTGGCATTTGCGTCTAGTATAGACTTTCGTGCCGTGGAAGGGCTAGAAGATCTTTTAGGAGACTTCAGTTCTTCCGTACGCACCATAATTGCCTCTTTAGCCCCTACGGCCCTTATGTCGGAGAGCCAAACCCCCCCCCCCCTCCCCGCGGATTCTGGGTGCCATGGGCCTCAGGAAATGATTGCACCGGGCTTGCGGGTCGTGCTCCCCCAGTCCAGCGTTGAGTTCCTCAGCCTCCCTTTCCCTCCCTGGAGCCCATATGACTTTTCTGGTCTTGTGGCGAAGGCGGGTGCCTGCCTTCTCCTGGCGAATCACTGGTCGTGAGAAGGTGCAGCCCCTCGAGGGTCTGCCCCCATGTCGATCTCTGCAGGGCGATTTTTTCCGTTTTAGTTATCCCCAGAGGAGCGGGTTAAGTCCGTGTGTTCGTGATTGCCTTTGCGTCTTTTGCGCGTAAGAACACGCAGCGGGATCTCCGAAGTCGCCACTTCAAAGGTTGGCAATTGTTTACTTCCTCCGGTGTGTAGATCGGTTGAGCCCGGCAGATCCATCTTGTCGGTTTTTCCAGATAAAAATACTCTCTATGCCCCAGGTTGAGGTTTTTGTGGATGCAGAGCCTTTTCCAGGGAGACTGGTCCTCTTGGAGAATGGCATCAGGTTTCAATCCGTCCCCCCAAGCCGAGTTTTTGTTTCCTGAAGTCCCCTCTTTCCACCTGATCGCCGATCCTCTTTATATTCGGCTGAAGCCTGGGGTCGCGGTTTCTGCTTTACGACTCTATGCAGGCCGTGGGACCAGGCATGCGCGTTTCCCTCTCGGCAGGGTCTCGCACCGATAGACTGACAGATTCCTATCCCGGATCGCCCCCTACTGGTGCCGTAGACTGGAAGGATTTTCGCTTGTATCCTCAGTTTGCCGCCTCTTTTTGTTTTCTTCTTTTCCGGTTAGATATAACCGAATCCCTTGCCATCTAAGCTCGTTCCCCCAGCTTCACAGTGGATGTAGGTTTAGCCCGCAGAGTCGCGGAGCATTTTAGGCGTTATTCCCCTTCTGTTAGTCGGCTGCCCCAGATGATTAGTGCAGCCCTTCTTTAGAGACGACTTTTGGGGCGCTCTTCTTTCATACACGGGGCGATGTTTGCGGGCGTCTGGATTTTTCATGGGCGGGGCACCACCCTTTGACAGTTACATTCCGTCGTCATCGTGCATCGAGACACTGTTGGCTCTAGCGGAGAATACCTTGACCATCCTGAGAGCTGAGTAGGGCTGGAGTTTGTGTGTTTGTGCCGCCAAGACATGGTTTTCACAGGCTGGCTTTTTCCCACACTTACCAGAAGCGCGGACGGCCTTTCGCCCCGTTTACCTACTTTTATCATAATCCGTTGTTGTCTGTCCGATGACATGAGTTGCTTCTTGGTACTCCTCCTGCCCCTCCAACTTGGCCAAACCAGGTTTTGTCTTAGTCGTCCACAAACCCCGCTCCACCGCCTCCCTCTGGTCCGGAGCTCTGTTTGTTTCCACAAGCTGGTCGTTGTTTTTCACGAGAACGGGCCCCCCCTATCTTCTCGATAGAACAGAGACCTTTCACTTGGTCCTCTTCACGCACTCTGAGCACTTCCCCGAAGAAACGGACCTGTTCTTTGACCCCCCTCTTGCATCACTGCCGACCTTTCCCGGGATCGAGCTCTTTTGGCACTGCCAATTTCCTCACTTGGAGACAAGGTTGTCGTGCGCGCCCTTCTCATTTCTGAGGCCATAGAGCAAGTCCCGACCCTACCCTGTTTTTACCAGCGGAGTGGGTGCCTTTAACGAAGCTAGCTGTCTGAGTCTCCTCCCGGGCGCGACCTATGCCGAGCACTGAATCTAGCTTCCCGACCGAGATTCCAGGCAATGCGGCCCCCCTAAAGGACTTTTCCCTCACTGTTCGATGTCGGCCATTCTTCGCTTTTCGCATGAACTACCACCCACCACCGACTTATCAAGATCGGAAGGGCCCTTTATGCAATCTTTTAAGGGCTGATGACGGACGTCGCTATAACACCATTGAATTAAGGGAAAATTTGACCCCCTCTCTCTTGCGTATCGCCCTTCGTCAAGTTCCACACAGACGAGGTAAGGAGGACGGCCCCCGCTGCCGCCCCCTGAGCTCCCCCAGGCCCCTCGCCACCCTTAAGCCCTTCCTTCGGGTGTCGTCAGGCCAACCCCCCACTGGGATAGGTTGAGGCCAGTTGATTGGGAGCCGAAACCAATTTACCCATGGGCTATGGAGTTCTCCCCCTCCCCCCCCTTTTTTCGGATCGGCCGCCGAGATCACCCCAGTGTGGCGCCTTTAGTTTTAACTTGGGATCTCTTTGGCGGTACCCTTTTTTACGGGACCTCGGAGATCGCATTCGGTCCTCCACCTGGTTTTGCTTAACCACAACTGCGTTTATCCAATCTGTTGACCTCCAGCGGCGTTGGGGCGTGTACCCCCCGCACTGCGACTAGCCTAGTTTTTCACAGCGGCTCTGAGGAGGGGTCCGGGTCTCATACAATTTTCGCTCTTCGCCAGGGATTTGCCATGCCCCCTCCTTTCCAACCCTTCATCCCTCTTGCAGTATGTTCGGGCTTTTGAATTTCTCGGAGAACTCTCCCGTCCTCTCCCTCTCGAAATGAAGAGCCGGGGATATGTTCGGAGTTTACCAGGCCACTGCCGGCCGAGGGTAATGTTTTTTCATACTCCTTCCCCCCGCCGTTCGGGGCTCAGCTGCCATTTCGTTGTTATAGTTTTCTCACGGCGAGTATGCGTCGTGATTCCCGAACTTCCATTCCGAGGCCCGGCTAAGGCTCCGCAGGCTGACCATACCATTGTTTTCCACGTTCCTTCACCTCAACCCCTTTTAACCCCTTTCTCTGAACAGAGGACCTCCCCGTCTCCCCTTGTCCTTTTGTCGTCGTGGGCGGAGGTTTACGCGGTGATATTCGGGGTACTATTTTTACCCGAAGATCAACATACGTATGGAGTGTTATGGACTCCCGCATGCTGATGTAGAGAAGTTGGACAGGTCAGAGGTAGACCCGATAGGGTTCCCCCGCCCCCCTCTTTGACGTCCAGAAAAGGAATTGCAGACCTCGTGCCAAGCTCCAGTGTTTTAGAGTTAACTTGTTCGTTTATCCCCATGTTGGTTTGAGGCTCCCAGGAGAAAGGAGGTCCCCCGAGACAGGTCGAGTCAAGTCCCTCTATTTATTATAAGTGGTGGGGTGGTGGTGGTGGTAGAGAGTGAAGAGGATTCTGCTCTGTGATATCGATTGAGAGTCGCTTATGGTGAGCGGGAACAAAAAAAGTTTTTAGAAGACAAAATTCAAAGAGAAAGGGAGCGACTTTAGAGGTTTCTTCCCAGCAGATCCGGAAGGGTTGGCGCCCACCCACCACAGCCCACAAACCGCATCACCTACACCCCCCCCCCCCGCCCCCCCCCCCCCCCCCCCCCCCCCCCCCCCCCCCCCCCCCCCCCCCCCCCCCTCGCGAAGAAAGCTTTTTTTCTCCCCCTCACTCTCTTATGTCGACAGCGGGCCCCTGGCCCGATGCTTTCACACGGATGACGACCCTGACTGTCGGCCCTAACCGGCTGGTTTGATGAAAATCCCCTTTTTTTTACTGGAGTCGCGCGCTCCTTCAGCCTCCAGCAATTTACAAAATAAAGAACGTACAAGTTCTCGCAGTTCGATGATTGCTTTCCATCGAGTTGAGGGGAAGGCCATCTGCATTTTTCCTTAGCGGCCCCTTCGCCCATCATACTTTCCGTTGCCGGTCGGCTCTCCCACGCCCTTCCGTTGAGACGGATAAGTTCCTTTTTCTGGTGTCGCTGAGCCCCCCGAGAACGGCTTTAGCTTCTCGTCTCCCTCCCCTCCCCACAAGAGAAACGACTATCTTTCCAGGTTCAGGCAGAACTGATCATCAAGCAACGTCTGCGGGTTCTTCTTTCCAGCTTGGAGGCCACGGCCGGAGAGTCTCCGTTTCACTTGCAGATAATGCTTTCTTCTTTTTTCGGGCTTTCCCAATGGTCAACGCCTGCACTTCTCCTGGTCTTTGCGCATTGCAGTGACCGGGAACTCGATCACTGCGCGGGCGAGTCGCAGGGGGTTGGACCCCCCTTCCGCTGATTTTCACAAAAGATTGGAGAACCCATTCCCCCTTGCCTGGCGTGCTGATTGCCGCTTTGAGGAGCGCGCCAAAGCTCGTCCTCCTTTTTCGCTTCCAGTCGCAACCTGTCCCAGGTTTGACTCGTGCTTCGAAAAGCCGGTCTTTACCCCTTTTGTATCCCTGAGCCTGGTCCTGGGTCTGGGGTTTGGATCTGTTAAAAGGTTTGAGGCGATGAAATTCCCCCCGTGTTGAGGGTTTGCCTGCCCTTAGCTGCACAGGTCGGCTTCATTTTGAGAGGGGCCTCTTGGGAGTCCATGGTGCAGAGGGGTAGTAATTCCTCCCCGCCAACGAGGTTGTGGCGACGTTGGATGTGAGGCGCCGACGCCGCCCTCTCGGGCTCCCGGCTCCCTTGCCCTGCATGTTTTATGACGCGCTCCCCCGTTATAGTCGTCCTCCGCTACGACGCCTGAGACCCCTACGTTGAACTTCCCTCTCCTTGCTCTAGAGTTCGCGGTTCCTGTTTTCCTGCAGAATGTTCAGTAGCCTGGGAGAGACAAGGCCCCTGTCTTTCGGTATTTCTCCCCGCTCCCTGCCGCTTCTACGCGTTGGTCGCTCCTCGCTTTCTCTCCAATGTTTCGCGAGATAGTTAAAGGCAACCGCCCACGTCAGTGCATAGTTAAGACCATCGGAGACTCCGTTTCTGCCGGCGTAGAAATTTTTGAGTCCTCCTTCCAAGACTGCATCGTGCCATACTCCGCCAGAATATCTTCGCTTCGCCGAGTTTGTGCTCGCCCCGACTACGTTTCCTGCCATTTCGTCCTTTTCAGGAAGGGCCCCGCTCCGTCAACACGTAAACGTAGTCGCGGCGTTTTTACATACCCGAACCAGGTGTATTTGCTATTCCCCCCGATTGGCCGCCGAGAGTTTTTTGTACCCTCTGATGCGGGGGTGGCCGTGCCATCGTGGAAGGGTTGTCATTGGCGGTGACCAGGGTTTAGCCAGACCCTTTTTACTTCCTTCCTCCCCCGGTTCATCTCTTTTCTCCTCTTGTGCTATGAAGGCTGGCTTTCTATATTACCTGATACGCCGCTGGCCCACCTATTCTTTGGAACACCCGGGGCCCCTCAGTCTCGTGTACAAAAGACTACGTTTGGGAACGATTTTTGGATGCCCGTTCCTTGACGGCCATTTTTCCGATGCGCAAGCGAGACGCTGGGTCAGGGTCGCCACTCGGCGCCTTACTCCGACGCAACGGACTTCAATTCCTTCCTCGTGTTTTGCATCGTACTCATTAGTCCCAACAAAAAGGGCCTCTCGTTGCTGACTAGGATGCCCTTTTTGCATCATTCTCCGGCGACGTCGGCGTAGAGTTTTCCCCGTCAATATGAACTTTACGTGCTTTTGCTCCCGAGCTTGCCTAGTAGTTGAGATCTACGGGTCCCCGCGCGAGTACCCTGGCGATTCACCAGGCCGGAAGAACTATCCGGCCAGCCGCGGACCTCAAGGCATTTTGGTATATGACTCCTACCCCCTTCATGACTCAGCAGGCTCATTAACCTCCTGACTTTTCCCTTCGGCAGGGCCCTTCATTCCCTTTAAGTAGTAACGGTTCTGACCACTATCCCGCGGCAAAGTGACAGCCCCGTCGACATCTTCGTTTTCCTCCGGCGATCGCCTCGGCAGCGCAAACCCACCTCGGCGTGGTGCTACGGCTGCCCTCCCCGCGCCCATGATCAAGAGGCCCCTGCCCTCCGCCCTGCCTCCTCGGGCCGCCAACACCTTTTCCAAACCCGGCAGCGCATCAGTGATCGGGACTCGCCTCCCTGACCAGGCTCTGGCGGTTCCTTCTCCCCGAAAAGTGTTCGGTCGTCGCCCCCTCCACCCCCCTTGTGGCGAATGCGCGGTGGTGATTTTTCCTGCTGCGGTGACGAGCTTTGGACCGGACACATAGGGAAATGGACTCTCCTCGGCCCGGTTTGCTTACCACCGGTGCCGCCTCCAATCCTTGGTGTACTCGTGGCAGGTTTAACCCCCTCGCCCCCGCGCCGTGCAAGCGCGATTGCTGGCCACTGGCATTCGCATCCTTCCCTTAGCAGGAGCAGCCATTGTCCCCAAGCCAGATCTATCGCAGTATCCTTTCGTTCAGCTCTTTCCGCGGCGGACTTCTCTTTCTTGGCCGCCCCTCCGACCCGCAAGCCCGGGTTTTTTGGGTTTCGGTCTAGTAGTTACCCGGCCCCTCAAGGTTATTTGGGTAAGTGGCGAAGCCTTTTTCCTCGTTTTTCCTTGGCTCAGCTAGATGGCGTTAAGCGAAGGTATCGGTCTCCGAACGGACAGAGTATTTGATCCAGTTTCCTTACCACCGACTTCGATTCCGATGCCGGTTTTTTCCCCGCAACTATACAGCGTCCGTTCACCTCCAGTGATGACCTCTTTCCTGGAACTCCAGTATTTTTGTTCTTTCTGATTCGTGCGGTAGTTGTGAAGGCCACTCCCTGTGATGCTTGGAGAGATACATAAAGCCTGTTACCCCGGCCCGCGCGGGTAGTCTGCCTTTCTCGATCAGGTGGCCTGGCCCCCAGAACAGAGTCGCCACCCTGTTTTACCCCGGACGCTGGCGTCGCGGACGCCAGACGGCTCTTCTTGACCTCCCCGCGGCCAGGAGGCTCGGTTTTTGCTTGTATCCCAGACGTTTGGCTGCTAGTGGGATACCCTCTTGACCGGAGCGTTCCGCGAGTTTTCTTTAGGAGCCCTTAGATCCCGCG
>Ga0179593_1509482_pt1 | contig 10759 bp, 7 predicted proteins | sample CZODoug2_1_08_16_FD_185931 | JGI IMG/M metagenome (GOLD analysis project Ga0179593, IMG submission 185931) | Vadose zone soil fungal communities from Angelo Coast Range Reserve, California, USA - CZODoug2_1_08_16fungal (PacBio error correction) | ecosystem: Environmental > Terrestrial > Soil >... | reverse complement strand
CGTGAAAACCGTCCTTCCCCCTAACCCCTTCCGGCAGGCAACCTCAGCCGCTCCTCCCCCCCTCCCCACGTTGCTTTTTTCAGCCTCTTTTTATAAAGAGAGTTTGCTGTCTGGTCATCCTTTAGGGTCCCATTTTTCACTTTCCGGTTTTGCCCGCCCATCCCGTTGAAGCGTCACTTCGTACGCTGACTCATCAGTAGTGGTTACCCCCTCCTATTTGTTAATTGGTTTTAAGATGGGTGAATATTCAAAGTGGCCAGAAGAACGCTCAGGAGCAGTAGACGTAAACTAAATATACTCTTTTGAAAATCAACCGGGCTCGCTCTGTTGGCGATGGTTTGGTTCCCCCAGAGGCGAGAATGGCTGAAAGAGCGGTCCCCAAGCCCCAGAGATCCAGAGGCCGCCCCCCTTTAACTTTTGCCGTCGGTGGTTTCTTGCCAATGCTCGAAAAAGTTTTCCTCCTTCCGTCCCAAGTCTAGAGGTTCTTCGCGATCTTCGTCTAATTTTTGACTGATCGACGATTCCCGAATCTGGGTCCGCCAGGTGATGATATTCCTCTCTCTTCCTCCCACGCTGCGGTCCTCTCTCCAGGGTCGTGCGTCGTCAAGAGCGCAGGTGTCCAACTGTATTCACTCCGCTCCACCTCCCTTTCCCCTCCCCCTGGCGAAAGCGAGACGAGCTCGGCAGATTTGGTTCTCTGGAAATTAGTCCCGGCCCGGAGATCGTCTCGAGGCCGTTCAGGTTTGTCCTTTTTCCGCAGCCCCGTAGTAGGGAAGCGACCGACTATCTCGTCCACTCCGTGGCGGTTTCTGTGCAGCAGTCCTTCGGCTTCTCGTTTCCTACTCTCCAGTCTTCGTTTAGAGACCCTCGGTACCTCCCGTCTTGTGCTCCCCCTTTCCCCCGGAACCCCGAGCCGAGCCCGCCCCCGTTTTGTCGTATTGTGACTAAGGAAGTAGGGTCCCTTCGTGGGGCTAAAGGGGTGTAGGGATAACCCCTCTGGTCTTCTCCCAGCGCAGATAAAGGGGACCACCTTACCTTCTCCCCTCACACTCTCCCATCCCCCGGCGAGACTCCAGCAGAACAGCGATCACTCCTTTTCTTCCCTGCTGTTTAGGTACATTGCCTTCCAGGCTTACCCCCTGGCTTCTTTTGAGTCCGGTCTATACTGTCCTACTTGGTTCCTCCAGGTCTCATTTAGCGGAAGTGGGGTTTTCCGAGCTGCGACGGGATCGATGGTTCCCTCCTCCTCCGTGGTAGAGTATTTGTTCCCCTTCTATCCCTCCCTCGTCTGAACACCCTGCAAACTGTCCCCAGCCGCCCGCGTTTTTCCGGACTTCGACAGCTTGGGAAGTGGTATGTCCCGTCCTGTCGTTTTTTTTTTTTTTTGGTGTTGTCCGCTACCAGCCCTTTCGCCAGGAAATTGAAGTTCCTCAACCTCTAATCTTATCTTTCACTACAAATAAGCCCACACGTGTTCTTTTCTCTTTTAAGCCTCCAGCTGTGCGGCGGTTGTCTTAATCCCCAAGTTTGACTTTGGATGCTTTCCCCAGCAGTCCTGCGCAATAAGCCCCCTTTTCCTCATCTTAGGTAGGAGGGATGCCACCCCTCTTCTACCGTCAGTTAGTCCATAAGTCCTAAAAAGCCCCCCGGTGGGGTCTGCTGAAGAGTGATGGGTTCCGAAGAAGTTTTTTTCCCCTCTCTTGAAGTAAGGAACACTCCCTCACGAGCGGTGATAGATTCAGCCGAGTTAGGAGCTCTTTGATCCCAGCGACCACGAGCTCACTTTTGTTTCGATGAGCAACCGTGTTAGACTTAGGAACCTTCCGGTTAAAGCTTCCTTCGGCGTAGGTGATTGAAACTGCGACAGGTCCCCTCGCTTCCCATAGCCACTGCCAATGATCCCTTGACATTTTGGAGAGTCCCTTTGTTTAGTAGGCGATAGAGGACCTCCTCTTCTGCTCTCATCCTGATCTCCCCCCTTGCGCTAGATCAGCAAACTCTTTCGATATCTCTGCGCCCATTCCCCCCCCTGGAAGTTTAAGGTGTCGGCCAAAACTTCTGAACGCACGGACTGACCTTTTGGTACGAATCTTTGTACGGAGAGTCTTCTCCCCCGGAACCCAGAATAAACCTCATATCCCTCGGGCTCCGCTTCTCGACGTTCTTCGGTGGCCGCTTTTTCTCTAGATGAGTGAAATTTCAGTTAGTTTATTCCCCCCGGGCGTTCCCCCTGGAAGTTCCCTGTATGGGAGATTGGCGCTGGCTTATGCGCGACGGGGCAAGCTTTTTCAGTTCCTTCATGACGATGGATAGTAGTCCCCCGGTTTTTTCCGTATTTGCCCCCCCCCAGGCCGACACTCGGAGCGGCGCTCCCTCCCCCCTCTCTTCTCCTCCCAGTGTCTCTGCCGCCACGCATGTCGCTCTAACCCGGAGTCTTTAAGAGGAAACCCCATCGCATCCACGAACCCCTCCACATCGTTTAAGACAAAAGAGAGTGAGATCCTCGTCCCAGCCCTATATTCCTCTATAAATCCTCATCTTATTTCGGCAGTCGCTGGGGTTCCTCTCCCCGATTCATAGCATTCGAGCGGAGTTCCAGTTTCCCATCTCGATGAGTTTAGTACTCCCTCTTCCACGCCGGCGAAACCCTTCAATCTCTCCTTTTTTCACTTCTTCCTGGGTACCTGGTCCCGGTAAATATATATTTTCTCCCCCTCTCCCTTTTTTTAGAATTGATTTAACTGGTTAGAACTTGAACCGCGGCGCCTTTTCGAGTCTCTTTCCCTTGGGTTCTCGCGTGGTCCATTTTCCTTTCGCGTTCGATGGGACCCCATCCCGACCGAAAAGGTAGAGCACATGGCCAGGCGGACCCTCCCTGCCCCGCTCCTTCTACTTCAGGCTGTTCCCCCTTCGCTTTTAGGCGGTTGATTCTTCCTCTGGGCGTCGGGTTATTCCCCCCTCTCTTTTAAGATTCCTTCCCCCTGCGCGGCAGGCCTGTCGCCTTGAATCATTCGTTACTTGAGAAGTTGAGGTGATGAGGGAACCTCCTCCTTTCTGCTTTCTTCCTTCGCGCCTAGAGCGTCCCTTCTCCCGCCGGTTCGGCTGACCAAGAAGAAGACGTTCTTGCTCCCCTATCCTTCAAGATTGCCCTCCCAGCGGCCCTTGAATAATCCACTTCCAAGCCCTTTGACCCCTTCCAGCGCCCCTCTTGTAACTCCCAGGCATCAACTTCCTCTTCAACCTCTCACGACGTTCACCCACGAATACCTTCTCCTGATCCCCCGCGACTTGGTCTTTCGGGAGATGAGGTGCTCTTCGCTTTTTACGTTCCCCCCCACTAGTCCCCTCCACCTCTTTCCCCCATTAGGGCCGCTTTTCGGGCGCCCGCGGGGTGACGGCATTATTGAAGATGGGATGTCCCGATCATTGGCGAAGTAAGTAATGCACGTGAAGGAGCTTCGCGTCTGCCCCTCCCTCGGGGACACCGTTCCTATGAACTTTTAATGGTCAGAATTGCGTTCTGTGATTCTTCACGCGGTTCAACGACGCCTCTTTTTTTCGCATCTCCGTCTTTTCCGGCTCCAATTCCTGCCCTGAAACCAACCCCCTTGCAGTTAGACCGCCTTGCTTCTCAATCGCGCCCCCCCTGCTTCGATTTCAGTCCTGTTCCTCTCGTCGTCGTGTGGCGGGGGTTTCTCAAGCAACGCCGGACACTCACGCTGCATTCTGTCACTTCCCCCACCGACACCCTTTTTTTTTTTGGGAGAAGGAGTGGGCGCGGCCTGGTTTTTTCTTCCCCTATCCGTTTCCTCTGCTATCGAATCCCGACGTGGCGAGCATAGAGTCATGCCAAGTGGGGCCTTCCCCCTCGTGAACGTGTAGGAAGGAAGACACCCTTAACTCGATCTGCGCTGCTGCTCCCACCGGTTGCCAAGGATTCGTAATCTTAACAGGCTCTTGCGCCCCCCCCCCCAAGTCGGCAGCTCCTCGGCGAATGCATTTTCTTCCCTACGAGACCTGAGGAGGAAAGACCTCCCCGGCCCCCCTTGGCGAGTTCCTTGGAGGGGAACGCTGAGACTGGTTTTTTTCTGACCGTTTCCTTCTACCCCGGGACCAAGGGATTTTACGTCCTCCTATTCCTTCCAATGGTTCCTTTTCTTTACTCGATTCCTCGAGCCTTTTCTCTCTTCTCCACCCCACTTTTACGCGGTCCCCTTCGGCATCCCCCGGGTCAAGTTCCGCAGGAGGTCCCCGCTCGTACGACCTGGCCTCTTAAATGGTCTAATAGCGGTTTTTTTTTGTTTTGTTCCTTCATCCTTCCCAGATGCTGCGAGACCTGCGGCTGGATAGCTGGCTGCCGTCTTCTTGTGCGGCGGTCAGGGTATCCAGCCGTCGGGATAAAATGTTTCGGCCCCCCTTCCGCGAGACTTTTTTTTACATACAGACCCTTTTTCCTCTGCTTCCCTGACAGTGCATATCCGCAAGAACTAGCTTTTTATAGGTAGATATGCGTTTGTGAAGATCAGGTTGTTTCCGTCATCGATCGCCCCCGGAGCTTACGCTGGAGATTATCCAAGACCCCGATCCGAGGAAGGATGCCCGCCGCCCCCATGAACTAATGTTTGGCGCCCGTCGATGCTTGTCGCGAGCTCCTCCCTTGCGGTGCCGGAAGAAATTCCTCCGCTCCGATAGGGGGCCGGACACCCGACCTCTTTCAGACCGCATCCGAGCTGTAGCGGTTTTTTTGCCTGCGCCGGTCGCAATGCAGTGAAGACAGGGCCGCTCGGCGCTGCGAGAGTTTACAGAGATTGTTTCTCAGGAGAATATCACCTATTCCAGAAGCTCTCACGACTCTCTTTTTAAGCGACTACGATCCAATCGAGGGATGACCCTTCCTTTTGATAACTTTTTTCCCGCAGAGGCAGCAGTTTTCCTACTGTAGGACTATGGATCTGGTTCAAACTCTCAACTCACACGTGACCCGTCTCTTCCAGTATACGTCCTCCTCTTTGGAGGTTTCCATAGGTTCATCTCATCCTCTTTTACACCCAAAAAACCTTTTAGAGAGCCGTTGCTTGACTCTTGAGGGGTCTGTCTTCATAATCTTTTCTCGCGTTTTCCGGGGATTGCACTACGATCCTCGCCTGCCCCCCTCCCCATCAGTCGCTGTGATGAAAGTACCCTTATCAAGGCGTTTTTTTAGAGCCACTACGTGACCCAGGGAAATAAACCCCCAAAGACCACCCGCCTTTTCCTGGGCACCCGTAGGAGGCCACACCCCGATTTTTTCTGCTGCGCCAGCTCTTTTTAGGTGGTTCGCGTTGGCCCGGATTGAGGGCCCTTGACGGTGTTTCGCTCTCCCCCCCGTTTGTGTTAGTCGTCGAGGTCGAACACGTCTTTCTCGAAGCCCTTCAGCCCCCTTTCCCGTTTACTCCCCCCTCACCCCCCCCTCGCGTGCGCTGCTTTTTCCTCAGCTCTTTCAAGATGGTTCTCTGGCTTCCCGCCTGTCCCGATGTTCCGGCTTTATTCCCCAAGTTTTGAAGGGTAGTATTTCCCCTAGTCAACTCTGTCATTTTGGTCATACAGTCTTTCCGCTCATGCCTTTTGCACCCATGGTCGGAGTGAATATCGTAGTTCCCAAAAGCGTCAACCCCTTACCCCGTCCCCACTCCCGAGGCAGTAGCCTTCAAACATCCTTGCCATTACCGGCTATCGAGGTTGGCAGCCCTTGGAGGAGAGTTTCTCTTCGAGCGAGATGGTCCCCCCCCCCCCAGTCCTGCTTCCCCTTCCGCTACTGGTTCAACGTTTATTCTTTTTTTTTTTCCCTCTCCGAGCCCCTGTCTCGCCTTCCGCCCATATTTCTGTTCAGTGATGTCCGGTTGATGACGATTCTGCGCCGATTCTCGGATGTATAGCTTGGGATCTTTACCCGCGATCAGAGTCGTATCCCCCGCGGTATTCAGCATAGCTCTCTTTTCTATCTGTACTCCCCAATCTCGCATGTCACTATCGAACTAGGGGATTGCTCCCTTTCCAGTTCTTCAGAAAGTCTCCAATCCCCCTTGTCCAAGAGGGCGACGCCGACTCCGCATGGCAAGCGTCCTTCCGTCTTGACGCCCTCTTGGAGGTCTTAAACGGCCTCTAGGGCTGAGCTGGCCTTCAGTAAGCCGCCCCGTACTCCGACCAGAATTTTCGATAATCGCCCGACACCCCAAGGAGCATGTGGGATCCCCGGTTCATCCTCGACGCGGCGCTTCGTTTTGACTAGCTTATCTCCGGATTGAATGAAAGATTTTTGCGCGATGACCTTCAAAGTTCGGACAGGTACATCTTGTGGAGTCTCGAGCTAGTCACAGCAGGTTCGTGATACTGTCGGCCTCTTCCGGGGGTGTATTTTAGAGCGAAGCTTTTGATGTACCTTATAGAAGTTCACCGAGCTTTTTTTTTTAAACGGCAATGCGGGCCCCGCTTTCAGGAAAGAAGAGGGCTCCAAGATTCCCCGAGCGAGGCGGCAGCAGAACGACTTGCGTTTCCGACCTTCCTGTGAGTGCTTTTGGGTTAGGAGTTTTCCGGTCTCAAACGTTTGGATCTTCTTTCCGACCCCGGGGATGCGACGGCTTCTACCTTTTTTTCTTTTTTAGAGATATCTCTCGGTGAGGCCAATCCCGCCTTTATCCATATACTTTCCCTTTGACGAGCAAAGAAAGCCCAACTTTCGCTGCTCTCTCCCCGGAAGCAAGAGCTGGTGGAAGAGGTCCGGTAGGCACCCCCCCTTTTTCTCTCCGTCCATATATGCAGGACTTGATTAACCTCGCAAGCTCTGTTTAATAGAGGAAGAACTCCTGAACCCTTTTGGAGACCGTTGCCATTCAGCTCTTTTTTAGCGAGTTTAGGACCCCTCGCGTTTCCTACCCGAACTGGCTTCCCTGCGCCGTCGTTTTCGCTGCTCAGCTCCGTCCCGGCACGGTTGACTCCGATCTCTTTGGCCCCCAAGGGCCTGTACTCTCCACGCCTCCCACCCGTGGGGTCCTTGATTAAACTGCAAGCTTGCTGGGAGTTCGGTCTCCAGGACCCTACAGCCTACTCTATGAAGTTAAATTCAACAGGTGCACTCTAAGCCGCTGTTCTTGACCTCCCAGCGGAGTCCAATTATGGGTGGTGCGGAGTGCCTTTTCTCCGTGCAGGACCTAGGTTTCCCGATACGCGATTCCTGGCTTCCTCGTGTGACAGCAAGTAACCGAGAATCTTAGAAGACTGCCAAGGCCCCACCGGTTTCATTTCCTTTGGTCGGATGCAAGCGCGTGCACTCCCTGTCAGAGGAATTACAGTAGATAATACCATCCCCCTCTATTTCTTCTTCTGACCCACATCGTCAAACTTGAAGTTGCTTGGTGCGCCAGAGAACCTTTTTTCCTGAATTTGCAGGCCTCCAGGGGTGAGTAACATCTTGGCCCCCTTTTTATTCTTTCGTCCTACCCAATCACCCCAAACACACACAACCCAAAAACCCAAACCCCACCAACAAAAACCCCAAACAAAACAACCCCCCCCACCCACCAAAACTTTTTGTGGGGGTGTTTTTTTGTTACCGGAGCACTTTCATAAGACATCATTCTACCTAGCGCGCGTCGGGCTGAAGTCTATTTCTCTTAATGAGGTCTGACCTTTCGGCGTTGATCCCCATTTTTCCCGGTTAAGCAGGTATGCGGACCGGGCTAACTTGAGTTCATTTTGGCGAAGGAAACATTTTGCTGATACGTGTCCAGTGATTCTTCTCCTTTACAGACTAGGCGCGGTCCCAACCCCTCCTCGCCCGTTCCTTCAGACGGCGCGAGCGATCACGCAAAAGCATGGAAGTATACATCCCCACAAGGAGTCTCAATCGAATATTTCGTCCGGACCCGACAGATTCACCTCGTTTTTCCGGCCACGCGTTTATTTCTCTTGCTCCTCCCCGATCCACGCTGGTAGAAATTTGCTAATCTCCTTTTCTCTTACGGTCCCGCGCGTTCCGCCGTCTCGATCTGAGGATGGCGAGAGTGATGATGAGGGAGGGACATCCGCTCCACGCCGGCCGTCAGATTCCTTTCTCTCCTTTGTTCCAGGTCTCACCTGTCCATATCTCTTTTTTTAATCCTCCTACGTTGGTGAGCGATCCCTGACCTAGGTTCATGAGGAGATTCTGGTTGGAGTTTTTTTTCCTCCTTCGACTTATCATCTCTCGATGGTTAACCCTCCTCCTCCGACGGTCGTGAAGGCGTCTTTTCTTTTTCTCATGGGATGCAATCGACTTTTGTCTCGTGGAGTTTGATGCTGATCTACGCGCGCTTTATTTATCTTGGAATCGAGGACGGTCTCACCTGGCGGCTTTAAGATTCACTCCTTCGGAAGTCTTCCCCCGCAATGCGTGAGTGACTTCTCGACGCGCTCTTGATAGCGGTTTCTTTCTTTTTTACAAGACGGCCTCCTCAGGAACTTTCACAGAAGACCCGGCTCACCTATACTTCTCTTCAGCGGGGCAAGACGGCGCCCCCCGGAAACGTCGCCCAGATCCCCTGCCCGCGAAAGAAAGCCGTCCAATGGTGTAAACCTTTCCGGAATCCCATCATCCCGTCACCTTCCTTATATTCGGACTTAAGCAGTCCAGCACCGAAATACCGTTACTGTGGAGTTAGATGAGGTGCGCATGGCATTTTTTTTCTACGGTCCCTTGAAGGAGAAGCCGGGCCCTGTAATGTTTTCCCCCCATTGAATTTTTTGACTACGATCTTCAGGGTTCACGTCCGACCAACGAATCCCCGTGTTGATGGGTGGCAGCAGAGCTATAATAGCAGATTGATTATCTACGCGAATGTCACTTTCTTTCCTTAGCCCCCGGTCAGGCACCCCCTCCCAAGAAACGACGACGACCCCCCTCTAATGATGAGAGTTATTGTTAGCCCGCTTTTCATCTGAAGGAGCCGCACGATGTCTCCTCGATAATAGCATTATTGTTCCCCCTGTTGCCCAGGAGACCACTTCTGCTCCACCCCCCCAGCATCTCCTCGCTGGCGCTTCCACCTCCGGCTGAGAGTGCACGTTCGCTTAATTCGTTTTTCCGTGGGACGTGTTCGAAGTTTTCCTAGTCAACGCGGCAGGGTCATCACGCTGTCCGCTCCCTCCTACCAAGGTGGAGAGGGGATGCATGTTGACGCTATTCCGGGGGCTTCAAGATTCTATATTCTTTGTCCAGGTCACTCGCAGATTCGTACGGTTGTAGAGCATCGCACGATCCCAGTGCGTACAACTTCGAAACTGATGAGGAATCCGCCAACCTCCCATAGATTCCTCTTCTTTGCCCGGGAGCATCAACACGGGTCCCCCCAGGATTTTTTTCCAGTTTTTTTCGCGCTGGGGGATCAGACAGTAATGGAAGATCCTCGGTGATGTCTTTACAGAGTTCCACTGTCCGTCGTTCAGAATCGGACCCCCTGTCCGCAAGTCATTAGAGACCTTTCTGTTTATGAATTTCCGTTCGTGATCATACCGGGGGGTCCGTTCCTATACTCTGGCCCGTTTTTGCCTCTATCCGATTCCTGTGACGCGCGCCTATCCCCCAACCCAAGGCACTTCTCGGCGCCCGTTTTTTTCTTACAACTCGCCGGAGTCTGACCTCGCACCCTGAACTAGACATACTCGCGCAGCTGCTTCCGCCGATTTTTTTCGGTGACTTCTCCAGTCTTTCTACGAATCTTCCTATTGCCCAGAGTTTTTCCCTTTTTATATTTAAGCGCCGCTCGGAGATCAGGTCGGCGCCCGAGACCTCCCCCGACATTGAAAAGAAGATTTCCAAGAATGAAAGTATCCCTCTTCTCGCTCCATTTCTTATCCCTCTCCCTTTTCTTCCATCTGTTCGCAATAGGGAGGCGCCGCGCTCACGCCTGGGTCCTGTACTTCTTTTCTCGCGGCTGCCTTTTTCAACGTAAACACGCTTTTGGTGGGGAGCCTATTCGCTCGGAACTATTTTTTTCGCTTCAAGGGATTTCCATACCGGGCGACCTTCCGAGACGCCGTCCGACCTCGATCCACCGTTTTTTTTCTTGGCCCGAGATGAGTCCGCTTCGTAAGTCTTTCAATGCAGTGCGACAGGGACCTCGCGGTCAAGGCTAGGAGATCCCGAGAGACTGGTTTTTCGAAGAGAGCACCGTATCACCTGCTGCTCGCGATTTCCCCTTCTTTCCCTCCTTTTTCAAGACCCAAACCGCATTACGATCCTTCTCGGCGCCGACCTAGTTTTTGCCAGGCGATAAATTTTTTTTGAAAGTCGTTATTTTCCCCTATCACCAAGACCGGCAACCATTGTCGGGCTGCCGTCATGGCGGATGGGGAGGGGGAACCTCTTCCCTATACAGAGCCCCCCTGGAGTTAACTATCTTTCATTCATCGCCCGCAAACCCTCAAATGGATATAGCTTGGTTGGATGGCTGTTTTTGGTTGTCGATGGTGGACGTCTATTCGCGGTGGGGTTTGAGGTTCCGAGATGCGAAGGCACCCTCCAACCCTTTTCTCTTGTTTAGGGTTGCCCACGACCTCGTCAAGGGGCCTTGCCACGACGTACCTTCACGTTTTTTTTCTTCAAGTACTCCACCCCCGCCATGGATCCATCTGGCCACGGCTTCCACTTCAAACATCCCCCGATTATCACCCTTTGGCGCGCAGGGGCCGCTGCCAACGGTGGAATGCCCCTTTTTGTTCTTTTTCTTTAACTTTTAAGACGGTG
>Ga0179593_1659076_pt1 | contig 10760 bp, 6 predicted proteins | sample CZODoug2_1_08_16_FD_185931 | JGI IMG/M metagenome (GOLD analysis project Ga0179593, IMG submission 185931) | Vadose zone soil fungal communities from Angelo Coast Range Reserve, California, USA - CZODoug2_1_08_16fungal (PacBio error correction) | ecosystem: Environmental > Terrestrial > Soil >... | reverse complement strand
CCTCCTCGAGTTAGCGGATTTTTTGAAATGACCTCTGGGCCGTTTTGCGGTTAGCTTCATAAAGCGGCCTTTTCCCCTTTTTTCCTCCTAGACTCGGGTCTTTTTTCGATGCACATGCTACTCTTTTTACACTATCTTTTTTTAGGAAAGCACTCTTTTGAGTTGATTAGGGCCGGCCCCCCCCTTCCCCCCTTATTCTGTCTCTCATACTTTCAGTGCTTGCTCGGCATTCGTTTCCCCGCGTCCCGATAAGTCCCGGTGAGAACGGGAACCCCGCAGTTCATATTCTTTTTGCCTCCCCCCTCTGTGACATCCCCCCCTCACATTCGTACGGCCCCCGCGCGGCAAATCAGGGGCGGTTTCCATATTTGATGTACCTGAGCAGGACTTTTGGCCCACCGATTTCAGGATTCCACCGTGTGTTTCTGGCTTTCTCCCCCTTCATCAATTTCTTTTTTTTCGATTTTTGGGGATGCCTTTCACCAGCTCGTCATGTCTTAAGTAGCAATCTTGAAGTCGCTAGTTTTCTTTTTCGTCTCTCCCTTTTACCAAGACTTTTTTTGTTCTCTTATGCTACGCGGAGTATGTTGCTTTTTCGCTCTTATTTTGACTTGGTGCAGTTGTCGATGGCCTTTAGGCTTGAGTTCCGTCGAAGCACCGTTTTTTTTTACTTCCTCTCTTGCTTCCTTCCGGTTTTTTGAAAACCTTTCTTCTCTGTCCCGTTGTCACTAAAGCCTTGTAAGACTCGCATTTTGGATTGCGCACCCCGCCTCTGGCTGCGTTTTTTTGAGTCTTCTAAGGGAGTTTTTTCTTGTCCCTCCTGCATCCCAGACTTTTGTTTCCTTTTTCTTAACTTTCCCCCCAATTGTTATTTCCCTCCCCAAGTGAATGTGGAAAATAGAATGGGATAAGGTCGCTCCCTCCCAATTGCGCACGGCGCCTCTTTCCCGCGCTCATCTTTAGGCCTACTCTTTTGCGTTTGTTTGTAGTCCAGGCGATTGCTTGGGTCTTTAAGAATTTGCCTTCCTGGCATAAGCGTGCTGTTTCTCCGGCTGACCATCTCCAATCTCCCCCCCCCATAAAAATCTGCCCTGAGTGGCACTCTCTATCCGACAAATAGGAAGGCCTTTTTTCTCTTTTTTTTTTTTTTTTTTTTTTTTTTTTTCTTTTTTTTTTTTTTTTTCTTCACACCTTACCCCCAAGTATGGTTTCAAGATCTGCTAACTTTGTGTTTAACTACGTTCCTCATTTGCCATTCTCTCTCCTGTACTTATCACCCCGAACGGCGCACTTTCGACATAAACTTGCCTCCACTTACCTCGACTCCCTTTAATTTCTTCAGCTTTTCTTTCAAGGCCCCCCTCTCTCCCTCCCCGGCTTTGACATTTTCAATTTCCCCTGAATGGTTGAATGGCTATACACCGAGCTGAAAACCTAATTTGGATAGAAGTCGTATTTCTTTTCGGATGCAGCAGATCTGTATGAGCTTTACCTTTTTCTTTTTGGTGTTCGCTCAATTTTTGTTTTTTTTCATTTTCCCCCTCTCAACCTCGCCTTTCCACGTTATCACTGATTCATTTACTCCCGATCACGTTCAGAACTATGAACAGTTCACTTTTTTTCCCTCCCCTTTTCGTTTTGTTTTTCTCAGTCTACTCTGCCCTTTTCTCCGGTGATCTATTCCTGAAAGAGGCGAAGTACTTGGGATGCGATGTTTCTTGCATTCTTCCCTTTAGTCTTCCCAGCTCTCTGTAGTCAAAGCTCATCTCCTTTCCTTCCCGCCTCCTCGAATCGGTCTCGACCTTTTTTACTCCTTTATAGTCTGACTCGATTTACCCCTCTGTCGTCATGAATGGTTTTTCACCCCCTTTCGGTCTCCTCGGATCTTCATGCGTTCCTCTGTGGTCGATGTTCGTCTTGATATTTTCTTCGTTCCCTTGCGGGGACCAGAATTGCCGTACATCTTCCCTTACAGTTCTCCACCTTGGTCATCCTTCTCTCACCTTCTTTTTGTCTTTAAGTGTTTGCTAAGAGCATTCCTTTTTTAAGTCCCCCTCTTTTGCGTCTCTTTCCGAGTGCCCAGTCGTCTATTATATTGGTCATTGGATATGGTACTGCCACCCTGGTCTATCAAAAGTCGGCGCATGCTTCCCTCCCCTAAATATGTTCCCCCATATGGCTCCGAAAGTATATTTTCTTTTTCTTTTTTGAGTTCAGCAGCGGAAGCCTTCCCCTTTTTCAGCCCTTTTTGTCTCCGCGAAATTCTTTTAAGTTGTGACACTGCGGCGGCGTGCCCAAACCCCCGACCCCGCATTAAGCGTCAGTAATATGGTTGGTCCCTCCCCCTCCCCCCCCGGTCGGATAACTAGATTTTTTCTCCAGCCTCTCCCCTCTTTTCCCCAGCCGGCCCGCAGGTAGTTCGCGCGGCCGTAACCACCTTGCTTACTTACATCCATCCAATGGGGTAATCCGCAATTGCATACGACCCATTCTCTCTTTCCCCCTTTTTTTCTCCCCCACTTTCGGTTGCGCTTTCTTTTTTTAAGCTTGCCAATACTATCGTATGCTCAATCCCCATTAGAACTAACGGTTTGAAGCGAAGAGGCTCTTGTAGCCTGACGGCGCGCCCCTTCTTCACTTTTTGATTCCTTCATTCATCTTTTCAAGGTTATTCCATCCCCCCAACCGCGCCTTATAATTGTTTCAGCACTTGCCGTCACACGGGGAATCCTGCTCCAGTTGGGTCTCATCAGTTGAACTCCCCATAGTGAACTGCCCTCCCGCTCTTTCCCTTTTTTTTCATTGCCGCTACCTTCGGAATTGGGAGCTTCATTGGTTTAGGTAGAAAATCTCTCTGATGTTTTGCATTCCCCGGTGCATTTAACGGATTCTTTCAGGTCCCCCCTCCACAGTCTCGGCACTGCGAGGTCCCCGTAGATTCTGCCGTAGCCCCCCACTTCACGTTGGGTGAACTTCTTCCCCGAGCCCCTCGCTTCTCCCCCCGCAGAGTGTTTAGCGGACCCTTTTTTTAGCTTCCCTCTTCCGTCCCCTCCAGATGACCCATTGAATGCGGCCGTTAGGTAGCGTCCCCACCGTCGAAACGTCCGCGGTTCCCTTCAATTTTTCGTCTCCTTCGGAGATCGCGGCAAGGAACCTTCCAATGTTTCCCCGCGCTCTCGGCGCAGGTCCTCCCCCCCTGCAGTTCTGTCCCCAGAATAAAGGACAATCCCGCCTCTCTTCTTCATATCACCCAAGCCTAATTTCCAGTTTCTTGCCCCTCTCACATTTACCTTCGATGCTTGGCATTGAGCTACGTTGAAACGGACCTCAGAATCCACAGAATCATTTCATCCTTGTTTCTTTCTTCGTTTCCTTTCATTCGATATCAGTATGTTGTGTACGACCCCATCGACCTATCCAAAGGAACCCCTCCTCCTTGGGCCCCGTCGCTGTTTCTGATCCTTCCTTCCCAAGACAATCTTTGCTGCGTTTCGCGATCTCCTCCGGGTTCAGCGGCCGCGTCATTTTGAAGACAAGATCGTTCGCAAGCTCTTCACGTTCCGCTCCTTTCCCCCCCTTTCCCTTTCCGTTCCTTTTTTTTTTTATTCCTCCAATATTGCTTGTCCCCGTCAATCAAGTCGCCGCGCACGCGACCCTGGTGAGGTAGCGCTCTTGCGTCCTCTTTTTCCCTCCCCTTTTGCTGTCATCTCATTCACCAACCGGTGAGACTACTTCAAGTTCGTACCAACTCTAGCTTCCTAGAGTTCCGGCCTTTTCGATGCTCCCTGTTCTATGCCAAAAATGATGAATCCAGTTCCGTTTTTTTCCTACCCTCCCTTTTCCTTGGAAACCCTATTTTTCCTCTTGTGTCTTCTGATATCATAGTCCCTTCAGAGATACTTTCCGTACCGGGCCTTGGGTGTGCTTCGCCTCAAATGTGGGTTTCATTCCCCCCTTTTGCCGTCTTTTTAATTCCGCTTGTTTTCCGCCAGAAATCTCTAGCACTCCTGCCCATTGAGTGCCCCTCCACCGCCACGTGTATTTCTCCCAATGCTGGAGTTTCCCCGAGAGTCTCCTCACTCGAGGACTGACGGTCATGTTGAAGAATTGAAGTCGACAAGATTTTATGGATTAGTTCTTTGTGGTTTTATCTCGGCTTCGGTTTTTCCGGGGGCCGTTCGCGCAGTGGAATTAACCCCCCTCTTCTTTATTTCTCCAGCTATGTTTTATATTTTTTTTCCAACTCCTTCCATCCAGGGCGTTGAGTCTTCCCTTGTGTGACCCGTTTTGAGACGGGTTGAAGTGGGTTCCCTTTTTTTTTTTCTTTGGATCTTAGTCCCCTTTTTTTTTTCCCCAACAAAACATTTATACTTCTCGCCCTCACATGCGTAGCCGCAGTTCATGTGGTGCTGCTCCTTTCTCTCCCCTTTCGGTTCTGTCCTTGGCGAGGGCCGTGCCGGCCAGCCCGAAGAAGTTGGTTCGCGGAAGATCGACCCTTCCGTTGAGTTGTGTTGAATTCTCTTTTCGGTCTAGCGCAGTCTTTCGAAATTGGCGACCCCTAGTGTCTTGCGCGTTGCGTAACGCGCATTCTGATTACTGACTTAGACTCCCCTCTTAGGCGGCTACGTATTTTCCTTTTCGATTGCAGTCGACTATGCCGGTGGCGTTGATATACAGATAATGCGTATGTCCTGCGATTGGACGGGGCTATTTTTGCCCAAGTTCTTCCGCACCTTCCCTTTTTTCTTTCCCTTTCTTGAGGGGATTGCTCGGGGTTCCACACGAGTGCAACTTCGTTTTTAATTTGCTACGGCTCCTTGGAGCCTTTTCTTTGCGTGTCTCGTTTATGGAAAGCTCCCCCCCTCTTCCCCGACCATCGTTTTCCCCGATGAATGAATGTCCCCGTCAGAGCTTTGTCTCTTGTCCCCTTAAAACTCTTCCTTTGCCTTTCTCACTCGAACTTTTTCGCTTCTTTCCACCCCAGATGACCTTTTCTCGATGCCTTGTCCCCAGAACGTGAGTTGTCCCCCCGGTTGCCGTCACTTTTTTATAGCTCCTCTCGTTCCGGTTTTTTTGTCCCCTTTTTCATCTTGATTTCTCCCCCCTCCGTTATGGGGCGGTTCAAGCGCTACAATAGACTGCGCTAACATTCCCCTTTTTGCCTTTGCTAAGAGGACTTTTTTCAAGTTCTCCCTCCCTTTGCGCCCCTCTTTCTTTTTGTTGCTATTGGCGAGCCGTTGCAATGGCGGTGATTGACCCCCGGGGCTGAGGTTGAGTATAAGCACGGTGAGTTTGTCTTTTCCCTACTACTCCAGCCTGGTACTGCCGGGTTTGATGTTTCCCCTCTTTTCCTCTTTTTTTTTCCCCTTTTTTTTTCCCTCCATCAATTTGTATAATGTCGGCTCGCCCCACACGCCAGAGCGTTCAGAGGAATGCTTTTAGTGCTATTCGGTTGATTTTTTTCCTCTTTTTCCCCTAATGCTTGACCCTTGCCCTTCCTACTCTCCTTGAGAGCCCAAACTGGCTGGTTCGTCGCGAAACCACTCTTATGTTCCTTCCTCCTTTACGCGACGCCGATTGGATGGGCGGGTTGTCTCCTTTCCTTTTCATTTTTTTTACTTCCTCAAGGTGCCTTTTCTTGGCTACTCGTTCAGGTCGAGTCCCAATCCAGCCCCTCCGACTTCTGAGTGGGAGCCTTCAAGCTCTCCTTCCGCCCCCTCATCTCATTCCTCTTTCTTTCCCCCAACTACATCCCCCCCCTTTCCCCTTTGTATCTCTTTCTATGCCTTGGTGGGAACGATCCTAGTTTAATTTGACCCGGCCAATATCAAGACGGACTAGTTCGCTGCATTGCCTACCCCCAGGCCTCCTCATCTCCTCCCCCTCATTTTCGGCATTTAATTCGCCTTTTCCCCTGCTTCTGTGGGCCGCGCCACCCTTTTTTACGACCCTTTATGGTTGTTGACAATCGAGGCCGGGTTCCCTGAGATGGAAACAATTCCCGACGAATTTCTTAGCTCGTATCGCCGAAGATTGCCATGCGTTTTTACCCCACAGCTTTCCTTTTTTCGTGGACGAAGGACACTTCCCATCCCTCCGCAACTCTCCCAGGTACGACATTTTTCCAGAAATGTGCTTCCTTGGCTAACCGTCTACCTGTTCCTCCCGACCCAGTCTGGATATCTCTCTTTTCTGGTGTTTTATTGAGAGAGCCACCTTCTTTCTTCCGTTGATTCGTTTCGGAAACTCAGGGCATGCACTGTTCGTTTCATTCATGCGATTTTCGTTTTTCCCCCTGACCCCCTTTTTCCTTGAGCGAACTACCCCCTCCCCCGCTTTTGAACAACAGATTTTTTTCGGTACTTTAAGAAAAATGTCTCAACATCGTGCCTCGTTCTGTTGAACCCTTAGTCTCTCCTTTGATTTACCCTTCGACGTTTTTTTCCCCCCTGAGTGGCGCGCCTCCGGAATGGTTATCCCGATCGATTCACTCCCGTCGATGCGTCCTAACCCCCCACACCACCCCCCCCCCCCCCCCCCACCCTTCCTTTATGTCTTTTCTCTTCCCCCCCGACATGGCCCCTTCCTTGACTCTCCGGACATCCTTCCTTTTACACATGAGGAAATCGTTCGCTAGCCTTGATCAGGTTCTCTTTTTCGTGTGACAATAGAGAATCCCTCCTAGCCTCCCCTGCGATTCTTTCAGAGGTTGATTTTTACCTCCTTTTTTTTGCGTATTTCCCTTTGCCTTTTCGTGACCCTTTCCCCCAAAATCAAGTTGCCCCGCTGTCTTCTTCCCACCTTCGCGCTGAATACCCCCCCCCCCCCTCATCTTCATCGAGCAGCTTTTAGTATTTTAGTTCCGAGATTTTCTGCCCTTTCCCTTTCGCTTTGTTTTTTTTTCCTTTCCAAAGTTCCCCTTCTCCACTGTCCTTTTCCAACTATCCTCTGCCCGGCGGCGTCCCTAAAATAGAAGACGAAAACGTTGAGCGGCGAATATGGAGGTCGAGGAATGCCAGGTCTAACTTTCTTTAGTGCCCCCCTTCTCCAGAGTGCAACCCCCCCTCACCGTCTTTTTTCTCATTTTCTTTTAGTCGCGCGCGGTATGCTTCCGCCTTAGACCCCCTCCCGCATTTTTCTACAACGGCTCGCCAATTCTCGGTTCTCACTGTGCGTTTGGCCCTCCCCCTTCCTCTCTCCCTTCCCCTTTCAGAAAAGGTTTTTCCCTTGACTCTTTCCGTCCTTGTAGCCGATCTCATGGTCCAGCGCAGTAGTTCGACTTCTAATTAACATCTGAGGTGCGCGCTTTCCCCACTTTCTTTTTTGCTTTTCTTCCTTGATCCTAATTCCCCCCCTCTTCCCCACCTTTTTGGCACTTTCTCCTTTGGTTTGATCATCCCGGAGACCTTCACATCGTGAAAGGTAAGAGCTCGTAATATTTCGCAATTTTACGTTCGACCCTTCGGGATCTCATGGTTCTTTTCATTTTGATAGGTCCCCTCTATGCCTCTTTGCCTCCGTTCTCGCCTATAGCGACCGGCAGGCTCTCCTTTTAAAAGATAGCACTATTCGTAGACAGCAGCCGGTTTCTTCATTCCCCAGACAGGTTTAGTTGGTTAGCCCTTCTTCAAACCTTCCCATTCGCGGTGTCCTTCAGCGGAATGGGCGCCTTCCATTAAAGTCAACTTCTTGAACCATTTAGGCCGAAGCGATCCCATATCCTCCCCCTGGCCAACCCCTTTCCCCCCTTTTTACCTTTTGAGCTCCACAAATCTCTCGTCCGGCCTGGAGATATTCAAGGAAAATACATTCTCGTACTCCTCCCGAGCCACTGCGGGGCGTTTTCTTCTTTCCTTGCCGGCTTTCCCATTTCCCTCTCCCTCCGACTGCTTAATACACCAACTCACTGCTTTTTCCTCTAAAGATAAACTGCTTCTCGCTGGCTTGTTTTTTTCCCCCCGCTCCTTCCTCCCACAGGACATCCTCCTCCCCCCGTCGCCTTTTTCGCCATCACCCTGCGGCATTGAGAAGTTTGAATTTTTGATTTGTTCCCCCTTCCCCGTATGGGCCCCTCAAAGTCTTTCGAACAACGCAAGTCATAACCACTTGGCCGCGTCTTCGGTTTCAATACTAACGTTACCCCCCCCTAGTTTCCCCCCTTTCTCGAGTTTGCTTCTCTCCCCGTCCCTTCGAGGAACCAGCAGGCCTTTTAAGTATCCCGCTACCTTCCAGCACGATACCGTGCCGTCCGCGACCAAACCCGCGCAACTCTTCTTCCCTTTCCGCACCTTTGTAGTTTTGGCTTCCAATCTCAGCGCCGGTTTCTGAGGTCGGCGTTAGGAATTTTTCCTCGCGGACGCGAAGTGTTGTTCCATCAACACATTTCGAGATCGCTTGCGGTCAAAAAGGGTATGTTCATAGAACAGAGGCCTTTTTTTTGCCGCTTCTTCCCCATTCCCTCGCACCCCACCCTTAATTTCCACGGAGCCCCGTTTACCCTATATATATTTATTTCCCCCCTCAGTAGTCGAGATATTTGTCGTACCCCTTCCTCCTTCCTGCCTTTACGTGACCTCTGTTTTTTTGTGTGTGATCGCCCGGTTGGAAGCATCGCACCTTTTCACTACTCTTATTTTCACCAGCTACCCTTTTTTCCTTTTCTTGAATCTCGCCCTTTTTTCTTGTAGATTCCAAAAACAGTGATAGACCCCCCATGCGACGGACACCCGTACGTCCTATATCCCTATCCCTCCCTTTTGTCCCCCCGTGCGCTTGATTAGCCTCCAGACTGAAAAATGTCCCCCCAGTGCTCGTGCTCGGTTGCCTTTCCGGCATCTGGTTCAGTTCTCTGGCGCGTTCCTTCTTTCGCTATGGATGTGTTATTACGACAAACGCGCTTCCAAGAGAAGATGGCGCTTAAGGTTATTATCTGGCACCCACTTCTCGGCACAAGTGGTTCCTTTTTGTGGTCTTTCCTTCGTCCCTCGTTACACCATTTTACGTCGTCCTCAAAAATGCGTACTCCAAGCGGGATGATTCCAGTCTTCCCTCCACGGGTTTTCTTTATGTTTGTTTTCCTGCCCCCTGGCGGTGAGTATGGCCCGCATCTTAAGTGATCTTTTAGGAGGAAGAACGCTTACTGGGATATTAATCTTTTCGTCTTTCTTGTTGTCCTACTCGTCCCTGCATTCCGGGGAGCCTAGCTTTCTCCCCTTCTCCCGGCATTTACTTTCCAGAAGAAGATTCTTAACCTCCTCTTAGTCTTATTTTTGAATGGAGCGCAAGCTTCGGTTCTTCTTGTTTTGAGTCGCTATTCTAGCCTCGGTCTTTCCAATGGTTTTTCCAGAGCGTCACCCCAGGTTGAGTAATGGACACTCCGCCGCTTCCCCTCAGGTGGGTGAGTTTTGATCTTTCTTTTTCGGGGCATCTGCTAACACCCCTCTTACCCTGCGTTCCTTTTTACCGATTCCGTCGTCGCTAGCGATCCCGGTGCGATCTGTGGGACTCCGTGTCCCCCGTTAATTGTGAAACGGGTAGTTTTTCTGCCCCCTCCCCTTTAGTGCAGAGATTTTGGCCCCCCCAACATTTTGCCTTCTCCCCATTCGAGCGGGCAATTTTCAAGATGAAGATTGTGTCCTTCACTGCTCGTTAGAAATGGTCCCCTTTTTATCTTTAATGCCCAGTGGTTAACTTCCCCCTCTCTGCTCCTTTCAGGCAGCACGCTTCAGTCCCCCTTTTGGGGATGCCTCTCCTTCATCGTTACTGATGTCAGTAGAAATATCTTTTTTGCTCCTTTCTGCGGTTTTTGTCACCTTTCCAATTCCCTCTATTATGCGTCCACGTTTTAACACAGTCTTTTTATGACCTGTTTGTTGGAGTTAGATTTTGCCCTATTTGCGCCGATGTGGATCTAAGCTTTTGGTTCCTGGAATGGCTTTGTTACCCGGGTCCTTCTTTTTTGTAACCCCGGGTGAGGGTCTTCTCCTACCCTCAGCCTTCTACTGGCGTGGAAACTATCAATTATTCCGATCACTAGTTGTATCAATACGGAATTTGTGGTGTGCCCTGTTTCGCTGCTCTGTGTTTCCTTTTTTTTTAGTCCTTTTTTTTCTTTTGGGACGCCCCCCCTCCCTTATGTTTTTCCGGACTTCTACTGCCCCAATTCCGCTCGAAGTGGAACTTTCGGGCCGGGCGATCCCCACCCAAGTCCCTAAGCTCCTGATCTTTTTTGATTTATTATTTTTCTTTCCCGCCGCGATACGTTAAGGTTGATATTCCTCCCCTTTGCAGCGGTACATGTATTATGCTTGTGTGTCCAGAGCAATCGACCCCCCAAAGATGCCGCGGGCTTGCTACTCCTCCCCCCCCCCTTCCAAGCGTCAGGAGCGGGTTCTTCCTTTCTTATGGCAACAACCCAGCGCCCAGTCGTTACGGGCTGATGCGGTAAAGGACACGCTCTGAATCCGTTCACTTTTTGACTTCCATTTTTTTTTTCCTCCCTCCCAACGTTAATTCTCTCCCCCTCTTTTTTTGAATTACGAAGGAGTACCTCGTTCTTCCCGCCTTGCCTCGAACAGTGACGACCCCGTCAGTCTTGAAGCGATTTTTTGCTCCTAATATCTGCGAAGAAGGACGTTCTTGCTCTTAAGATCTTGATCTTCCACTCGTCTTGTAGTTGACCGAAGGAACGGAATCGTTCCGCGTGCATCCGGTTTCACGCCATTCAGGACCGTTTGCTTATCACCCTTGTGAAGAACGAA
>Ga0179593_1556086_pt1 | contig 10760 bp, 16 predicted proteins | sample CZODoug2_1_08_16_FD_185931 | JGI IMG/M metagenome (GOLD analysis project Ga0179593, IMG submission 185931) | Vadose zone soil fungal communities from Angelo Coast Range Reserve, California, USA - CZODoug2_1_08_16fungal (PacBio error correction) | ecosystem: Environmental > Terrestrial > Soil >... | reverse complement strand
TTCCCCGACCTCCCTCCCTTTTCCCTCTTTTAAGGGTATTGTTCCCCCCTCCTCTTTTCTGGATCTCTTTTCTCCTTGAAGAAATAATCCAACAATATATTTCCTTTCCCTTTTCTCTCAGTCTCCCCGGAAGTCCCCCTAAAGGGGGCTTTTCTTTGGGATGCCTCTCTGACCTTCCAGTCCTCCGAGATGTTAAAGTGTCTGAATCAGTCGGACTAGGAATAAGATTTTCTACCTAGACCCTCCTTTCCCAACCTGTGCTACCCCACGGAAAGGCTCTTTGTAACCTTTCCCCTTCAGGGATCCCCCTTCCCCCCATTGGAATAGGCTAAGAGATCGACTAGGACTTTCTTGATATTAGGATTGTGCTCCTTTCTTTCCTCTCTCATAACTAAAAGACCTTCTTTTTTCTCCGGCTCCCCCCTAGATAATACCCCCTTTTCTCCCCTTAGTTTCCCCGTCAATGTCCTTCGAGTGGCTTTTTCCCCCCTTCATGTACTCTTCCCGTGGTCCTTCCATGGTAAAGGATATTTTTTTTTTCCTGGCCTATGAGGTCCGGGCTGACAAGGGATGAAGGACCCCCCATCGACGACAGTCCATGAAAGTTTTTTTACAATCCTTTTCTCCCTCTCATCTTTATCCTCTTGAGTTCCTCAGGAGTCTTCCCCCCCGACCCCCCTCTCACCGGGTCCCCTTGATTTTTGGCAGGAGACTCGTGGGGACCTTTCTGGTGTAAGATCCTTTTAACGAACGTCCTTTCTAAGGGTTCGGACTACAAGTTCCCTGATTTTTTTGTCCCCCGAGGAAAGATTGCCCTTCTCAGGCGAGTTTCATTTCTTCGATTTTCTAGGTCGATTTTGAGCAACCCCCCCCCTCGGAGTCTTTCTACTTTGCTTCTTTCGAAGGAAGGTCCGGTAAGGCCCCCCCCTCTCTTCCTAAAGCCCCTCCTTTCTGAATCTTGCATCTTTTTCGGACCCTCCCGACGCCCGCCGGGTCTCTGTCTTTTGCTTTCCCCAAACCCTTCCGCCAATCGCTTTTTTGCAAGGTTCGGGAGCTTCTTCATCGCCTGCAAGGTTCCGGTTCGATCCTGAACCCCTTTTTTTTTTCTTTTACAACTGAAAAAACGTTTAATCGATTGTCTTTTCCACGGTGTTTTTTCTGAAAATGCTCCTTTCGAAAAAATCTTCTTCCGTTAGAATCGTCGGGGGGGACCCCCCCCCCCCCCCTCTCGGGGTTTTTATGTAAAGGACCTGGAGGAGCCCGCAAGGTGTTTTTTCAGCCAGTGTCGAACGTCGTGCCCTTTGGCCCGATGGCCACTTTTTCCAGCAAATCCCACCTTCTTTCTTCCGGTATCACGTTTTATGTTTTTTGTCCCCCCCTTTTGAGTTCCCCAAGAGGACCCCCTTAGAGTGTTCCCTCTTTTCTCCCCCTTTCTTCCCCTTGTTCGCCCTAGTGGCCTGAGGATCTTCCCCCCTTCCCGGCTCCTCCGAATTATCAATAGAGGTCCGTTAGAGGAATCCCTCCCGAACCCCTTTTTTCTTCTTTTGAGTGAGCAAAGATCTCCCTGTCGTTCCTACCAGCTTTTTTTCTTCCGATCTCTTAAGGAGGGGGCATTAATAAGTCTCCCCCTGATTTTCTCATCTCGATGATCTTACCTTTCTGTCACCATTTTCTTTTTTTCTTGATGAAGTTTTTCAGTACTTCTTTTTTCCACGATTTCCCCCGCTTTCCCTTAACTGTTTTCGTTCGCCTGTCCCTGTTAGTCGGGAAAAGGATTTCCCCCGGTCTTCCCCCCTGTCCGCCCGTCAGGGATTCTTTTTTCCATCCAGAAACCCCTGGCAAGGGACCTTGACTTTTTTCTGCGGCTTTCTTTATTTTTTTTTTTTAAGTCTATTGTTACCTTTGTTTTTTCCGAATTTCTTTTTTCTGCGGCGAAAAACTTTTTCCCCCACCTCTCTCGTCCCTCTTTACCGTTATGGTGGAACATCTCACTTTTCCATAGACGAAATGCCCAGTCCTATATAGAATCCTTCGGCCCATTTTCCTCCTAACTGATAATCAAAGGAGAGCCTTTTTCATGTTCCGAACACCTCCCTTTTGATCGGGCTTTCGTCAACAAACGCGTTCCCCTTTTTTCATAACCACCCCTTCGGCTGGCCCCTTGTAACCTTTTTTCGCTCCCCCCGACATAACCCCCCAAGGGAGTACCCCCCTTTCCTTGCAACCGCACAGACTCAGAGAAGGAGATGATTCTTCGTTCCGATTTGTCCCTTTCTTTAAATCTTTTTCTTTTCCCCCCCCTTCGGCGAAAATGTCCTCTTTAAAAAAGTTTTATGGTTTTGCCCTCCTTTTCTCCCCCTTTTGCGAAAGGGCGAACCGTTTTAGTTAGAGTCCCCTCCCCCCTAGTTTTCCCCTTGTGAGGCCCCCTCCTTTTTTCATATTATCTCTTTCTCCAGGTTGTTTCTCCGATATTTCCCCCTTTTGATCCAACCCCTCTTTTTCTTGGCGCCTTCCTCAAGGGAGCAGAGCTTTTTTTTTCCAACGGAAACCTCCCCTTTTCCCACCTCGGTGGAGTCCCTTCCTTTTCCCGATCCCTTGTTCTCTTTTAGAGTAAGAGTCCCCCTTTCTTATAATAGAAGGCCTTTTTTAAAGTTCTTCCCCTCCTTTTCTTTTTTCCCCGATGTTCTCCTCTTTTATTCCCCTCTCATGAAGGTTCGGAAAAACCGATTTTTTTCTTCCCCCCCTCCCCCACCTCTTTGGTAGAGTTTTTCCCCCAGAGTGAGGAAGTGTTCTTCCGATAGGATTGATGGTCTTTTTTCCTTTTTCAGTCTTTATCGATGCCTTTCCCTGAAATCATCGTTTTTTTTTCTATTGCTGCAGAGAGGTGCTTTTTTTCATATTATGATTTTTCTTGTCGGGTCCTTCTTTTTTTTTGTTCAGTTTTTTTTTCCTCCCCACGACCTTCTTTCTTTGTTCGGAGAGTCCCCCCCGGACCGACAGAAGCCCTTTTCCTTTTCATGCATTCTTCCCCTTTTTTTTGGTTATATTTTTCTGATCTCTTCTTTTTAGAGTAACTGGTGATCCCCCCTTCCCCCCCCGACTCGTCCCCCCCTTTGTCCCCCTTCTTGCCCCGTCCTTTGCGGAATCCCTCACGGCCTGACCTCCCACCGCTTCTTTTTCCCCGGTTCCATTCCCTCCCGGTTTCAGGAGTCTGTTTTTTTTCAAGAACGGGCCTCTTCAAGTTTCCCCCTGTATCTGCCCTTTCTGGCAAAGAGGTAAGTCTTTTTTTTTGGTAGACTTTTCTGTTTTTCGCTGCACCCACCTACGCGTGAATCTTGGAGAGCGTACCTTTTCCCTCGGACTTTTTCTTCGCTTTCGCGTCCCCTTTGGCATGGACACTAAGGGGACCCTGTAGAACCCCGCTTGCCTTTCCCCACTATTTTCGGAAGAATTTGGACGCGTCTATTATTTTTTTTTTCTCCTATTCTCTCGATCCTCCTTTTAAGAGGGAGGTTCCCAGAGGATAACTTCTACTTCTTTTTCCCTCCCCCCCCCCTTCACCCCCCACCCCCTTCCCTTTTTATGAGAGTAAACTCTCCCAATGTATCCCGGAAGGTTATCCTCCTCTCCCCTTTCATTCCATCAGCCCTTTGGTCTGATTTACGTATGAGTTTCTGGCCTCCAGAACCGGAATTAGAGATCTCCCGTGTACCCCTGGGAAGCTGGGATAGAGTTTTGGTGTTGTTTTCCCCATCCCAAAGACTTCTTCTTTCCGCTTTGAAGTCTTTCGAAACTTTTTTTTTTGTTGATTCTGGTTTTTTCCGACTATTGCCCCTTTTAAACGGGAATTTCGATTTTTCTACTCCCCTCCCTTTTTGCCTTTCCCTCGATGATAGTTGGAGCTACATGGATTTTCCCCCCTGGCTTCTTTTTCCCCTCCTACCCCTTGTTTTCTTTCCACCCAGTCCACCCTTCGCTTCTTTCCTTCAAAAGGAATGTCCTTTTTGTAAGGAGATCGTGTTTCTCCTGCGAATATTTCCCTTTCAACAACGTTTTTTTCCTTCTATGAAGGATCCCTAAACTTTTCGAGTAATCTTCCCGTGAGAGGAACGCCTTTCACCCTTGGAAAAGAGATTCCTCTTCCGCATTGACCCAAGTCTTCTGGAGCCCTCTCTTTCTCTGGCCGCCGTTTGTCTCTTTTTTCCCCATCTTGATTTTTTTTTGTTTTTTTTTTTTTTTTTTTTTTCTTTTTTCCCTTTCTCACCCTCTTTTTTTTTTTTTTTTCCCCTTTTTTTTTTTTTTTTTTTTTTTTTTTTTTTTTTTTGTTTGTTCTTTTTTTTTTCTTTATTAGTGACTTTTTTTTTATAGACTTCTTTCCTTGTTTTTTTCGTCCCCGTCCCCCCCACCCGGCGTTTCGATCGAGGAACTTTCTGAAGACCCTTCGGCCTTTTTTCTCCGATTCCCATTTTTTTCTCCAGCTCTCTTTTATGGAGAGGTCCTTTTTTTTTTCTAATTTCTTTCTTATAGGTCTTCCAAGGAGTCCCCTTCCTTCCCGCCAGGTTCCTTTCCCCCTTTTTGCCTACCGGTCACTTCTAGTCTCCAAGGCTTTTCTTTGCGGAGATGAGAATCCTTCTTTTCCCCCTAGGTGTAACCCCCCTTCTTAAACCGTTCCTTCCCAAACTAGATCCTCGACTCTTTTTTCTTCAGTGGACCCCCCACAAGTAACCCCTTCCTTGCCCCGTTCTGGATTTTTTTTCCCCCCGTCAATCCCTTTCACTCTTCTTTTTTCATAATACTGTTTTTTTTTTTCTCTCCCTCCAGTCAACCTTCTGAAGGGTTTTTATTCAGGAAGCTAAGGGTATTGAACCTTTCAGTTCCTATTTCGTGCCCTGCTCTGCATTTGTTTACCTTTTTGAGTGGGGGGACAATCTTTTTTTCAAAGAATAGGCTCAGTTCCCTTTCTCCTTGGACTTCATTTCTTCTTTGAATTCCCGACTGTCTATCTTCTCGGTCTTTTCCCCCTTTCCATTGTCTCGGAAGCCGAACTCCTTTTTACGTTGAACCCCCAGATTCTATTGCTCACACCCCTTTCCCGAGATCATCGGACGAACCCTTTTTCTCTCCTTCGATGGCTAGTGATTTTGTTTTTTGAGCCAGAGATGTCGTAGTAGTTCGATGAGTATCTTTAGGGATCCCCTTTTTTCCTTTACTTTTTTTTCACCCTTTTTCCCCAAGTGTCACTCGTGGGGGTTTTTTCGACTACACTCCCCTCTTCCCTCCCCCCCAGTCTCTTCCCAACCCTCTTTTTTCCCCCACCCGGTTCCCAGCACCATGTCCCTTTCCCTTCCTTTCCTGTGATTCTCTCTTTCTCTTCTGCATCGGTACCTGGTTTTTTTTTCTTCTGAATCTTCCCCCCCCCGTTTTGCTATGATCTTCCCGTTTCCCCCCCAGCCGTACAATAGGACGGTCAGTTATTTTTTTTGACGTTCTTTATCTTCGCTAATTGAATCTTTTTTTTTTTCCCCTCGTCCCAATCCTTTTTTTGTTGTCTGGCCTTTTTTTTTTTTTTCATCTCTTTTTTTCCTTTTGACGCTAACCCCCAAGCTTTCCCTCCCTAGAGAGGAAGCATCCTTCCTCAGTCTTTTTGTTTTTTTCTAAGGACCACCCTTTTTAAGGGCCCTTCTCTTTTCCATCCACTCTTACTCACTTGAGGAGAAGGAATTTTCCTTGGTAAAGTTAGGAGAGGAAACCTTTCCCTCCTTTCAATTTTTTTTTTGCCCCTCTTTGTGGGATCTGACCCCCCCAGGGCCCCCCCTGATCCCATTTGTTCTTTCTCCCACAAAGGAGACCCCCTTTTTTTCCCAATTTAGATTAGTTTTCCGAATGAATAGCCTGAATTCTCCTGGTTGGCCTTATTTTTTTTCTTCCTGACCCCCCCTTTCCCATCTAAAACCCCCGGTCCCCCCTGATGGAACTGGCCGGTTTTTTTTTACTTCCCTCCCTCCCTTTTTCTCGAGTTCGCCATTTCCTGGTTCGGTGAATTTTTTTTTATTTAATCTTCCCAAGTGAGGACGAAAGCAATAGTCCCCCCACCTTTCTTCCCCATGAGTCTTTCCGCATGCTCTGGTAGGACACTTCAGTCTCTCCAAAATGTCTTCTAGTCTCGTGGCCCACTTCAGATCCCTTCTCTCCATTGGTTCTTTTTTCTTAAAGTCTGAAAGGTTTTTGCCGGCACCCTTGGATGACTTCCCCCAAAGACACCCCCTATGGGACCTTTTAGTCGTTTCTTTAAGGGGCATTTAATGAAGGACCCCCCCCCTAGGACGTTTCCCTTTTTGAATCCCTATTCCTTCGAGTTCTTTTGTCCCCCCACTAAGACCGCTTGAATCTTACCCCCCAAAAGATCCTCTTGGGTTTTGAACTCCCCCTTTTCTGTACCTTGCTCACTTCTCCTTGGGAAAAGGGATTGATCAATGTTAGCCTTTCGGTTATTGTTCTCTTTTTTTTTCTCCCTCTTTGACCCCCCCTCAGTTCTCTTGGCAGAAAGTTTTTCCCGAAGGGTTGCCCTTCTTTTTTTTTTCCCGAGAATCACCCCGCCCCTGCGCCCCCTGTTCCTTTTCCCAGAGGATTCTAGTCCCCCTTCCCAAGAAAACTCCCTCGGAGGATTTTTACGGAGACTCCCAAAAGAAATCTCTTTTAGTGTTTCTATTTCCTACCCCTACGCCGACTCGTTTTTTTCTTCCCCTCTAGACAAGTGGGTGCACCTCTCCATGGGAAATCTTTTTCTGCCTTTTCTCAGTCGGCAGTCCCTCTCTTTCGCTGATTTCCCCAGTAGCGATCCTCCTCTTTTGATCCCGTTCCCCTGCCCACTTTCTCTCTTGTATCGAGGCCCAAAAACGCTTTCCGTCATTTTTTTCACCCCCCCCTTCTCTCTTTTCTTCCTCCATTGCCTTGGACATAACCTTCATAGATTTTTTCTTTGGGGTCCCTTTCTCGGAGATCTCTTGCGATGATCTCCGGTTGCCTCTCACTAGATCCCTCGTGGCTCCTCCCCCCAGAGATAAAACTTTTGTTACTTTTTTTTTCTGAAGCCCCTCTTCAAGGGATAGAGCCCCCCTCTCACAAATTATGGACTCTGAGAGTTATAAAAAGGAGTCCCCTTTTCCCAATATCTTTCTTTTTCCTTCCTGTTTTTTTTTTTTGAGGAGAATCGTCCTTGTGGGGGGATCCTTTTCCCCCGGAAGGTTATGGCGTCTTTTTTGGGAGCGCAGCTTTTTTTTTAGTTACACCTTCCCAAAACCTGCCTCCTCTTTTGTAGATCTCCTTACGATTTTGCTTCGGGATCGAAGTTTTTTTTCCCCTCCCCCTTTCCCCCTGTTTGATCCCCTCCTCTCTCTTGCTCCCTCCTACAACGCCCTGCCCGCTTCATTTCTTGGGCCGATGTGATTTTTGGTGGTGTCCCCGACTTTTGGGGGGGAAAACACAAACCACGCGCCCAGTGGTTTCGTCCTGGTGGATGACCCAAGTCCCACGAGGTGTTTTTTTTAATAAGAGGCTTCTTGCCCACCCTTCGCTCGGGCTTGCTGGATTACTCGCTTAAGTCTCCGAATCGGATGCTCCCCTTAGACCCTTCGGACCATCTTTCTGCGCGAGGGACCCCTGTTAGATGTCTCTTCCCAGGGGAGGTTCTCCCCGGTTTGGTCCTTCTTTCCCCCTTCCTTTCTTCAAGCCCATTACTTCTTTCCCCCCCCCGGGCAGACAGCCGCCTTTTTCCCCGGTACATGAAAGGATTTTTTGTTTTTTTTTTTTTTTTTATGTAGAGTCCCTCTTGGAAGCTTCGTCCGGTCTTTGAAGTCTACATCCCTGGTTTCCCCCGGCCTTTGAGTTCCCGGTGCCCTCCCCCGGTTTTTCGAGGAAATTTACGACTTCCCCCTGCCCCTTTTTTTTCCCGAGCCCCCCCTCATTAGGCCTTTTTTTTTTCTCTGAAAGCACCTTCCCCGGATAATTTTTTTTCCCCCCCCCTTCCCCTTTTCCTTCTTTCAGCTTGTGCCCCTCGGTCGGTAGTGGGGTTTCCGAATTTTTAAACCGTTTTCAGATTTCCCTTCCCCTTGATGAAGCTCCTTGGGGGGGTTTTATTTGCTCTGTGCCCATCTTTTCCTCCCTCAGATACTTTCCAAAGTGAACCCTTGTGATCGTCCCTACAACCCCCTTAGTGGATCGTATGCCCCTAGCTATCTGCCTTTTCGTCTTACCGAGGGTAAGGTCCCTTTTCAATAGCTATTTCTCTCTCGATTCTCACGTGTGTGTACCTTCTTGGTGAGGCCTCCCGGAGGCTCCCTTTACCATCGTGCAAAACTACTTCCTTTATTAAAAGTCCCTGAGGACCGGGAAATTTCTCCCTAGTTCTGACCCTCCTTTTGTCAAGCAGATACTCTGACCCCTTTTTTTTTTGTGGGCTTGTTCAGGGTTTTCTTTTCCCTAAGGAAAAACCCCATTACGGAGATTCCTGCCAACAGGATGCCAGGATGGGATTTTTCCCTCTTTGAGGTCGCCCTTGTGCCCCCCAGAAGTCTTTCCTTGCCGGATCCCGAGATACATTTTTTGGCCCCGCGGCTTTTTTTTTTTTCCTTTTGTGGAACCATCCGTTTTTTTTTGGGCCCCAGGCTTCTTCCCCCCCCCCCCTGGGAGATAGAGACTTCTCCCGACCGAGGCCGTACCCAATTCGTTCTTGGTGCTCATGCAGCCTTCTCTGTAGACCCCCCCCTCCTTTAAAGAATTTACACCTTTTAAAAAACGTCCACCCGTCTTTTCCTTCCTGGAGATTTCTTTTGAGCTCGGTTCACCCTTTCGACGATTTCCTTCCCCCAAAGTGAATTTTAGTAGTTTTTTCCCTTTTCTTAGGGTCCGATTTACACCTTTCTTTTCCGTGCCCCTCCCGCCCCTTTAACAGAGATCCTTTACTATTCCCCCATCAATTGAGGAGGCCCCTTCCCGCTGCCTGCGCCCTCCTTTGTGATGATCGCCTATTGTTTCTTTCTACGAGGGCCTTCCCTCCGAGTAGTGATGATAGATCCCGAGGGGTCCTTCTCCCTTTTCGACTAAGTAGTCCCCCCCCGAGCCCCCTTTTGAAGAAGTCGTTTGGCTTTCCCTTTCTTGTTGCCCTTTGAGCTGCCTCTTTATAGGACCAGGAACCTCCCTTTAGCCAAATTTCCAAGTTTGCTGAATGTACGGTTTTCCCCCACCTCATTAAACCTTTTCCTTTCTCCCGGAGGAAGGAGTTCTAGGGCCTCGATTCCCCCCGTATCCCCTTTCCATAAAAGAGATCCATCGTTTCCTCCTTTGTTCACTCCCCCCAAGAGGCTAGGAAGATTCTTCTCGAATATATTTCCCCCTAAGTTGGTTTGTTTTTTTTTTCCCTCTGACTGGATCCCCCTCCTCGGAGTGGGCTTTTTTTCGGGCTTTGATTTTTTCTCTTACACTTCTTACGATTCTCGGGATGGGCCTTTTTTCTTTTCCAACTAGGATGGACCTCTTCCCTAGGCCCCCCCCCCCCGCAGATTCGATGCCTTTCCGGTGTGCTTTTTCCTATTTAGTACTCGCTTAGGGAAAGTCCTCTTTCCACGAACCCCCAAAACACCGTCCAAGTATATGCCGACCTCTTCTTTTCCTAGCCCTCTTATAAGAGATCTTCTCCCACCAAGAATTTCCCCTCTTCCAATTAGGGAAGACCTCCCCCCCAGAGCTTTGGTTTCGAAGATCGACTTTCCTACTCTCTCAGGAGTTTCTAGGGGCTTTTTTCCTTCCTATTCTTGCGGGGGTTTTCGACCCCTCCTTCCTTCACCCCAGGACTAGGCGATAAAGGCCCCCCCTTGGCCTTACTTGCCCCAGCCCTTTTTCTCGCCTTGATAAGTCATCTTTGAGGCGCATCCTTTCCCCCGCTTTTTGATCCGTCCCCTTTCTCTGGCAGTCTTCGTCCTGACCCGAATCGATCGACCGGCACTTTATTGATCTTCGATTCCCGTTTCTCCCCCTCCTTCCTTTTTCGTCGGACAGGTACGGTAGGAAAGTTTCTTCCAGAATTCCCCTTCTGGGTGAAGTTGACGTTCGGGGGAATTTTGCAACGCATTCGAGATCCTCCTCCCCTTTCATTTCCTCTTTCCAAAGAGTGGGATAGGCGATTCTCCCTTCCCCCCGGTCTTTTCTCCCCAGAGGTCCTCCCGTGAAGTTTTCTTTCCTCGTTAGGCTTAAAGAAGCCGCCCCTTGATAAATTTTTTTTTTTCCTTTTCCTTCGCTCTGAGAGCAGGTTATTGCGGGCCAAAAGGTCCTCGAGACCATTCCCTTATTACGTTCTGGTCCTGATATAATGAAGTGTTCCCCCCGGTGTTGAGGGGCAGACTGTGGAGGAAATTCCCAACCAAGCTCTGGACTTCCAAGGGATTTCTACCTACCTGTGATAGTCGGAGCACCCCCCCCTTTTATGTGAGCTTAAAGGCAAAGGTCGGTAGTTATTCTACCCTCCTAGGTTTGTTCTGATTAATCCAGTGATTTAGAGGCTTCTTCCAGGGGGAAAGCCCTTTTAATAAGTAAAAAACTGACAGAGATTAGGAGGGTTAGGCATTGTTCTTACTATTCCCTCTTACGATTTATTTATAGTTTGCTTACCCCCCCAATTTAGAGTTCCTCCTCGATTCCCTTTAGTCCTTGGGGAAGTCCTTTCCGTTCGGAGATACCCCCCTCTTGAAACACCCCGTAGGACAACT
>Ga0179593_1315732_pt1 | contig 10760 bp, 16 predicted proteins | sample CZODoug2_1_08_16_FD_185931 | JGI IMG/M metagenome (GOLD analysis project Ga0179593, IMG submission 185931) | Vadose zone soil fungal communities from Angelo Coast Range Reserve, California, USA - CZODoug2_1_08_16fungal (PacBio error correction) | ecosystem: Environmental > Terrestrial > Soil >... | reverse complement strand
TTTTGTTTTTTTAGACCAGCTTTTCCTGTCCTTTTGTTCCGTTTCCTTTTCTCCTTTTTGTGTACGAATGTGTTGACCCCCCCCCCGTGCAAACTGTATCAGTAGAGTACCCGGTTTCTGGTTCCCTCAGTCTCTGTTTGTATTCTCTTTTTCCCTCCCATTTACCCCCTCATTTCGGGTTACAATCAATTCCTTACACATAAAGTTTCAAAATACATAGGTAATCGAATGTAAAGGTTTGTGTTTCCCCGATCCCCACTACTTTTCTCTCCCCCTGGAACTTTCCCCCCTCTTTTTTTGTTCATTTCCAAGACCGCTGGAGTTTTTTTGCAACCTCCCCGAGTCCAAAAGCGCCTGGGGTTTTGTCCTTGTTTCCCCCCGAGCTAACCTCCGCCGCGACCCCTCGGTTAACCCCGAAGCCCACCTTTCCCCCCCCCTTGCACCCTGAAGATCCACCTCAAGTTGCTGCCTGACGGGTTTTGAACCCCTGTATCACCCCAATTTTCCCCCCCACCTTTCCTTTGATTCCCTCTTGTATCCCTTCCCCTAAAACATCTGGGCAGTCTTAGCTTACCTATGTCGGGTCCAGGGGGACCACTTTTTTTTGTCATGACGCCCCCCCCCCGCCCTGCAACTTTCTTGACAAGAGGACATGAGCCTCATCCACGGGCCGGATTCCCTTTCCATTTTTGGTTTTGGGGTTAAGGTGCCTTTTTTTACAGCGGATCAGGTTTTCTTCCCTCCGTTCTTTCCTACTTTTTTTTTCACTTTTTTTTCCCCTTCCCCCAAAATCATGATGGCCGAGTTTTTTCCCCGAACTTTCATGGCAACTTTTATATATTTCTCAATCCGTTGGGTTTTTTCTTCTTTTCAGGGATCTTCCCTTTTCCTATGCAAGTGCAGGGAGGTCGAGTTTCGATTCGGTCTTTTTTTGTTGGAAGACACGGTTTGACCCCCCCTCTGATAATTCCTTAACGGACACACGTTCCCTTGGTTTCCCCCCCCCATCAAACTTCTTTTTCCTCCAATTCCGTCCCCTCTTTACTTCCCTGTTTTCAGATGGCAAAGTTATTGTCTGGTGCTTTCGTTTCCCGTGACTTTCCCCTTTCGGTGTACGAAGTTCCGGAGCGCATTATGACCCCCAACAACCCACAAGAGTTGTTTGGTTTTTCTTATTGGTTCCCCCCTCCTTCCACCATGACTTTTTTTTTTTCCTTTTTTTTTCTCTTCCTCGGGGAGAGTGAGGTCTTCAGCGGCTTTTTGCAGGTCTGGCTTTTTGGAAACATGTCTTGCTGTGCGTCCGGTTCCGTAGTGTCCCCCCTTCCGATCTTTCTTTTCCTCTCTGTACGCGTTTTCTTTTTTTCTTTTATGGCCTCCCCCCAAACCCTCGTTTTCGATCTTGTTTGAAGCCTTCTTTCTTCCTTACGGACCCACGGAATTAAATTCTCACCCGACTTCCTTTTTTCCCCCCGTTAATGTCTGCCCCCCTATCGTTACCAGATGGTTACATTTTAACCCAATTTTTTCCGACAACAGCCGGCTTCCTCTTCGTTCAAGTTTTCCTTCCTCCCTTGTGTGTTTTTTTTTTTCCCCCCCGGGGGTTTTCGCCTCCCCGCCTCCTGTTCAAGCTTGATAACACTCTCGAATTTCTTTTCCTTTTTCCCTCCTCAAAGTACTTTTCCTCCTTCTGGGTCATTTTTTGGCCCCCCCCCTCTTCTCTGACCCGACCGGTTCGGCCGAAAATTAAAGGTAGTTCAAGGGTCCCCTCGGATACCTCCCTAGCTTAGTTGTCCAACCCTTTTTTCTCTTCTCATTGCTTTGTTCGTAACCCACTTTTTTTTAAAATAGAAAGTTGCTTAGAGATGATCACTTTTTTCTTGGTATCGACTTTGAGTTTTTCCACACTCCCCTCCATCCCCCCTTCCCTTCTCGTTGTTGGGTGAATCTTCCTTCTGTTCAGGTTATTAGCTCTTCCTTTTTATATGCAGTTTTCTCGGTTTTTTTTGCTCTTCAATTTGCCCTCTAACTTATTGACCCACATGGTTCTCGACCCCCCCCTTCCCCTCTTTTGCCTTTTTATTTTTCTTTTTGGGACGGCTTCATCTAGTGGCCAGTCTGCATTCCCCTTTTGATAGACCTCTTCTACGGCTTTTTTTTTTGCCTTCCCTCTTGGTTTTTATCCGGTTTCTGCCTCCCCTCCTTCCGACAGGGGTCCCCCCCTGTATCGCCACCACCTACAGGCAGGGTTTCTTCGTCCACCGATTTTCTTGGCGTTTATTTTTTTTTTTCCCCCCACCCCCCTTTTTCCTTTCCCCTTTTCAGTATGATGAGTTCTGAACGGTCACTTCTTCCCGGCGGGGCCCCTCCCCCCTTAAACTATCCCATTTGAGAGAATTTCATACGGTGCCGCGGAGTCACACCTTCCCCATTACCCCTCCCCTCAACCTCCTTTTTCTCGCTCCTTTCTTCCTTTCCACGGTGAGTTTGCCTCCCCCTACCTTTGGGACTCTGTTTCATTGTGTTTGTCTCCCACTTTTTGTTTGTGGATATTCGATGATTCCAACCCTACGCTACGGTTTCTTTCCCCTTTCTGTTGTTTTTCCCCCCCCCCCCCTTCCCCCCTGGTCCGTTGGGATTTGCTGCCCTTTAAAATCCTTGCGGTTGGGCGCCCTCTCTCTTTTGGGTGATTTTCTTTTCCTTGCTTTTCCTTTCACTTTTTTTCGAACTTTTTTTGTCGTCGTTGATCCCTTTGATGGAAGCAAGGAGTTGAGCTGCTGCCAGTGTTTTTTCTCATTCCACCTTGTATTTGTCCCCCCCCCTCCTTGGTCGGAGGATTTTCTGCGGTTACCTGGTTTTCCCCTAGGCTGTATTTCCTTCGTACTTTTATTTTTTTGAATTTTTGCGTGTATTCCGCTGTTTTCATTGTTTTTTTATTTCTTCCCTTTTTTTCCTCGCTGCTTTTTTTTTGCACGTCATCTCCCTCCTTCTTCCAGCTGCCCCCACTCTTCCCCATTCCTGGAAACCAATTGTTTCTTCACCGACCAATTTTCTTGGTTTTTTGTGTTGTAGTTGCCTTCTCCCTTCCCTTTCTTCCATTTTCCCCCCCCCCCCCCCCTTCCCCACTTGGCCCTTTTTGGTTTTGTCCGAAAACTGTTCGTTTCAAGTGTTTTTTTTTCTTTTTTTCTTTTGTTCTTTCCATCTGTTGGTTGACGTTCCCCACCTTTTCCCTCACCTTTTTTTCTTTCTTTTCTTTTTTTGGGCCCCCCTCTTTTCTTCGGACGTTCTATTGGGTGGTTACGCTCGGGGTGTTTTCTTATCACCAAGGACGTTTCCGGCTTTGTTGCGGGTGGCAGTTTTCTTTGTTTTTTCACTAACAGTTCTTTTTTTTTCCCCCCCCCCCCCCTGTTCCTTTTTTTAGGTTCTGATCATAGTGTTTGTTCCCGTCGGAGGTATTTTTTTAATACATTGGGGCCAACTTTTTTTCGCCGAACCTTTTTCCTCCCTACTTTTTTTGGTCAGTTGTGTTTGGCATTTCATGGTCGCTTTTTTGAATGGTATGGTTTTATGCGGTGTCTTTTGTCTCCCCTTCTTTTTCCCGTTGGTTTCTCGCGGGGGATGGCCGTTTGTATTTTTTTGGTTTCGGAGCGTTTTTTTTTTTATTTTGGTCCCCCGGTTTTTCCCCTTTTTCCCCTCTTTTTCCGCCCTCGTTTGTTTTTTTTTTGTCTACGTTTTGGGTGAAACCTTTCCCACTGTTGCTCAACGGTGATTTTCCCATTTTTTTTTTGGGAAACTGTTTACTTGCTCCCCCCCCCTCGCGTTTTTCCCGGCCCCTCCCTCTTTTTGTCTCACAGTAGTCCCAGTGGCGCAAGGACGCGGGCGCGGTGGCTTTTTATCCCCTTAGTTTGCGCCCCGTCCGGGCCCCGGAGACCACCCGATCTTGTCCCGCACCTCCGCACCCGATGAGCGGGTTATTTTCTTTTTTCCTTTTTTGACTTTTTTTTATTCCTTCCCCGGGTTGTTTTTTTGGCTCGGTTCTTCCAAAACCCACAAGATTTGGGGCCTTTTGGTGGCGGGAATGACGGGTGTCTTCCTTTTTTTTGGTAGGTTCCCTTTTTTTTGCCCCAGACCGTTATTGGCCACAAACGGGGTTCGTAGACCCCCCATACCTTTTTTTCTTTTCCTTTTCCTCAACTGGTTCTTGGGTGCGACCTTTTTGTGTTGGCACCCCTGTTTTTTCCCCCCCCATCTGATTGCTGACCCACAAACAGGGCCAGAACCCCCCTTTTACCCCCCGACACCCCCCCCCCGTCCGCCAAACACACCCCCCTCCACCGAAGTTTTTATCCAGAGCGCCCAAAAAATGGCTGGTTTTTTCCTTGTAACCCCCCACCCTTTCTCCCAGGGTTCCCCGAACCTTAGCTTCCTTTTTCCCCAGATTTTTCTTTCGCCGGTGTCTCCCTCCCTTTCCGTTGGGCAAACCTTGCCCCTCCTCCATGGTAAGGGCCACCTGTAGGTGCTGACTGTTCCTTCCTGTGTTTACTTGTTTTTTTTTTCTTTTTAACCCGGGCCTGGTACGCTGATTTGTATACTCTCCCTTTTTTCCCGTCAAATGTACCCCCCCCGTTGCATCCCCCTACGATGGTGGAGGCCCAGTAGTACGCAGTGACAACCCCCCCTCCCCCACCATCCCCTGTCGCCTTTTCGACTTTTCCCCCACGGGCCCCCCTGCCTCGTCCTCTACCCCCACACCTCTGGCTTTCCTTTTTACCCGTTCGCAAACCACGTCTACCCCCTCCTTTTTTTTTTTTAACCAACCTTTTTCCCCCCCTCACCCAGACCAGTAACTCACTTAAACCTTTGTCCCCCCCCCCCCGCAAATCCTTCTCCGTAAGGGAATTAAACAGTTGTTTCGACACCTGTTGGGAAGTCCCCCCTTTACTTATGATCCCCCCCCCTTCCCGGGTCCCCCCCTTCCCCCTGTCTCCCCGGCAGTTTACGGTGGCACCCCCCAACCGCCCAGTTATTACCATTTTGGGGTTTTTGGGTTCCCTCCTGTCCACCCGGCCCCCCCCCTTTTTTCCCTGCCGTCTTTTTATCTGTGAGAGTCCCCCAGTCCCCTTCCTTTTTTCTTTTCCAAACCCCCCCCCCTGATGGTCCCCCGCCTTTTCCCCTGCGGCCGGTCCAAAAAAGGGACTTTTTTCCCACCATTCCAGCGGCTGTTTTTTGTCCCAGTCCCCCCCCCCCGGTCTCTTCCTTTGTCATCCTCACACAATACTCCCCTATATATTTTCCAACGAGAGAACCGCCCGACCAACCTTTGGGCCACTTTCAAAACCCCTCCTTTTTTCTTTGTTGTGCCACATTGCCACCACTTTGCTACATTCTCAACTACGCCCTCCCCCGCGCATTGTGCAGTTCATCACTTGTTGAACACGAATGGTTCTCTCTCTTTTTTTTTCAATGCGGCGAAGTTTGCTGGCCCTTTGACTCGACACGCCCCATCGCTCCCCCTTTTCCCCCTCACTTTCCCCCCTCTTACTCCCCCCCCCTTCCCCACAGCTGTTTCACCGCTATCCCGACACAGTAGCAGGACACTCTCCTCCTGGGAACAACCTTCAACCCCCCATTTCTCTCCCCCCCCCCCCTTTGGGACCCCGGCTTCACCTCCGCTGCTGGAAATACCCACGTTGTCCCCTCATGCCCCCCCCCCTTATTCGCCATTTTTTGTTATCGATCTTCCCCTTGACCGACCCCTCCGTACCTCCCTTCAGATTTGTCCCCTTCCCCACAATTGATTCCTTGCAGTCCAAATGGCCTTTTGCGGCAGTTATGTGAAGTCGGGGTACCCCCACCGACTTTTGCACTTTTAAGTCTGCTTTTCTCGGCTTTCTGTCTCTCCTGACCAGGTGAATCCTTCCCAGGTAGGGCACTATTCCCTTCGGCTTTTCTCAGTTCTCCACGTTCTTCTCATCTTGTGAATGGACGTGTGTTTTCCCCCCCCTTTTATTGGATGGATTCCTGCACCGTTCGCCTTCCCCCCCTCCCAAACGCCCAGGGGCGAGGTGTTATTGTCCCTTCTTTTTCCCCGATTTTTTGGTTTTCATCAGTTCCCTTTTTCCCCGCTCCCGTGATTTGTTTGATTCTTCTTATTTGCTGCCTTTTCTGCCCTAAATCGTGACCTGCCGACCCCCCAAGCCTTGGTGGACATCTTGCCCTGTCCCCAACTTGCCTTTCTTCTTTCCCCCCTCGTACCCTCTTTTCTTCGACTCGCTGTCCCCTCCACGATCACCGCGTTGAAACGATGTCCCCCCCCTGATCCCTGCTTGGGTCTTCTCCACCCCACTATGGAGTCATTTCCTCCCAACCCCAGAAGTGTGATTTTTTCGCCTTGGGTTTTGCTTTCTTTTTTTTTTTCGCTGGTCCTTTGGTTTCTGCGAGGGGAGGCGGATGATCTCTCCCCTTTCCCTCTTTTTTTTTCAGGTTGTTTTTCCTCCTCCAATCCCTTTCCTTTTTTTCCACACCTATGACCTTTGAAACCCCTTTCGGTTCCGTTTTCCGGGCTTGGATGTCTTGGGGGTTGCCACTCCCCTTTAACACCTTTCGTTTTCCTTCCTCTTTTTTTTTTCTCTTCTTTTCCCCCCTGTCACGTTCTATTGTTTCCCCACAACTTGTCTACCAGATCGATACTACGTGTTTACAAAACAGAAGTCTCTGATTTCTACAGTCCCCTCCCCCCCCTTTTTTCCTCTTTCTTTTCTCTCATTTCTGTCAATTGCCTGAATCTCTTTTTTGTGGTTCTTTTCCTTTTCCAAACGCTCAATCTGCGTTCACTGGCCACTATCTTTTTTCTCGTGTGGCCAGATCTTTTCCCGGCTGGGGCTTTGCGGGTTTGATTCAAGCGGGGTGAACCCGGTTCCCCGAAAAGGTGTTCCCCTCCCTTTTTGAAACTCTGCCCGCGTAACTTTTGCTGTTTCCTTTGGGATGCCTCTGTACCCCCTGCGATTCACAACGAAGTTTTAACACTTCCAGTTCCCCCTTTTTCAACACTCTTTTTTACACGATCGTTGTATTTTTAATCGGCATGTGTTTTACCCCCTGCGTGTTCCCGCCCCCTCCTTTCCTCCGGGACTCGTCCCCAAGTGGGCTTTCCCCCGCTGGTCGTGCCCTTCAAAGAAAAGCCCTCCTTGTCATCTTTTCTTCCCTTCCGCCCCCAAAGCTTTGCCTTTCCCCCCTTTGGTTCAACCGAGCTTGACCATGAAGACCCGACACTTCCTTTTCACATTCTCCCCAAACTCCTGCAAACTCCTCTTTTTTAACCCCCAGTGGACTCCCGGTTCACTTCTTTTTAACCCCTGGAAGGACCATGGGTTGACGACTTTTTCCTTCCCCCAGACCCCGTCAAACTTCCTATGGTTCTGGCTGCATGATACTGGAGCACAAAGCCAGAAGAATTTCACACCGACAATTTCCCCCCCACCCCCCTATTCAAATCAATTAGACCCGATCTTAAAGGCAGGGATTTCGTTTTCTGTGTGGTCGTTGATTTGGACCTGCGAAATTCAGGATTTCTTATTACCGGTCATCTAGGTTGAAAGTTAACCTAGTCTACGAGGAAGTAAATGACCCTGCTAATCCCCTCTCATCCTCATCTTTTTTCTCCTCCTTTTTTCAGCATGGTGTTTGTCTATCCTTTCTCTTCCCTTTTGTGCTCTTGCTTTCTTTTCGTTCCTACCCGGTGTCCAAAACCCCGGTCCCGCCTTGAAGCCAACTTCTGCCCCTTTCCCTTTTTTTGGGTCCCCCTTGGAGAAACGGGTTTGCTTCGTTTCGCTCTTTTCCCCCCTTGTTTTTCCCCGTTCATGGTGTGGCCTTCCTTTGACTTCTTCGGCAGTAGGGGCTTTGGCATCTTCCTTTCCCTCTCTTGCCGCTTCCCTGGGATTGTTTTTTTCGTTTCTCCCTTTTTCCTGTTTTGTTGGTTTGTGATTTCACGTGCCTTTTATTGGAAAATGAGGGCCTTTTGTGGCGATTTTCGATTTTTGCCCCCCCCCCTGATTTCTTTGTTATCTTTCTTTTTTGTCAGTCCGTCTCTTTTCTTCCGATGGTCCAGCTGGTCCTTCGTGCTTTGCCTCCCCCGCTGAGGAGCTCTGGTTTGCTCCCCGTTCTTTGTTTGCCGCCCCCACTCCTTTACATTGCTTTCTTTCCCCCCCCCCCCTCTTCGTTTTACAGCTTAGGTTATCTTTTTTTTTTTCCCCCACCCTCCCTATTCAAATACGTCTGGTTTTTTTCTTCTTCCCCGAACTTTTACCCGACGCTGGCTGGAGATAACGGACTGCAGTTTCCCCCCTTTCTGACACCCCTTGTTGTCTTTTTTCCTCCTGGCCCGGATCTGTCCAGTGTCTTTCAACACACTCATCTCCTTTCGGGCGTAAGTACCTTTTCCTCCTGTTCGGGTTCAATTTTGTTGTCCCCACCACTGCGTTGCCCCCGTACAAGGTTGCGTCCGACCCAATTGGTCCCCTTTTTGGACCTCGACGTCTTTTTTTTTCGGTAACTTATTTTGCCCTCTGGTTCTGCCCCAATTTGCCACCGTTACACTGTCTGCACTTCACAGTCACTTCGTCTCATTTTATTTTTCCCCCCTCCCCCAGCACCTTTCAAACATTTTCTGGATTTGAGTTTCACTTTGTCATTAATTAATTCGTGTAAGTTTTCTTTTACCTCCCTTCCTTTTTACGTCCGTGCGTTTTTTTCTTTTTCCTTCCCCCAATGCGCTCCCTTCGCTGACCCCGGCTCTCCAAAAGATCATCCCCCCTTTTTTCCCCCGTTTTGTTTGCACCCTTTTTCCCCTTTTTCTTCCTTTCTTCTCGTACGATGATGTGGCCTCCGCGTCTTAAGCCTCCGCTTCCGGAGCCGATAGTTTTTTCCCCCGTTGTTTTCTGCCCCCCCCCCCTCCTCGGTGTTCTCGTCCCCGACTTCTCCCGCACTTTTGGCCATTAAATCCCGTGTCAATTCCTCTTCTCTCCGACCGGCCTTCTCCCACAGGGGGGCATTTCATAACCCCCCACCCCCCTCCGCGTTCTTTCCTCCTTCCTTTTTTCTTCCCCCCCCCCCGCAAACAGATGCACGGCATCCCTCCCTCATCCTTGCTTCCCTTCAGCTTGCGAAGTTTAATATGGCTCTGGTTGGGTTCTCTTTGTCCATATCCTCCCCTTCCCCTCTGCTAATCTTTCCGGTTGAGCACAACCTGTTCGGACTGGGCCGCCCAGGTAGCTTTGAGGATTCCCCCTGCAATTTTGTTTGTCGCGACGCTCTTTCTTCCCTTTTCGTGTCGTTTTATGTGCTTTAAATGGTGGCTCTTCTTTGGTTCTTTTTCTTTGGCCCCAGCATTTCTTTTTTGAGCGTCTCCCCTTGTTGGGCTATGAAACAGGATCCTTTTTCCCGTACTTTTGATCTTCTTGTGTTTGTCCTTTTTTTCCTCTTTGGTTATCTGGACCCTTATTGTGTATTTCCGCGGGTTTTGGGTATTCGTGTTGGCTTCTTTTTGCAGAGCCGGTGTTGACTTTTTCGACTCCCTTCTTCTCCCATTCTATCCCCCTTTTCCCCCCCATTCAAAGGCCCCCAATTTGTGATCACGCCCCCCCCCTTCTGGTTCGTGGTTCCTTTTCCTTTTTCGTTTTTTCCCTTTTTCCATGTTGCAAACAAACTGGTTTTTTTTTCCCCAGTGTGGGGCCCCCCCCTCCCCCCTGTCTTTTTCTTTGCAGTTTTTTCTACGTTATGAGTTATCTCTTTTTTTCTGGTTTATTTGACCCCCTTCAGTCCAATAATTTTTGCGGGAGTTTTTTTTTTTACAGTTGGAGTGTCCCCCTTCCCGACGTCTATTCCCTTTTTTTGTGGTTTCCCCCCCTCTGCGGTTGTGTACCTACCAAAGGCGTTTCCTTTTTTCCTGTTTATTTGAGTTTTTCCTAAAATTTTTTCTTTTGGGGTTGTTCGCGGGGGGTTTGGGTGGGTTTTGGTGGGTGCGGTTGTTTGTGCGTACAACCTGTGACCCTTTTTTTTCTTTTCGTTGAAGTAAGGTGGTCCCTTTGCGGCTTAAGTATCTGTGATACCCAACTTTTCTTTGAAGGTGTATAATTTACCCCCCCCCAGGTTGGTTTCTCCTGTGCGGCGGGGTTTGGCTTTTTGTGTTGGTCGTTTTCCTGGACGCTGTCGTCCTTTTTTTCTGGGTGAGCTTTTTTCAGGTTTGAGAACTTAGTTCTTCTTTTGGTTTTCTCCTCTGGTGTGGAGGCTGGCGGTTGTGCCCAGTGGTTTTTTGATTTACGATCGGCTTGGTTGAAATGTTTTTCCCCTTCCTCTTATCTCTTCTTTTGTTTCCGTTTTTCCTTAACGTTCAACGGTTGGTGGAACAGGGTGCAGTTGGAAATTCCTTATCCCCACTTCTCTTTTTTTTTAGGCCGCTTTCCCTCCTCTTTCTGGAGTACATGTCCGGTCGTTTCACCAGGGCCCCGTTTTTTACGATTGAGTTTTTCTTCCGGGTGTGGCCACCCCCCCTGGCGCGTTTTTTTCCGACACCTATCTTGACGCCTTCTCCCCTCCGAGCTGAGCCGTGCGTTTGATTCGAAACCTGCCCCCCAGTTTCCCGTGGGCTCTGTGCGCACGGTTCTCTGTGGGTTTTTGTTTGCTGGCTACCTTTGGTTTCGGCTTGGGCCAGTCTTTTCTGGGTTGTGAAGATGGCGTTTGGGGACCCCAGGTTTGTTTTTTGGACC
>Ga0179593_1638996_pt1 | contig 10761 bp, 7 predicted proteins | sample CZODoug2_1_08_16_FD_185931 | JGI IMG/M metagenome (GOLD analysis project Ga0179593, IMG submission 185931) | Vadose zone soil fungal communities from Angelo Coast Range Reserve, California, USA - CZODoug2_1_08_16fungal (PacBio error correction) | ecosystem: Environmental > Terrestrial > Soil >... | reverse complement strand
TCCACCCTTACGCTGCTCTCGAATACTGCACTTTTTTACCTATCGTTCTTTTGCTTCTGCCCGGGCATGCTCTTTCCTCGAAAGATTCCTAGTTCTTTCCTGTGAGTATCAATGTTGCCATTTCCCCTTCCTGGGCGTTGGTGTGACCCTTCTTATCGACGCTTGTTTTGATGGTTATTGCCCAGTTAAGCCTGCTACTTTACAGCCCTGACTTTTGACGGCGGAGCGTACGCTAAGCCACAACCCTTCCTAACTTGACTTTAACTTTGATTTGTTCTCTTCTTTTTAGGCCGCAAGACCCCCCCAATCCCCCAGCAAAACGTTTGCCCCTTTTGATCCTTTCGGCTCATGTGTATGAGTGATCGACCTGTGATAGATTTTTCTGTCCCGTTGACCCCCACCCCACTGCAATGGACCCCGTGTTTCCGGTTCCTCCTTTTCGAGGCCTCACAGAAGTGGAAACGTTCCACTTTCTCTTTGCGGACAACACCCTTTTTCCTTTTTTTGCCCATTAATCAAGTTTGCCTTGAGTTTCCCGATTTTGGCCCAAACCCCTCCGGCGTAAGCGCACCTTTTTGTTCCTCCTCCCAATTTTTTGTTTTTCTATAGTCTTGACGCTTTTTATTTTTTTTGGATCCAAAATCCCGCCCCCGCAATGCCCACTTCCTCTTTGCTAGCCTCTAATGGGGTTTTTCCCTAATCAAATCTGGTCCCCTTACGACCTTTCCCCGAGGTCCTGACGGCAGCTGCCTATCTCCGCTTTTTCGCAGTACTCTGTCTTTTTGTTTTTCAACGGTCCAACGACTACAAAGGGTCCGATCCTTCCATACACACTTTTTTTGCCGCGAGCAGTATGATGGCATCACGTTGTTGATCCTTTCAGGGACTTTTCCTCCAAATCGACCTTTAAGTTCCTCCCCCCCTTGTCAAGCATGAATTGTTCCGCCCTAGGTGGGGGGCACCTTTCTTCAGCCGCCGTCCTCTGCTATTTAATGGAAGGCCGCTCTCGGGCTGATGAATGATCCCCGACAAACATCTTGCATCTACTCGGGATTTCCTTCCCCCTCTGAATAGGATTCACCCCCTCATCCTCACTGACCTCCGCTGAATCTCTCAATTGGTCTGGATCATTTCCTTTTTTCCTTTTGCATTAACCCCGTTTTGAACTTACCCTCTTTCATCTCGAGTTCCACGCTATTGGTTTTAATCGAACTCCAGGACTTGCGGATGGTCTTTCCTGCGAACGCCCCGCCTCTCTCCCCATGCGAATTCGCCCTATCTGGCTCCGCGGCCTACTTCTTCTCTCATAGTGCAGCTCGACCCTTTCCACTTCCACCCCTCCAGTACTTTTTCTCGTCCTCCAAAGGTGCCTCGTACGCGGGACGACCAGACGTGCTGTCCCAAGGCAAATTTGATCCTCCCTTTTGTATTCTTGCACAGCGGTCATTGTCTCCGTCTTGCTTGCTCCCCCCCTTTTAGAATTCCGAACTGGACCCTCTTCGGTAACCTGGAGTTATAGACCTTTGTTCTCGACCTTCTTTTTTTAGACTGCCCTTTCCTTTCTATTCCAGTATGAACCCCCTTCATCCCAATATTCGGCGAAGGAAGGTGTCTTTTTCCAAAGCAAAAAATCGCTTTACCCTTTCCCAGTAAACTTTGGAAACCCAGAGAGTTCCGGATTTTCCATTTTTGAGCTTTCTTTTGACCTTTGATCTTTTACCGTCAGACAGGTCTTCTTCTCTTCATACAGTTGTTGCCGTATCGTCCTTGACCGTGTTGTCTTTGGCGTCCGCCAGGTCTTCCACCCCAGTTAACCCCACCCCACAGTCTCCCTTTCGATAACTTCCTTTCCGACCATTGTTGCCCCCTACCCGCACCCCCCTTTTGTGCCGATAAAGATCTTCAAGCCTCCATGGGTGTTCCGCTTTCTTTTCCCCTCCAGGGGTCGAATTTCCTTCCCCAGCCCGACCGTTTTTTTTCCTTGTCGAAACCTCGACTTAACGAGAAAAGTTCCCTTTCCCTGAAGTGCTCCTTCTCCCTGACCCCCGGAGACCTTTTGGTTGGCGTAACCGAGTTTCGTTTCTCCCCTCTGCCCTCCCCCCCCCAAGACCGCCTCCACGAGACAGTAGTCGTCCCCAGTTTTTTTTTTCAAAATTAACTTCGTCCTTTGTCGGGTTTAAGACCCTTTAGTTTCCCCCATTTTTAATACGGAAAAGCCCCGGGTCTTTCTCTCTTCCAAGGTTCTTTGCCCTACCCTTTTTTAGTTCTGTTCCGTGTGCATCGTCGGGTACCTAGTGCTGCGAAGTACTTCTCTTTTCGATTGGAGTTCCTCCCCCGCCCGGTAATCGATCTTCGTCCCCCTCTTCATGGCGAAGCGGCTTTTCCTACGGCATGAGTGGGGATGAACCCCAGGATTACCCTTTCTCCTTTAACCCCGTACGTTCCGTTCACTCACGGCTATCTTCTACGAGAGCCGAGTCTTTTCTGGACGCCTTTTCTTCCTTTCCCAATCTGAGGGCATTGTGTAGTAGTCGTTCTTTTTCCTCGTTTTGGGGCTCGTTTCAGTGGCCGCCGTCAAATTCGGACCCGAGATGTTTTTTCTTTCTTTTCTTCTAAGACTGACATTCGACGGGCGTTAGCGTACGACTTCCCCAGTCGAAACTAAGTCACCTCAACAAGGTTTTCGGTCGTTCTTCTTTTTACTCTTCTTCCTATCTGCCGTTTGCTCTCTTCTGAGACGCATGTCTCACCCATCTATCTCTCCTAATCCTTGTTTTTTTTCTCGATGTGAGGCAGTGCCTTTCCTCAGGCGTCCAAGAAGCTCCAAGCCCTCTCAATTCGACTCCATCCGAGAGTAGCTCCTTTTCGAGCACCCCTTCGACGTTTCTTTCTTTCTTTGTTTCGGGCCCGTCACTGGTTTCCTTACACCCGACCGTCGTTTGTCCTCGCTCTAAACCTCCCTGTGCAGCAACGTGCCCCCCTGTGGAATCCCTTTTTTGCATTCGCGATTTTCCCCCAAGACCACCCCCTCGTTACAAAATCAATCCCGCCTCCGAGATGTCGCTGTTCCCAAATACCACTTCTTACCGACTTAATTCTTTTTGCCTTTCCCTTGATTTCTTTTGCAAGTAAGGGTGGGTTTTTTACCTTCCTCCTTTGTTACAGCTTGGTCTTCCCCTTCTCGTATGCGCATCCGCTTTTCCCAAGTCTCCTCATACCGGTTTATGCAGCTCACTCATTTTCCCTCCAAACCCTATTTTGCCCCCTTTTTCCAACCCCTCTGTCTTCTCCCTAAGTCCAATTTTCGGCCACGACTTGGCCAGGCGTTTTTTTTTTTTTTTTTCCCGCGAATGCGTGCCTGGATTCTGCAGGTTCCAATTTTTTGTTTACCCCCCATGCCTCACGTTCTCCTTTGCGGAGTCTTTTTTTCTTTTGTGAATAGCTTTCCTTTTGATTTTTCCTGGGTCTCACGAGTCTTAACTACGCTAGTCCTGCCAAAGGTTTCCTCGCATTGCCTTGTATCACCGTCTTGTTTTCGTTCAGTTATTTCGTTCCCCTCGGAAAATCCCCTTTCGTCTTGTGCGGTCACTTCCTCCCCGGAGTCTTTTTTCACACCCAGGTTTTTACTCTTGATACCTTTGTCTTGCTGTTCCGGCCCGGTCGTTCCCTGATTCAGTTTTTTCCTTTACCTGGTCTTTCTTTTTATTCCGGGGTTTCCCGCCCTGTCCTGGGGGACCTTTCCACCCCCCAACCTTTTTCCTGCCACGCTTTCCCTTTGCCCAACTGTACGTTCCCAGAGGTAATCTTGAATTGCCTTTCGATGACCGTCCTTCTTCCCTGTCAATTTAATAGCACCAGTGACACAATTGGTCTTATTCAGACATCTAGTTTGCAACCCCGGTTTTTTTCGTGCCCGTAGGTGTTTTTTGGTGTTTCTTTTGGGGTTCCCCCCTGCACTTTTCTCCACGAGGGCGTCTGTTTTTTTTTTGGCAGATTCTGAGATAGTGCTTCCGAGTAGACACCCCTATGCTGAAACGGCTCATAAGACAGGGGCATTCCGCGGGTGCCTTGGCGGATCCCGAGAATTTTCCCCCCCCCAAGGGTCTCCCCCCCCCGTGCCCTTCGGACAGCTTTATGCCTACACCCTTAAGTACATTCCCTTTTAAAAAGTTTTTCCTTTTCCAATCGATTACGAAAGTTGCCTTTTTCTTGATTTCAATCTCTTCTTTGTAGTTGAAATTCCTGTTTTCAGCATCAGCACTTTGACAGATTGGAAGTAGTACAATTGAATACTCTTTAAGGAGCGTGGCCTTCGAGAATCACTACCCTCTCCTAAATAGTGTTTCTTCTCCACCCTGGCGATGTCTCGAATAGCCCTTTTTTTTGAATTCGATTACCGTTGGTGTGAGAGCCCGCGCAACTGACAAGATTTCTTAAGCGTGGTTCTCTTTTTTTTATGCAATGTTATTTCCTATGCCGATGGGTGCCCTTTTTCCCGAGGATGCCCATGTGTTTTTTTCTCTGCTTTTATCCCTGACGCGATGCCCCTTACGTACATCTCGTCATCCTTTCCGTCATGCTAAGCAAGGCACCAAGTAATTAGGCTGCCTTCACTCGTCCTTAGATTTTTTTTTAGGACTCCGTCCCCCTTCCACACAAAGACCGTTTTCCAAACTCCGTCTTTTTTTTCTCTTGCTGGGTGTATGTCGTTTATAGGATTTAGATTATTTGTCTCCAGACGGTCCCCCCCCCGTCAATTCTCACGATTATCTCGGGAATATTCTTTTCCGTATCAGCACCCGATCATTCCCCTTAAACGCCCTTCCTTCACCGTGCTTCTTTGTCGGACCCCCCCCGATAATCGGAATTCATGTGTGCAAGTTCTCTTTTTAACGCCCACCAATAACCTTCAGGCCATGCTTCCCCTTTCCTCTATAATTCTATTTTCCTAATCGTTTGTTTGTTAGAGTATAGCGACTCTTCGCGGGAGTTGTGGATTTCCCCCCCCCAAACCTCCCTACATGGTACCCTTGTCCGGGGTAATTCTTTTTTGGTTTTTCCCGAAGCCCCCCTTCTATGCGGCCCCTGGCCTTGTTTCCCCGTTTCTCGTGCTTTGCAGCAGATCCCGCTGTGTCCGGGGTGGGTTTTTCCCTTTTTTCATACCCCGACTCTTCTCCGCCACCGCTCGAGCCGTATGAGGCCCTTGGCTTGTATCTTTTTTTTCGAAGTCCTACTCGATCTTCTTTCCGTAGTACAGTTTTATTTTACTTGTTTTCCTTTTTTTCTTATGCCTTAGCCAGCCTGTCCCGAGATCTCAAATGTCGTACTTTATCTTCGAGTTTTGAGGATCTCCCATCCTCTGAGATCTAGTTTTGAACCCTTTCGACCGGCTTCCCTTAGTCTTCCCCCCCCTTCCCCCACCTCTTCCCAAACTGCTTCCTCTTTCGGGGAATTTTTTTCTCATCCCCAGAGTTCTTCAAGAGCATGCACTCTTTCCCCGCGTCGAACTCCCTTTTTTTTCTCGATCACCAGCCCCTTTGTTTATGGTTCGGTTACCGGTGCCCCCCCCTTTTCCATAAGACCCGCCACGGCATTCCATGTGACTATTTGGCAGGAAGTTTCTTTTCAGTTGCAAGCTCCCGAATCCACCCCCCAAAAATAACGGAGATTTCTCTTTCCATCCCCCCAAGGTCCCCGTTTCAAGGGTGACCCCCCAGAAGTTCTGGCAAGCTTTTGAATGCCGCTGTTGGAGTGAGCTCCACTTCGAAGGTTTAAAGGGTCGATTTATGACTGTGCCCCAGTGAGGTACCAACCTGCAGGCTTTTTTAAAACTTCACTTGATAGGCCTGTATTTTCCTCTGGTACTCGACTTTTTTTTTGACCTGCATGCCTTTCACCCCCCCCCCGTTTTCTTCCCAAAACAAAAGAATTGCCCTGATTATATGCTTGGTCCGTGTGCACTGCCCCCCCAAAAACCCATGTCGGTGCCGTTGCCCCCTCCCACCTTACCCTCTTTTCTCTATGACTTAACCTTTTCTTTTTTATTCTGAGGCGTTTCTGCGGTTTTGTCTTATATTTACCTCTGTGCCGTCCGTTTTGACACGCCCCGATTCATGGTTGGGGGGGAGGTGGAACCCCCCATCCCGGGTTGCACCACAGGAATTTCAAATTGGTATCGGAGAATAACAGTGAACCGTGCCCCTTTCTGAAACCAAGCGACCAACTTGACTTTCTCAACAAGTCTGGACTCCTCCCTGTTGAAGTCCTTGTAGGAATTGACCTTTAGCTCGACACGGGATGTTCATCCGGCTACACCGAGACTAGAACTTCCCCCTTAAGGTTCTCAGGAGCGCTTTCCTGAAAGGTTTTGGGACTCTTCGAATTTTTCTGTTGCTGCCCCGTTTTTTACGACCGTCCTCTTCCAAGTGGGTCGTTAGAGACGCACCGTACAATAACTTCCGGGTCTAGCGCTGTCCCCCTTCAAAAGTGCTCTCCGGGTAACTCTGGTGCGTCCCCTTGGATCCCTTCTTTGCCTCCATGCTTTTGAGGATTTAATTTGAACTCCTCGTTGCGCGCCCCCCTTTGTGTTGGGAAGAGGCGCGATCCTGATTGATCTCTGTCGTCACCGGAGGGAGGCGATTATCCATTTGCGCAGGGATTTCCTTTCCTCACTCACTCAGGGTAACAAACACTTCCCGTTGCTCTTTCACCCTCTACTTTCGTACTCCCCCTCTCGAGCATCCCTGAGTTTTTTTTTTTTACCTCTTTTGCCGGCCGCCCTAGAATCAATCTATGGATCATAGTTTTTCAATCGTTTATGTTGTTCCTTCCGAAGTGCCTGCCCCCCCCAAATAGTCTTCCGGCATCCACTAGTGCGTGTTCTCGTTTCACTTTTCTCACTCGGCCGTTCCGTGTCCGACGGGACCCTTTTTCATGTTACGTCAAGTTTCGGCTCCGGGTGCGTGATTTGCTTGCTTTTTCTGTTCTTTTTCCTGAGCTCTTGAGGACTTTTTTGAGGACACAGTTTCCTCACCCCCCCCCCCCTAGTTGTTTTTGGGAGGAAGTCAGTTCCCCGGTTTGTTCCCCCCGCTCAAGCAACAGGGATTGGGCCGCCGTTTAGCTTTTTTGAGTCCAACTTCCTTCGCGAGCCTCTAGTTCGGTCCTCCCCCGGACAAGTCCCCCGGTTGTCTCCCCCATACGCACCCCATTTTTCTGCGGTCTCAACGATTCTTTGTGCAGGTAACGTATGTCTTCCCCCCCTCCATCCGCACACATCCTTGATTTAGTCGCTTTTGTCTGCCCATGTTATATGCTTTTTATATCCTGGCCGGGCTTCTGTCCGGTGTGTAAAGGTTTCCAGTTCGTTCCGCGTGGGGTTGTCCCTGCCGTTTTTTCTTCGCTCCCCTCCTGGCAACTGATTTTTCCCTCGATTACTTTGGACGGCCCCTCTTGCAATCTCGCGTCTTCCCTATTTTCGTAACGCAGTCCCCCTCTTCCTAAATTTCCCTACTCCAAGCAGTTCGGTCACTTTTCCTTTGACTTTCTCCCCCCCGGGTTTGCCGGATCGCTTCAATGCTCGCCCTTGCTACCAGACCAGACGTCTTGACCCGGACGCTTCCTTGTCCTTTTTCTCCCCCCCCCCACCCCCATCCTATGCCCCCTTCACATCCTCCCATCAAATTACTGATCTTCTCATCTCAGGCGCTCAGGTGCTCCCTTTCGTCCCCCTCAATCCTTCGAAGCTTTCCTTAGCCGGAGGGGGCCCACTTCCAAAGACCTTCCGATTTTTTTGATTGGCCACCCCCCACCTTTGAGGCCAAATCTTCACACATGGTGGTCTGGAATTCACTGGATTCAGGGATTTTCTTCTAAGGGCCCGGGGACGGATTTTGGCCTTTGTTAACTGGCTTTGGGCCACTCCCAAAACAAAAAGCAGCCCCCTCGAGTTAATTCACCAAAATGGAGGACCCCTCGTTGAAACGCAGAGACCTTCCTGATGCCCCCATACGGCCTGTGGAACGCCCTCTCTGGGATGGCTTTCTCAATCTCGTTGAACATCGATCTTTGACGGGCTCCACCCTGGTGGCCACGGCCCACAAGGTCTTCGCGAATTTCCTTTTTTTTTTTGTTGTAGTCATTTGAAGTTTGCAGGGCCTTCCCAAGAGCTCTTGCCCCAATTTCTTTAAATAAATGGGCCCTCTTTTGGATGTGGACTAATGGTGAGCCTCCACTTCGGACCGTTTTGATTCCTCCCCCCCCCACAACCGGCATTCAAAATGTCTTGCAGCTGCTTATTCTCACATTTTCCGGTGCTTTAGATACATCCTTGTTTTGTTTCAATGAATTAGTCTCCTCCCCTGAAACCCACCCCCCCTCGTTTCACGGCTCTTAGTCTTTAGGATCTGAGTTTGCCCCCCTTGGTAAATGCCCATCCAGACACTCTGACGGATTCACCATTTTTCTTTCCCGCCCTGAATGCGTGCATTCTTTTTCGTTCCGATTCCAAGACGCCAAACCCAAGTGATAGGTCAGGGTGCCCTAGTTCCGCCATGTTGAAGTTGCGCTTTTTTGTCTGCCCGGACGATTTTTTCCTCAGCTAGCTAAGTCTGCCCCCCTTTCTCCTCGATCACGGCGTTCTCCTTCTTTCTAATCAAGGAAACCCCTTTTCCAAGATGTCACTCCCGGGAGACATTCGAGTTTCAGTTCCGACCCCACTCAACCCAAGCCCCAACCTGATGCCCCTCTACGGCCTGCGCCCATGTTTCTGAGGACTGACCTTTTTCTTTTTCTCTGTAAACCCCCCCAACCGCAGTGCCAAGTACTGGAGGCCTTCCCTCTGGACAAGCCCCTCTTTCTTGACAACGGTATTCCTTCTTTCCCTTTCTTTGCTCGGACAAAAACCCCTAGGAGGAGCCATAAAGAAAGTTTTACTTTTGAAAGCCACCACCTCCTTAAAATATTCCCTTTTCCTCTTTTTGTGTTGCTCTTTTGACTATATGCGTTCTTCGGAGTTGTGGCTTTCAAAAAGAAACTGACCCCCCCCCTGAACACTGGGGTTAATTGTTTTTTCCCTTGGGGCGAACTAACTCCTTCGCCCAGCACTGGCCCCGTCAAGGCCCCCGAGTGCATTCCCCTTGATTCCCCTTTACCTTCCCCTTTCCCCGGGCTGGTTTTTTTATAAAACGATAGCTCCTTATCCAGACCCCCCCCCTTTCCGCGCTTCGTTTGTCACTAGTTTTTTTTTTTCCCTTTTGTTCGGGGCCATTTTCCTTGATCGGGAAGTAAACGCAGTGAATTTTCTTGGTTTCCTGGGCTTTCGCGATGCGTCGCAGCCTCGCTTCTTTCCCTACTGGTTTAACGTATTATCTTTTTCATGACATGTGTCTCACAGACACTTGCGCTCTCCCTAGGCTTCCCCCTTCTCCCCTCCTTATTCCTTCCACCATTGCTCACTACAGAAGCGCTTTCCATGGTTCTTTTTCCGGGCCTCTTGCCCCTGAATGCCCCCCGTTTGGCATTTAGAGTTTCGTGGTGAATGATCACTCCTTTTTTGCATTTAGGTCCTTCCCCTCGCCTGAAATACAAGCCTCAGATTTTTTACCTATGCTCCCATGGCTGTGCTCATTCTGTCGCAGCTCGCCCCCCCCGAACAACAGCCACGGCTCGTGTAATCACATTTCGAGAGGCACGTTGAGACCTCTCTTTGCATTGCCGACCCTCTTGCGGCATTGTTTTTCTTATGAATCTTCCTGAAAGTTGCGTGGTTGCTTCCATGGCTTACCATTTCCCTTTTTTCGTACAGAACCAGGCGGATTCCCCGTATTATTAGCCCCCCTGTCAGCTATTTGGATGCGCTTCCAATTCCAGCTAATCCCTCAAACCCCAGAGAAATTTGAATTGGACGTTCCCCTTCCCAACCCTTATGAGGCGCCACCTTTTTTGGTCCTTTTTTTCCCAAACGATCTTTTTCGATGCTTTCTCCTCCCCGGATTGTCCTTTCTCCCTAATTTAGACGTTTTCCTTCCGCGGGGAACGATCCCCTGTACTCTTTGTTAGTTGTTTCCCCCTGTTTTCTAGATGGCAGGGTTTTTTGGTCTTGCCAAGTCACGCCCCCACTTTTCCTTTTCCCAACGAATTCCCTTGCATTCCCAGTTCCACCCTTGCTCCCCCCTTGCTCCCAATCCTACACATTTGAATTTATTTTTCAGATTTTTTTTCCCGCCTCTGTGTGGTTGTTGCAAGTCTTCCCTTCCTTGTCGGGCGGACTGTTCCTTCACCCCCCTCTCGACGTTTCCACCTTGCCCAGTTGAGTCTTTTTCCTTACCCTTTGAAGTGCATCCGGAGCTGCCTTCTCTTCCCTTTTGCGCGACTGGGTCATTGATGCGTGGACGCCCGTGCGTCAAGTCAAGTGAAGCAGGCCGAGAGACTTCTCCGCACCGGTCGACATTTTGGGGGGTCGCCCCTTATTCTCTTCCAAGCTGGCCCGTTCTTTCTCACGACCTGCCATCTTTTCTCCTTGCTTGGAGCTTAAATTTCCCCCTTGTTGACTCGCGGCGCGTTTTTTTTTCCAAGACCTGTTCTTATGGTTTATTCGATCGTTATCTTGATGCGGCGATATGCGCATCGGGTTTTTTCTCCTCGAGAAAGGAAAACGATCCCCCACTGACGCTGCCATTTCACAAGGCAAGGAGGTCCAACCAAGCTCTAGGATACCCTGAGAGAGAAGCTTCCTATAGAAAACTCTGGGTTTCTGGAACGACA
>Ga0179593_1500639_pt1 | contig 10761 bp, 17 predicted proteins | sample CZODoug2_1_08_16_FD_185931 | JGI IMG/M metagenome (GOLD analysis project Ga0179593, IMG submission 185931) | Vadose zone soil fungal communities from Angelo Coast Range Reserve, California, USA - CZODoug2_1_08_16fungal (PacBio error correction) | ecosystem: Environmental > Terrestrial > Soil >... | reverse complement strand
TGCTCGTGTAATTTTTTCGTGCGTGTCCTTCCTTCTCAGTGTGAAGTGAGTGAAATTCCGTTGGGTGTCCTCCAGATCGCGGGGCTTGTAGATTGTGGTCATTGCGATTTCCCAAATCTTCCTTTCCATTTATTTTTCTGTTAACCCAGGCCTTGTCCTAAGTGCCCTCACTCCGACCCCTTTATCTTGCTCTTTGTCTCCTTTTGTTCTTTTTTTGATTCTTTTTGCCAACGTTCGGGTCATTCCAAACAGTAATCTTAGGGCCATCTTTTCTCACTTACTCCCCTCTTTCCTTATCCTGTATCCATTTTACTGCAAAAGCTGGCCCCTTTTTGTTTCCTTGACTTTCTTCAGTAGTCCTTTCTTCCCCGATGTTTGTCACAAAGTTCTGTATTTCCCTTATCCATACTTCCCCGTTTATCTTCACTGTTAACCCCCAGTCAGTGTGACCCTTACGCGCCCGTACTTTGCATTTTCCACAGTGTTTTCTTCTTTCCACCCTTCCCTCCCAACCTCCGATCTTTTCCCATGATGCCCTATGTCCTTCAGCTTCTTGTCAGAGACAAGATGAAATCTCTGTCAGCGCACGCTTCCGGCGCTTTCTTTGTCATATAGTGGCGATGACGGTGCGATTTGTATTTCACCATTCCCGCCTTTTTTTTTGCCCCCCCCATCTTGATTTTTTTTTTCGTGTGTTCTCCTCCTCGAGATTTTTTCTTTTTCCATGTTGTACCCTTTTATAACTGTTGCTGGTAGAGTTGTGACTATCACCCGTTCCTTTTACGTTTGAGGTTTACCAAATGTTGTGTGTATGAACGGCGCCCCCCCTTCTTGTGTTCCGTCATTCCCTCCTCCATTTTCTGTTGTTTTTCTTGGTTTTATTTATTCTTTTTTGACCCCGTTGTTTGTCGTTTAGATTGTTTCATTTCCTTCCGTGTGAGGAGGTTATGCCAACATGGCTCTTTTTCTTCCGTCTAATCTTTCTGACCCCCTTCCCCTCAATAGACGATATTTTTGCACGCCTTCCCTTATCCCTTTGAACCAAGACTGTATACCCTTTTCTTCGCATGTTTCTGTTTGTTCACCCTGTTGATGCGCATACAGACATGTCTTGTCCCAAAATATTTTTCGACTATCTTTCTTTCCTTCTCTTTCACATAATACCTCTCGTCTCCCTTTCCTCTCTTATGTCGTTTCAAACCGTAGAAGTTTTCCTATGTTTTTATAAATACTTATGCAACCCCTGTCCCCCCTTCTCCTCCAGTGTTCTCTTTGGTCTCGATGCCAATTCTTCTTAATACCTGACGTTTCATTCCATCGGTCTTTCACCTTCCCCCCTTGAATCCCACCGCCTTCGTCCAAAGTCCTTGACTTTATTAGGACCCTTATACTCCACCTTCTCGTGGGATGCTGATGTAGTATTACCCCTCTACCTTCTTTTTAGGTGGATTATCCCCCCCTGTTAATACAGGTACTTTCATGAATTGCTCACGTCATACCTTCTTGGTGGGCTCCCCAGCGTGCTTTTAATGAAGTACCCTGTCTCTGTGTGTTCGAAGTTCGATCTCTCAATTTCCCTTCAAAGGGTTTATCATTTTCTTGCCCGAGAAGTCGCTATTCGTTTTGTTTTTGCGCTTTTCTTGCCATAGAGCCCCTTCTTTGCGTTTTTCCTCCCTCCCCTTTGACTCTACTACTTATACTGTATTGTGTCGTCACTCGACTCTTTGATGACTTTTACGTCTGCCACGTTTTTGTCTCTCGCCGACATAACTGTACTTTTCTTCATCGATATGGTTTGTCACGTTTCGTTTGTCCCGGGTTCACTGATTTGATTGGGTTTTGGGGTCATGCCACATTATTCCCCACGATTTCCTGCTCGTCTCCCATTTCCTTTTTCCTCTTCCTTCTTTCTTCCTCCCCTTTTTTTTTTTTCCCCTCTTTTCCCCTCATTGCTGTCCATCCATCCTTTTTGCTATTATATGTGAAAACCACGGCGGGATTTAAGTGTTCTTGTGTTCGCATATTCACGCCTTTCTTCAGTCCCCTTGCGTGTGTTCCTCGACCTTTCCTTTCTTTCTTTTTTCGCATACCTTCCTTTTTTTTTCTTGAATTCCCGCCGTTTAATGCCACATGGTGTGCCCGAGTTTGCTTTTCTTCTGAGCGTGTATGTTTAATAATCACCCTTAAATCTGCCTTCGGCCCCCCCGATTGAAACTGTGACTCCCCTATCAGTTTTTTTTTTTCCCTCTTTCTTCCTCTTTTTTCCTCGTTTCGTCACCCAAGCTGTTTAGTCAAGTTCCCTCCCGGCGATTGTATGATTGTTTCCCATCATTTCACCCTAAGACCTCTTGCCGACAATCGTAATTTTGTTTTTTGCTCTTCCCTATCTGGTTCTTTATTTCTGCACCCACGATTAGCGCATTCTCGTTCTTCCTTCCTTGACTCTTCCTCCTTTTCCCCAAGGGCATTTAGGTCTTCCAGATTGAACCTCGTGATATGTTCAGATACGCTTGAGCCCCACATATCCCTTCATGGCTTGTTTTTTGAGTATGTTTTTGGGGGCTCCCTGAATACTCGCTTTTTCCTATCATTAATCCTCCATATTCTTTTCCTGTTTTCGCTCTCGTTCCTCCCGTCTCAGGTTTGGACGCAATGCAGGTGGATCCCCTTTGCACACCAGGACTCCTTCCTCGCATTGCTGCTTCCGTCGTTTCGTCTTTTTGCTGTTACTCGAAGTAGAGTTCCTTTTGAGATTCGGTCGGTTGATAGCTGGGTTTTTCTTTCCCTTTTTTCTCTGCCTAGGCATATTTTATTTTTTTTTTCTTGAACGCTAGCCGCTAACTCGGCTTTCCCACCCATTAGCGGGCCCGGGTTTCTCCGACGATATGTACATCGAGAGTGTTTTTCCTCTAGTTCTCCTGGCTCGAGTTTTGTGAACTCTCCCCCCGGGTTATACGACTTTCAATTTTTTTGTTCTTGCTTTTTCCCTTCTCATTTTACCTTTCTTGTCAGGTTTTTATGCCACCAGAATTACCTCACACGCTCGGATTTCGCTGTGGTTGGTCATCGACCCTGGTCTATTTTTTCAAATTTTTACTCGTTTTATCCCCCCCCCCCCATCTTTTTTCCTTTACCATTACCCTCTCTGCGTCTTGCAGCCTCCTTTTTCCCTTCCGGAGCCTTTCTTGTGCCAATCCATCTCTTTTTACAAGCTTTTTTCGTTATGCGTTCCCTAGCTTCCATTTCCTTTTCGGTCGAAAACCCCACACTGTCGTTGGTAGTCTTTCCATGACACATGTCTCGTGCCCTCGTCAGTCGTCATTCTTCACTCCCCAGATCCTGAGATGCCGACCCTTTTGCTTCCAGTTTTGACGCTTTTGTACTTCCTGCTTAGATTAGTTTCTTTCACATATCTGGCACTGGCTTCTGAGGTGACTCCACTTCTTTCTACCCACTAGGATGCAGATATGTTGTTAATCCATTTTTTTTTTTCCCCCCGTTTTTTCTGGGTGTTATTCTTGTTTTTTTTCCTGTGTCTCTTGTAGGCGATGATTGTCAGTGAGTTTTATTGTGACCCCCCTCCACTCTTTATTCCCTCTTTCCGCGTCTGTGTCCTTTCCCCTCACTATTTTGTAAAGCTTTTGCTTCTTTTTCTTTTCTCTTTGTTTATCTCTCGTTTCTTTGATCCCTGCTTGCCCTCTTACTTCGCTCGTGTTATTTTCTAGACTTCCCCACTTTACCTTCTTTTGTTGTTATTGCTGTTTTCAGTCGTTCCTCTTTAGTCTCTAGCTCTCTTGTTCATTTGCCCTGGCCATTTATTCTCCCCATTCTTTTGCCCCGACAAGAGCCTTTGTGATCTACCATTCCCGATCTCGAGCACCCGCCCGAATCTCCATTCTCTTACCTTCTGACGTAACCTCTCCCCCCCCCGCCGGCTCTACGCTCGCCCCCTCTACAGGATTATTTTATACGAAACGCCCCCCCCCTTTTCTTCTCTATTGGTTCTGACACGATTAATGATGTAGTTCCAGGACCATGTTCAATCCTTTCGCTACCCAAAGGTTCTGGATTCCAATTGATGTCCTTGATAGATTGTTCTTCTGTCCCTCCCTACACTCTGTGCGCCGCAGAGAATGACCCTCTTCCTGTGTTCTACAGCGCAATTGGGTCCTTCACTGGTTAAGTCTTTCTTCCTAATACATACAGGTTTGCTTGTGCTGGTTTTTTCTTCGTTGTTATCCCCCTACGTTTTTGATTACTTTTCACTCCCCTCCTCCCTTCCTTGTATTAATATTTGTGACCATCGTCCTTTTTCCATTCCCTTCCTCGTTGTTTATTCTTGTTTTTTTCCTGCATTTTGTTTAATACGTTCAGATCACTGATGGTCTCCCCACCTGATATAATGTCTTTCCCATGCCTATTCCAACATCTCGGCGCCCTTTTCTTACTTGTGACTGATTTTTCTGGCCTTTAGTTCATACGGTTCCCATTTCTTTGCTTTCACGGCACTTCTGTGTTTCTTCTCCACCTTGACATCCTTTATCTTCTGGCTCCCCCCCCCCCCCCTTCGGATTCTATCTTGTGGTCTGCCTCCGGCCCGTTTTTTCCTCGTCCCCCATTGGGGCACTGACTTCTAAGCTCTATATTCAATTTCCTTTACATTCATTTTGTAGGGCCATTGGATCAAATTTACATTGCTCTTCATGTTTTCCTCCGTTCTGCTTTCTCCGAATTTTCAGCAGGAACTGCGTGCTTTTTCCTTCTCGTCCCCTACACAATCGCCTTCTGTTTTGTCATAATCCTCTTCTCCTAGAATCTTTTCTTCCTTCCCCCATTTCTGAGTCGTGTTATTTCACTGACGTGTTATCCTCTGAGCCTTGTTTTCACTTCGCCTATAGCCACCAGCAAACTGCGTCAGTTCGCCCTATTTCCGGTCTTCTCGATGACCATTTCGTGTGTGCTTCCATCTCTTGCTTTCGTATTTTTTGTTTTGACTCCGTACTAGCTCACCCTTTGCCTTTTCCGCCTCTGAGGTGGTAGTAAACAAAAGTTTTCCAAAATTACTGCTTTACGCGTTTCGCCTATCTTTTTTCGACCCGATCTTGACCTGTAGTTTCCCTCTTTTTCCGACTCGAGTTTTTTTGCCTGTCGACCACCTTGTGTTTCCTTATTCTTTACCTTCTTTTCGTAATTTTTCCCCGCTGTCACCCTTGGGCATCCGCAGTCCCGGGTCACTCACCTAGGTTTTGGAGGCTTACTGACTGGATCCGTGTTGGCCTCTTCACCTTCTGACTTTGTCTTGCCCCCCAATCTTTTCCTCCCCCCTACTCAACTCCCTTCCCCGAATGTTCACTATCTTTATGTCTCGGGATTTACGATCTTTTTCCCCTCCGTCCGCGCGGTATAGTGTTTGTTTTCCCTCTTCTAATTGCCATCGCGTGTTTGTTATTCAGTGCTTTCTTTTTTTTTTGACCAGCTTATCCTGCCCTCCCTCCCGGCTGTTCCGTTATTTGTGCTTGGCCCAGTGCACGGTTCTTTTCCCATTTTTTTGGTTGAGGTTTTTTGTGTGCTCTGTTGGCCCTCTTCTTCTCTTTTTCACTGATCTTTTTGATTAGTTGGGCAAACTCTCTCCCCTGCCCCTGTCTTCTTTCCTTTTTCTTGTAAGCTATGCCTTGACACTTGCTCCTTTGTAACTCCCTTCTATCGCTTACCCCACTCAAAGTTAGCACGCCGTATGCCATGTATTCTTCGCAGTATTTTTTCTTTACCCCTTTTTTGGGTCATGATATTTTTCTGTTTGTCCCCTGTCTTCTTCTCCGTTTGCCTTATTGTGGTTGATTACATGATTTTCTTCTCTCGTTCTTTAAGTGTCTTGATTTTCCCCCATTTTAATCCCCCACTTTCCCCTATTGCATTTCTTCACGCATTGTTTCTGTCCCAACTTTTTCTTTTTTTTGTTTGGTCCCATCATCGACTCCTCCCTTTTTCCCAATACCTGTTCCTTCCTTTCTGGTCTCTACGCTCTCTTTATTATACGGGCTCTTATGCGTTTCCGAGAGATCAGAGTTATTTGCTTGCTCGCTCCTTGGCCCTATGTCCCCCCCTAGGACTTTCCGATTTTCAATCATCTCACCACCGTTTTTTGTTCCACTGTTTCCTCATCCCTTAAACGCACACCGTTTCCACCTGGCTCCCATTCTTTTTCTGTTGATGTATTCGTTCCATGCCGTCCTTGGTCCCTTCGAATCTCGAGGCGCAATTTCTTTTATATTTATTGGTGTCTCAGTCTTGTTGGTCGCTTCTGAAGGATGGCGAATGCCTCTCACTCCGCACTCTTTTGTTCTCTTCCTGCTACTTCCTCAGCTACCGTCCGACTCGCCCTCATTCACCATATGTCTCGTCCGCGTTCGCTAGGACACCCGGAAACCTGGATCTGCCCCTTTCTCTTCGCCTGGTGTCTTGCTATTTTGTCTTTATTACGTTGACTTCCTTGAGAGGAGGGGCTGCCTCCCCCCCCAAATAATCGGTGTGCCCTCTGTGTTCCCCTCTTCAGCCCTTCTCTTTTTTTTATTTCTAGACGTCCGTCTTACGATGCGTATTCTCCGTTTTTCTTCTTTTGGCCCTTGCTTCTGGTACTCTTGTATCCTTTACCAAAACTGATTACTTCTTCTGGGTTCCACAATACGATCCCCTACCATGTTTCAACCCTTTCGCCCGCTGTTTCTTTGCGGTCTCTTCTCCCTACCGTAAGGCGTCTCATTCGTACGCCTCCCTTTCCCCCCTATCATCTGCTCCTTTTCTTCCGACACAACACGCTTTGACCCTCATCTGACCAGCCTTCTCTTCGACCGCTTAGGGCAGAAGTCTTTTTTCTGAGCTTTCCGCTACCTTTTTCCCGATATTTTTCGCCGAACCGTGTCTTTCCAAGGGCCTTCACCTTACTTGCGACCCTCTTCCTTTTCGGCGTGGCCGGTCTGTCCTGGGCTTTTCTCCATATCCTTTCTAATTTTTGACGATTCCTGGGGTACACCACTAACTTTTTTCCCCTGATTCCCCTGCGCCTTATCTGAAACTCCCTCTTCCTACGCTCTTTTTTGACTGTTTCCCTCTTTATGATTTCAGGCAATCCACCTGCAGGTGAACTTTTCAATATTGCATCATGAGGTATCTTTTTGTTTTTTTCCCTCCCTATTCATTTATTTTTCCTCAGTTTCTTTCCCCGCCTTTTCACAAATCCTAGAACTAGCATTTCACCACCATTGCCGCTTGATTCCCCCTTTGGTGTGTACGATATTAAATGAGTTGCCACGTCCGCTTCCACCTGCGATCCCCCGTAGATCACGACCTCCACCCTTTCCACATTGAACCCCCTGGTTGTTACCTTGACCTAGCGACGCCGACTGCCTTCGTTGACTTATTCTTGAACGTGTCTTTTGTCCAAGATAAGATTTCTGGCACTGCTTCCCCCGGTTCTTTTTTTTTGTCCTTCTCCCTGTCACAGTTGGTAGGCAGCGATTTCTTCTTTGCCGTCCCCTCTTATTCTAGTTGATTCTCCATCCTCTAGGCAAGTTACTTTTTTCCTGGCGTACCTCCATTAAAACACCTGTTCGATGCATTCCCTGAGTGAACCCGCCGTGCGCCGTTTTTGTCATGTTAGTTGCCCCTTCGCTTCCCCTTGCCATCCCCCTGGAAGCAGATTTTCGTAGTCACCTTCTGTCCCTTACGACATCTCTTTTTTCTTGCCAGAGTGTTTCTTTTTAGATCGCCTCGTTCTCTCAACTCTATCCTCTTTCTAGACTCTGCGGCAAGCTTGCCCCTCTTTGATTCCCATACACCAATACCCTCCCTTTTAGACATGTTGTTCGTACGTTCTCTTTCCTGCCGTTTTCCCTTTGGTTGTTCTTTGGTCCACCAGCCCCCCTCAACCCTATTGTCGGGGTCTTTCCGGATCGAAATTCGTCGACCGATGTCCCCTCTGCCGCTTGCCCCATCAAATCGTACTCTTCATTCGCTTCTTAAATATCCTGTCTTTGTCCTTTGGGTTCTGAATTTTCCTGATTCAGGTGTCTCAGTTGCCACTCTCTTTCTTTGTTTTCCCCTTTACCCTCTTCCACTCTCTTATCCTGCAAGCTCCTTTCACTAAATCTTCCTAGTGGCCCCCCTTCACATCTATTCTTTTTGTTTGCCCTTCCTTCGTGTCCCTGTCTTAGGATCCGTTTCACCAACCCGCTCTTTGACAGTTCTCTTTTTTATGACAACGGCCACTGACCCCCCTTTTCTCTTCCTCCTTGTTCATCTTCTCTGCGTAAGTTTGGTCCCCACGCTCCCTATTCAATCATCTCACCGACTTTTCTTCTCTGGATAATCGCCGAGACCCCTTTCAGGGTCCTCCCCCTACGTCATTCCCGGTCACCTGCACTTCACTGGGTTTCCTCAAGAATTCTTTTTTATGCTGGCGTTCTTTGTGTCGTTTGTTGGCCCACTTCTCGGGGGAATGATGACAAGTATAGTTGGATAGCGGGACTGGTCTTTTTTCGTGTTCTCCTCACATCTGATGTCTCTATGGGATTTGGGGTAAATTGCACACCCGTCATCGCCACCTCCTCGACTTTTGCGACTTACAGGTTGTCTTAAGGCCGGTCTAGCTGCCCTTCCAACAGCTTGTGATCGATTTTGTTCCCCATTACGGATTCGTACTCCCATACTTTCTGATTGATCATACCTTAAGCACTAAACTTTCGCTTGAGTGAATCGACGCCGCCCTTCTCCATCCGCTGGCTCCCCTTACCCTTCGATACCCTCAAGAATTTCTTCCTAAAACCCCCCCTTCAGGCCTAAGGGGCTGTGTAGCATCCTCACACACACCTCCCCTTCATTTTTCCTTCCCTATTCTACTTTTTTCCCCACTATTCCCCGGTTTCTTCATCGCTATCGACCCATAATTGATTTCGGTCTTCTTTTTTTTTTTTCCGCAACCTTCTGCATTTTTCCTCCCTTTTGTCATTTTCCTACTTCTACCCTGTGCCTCTGTGTTTCTAACCCTTTCCTTTTTTTGACCACACTTGTAGGTTTACTCCTCTCGACTCGAAAAAGCTGTGTACATGTATTTTGCTTGTATCCCCAGATACCATAGTAGCGCCTCCTTTTTTCCTCATCTTTCGCTGAACACTTGCCCGTACCTGTGATTTTCGCTTCGGATAGCACGTTGTTTCGTTTGTACCCTGGAGTTCCGTATGATACATTCTTCTACTTAAATGTATGTGTGTGTGTGCTTGTTTTCCGATCCCTTTTTCCTTCCCTCACAGAGGCGCAAACTCAAGTGTCATCTAAGCCCCCCATCTTTTATTCCTTCATTTTTATTATTTTTATGTTGCGCACCCTCTAGACCTTGTGTCAAACCCTTTGGATATCGTGTACACTTCCCCCACTCCCAGCTTTGGAAATTGCCACGGCCTATCGTCTGCTCCCCCCTTCCTTCTTCTTTTGGTCGAAGACCACATTCCCCTCTGTCCACTACATCTTCTCCCTTTTGACTGATTCGGACCTTGAATCGCGATTGATCTTTCTTTTTGTCAACTGCGAATCACATACTTCATTGCGTCCACGCTGACTCCATTGATTTTAAGATTCAGTCAATACTCATTTGTTTTTTTTCCTTTTTGCACCTACTTTTAGTAAGGGCGATATCAGGCAACGAGTACTCGTTTTCCGCCCTCCTGATCATCATTGTTTGCCTAGTTCTGCCTGTTTTCTCGCAATTCCTGGAAGTGTTTCTCATGGGGTTTTGACCAGGTACTCCTTCCCTGCCTTCCCTTTCCCCCTTTTCTTGTCTTTTAACCCCGCTTCTTTTTCTCCCCTAGTGTTAGAGTTCAAAAGAGTTTTTGTACCGTAGGTTAGTCCGCTCCCCCACCGTCGCCCCGTCTGTACCCGGCTGTATATTTGTTCTCCCGTCCACGTACTTCACAATCTGGCATTATTCTTTGTCCCTTTTTTGACGTACTCGATTCTCGATTATTACGGCGCTCGATTTTTGTCGACTGTGGGTCCCGGCTAATATACAACTCCCGATCGTTCTTCTTCCCTACCTCATTGTTTGTCCGTTGTTCTATTTTCTCCCTTCTAATTTCCCCCAATGGCGGGAGGCACTGCGTGCACGTGCTGTTTATCATTCTTTCGACTTTAGTTCTTGTGTTCTTTTTCATCGAGAGTCCACACTTACCGTATTTTTGCGCTTTTCGTGGTTTCTAAGGGCTTTTTTTCCCCCTCGGCTGTTCATGCAGCTCCTTGAGTGTGGGTGTGTTGTTACCTTCGACAGTCCTCTCCTTTCCCCCCTTTTTTTCTTTCTTTAATGCTCTTTTCGCGAATGAACGGCCATTTCCTCTGGGCTCCCTCGATTTTTTTTACCCCCTTATGATCTTGGGCCCTTGCCCTCCCCCCGCTCCTTTCCCCTCCCCCCATACTGCGACCCACCCTGAATTTGTTTTCGCTCTGCTTTCCGCACACAACATATAGCGTTCGCTTCTGTGTCTTTTGACCGCTGCTCCTTTTTAGTTTTTACTTCTCTTTTATTTTCACTATCCTTGGCTTTTCCCCCCCGTTATTCCCGCCCGTCCGGAGAAACAACTGCCAGTGACCCATTCCCTGATATGCTCTGTCCCTGTCAGGGTCGTTGCTTAACGATCTTTGCTTCCCCGGCTTCCTTGTACTCTCACACTATTTTTTCTTCCCCCCACGTTGTTTTCCTGGTCAGTTTTAGATACC
>Ga0179593_1710893_pt1 | contig 10762 bp, 16 predicted proteins | sample CZODoug2_1_08_16_FD_185931 | JGI IMG/M metagenome (GOLD analysis project Ga0179593, IMG submission 185931) | Vadose zone soil fungal communities from Angelo Coast Range Reserve, California, USA - CZODoug2_1_08_16fungal (PacBio error correction) | ecosystem: Environmental > Terrestrial > Soil >... | reverse complement strand
CGGTATTCTCGGTATTCATTTACCCCCCCTTCCAATGTTCCCGGGCCTCACGTTGGGGGCGGTTTCGCCGTTTTGGCCCACTCTTTTTCTTTTTTTTCTCTTTTTTTTTTTTTGCGCCTGTGCGAAATTGACCTCATACCACCCCTTCTTTCAGGAGATTAAGAGACAGTGGTGGCTCCTACGGTGTTACCCCCCCCCCTTATCCTCCTCCTTACCCCCTTCACAACCCCCAGGTACTGACCCCAAGTATTCCCTCTTACCTCTGACGGTCCCCACCTTTTTTTACCTTTGGTTCGTCTCCTTTCTTTTTTCCTATTTCTCCTTTTTCCTAGAGCTATTGCTTTGCTGCTGTGAAACTTTCCCTAACGGTTCTGGGCTTACACTGCAGCTCTTGGTGGTCCGAATTGACGTTTTTTTTTTCATCCCTACTGGACCCCCCCCTTTACCCATCACCATCACATCACGCCACCGCCCCCCCCCCCAAAAACCTGAAACGTAACTCAGGCATGGTTGCATTGCTCCATTCCGCCGAATCTCCTTCCTCCTAATTCAATTTTTCGACTCTTTTTTTCCTGCGAGCTGGTACTCTCTCAGGCGACTTTTTCGAAGGTCTTGACAAGAGAGTCTCGTGCCAGTGCCTTCAAGCATACAGCCGGTCCCACGTCCCCTTGTTTTTTTCTCCCTCCTTCCTTTTCTTTTTGTAACGACCAGTACAAATGAGCCACCGTTGTTCTTGCATCATTCACAAACGTTGAGTGTGTGAGGAAGCGGCGGGTTTTTTTTCCCTTTTTTACATTCTCCATTTGTCTCCTCCAGACCTTATCTCGTCTTTCACTTCGGGGGTGATTTATCGGGGTTTTCCCTTCCTGGGTGGATTTTCCCGGCAGAGTATGCATTCTGTTTAGCCCGCATAAAGGTTCTATAGTCCGCGGAAGAAAAGCTCCGTTCTAAATTCTGTCATTTGACGTGTGGTTTATAATACTCCCCCCTTTTCACTTTCGAATGGGTGCTTTTATAGTAAACACTGCAGACTTCCCCCCCCTCCGGGGTCGTAATTTTCGGTAAACAGTTAGGACTAATGGGCTGACCTCTTCAACCATCAGAATAAATTCTCTCCCCCCTTTTTTATCATTTTCGGTTCCTTCCCTTTCGTCTGACATTCTTTACACCAACTCAGCTCCTTTGAAAGTAAACACGACCCCGGAATTGGCCCAAGCTTTACCAGGGGGCCCCACATATGTGTTCAAATAGGACAGATCTTTTTTCTTCCCCCCTCCCCTTTTTCTCCGTTTCCTCCGTTACCCGCTACCCTGCTAGTCATCACATTACTTTTATTGTGGTCCCGCAATTCAGGTCTCCGCGTCGCCTCCGATTCACTACCCTCCCCCCTCCCTCCCCATCTTTTTTCCCCGCTTTTTCCCCCAGCGCCAGTTTTCGAGCTGTAAGTCATCTCCCTTAGCTTTGTTGTTGAGATTGACTTTTTTCTTTAGCAACCCGACACCTGCCGATTGCATGGTTCCCCCCCCCCTTTCTTTTGGTCTCTTCCTCTTTTTTTATTTTTTTTAACACCATCGATCGTCGCTCACACTTCCAAAGGCCAATTTTTCTATCTGATGTGTAAGGTGTGGAAACAATTCCTTTATAGCCGTTCTGTTAACGCGGGCCCGGTGTCGCCCTTTTTTCCCCCCTTATTCTTATGGTGGACCATATTGCCCTTTTACACTTCCTTTTGCTCCAGTTAGTTTTTTTGATTTTGTTGTTCTTGCAGCCTTTCCCGGCGTTTGTGTAAAATCACCTTTTTTCCCCCCTCCTTTTCCACCCTTTCCCCTTTTCGCTTTTCATTTTAATTTCGTATCGGATTTTCAGGTAGCCCTTTTTTTCCACAGTGTTGAAGGCCTCCTTACCTGCCTTATTCTTATTTTATTGCAAAGTACGAATCCCCCCCTCCCCCATCTGAGCATTCAGTGTACTCCCCCCCCCCCCCCTTACTTCTTTCCCCCCCTTCTCCTGAGTCTGCGCTCTCCTCATTGATTTTCGCGGAAAAAATCATTGTTTGCACCTTTCCCTTATCAAAAACATCCCCCCCCTTCCTGTTCCACCTCTTGATACACCAACCTGCGTTAGGTGAAAAAAGGCTGGTTAGGCGAAACATTGATATGTTTTTCTCGTCACTCCGCTCGCTCCCCCCTTACTTTCTCTCTTTCCTCCCCCCCCCATCCCCTCCCCCCTCTTTTAATTAATGTTTTTTTCTCAATGAGCTTATATTTTTTAGCCGGCTTGCCGTGCTTAAAGGGCGATGAACTCGCCTTGATTCGGAGCCGCCCCCCCTTTTTCTTCCCCCCTCTGCTTTCTTCTTCCCCCCCCATTCGCCAAGGGCCACCGAATTCGCCTTCTTCTTAAGCCTGGACCTGGTCCAACGGAAGGGACAACTGCCTCCCTTCGAGGTTTTTTTTCTTCTCTTCTTTTTGGTTTTTGTTTTTTTTGGTCCCGGTGGTGTTTTATGTGGTTCTGGGCCGGGCGGGCAGTCCTATCGGACTTCGTGCAGTGTAAGCCCCATCCTGCTCCTCTTTCTTTCTTGTTTCCATGTCAGAGCCCCTTCCTCCTCCCTTTACCGTCGTTTTTCTTTTAAATATAATATGTGTGTAGTCTCCTTTCCCTACTTCGGAAATTCCGTCGCATCGGTCAAGTCGATTTTTGCCAGGTGGGGGATGTTAATCTTCTCCCCCTTTTCCTTCCTTCTTCTGGACCACTTTTGGTCGGTGGTGGGGCTGATTGCAGTCTTAGTAGATGAGGAGCAACCGGATGTATTGGCCAGCCCCCTCTGACCCGATGCCTTTTTTTTCCCTTCTCCCCCCTCCCAAGAACTTCCTCCCCTCCGCCTTCTATAATGCCTTGAAAAGACAAACGTTTTTCCCAATGACTTTGCAGAGTGGCCAGGAAATTCAACCCTGAGGGTTCTCGTCTCCTTCTCTTTTATTTACCTACTCTACTTGTTCTTGGGTCTACGTTTTGTGGTAACCGCCCTCAGCCAATCTCTAGTTATGAGACGTGTCACTTTTTAAGTTGTTTTTCTTCTCCCCCCCGTCACTATTATTTGCGTTTCTTCTTTTCCCTTGTGGATGGGGTGCTCCACGTGCTTCTCTACATTGCCGAGCTCCGTGGTGGTACGCTCCTTTACAGTTTTTTGTTTCCCAAATCGACGGGTCCCCGGACATCTCTCTCCAAAAAGTTAAGACTGCATCCCACAGTGGGGTACGATTACAGCCCGCAAATCCTTACCGGGATGGCCCCCATTTCCCCCCTTTTTTTTCTTTCGACCCTTGGCTAGGCAGACGAGCCCTTCTGGAGTTTTGTGACAGAAAAGAAGGACGCACTTAATCCCGTCTTGCAGCTCAGTGCGTGGTCCGATCATGGGACCCTTTTTTTTTTCCCCCTCGAGGCCAGTATCACCACACACCCCCCCAAAGACCGAACCTCCAACCGCAAACCGGCTACCACGCAGTGTTGTTTCAGATTCCGTGCCGCACTTTCTCTTTCCCCTTCCCTCCTTACTCCTCTCATGCTTTTTCCCCTTAGAGCGGCCGATCCCGGCGGTTCTTGACGGCTCTTTGATAATCGATTTCCCCTGCTAATGCTAGCACGGCAGTTCCCTGGTGTTTCTACCGATGAACTTCTTTTTCCACCGCCCCCCGCTCCTTTTTTTCTCTCCCACCGAATTCGTTGGTCGAGGAATTCAAAAGGAATTTTTGCGAGCGAAGGTCTCAATGGGTCAGCTCAGCCTCTTCGCACCCCAACTTTTTTTTTTGGGGTTTTTTTTTTTTTTGTGGGGTGTGTGTTTTTTTTTTTTTTTGTGGTGATCATTCCTTTGAGGGCAGCGAACCGGAAGTTGGCACCCTCTTTTCCCTTCCTTTGGTGGTCTTCTTCAGGAGTATGCAGAGATGTGTTCGCCTCAGGCTTTTATAAGTTGGCTTAAGATTTCAGTCCCTACTCAAATTCGAAACTTGAGGTGTGAATCCTCCCCCCTTCCCCCCCCCCCCTGCTTTTTTTTCATTTTCTTTCTTAAGAAATAATAGTTCACCCCTTTTTTGGCAGTGAAGGGGAAGGAATGGTCCAATTTAAAAGCTACGAAATGGGTTTCTCTGAATTCCCTTTCCTTTCCCCCCTTTTAACCCCTCCGACAACTCTTCTCTTTTCCATTTTCGAGAATTTCTTTACCAAAGATAAAAGGAATTTTTTCCAATGCAGGAAGGCTGAAAGGGCTCCACAGGGGCACTCTGGCCCAACCCTTCCTTTCCCCCTTTTTTTTGGCTTTTTTCTTTCCGTTCACCCGTTAACATACGTGCTCGAACCGCTGATTTCTAGAAACCCCAGTATAAGGTCTTTTGCTAAATGGCCGTGCGGTTGTCGCGGAGACGAGGTTTGTTACCATCACTTCCCCTCCCCCCTCTCCTTTTTGTCCCCCTCTTCCTCCTTTTGTCTTTTCCTTGGTAAAGCCGTCATTCATCTCTCTCTTTTTTTTTGGGTTGGAGTCCTTTTGTAACAGAAAAATTTTTAATCGGTTTTAACCTGCGTGGGAGGCGTCTATGTCTTGTTGGATTGTAACACACTTTTCTCTCCTCTTTTTTTCCACCCTCCCCCCCTTCCCTTTCTAGCTGAAAAAAGCCAGTTTGCCCGGTTTTGTCCCCAGAATCGTTGCGTTGTTACGGGGCCCTGTCGCACGGCTCACCCAAAAGTATTATCCTATTTTTTGCCCCCTCTTTTTTTCTCCTTCACCTCCCCCTTGGCCGCACCCTTTTGCAGCAGGGAATGATCGTTGCTTGAAGTCAGAGGCGGTCCCCCCCCTTAGATTCCAACTGAATGAATTATAGAAAAAGTTTCAATTTCCAGGATTCCGGTCATTTGGCCCCCCTTTTCTCCCTTCTTTTTTTCACCACTTTTCCTTGCCTTGAAATTAACGCCCCCTTATTGCCTCTTCGAAAACGAATAACCATCCACCAATCGCTGTATGGTTGGGGGGGATTTCTTTCTCCCTCCCCCCCCCCCGTCCTTCCTTCCTTTCTGACTTACCTAGCGTCCGAGGCTACACCGGATCCTTCAAATTTGAGTGAAATCATATGCATTGCCTGTATCAAAAATCCACCCCGGTGCCTGTAGTTCACAATTATCCCCCCCCCCATTCCCCCCTTTCCTCTCTCCCCGGTAATTCGATGCTGCTGTGGCGACATATGAAGCGTTTCAGAAACATACTCTTTGGGTCTCCAATCACGCCTGTGTTTGGCGCTCATTACGTTCGGTTTGGTGACAATTCTTGGACAGTTTAAACCCCCCATCCATTTCCTTCGTGCTTAGTTTTTTTTCCCATCGACACTTGGTAACTCACCTTCGCACCATTCTTGCCTGAGATCTTCCCCCTCTTCTCCCTTTTCCCCTCTTCCCTTTTACTTTCCCTTAAAGCGACAGTGCTCCGTGATGCCTTCCCAAGAGGTGAGTTTTTTCGGTTCTTTTTTTTTTTTTTGGTGGGTGGTTCGGGCTGGTTTTTGATGGTGATGTTATTGAGGTTCCCCCTTCCCCTTTTTCCCCTTCCCCCCCACACGGTCCCCTTTTCCCACCAATGATTTCTTTAAGCACATGAGAGTGGCTTCTCTTTACAGTTTCACCTTGCTACGACAAACTTGAGCCCGGAGACCTATAATTACACCCTTTTTTTCCCCCTTTTTCCTGTCGTCCTGGTAACTTCTTGCCATTGGGGGGCTGTAATAGTCCCCGGGTTTCTTCTCGGTTGGGCGGTTTTTGGGCGGCGATCCTTGACCGTTGGACCCGTCGATTGGATTGATTTCCCCCACGTCCCATTACCCATCCCCCTTCTTTCTGCCCCGTTTCTCTCTTCCCCGTGGGCAAGGCCAAGACACCCGGACGCATGACTCCCCACCCCCCCCCTCCCCCCCCCAGTACAACAGACCCCCCACCCAAACCCCCCCCCCCCCCTTTTTCCCCGGCGAAAGAGACCGATTTAATGTCCCGTTCGTCATCGGTAAGAGATTTTCTCTTGTGGCCCCTTTTCCCTCCCTCCTTTCAGAAATCATACTAAGTTGTTTCAGAGAGGTATTGTAAGTATGCCTCCCAATAGCCAATCTACGATGCTAACGTCTGTTTACTTTTTTTTTCCCCTTTCTTTTCCTCCTTTTCTCTCTTCCGTGACGGGAGGAGTAGGTTCGGTGAATCTCCCCAAACAGGTGTCATTCTGATTACCATGCCGCTTTTTTTGTGGTCTCCGAACTTTTTTTTTTCCTTGGTGGTCTTCCCTCCCATAGTGGTACACGGTATAGACCCTCAACCACAATTCTCCTTTTTCGTCAAAGTGTTTTTTTCTACATCAACCACTGGCCAATCTTCTTGGAGGCCACATACTTTGGGTTCCCCTTCCTCTCTCCTCCTTCTTATTCCTTTTTCTCTAGCAGTAGATTCTTTCCGTGTGTTGATCCCCTTTAGAAAGTTGGGCTTTTGCTCTGCGTCCCGCTTTTTTTCCCCTCTTCCGTTAATGGTGGGTCATGCCAAATCGGACGCCCAGTGTAACCTACCACCTCCAGTACAGTACCGCCCCCACCACCACCCCATCCCCATCAAAGCCACCAATCTACCCCCCTTCATCTTTTTTTCTCTTCGTTGCCCGCTTTCCCGCGGCTTTCAATGTTCTTTGCAGAAAGCTTCCTTGTTCGCCACGGGTTTGACGCCTCGGGAACACCCAAGTCTGATTCCCCCCCCTCCCCTTGATAAGTGTCATTACCCCCGGCAGCGGCCCCACTATGTTTATAACTCATTAGTTCCCTCCCCCCCCCCGTCATAATGAGACCATTTCCTCGGCGTCCCCCGATCGACGAGTATTTCCGGCAGCTCCACGTGCCTTTTTTCTTAGCTGCCTTTAGGACTCTCCCTATTTGGTTGTAGCTCCTCTTCTCAATTAAGATCTCTGACTGGTTTTTTTTTACAATTTACAATTTTCACCGTGGGTGATTTCCCCGCACAGACTGCGATTTTGTTCGCCCCCCCTCCCTTTGGCATTTTCACTTTCGGGGTCCCATTTATTAGAGGAAAGGATCGGGCTTCCCCCTTTTAAGGCTTTCCAATAAAAAAATTTCTTCTCGATGGGGGATTGTAGTAATGAGAACTCTAGGGAAATACTTGGAGGTAATTTTCTGACCCCCCCCCTTCTTTCCCATTTACCCCTACTTTGTTCCCTTCCAGAATTCCTAATGGATTCGCGATTTCTTTTTTTTATTTCCCCCACAGAGGTTCCTTCGGTTCCCCCACACGATACCCCCGCACTGTCTTTCCCTTTTCAACCTTTTTCTGTGGCTCGGTCCCATTTAATGAACTTCTGAGACACTCTCCTTTCAGCCGTTAACCACCCTGGCTATGCACCTATGATGGCGTTTCTCGGAACACCTTTACCCACCCCAGAGCTCCTTCCCCCTTTTTTTCTCTTTCCCCATGTAGTGGTCGGTTGCTGATTAGTTGGTTAACCAATCTAACGTTCTCCCTTCCCTGTGGTCAAATCTCATCTTGATGTTGTACGTCCGCAGGCATCTTTCTTTGCTTTTTTTTTTTTTTCTCTCCTCTTGCCTTTTAGTCCCCCCCCCCCAGACCCTCCCCTTCGACACTTGCGATTGAATAGACCCCCAGGTGGGGGATGGTCCCCGATTATAGCTCGATCACCCGACCACTCGCCCCTGATAGATGCATGGACAGTATTGCCGGAATTGTTTCTGAGTGAAACGACACTCAGAGTTTAATATCCGTTTTTTCCCCCTTTTGCCTGGCTTTCCTTTTTTCTCCCCCCAGTATTTTGGTGTCCCCCCCCCATTGGCCCTTCTGAAAAGAATTTTTCTTGTTTCAATACGGGTTTATGATGTTGTTATCCCGCGGGTTGGTGTACAACTTTACTCCCTTCCCCCTGTACCTGACTTCCCTCCCCCCTTTCTCCCGTGACCTAAAAATTTTCCAGTAGTCCCTAAGTCATACTTGCCCAAGTGTTTTTTTTTAAGTACCTGCCCCTTCTTTGCATTGGCACACTTTATTGAATACAATCCACATCGTTTCGTGACCTTTTTTTTCCTTTTTCCCCCCCTTTTCACCTTTCCTTCTCCCTAAGACTGAGATTCGTCGCAAATCTTTTTTGCTCTGTTTTTCGTCCGAAAAATTTTGCATACTCTGTGTCACCCCCCCCCCCCTTTTCTGGTACCCATCTTTCTCCCCACACCGCTGGTCCACTTTCCTAAGTGGCTGTTTTTTGTGACCCATTGTTGTCCCCCGGAGCTAACTCCGCTAAATCCACTCCCCCCTCACTTTTTTCTTTTTTCTTTTTTTCCAATTCACGCCGATGCGGCCGCTCCAATAGTAATTGTGATTTCCCCTCTCTGTATCCCCCCCCGAATTGCTCTTGCCGTGTTAAGCACTATCGCGGATGATCTTTCTTTTCCTTCCCCCTCCCCCCCCTTTTCCCCCCCCCTTCCCTTAATGTCTCGAACAGATCCACTTGGCCCGAATTCTTTGGTTTTCTTTCAAGAGATTGATGTCCTTTGAACCCGCAGACTCGCGGTGGTGTTCGGATTTTTTTTTTTTTTTTTTTTGCTTTTTTCTCCTTTTTTTGCCGGAGGTTCTTGGATTTTTTCTGCCAGTTCTTATTGGCGGCACCCGTCCAATTATTCGTCTTTTCTTGGCCAAGGTAGCCCTATGCCCCTTTCTTTTCTGTTCCCTTCCCCGCCTCCCCCGGACAGAATAACTCTCTCGACCACCCCAATAGTATGAAAGGCGTACGCGGGTAACATGGGGGCCCGTGGTCCTACTTTCCTTGGTTTCCTGTCCTTTTTGTCCCCCCCCTTTTGCGAAGGCCTTCTTGACAATGTTTGGCGGTGTTTCTTCTCCTTGGGTCGATAGGAGCCCACACGTCCATTATCGGTCCCCCAGAGCTGGGCAGTGTCAGGACCTGCACCCCGTATTGCGTGGCCTTTGTCCCCCCTCCCATGACCCTCCTCCTACGCCCTCCGGTCTCGCCCTATTGACTTTCACCGTTTCCACAACTTAACGTTTTTTCCGTCAGTACTTAGTTTTGCGCTCGACCATATCCCCCTCTCCCTCTTCTAGAGACCCCTTTTGAGTTTTCTTTTGATCTCACTCCCGAAACATAGCCTATCTTCAACCTTTTCCTCCTTTCCGTTTTTTCTGTTCTTCTTTAATTTTCGAACGGGCCCTATTCCTTTTTTTTCGACGGTTCAGGCGTTAGCCCGGTTTTTTTTTTGCATGTCACTAACGGTTTCTGCGTCTGGTTTCTACACCGACAGCTAGTTGTGTTTTCCTCCTGTACTTTTTTTCTTCCTCCTCTTAAACATTTCCTCGTCCCACCGCAGAAACTGTGGTCCACCCGCCTTCGACAAGTGTCGATTAGCCCCCCCCTGGGCCCCTACCCCCCCCCCCTCTTTTCCTTGCCCCCCTTTTTCCCCCTTTTCTGGTTTCCCTTTCGCCGGGTCATCCCTCTAATTTTGCGTCTTTAGAATTCTGTTTCTTGGACATTCAACGGTGCAGTATGGCACTGCGCCCAGTCTCCCCCTTTTTTTTGTTTCGCTTCCTTTAAGTTTTTTCAGAACTACCCGTCCCCCACCCCTTTCCCCAACCAAAACCCCCCAACAGAACACCGTTTCCCCCGCACCACCAACCCCCCCATCATCCCCCCCGTCTCTCCAATGTTAAGGCTACGGCTACATTCCTTTTTCTTCAGCGACGAATTTGTTGCGAGTGGGCCTCTCTCAGGCCTCTCTCTTTTCTGTCATTTTTTCCTGATTCCTACATCGATACCCCCAATTCCTAAGTGCCTACTCTCAGGTGCACCCTCGTTTCTTTCCCTTAAGGGCATTTATCTGCACGCAACCTGTTACAGTAATGTGGTATCGCCCCTCATTTCCTTTTCTCCTTTCTCTTGATCACTCTGTCACCACAGTTGAGGTGCTCCCTCGAGATTTCATACAAGGGTCCCCAAGACTTTCTTACCTTGAGAAGGCGGTAGGTTGTGTTTTTTTTCTCTTTACTCTTGTTTTCCCCCCCCCTTGAGGGATTTTTTGATGGCCTAGTATGCAATATTGTTTTGCCCCTCCCCATTTTCTGCGAGTTTTTGCTTTTTTTTTTAACGCTCAGTATTACGGTCTATTCCTTTTTTTGAATTGCTTTTTTCTTCTCCTCCCCACCCTTCCTCCCTCCCTAGCTTGGTTTATTTGGTATAGTCCTTTAGAGCCTACTCTTACTTAAATCCGGGTTCCTTTTTTTTGTTGATTCAAACCCTTTTGTTTTTAAAAGTACGTCTTCTCTACATCTGAATATGGTTTTCCGTCAGATCCCCCCTTCTCTTCCTGTCGGTCTTTTTCCATTCCCCTCTCCTTTTTTTCCAAAAACGCAGCCCCCCACTGCTTTTTTGGCAACGTCCTGTCAAGGGTTACCTTTTTGTTTACCTTCCTCTGTCTACCCCCCCCTTCCTCCATCTTCCCCCTTTTTGTAGCACGACTTTGCAAGGTTCCCCTCCTCATAAAGTTGCTCCCCCTATTATGATTTTTTCATTCCCCACACCTGCCACAGCTAACCTCCCCCCTTCTTAGATTCAAATGTTTTCCGGTTGTTGCCTCTAGTCCTTTTGTAAATCCCTATCCCCCCCGATCACTCTCGGTGTTCCCCAGTTCACTGAACTGTTTTAGATTTTTTTTCCCCTTCCGTCCTTCTT
>Ga0179593_1643864_pt1 | contig 10762 bp, 11 predicted proteins | sample CZODoug2_1_08_16_FD_185931 | JGI IMG/M metagenome (GOLD analysis project Ga0179593, IMG submission 185931) | Vadose zone soil fungal communities from Angelo Coast Range Reserve, California, USA - CZODoug2_1_08_16fungal (PacBio error correction) | ecosystem: Environmental > Terrestrial > Soil >... | reverse complement strand
CTATGTTCTTGTTCCCGAGTGTAAGTTTCCTCATGGCCCTGATGAAGACCTCTTTTATTTTTCCACGAGTCGGCGTCTACGCTGACCGGCGGGACGGTGACGCTTTTTGGCTTACATATTGGGCTACTGTTGTCCACACGATCATCGTGTTCGCCTTTTTCCCCACAATCCCCACAGGCTTCCCCCCGCGCAGAGTTTCGCAGATCGTCAAACTCTCGGTGGGTTGATGACTCCCCACCGTTTTCCCTCTCCCCCACTGTCTTCAACTCACTGGAAGATATCAGCCCTCTTCCCTTTCTCGAAGCTGACTTCACCCTCGCGCGTGATCGGAGTCGCCTAGTCCTCTGTTCTATTCACGCTTAGACGGTCCTCCCTGGAATTCTAGTCCGATATACCGCTCTTTTTTTATCGAGGGACGCCTTTTTCCCGAGTTTAAGCCCTACTTCATCCTCCGCCGATGTAGAGCTCCCTCTCCCCCCTCCTCCCTCCGCCGGAATGAAGTAATCACTCAGCCGAGCCCGAGACTCTTTCTCGTTTTTTAGTCCCCAGCGCGACTCGAGGAGGAGAATTTTTTCCCCCCCCTCTCGAAGGAAATAGATTCAAAAAGAGAATGGACCCCGAGTTCTGAGCGTCGAGTAAAGACCCCCGGAGGGAGGGCCCTTCCCTGGGAGGAGGTTTAGTCCCCGTACCCCCCAGGAACAGGTTGGTTAGAAAGAGGAAAAGTTTTAAACCATTCCAGGGCGGTAACACCCAGCGGACCAAGGATAGGAAACACCCCCCTTCGTCTCTTACCAGACCCCAGGCTCCGTCGATACTTTTGCAAACTGTGGCGGTTCCTTCCAGAAGGATTCTCCTTCCCTTCTTAGAACGAGGGGTGATAGGACCACAACCCTAACCGAGCAGAAGATTCATCCACAAGCCGTACGTTGCCTTCGCTACTGGGAGTGGAAAAAGACCCTTGGGCCTGCTAGATTTATGATGATGGGTAATTGTGCCCGTGGCATTCAAGATGGATGGTCTCTTCTGTTGGACTGCATCGTCGGACGAGGAAGAGGGGCTTGATCACCCGCGCCGCAGCTGTCTTCTTCTCTCCCATTCCCACATCCGGGATTCTCCCGAACTTCCCGCGCTGGAGGCGATTACCGGTTTCGGGATAGGGCTCCTCCTTTGTACTTCGACAGGGAGTGCAGGCGGGCCGCGAGGGCGGTCCTGGTGACGTTCATCTTTTCGAGGGTCGTAGCTGGTTCTTTGGTCCTCGTGCCCGGTTCCCTATGGTGCGCGGTTTCCTCTTTCCTTTTTCTTCATCGACAAGTCGACTCGGCTCCTGTTCGTTCACAGCCCACGGTCACGGCCGGTCTGACCATCACCCCCCCGCCTAAAACAGGCCTTTGACTCCTCTCTCCAGTGCTAGCAAAACCCCCCGCCGTTAGCTCAGGCCCGTGCGCTTTCCTCCTAATCCGGCTTGTCCCTCCCCTTTTCTTGTCGCTGTTACAGGGCGTTTTGCCATTGCTGTGCGATCGCCCTTTCCCGTCGGACAAGTGGACGAGGACCTCCATCCCGAGCAGCAGTTCGCCTCTTGGTCCGTCAAGCGGCTCGGCGCGGCCCGAAGATGTTGCTTAGTCGCAGACTCAGTACCATTTCCCACTCCCCTCCCATTGGTGCCAGCCGAGCCTTTCCTTTCACCCCTTTCCCGTTTTTCACACGTCACCGTAAGTAAACCCCCCCCCGCCGCCTCCTTTTCTTGAGGCGTGGTCAATTTCGAAAACGGCTCGGCTTCTTTTTCCGCGACTTTCTCCTTTTCATCCAAGCAGGTGCCTCCAACTTGCGCCAGCCGCAAGGGCGCCCTAGTGCGATCATTCTTCCTCTCGGCACGGCCAATTCCGCGCGCTTGCATCCGTTTTTTCCGACTTCTTTCGCAAGAAGGATAAACGACTCTTCCGTCTACTGAAGATACGGACCCTTTCTTTTCCCGGCCCGGTGGTTTTTTTCTTCGGTTTACGCATAGGGGAACCCCCTTTTCCCCTTTCTGTTCCCGTCTGGGGCGAGACATACATGGCGCCTGGCCAGGCCGCAGCCGCGCTCCCCCCTCCTCACCCCGGCCCTCCTTTCTGCTGATCGAGGGTACGGCCCCCCGAGGCGCGAGATCCACCGTTCCTTTCTTCTTTTGACGCGAGAGCGCCGAACTACGCTCCAGCCACGTGCTGGCCAAGGCAGATCCATATCTTTTTTTTTCTCGAGATGGATCTGAGGCCATCACTTGTCCTCTCGCGCTCAGCGTCAAAGAATTTCCTTTCTCTTCGCCGACGTTTTTCTTTTCGGCGTCACCGGCCGACCCCTCGAGCAGTTAGCCCGGACGGGTGCGCCTTTATGGTGCTCGCGCTGTTGCTCGGGCATTAGAGAATTTCTTTTACACGACGTGCGTCATCTTTTTTTTTTTCTCCCTCCCCAGAATGCACCACGGCAATCCCATGAGGGCCAGAGCCGGAAACGCCGGAGTCTTTTTTCTTCGTGTAGCTTTTTCTCAGGAACTTCTTCCAGCGCGGGTTTTTCCCTTCTCTTCCCCTCTTTGCTTGCGCCGGCGCAAATTGTCTCGGCAGACTGCTTGGACATTCTCTTCCTCGTCGGCGGCCCATCGGAGATGAATCCGCCCAGTTGTCGACTCTCAGCCACCGTATGGCCTTTTGGATCAGGCTGGGGTAATTACTTCCCTCCGTACCGCTCCTTCCCCTCCTGGCCTCTGGATGGCCAGATTGTCGTCTCCCGGGGTCGGCGGACTGAACTCCGCCATCGGAGGCCTCCCTCTTGACGCAAACCCAGGCTTCTAAGCTGCTCGGTCTTTCTGGTCTTCCACGGTACGCCCTTCCCAAAACTGGTCGCTCGCACCCGTCCTGCCTTTCGCCGCTGTACAGCGACAAGCTCCCCTTCCTCGGATTCTGGTGCCGGTCTTCTTTTTTCTGAGCCCGGGCCTTTCCTTTTTTTTCTCGAAATTTGTCGCAGAACGCGACCTTCTCTCCGATGTCCCCCTTCAGGGTGAGGGACGCTTTTTTTTTTTTCTCAGTGACCGTGGGCTGGTCTTTCACCTACACCGTAGCAGTACTACTTCAGATGCGTCCTTTTTTGCGGCTGACTCCCCCTTCTTCCACCGAGAAAAGCAGGTAACCCCCGAGGACACCAGAGCTGAACCGCCCCCCCCTTTTGACGACAATAGGGCTCACCGGATAGTTACCACGGCGCGTTTCCGCAACTCCTCGAATCGCCCTATCCCGATTAAGCGCACGGAATCGGCTTCCATCCTCGTAGTCAGGTCGGTAGCGTTTTTCCCCTTTTAAACCGTTCCCCCGAACAGCTATCCGTGAATCAGAGGTCAGGGAACTCCTTCTCCCCGTCAGCGGTTCTTTTCCGATCGTGACAAGACACAGGAGACCTTTGCGAGCCTTCCTTTTAGTGGGACTCAAATTAGCTAAGCCCTACGTGAGGGAGTTGCGATTTCTTCCGGTCTCGTGTACTTTTCTTTTTTTTCACGCCCTCGTTATCAGCAAATTCCCTCGCTGGAAGCTCTCCCGGAGTAAACGCTTTTTCTGCCGAAGGAGAATTTTTCGTTTGTCCTCTAGAACTAGGGGTGGGTAACCGCCTTTGGCCGCGGGTTTAAGAGAATGGTGGTTTTTTCGTCCGGGGAAGAGGAATTAACCCTAAGGGGCCGTCACTGCCATCCAGTGCTATAGCAGGTAGACCTTTCGCAGCGAGACCTCCACGTAGGAGAGGGAAAGGGATCTTTTCGAGGTATTGCCGCGCGGGGCATGAATATCCCTCTTTTCTAGAGATTCGAGGACTACACCATACCGGCCCCCGACGACAAGTATAGGTTTAGTGATCGCCTTTTCCGGCGTACTGAGCGGATAGACCGGCTGGGACGCACTCGGTAAGCCGGCACGTAGCCTCCCCTCCTGTTGTCCCGGGAGCGGTAGATCTACTTACAGTGGGTGGGACCTTCCCCCTCTCCTCTCGACGATACGCGACCAGAGTCCGCCGATACTTTCCCAGGAGAACACTTAAGAGGAGATCAAAGAAGAATTAGATGATCAGGTCATACGGGGGAATTTTTTCTCTAGGAAGAGTCACCCCCCTTTACATTGAGAGGTTGCACTCATCACGAGGAGAGTTCTGGGGAGTGGTCACGGTCGACCCTTTCTTTTTTTACAGGCTGCTTCCCCCCAGATGCGTAAGACCTCCCGCTGTCGTCACTCCCTTCCCTTGCGCGTAGACGCCGGCTAGTCTCGCATTCCCTCAGGCAATGAGGACCTGAACCACTCGAACGCCAAGGCCCCCATAACGGAATCCTCTCTTTCTTTTTTTTGAGAGAGCTTTCCCCTGTGGCCTTGCGGTTCGAGATTTTGAATTTCGACGCAGGTCCTCATTGCCACCCCCAAGGACCCCTGCGGATATTTCCTCCGCGCTGAAAAGGCGGATTTTTGACCTCGAGACAGTGCCTCTGGGCTTCGTTTTCCGACACGATACTCGTTCGACCCGTTCGAGGACCCTACAAAAGGATGTCAAAGAGCCCGATCAGTCAACCGCTCCCCCTCCCTCGTTTGGATGACGGGTACCCCGTCCTGAAACCTATCATCGCACTGCTGTTCCCCTTTGCGCGACGCTGAAGGACTTCCTGCAGCTGCTGCTAGGCGTCGACTTCTGTCGATCTTCCTCTCCGGTCACACCTGGCGAGCCGATCTACCCCCTCGTTAAAAGGATGCCGGAAGAAATTGTGGACTTTCCCCGACGCCCCCGATTGGCCCTCTCCCCTGCGAAAAGAGTTCAATGCCGGGAAGGACGCATCCCCTCTGAGAACGATCCTTTTCCTTCCTTCCGAGTTTCCTTGCGAAATAGTCGAGGAGGAGCATTCTCTTCTCTTCCTCCTCGACCGATAACAAAAGGGAAGGTCCCGATAAGAAGAGGGCTTCGCGGTCCCTTATCGGAGAGTCTTTTCCGGGAGGAGCGTTAGCTTCCTCCCCGTCGGGTAAGAAAGCGGAAAACTTTTCCGTAAAAAAGAGGCCCTTTTTTCCCCGAGGACCACTTATATCCCCCAACAAGAGGTAGATCTACCTCCCAGGATAAGTAGGACGGGGCAACTTCTGCGAAGGCTTAAGAGCTCCACGAGGCGGTAGAAACGTCTCTTACCCCCCCAATCCGAGAAGTTCCCCGCCCGAGCAAAAGCCCGAGTTCGGCGTCGATAATGGTCTTTTTCATGCTCGCCTGGTGTCATCTTTTTCCCTTCACTGTGGATTTAAACTCGGACAGGCTTATTTTTCTCCCTTTCTGCGCGTTACTAGGTTCCCCTTTTATCGGCGGACGAGCTCATTCTCATCCTTTTCCCCCCTTGTAACTCTTTCCCTTGACGAAAGAGCTGTGCGTCCCGGCGCGCTGATAGGGTATCCTTTCGAAGGTTCGGCGGCTGCCCCGAGCGGGCCAGGTCCCGATCAGATGAGTCCTCTCGTCCAGCGGTTTTTTTTTCTCTCCTTGGGCGTAATCTCCGGGACTCCATCGCTGGCCCTAGCGCCTTGTGCGGCGACGTCTCCGCGACTCTGACTGTCGACCTTCTCCGGTTGTTCGTTCAACCCCACGGTAAAGCTTCACTCTCCCGAATGGGCAGCTTCCGCGCTACAAACAGGACGTGATCCGCTTTTGCTCGCCGTGCCCCCCCGACTAACGGCCACCGGGCGCTAATCGCTTTTTTACCTCGCCTCCGGCTCAGAGGTGCTCTGTCGCTGTTACCTCTTTTTCCGATCGACCTTTCGCGTGACCCGGGAACGATTGATAGAAGCAGTTCGCCGTCTTTTGACGTCAAGCGGAGATGCAGCGGAAGCCGATGTCTCAAGTGTTACAGCCCCCCCCCGACTACAGCCAATTTCCAGACCAGATATGGATTCTGTTTTTTTCACCAATTCCCTTTCAGTACAACATTTTCCTACGCCAAGAGGTTTCTTTTCCCAGGGGAACACCACCCCATTCTCGCTTCATCGCCGCCCGAGGACATTCCCTTCCCCCACCTGGAAGCATAACGCAGCCACTTTTCCCTTTCCTCTAATAAGTCGGGCCTCGCGACGGGCACATTCGTCCGCGCGCTGCCAGACTTTGCAAGCACGGCTACATCCCCTTTTCGACTTGCCGCATACAGGCGTTCGGTCGAGTGCCGGCCCGGGTGGGATTTTTTTTTTAAGATAGGGACCCCTGCACGTCTGGGTCAGATGGGCTCCCTGCGATAATGAACTCTTCCCCACTCCTCAGAGCCCGAAACGACCTCCCCCCGGACGGCGCTGTCAGCTTTTTTCCTCAAAGAAACGCGGCTCTTCCCCCCGTTTCCATCCTTCGGAGGCGTTGCAGATAGAGAGCCTCTCCGGTCAGCACGTGCTGGCCAGATTCCCCCTGTTGTTGTTGTTGATATCAGATGGATCTCCTTTTTTTGAACGTGGCTGCTTTTTCTCGTCAACGCCTCCGCAGGCGTACATTCTCTCCCTCTTTTCCGGATTGCGTCCCCGGACGACCCCTAGTCGCCGGTCCGGTGGTGTTTTCTTCTGTGCGCGCGCGGATGCTCCTTTTTTTTTAGCAATGTAGGTCTCGTCCCCCTCTCCCCCCTTCTTTGCGTTCATCTGGGTTCCATTGCTAGAAACCAGAATTGCACCCTCCCCCCAGGGACGGCACTCCGGAACTCGGAGGGCGTTGGAATAGTGAGTGTCGCCGTTCTCCTCCCTTCCATTCTGCAGCGAGCTTCCTGAATTGGGACCGTCGCGATCTCAGGGCGAATGGCGGCTTATTTCCAGGTGGGAGGGGAAATGGATTTCTTCCTAGTCGGCGGCCCCTTCCCTTCTTCTCGACGCAGTTTTCGACTTTGGACATGAAACTCTTGGCGTCCGGCTCCTTCAGGCTGGTGTACTGAAGGTTTCGCGTCTTCCTCTCAGAAGCGGATCGGCTTCCGATGGGCTTAGTCGGTGACCCACTGGAACACGGGGTCGTTTTCATCGGCGGCCGCTGCCTCGCCCCGCTGACGTCCACCCGGCGGTTCATGCTGCTCGGTCTTGACGTAGGTCATCGCGGTGAACACCTTTTCCCACAATCCTCTTTTACAAGCGAAAAGAGCACTTTTTCTTTCCCCCCCCCTCCTGGAGGCGAGGTCGAGCACGCGCACCGGTTTTTTTTCCGCGTTTGGTCCCTTTCGGCAGGAACCTTTTGGTTGTAGCGCTTGTCCCTTCAGGGTGATGGTGCCTTTAAGACGTGATTTCACGACACGTCGCGGAGACTTCCGCTCCTTTACGCTTGGAGGATGACTCACAAGTGGCCTCGAACACCGCGACCTTGTAACCGGGCACTCCGCCCCAGGCTCCCACGATCCCCTCCTACCCTAGAGGAGAAATACGAAGTAAAGGATCGGGTCCCTCCAGAGAGTTCTAACCAGAACCTCCCCCGAGAAATTCCCTGATCATCGCCGGGAATAGCCTCCCGTAGGTAGCGTGACTTCCCTTTTTGTAAAAGTTGCTGCCCCTGAGAGGCGAGATCAGCTTAGGAACGCGAGACCTCTTTTTTTGCGGTCAGGAAGCCCTCTTTCTCACCTCCCCGGGCCAGGCAACTCAACCCAGGATAGAATGAAAATCCCATTAGCAGAAGCCTTCCTTTTTTGAGCGGGGCTCCTTATGGTTGGGAATAAATCCCGTTCTTTTCAGCAAAGTAGGGAGGTCCCGTAAGGAAGTCGCCGAGTCTTCCGGCCTACCTCTCTTGTATGGGGGGAGGGCGGGGGTGGGTTAAGAGACGTTTCCTCTTTTTTAACGAGCGAGGGGAGTTACGCCTACCCCTTTTACAGAAGGCCCCCCCCCCCCCCCCCCCCCCGGCCGGGGGCAGAGAACACCCGCCCCTCCACGTCGAGCGCAGCAGCCGCGTCTCCCCCCTGACCCTCCTTTCAGAGAACCGACGCCGCCCTTTTCGGGCGGGAACAGGAGTCCTTCTTTATCGAAGAAGGGCTTCCTTTTTCCATCCTCGACCTTCCCTTTCATAAAACTCTTTTTTTCTCCCGCTCGGGCTAAGGCTTCTTTTTGCCCCCCCCTCCTGGGCGCCGAAGCGTCCCAGACGTTCTAGGCTAGACATCTGGTCCCTTTTCGTAAGCCGGCACTAGTCGATCGGGTGACTTTTTTCTCGCGTAGATAGGTCGCTCCCGTGGTGTGAGGACCCTGCTGAAGTACGCGTGTGTCAGGGCTTCCCGCGTCCCGCCCTACCCCGGTTCCCCCCCCCCCCCCTCATCCCCCTTTCTTTTTTCCTCACCCCTTTTTTTTATCGCCCTCCCAGCATCCTCATATAGCGAAGGCGAAGTCACCGCTAAAGCCACACAGCTTGATCGGAATCAGAACCCCCCCCCAACACAGGTGCAGGACTTTTCCCGCTTCACCTCGGACATGGACCCTATCTGCCTCTTCGGTGGCATAGTTGTGTTTTCGCGCCCCCCGAGGATCGTGTCTTCCTCCTGAGTAGCCAAATTTTTTAGCAGCGCGGCCACTTCTTTTTTCGCACCTCCCTGCCGGCAGTCCGACTCGTTATCAGTCAGGTCGGGAATCTTCCTCCAGGAACTTCCCCCCCCGAACCGCAAGGCTGCGGGATCTCTCCTCTTTTTCTCCCCTGAGAGATTATCGGTTTCCTTCGGTTCGGAGTGGAATTTCCTCATTTTGCCCTGTCCCCCTACCTGCTGATCCTGCGATCTACGCGCTGACCGCGGCCCAGTGGAAATCTGCTACACACGCAGTGGGATCATCGATCTTATTTTTCCGTATGTTCAACATCCCCATGCCACGCTAAGCGGCTCTGCCCTATCGTAAACCTATCCATGTACCAGAGGTCTGTCGATCGCCACCCTTTCCTGCACCCTGAAATGGCTGATGGTTCTTCCCCCGGCGCGGGACCCTGACTTGATTCTCCTTCGCCGAGGCCTTTCGGGTAGCCTTCTTTTCCGTACTCCCCATTCTTCCCCTGTCCTCACAACTGGGAAGTTTGCTTGGAGAGACGATCTAAGCTCGGCGTTCATATCTCTGACAAGAACTTCTCCGTGAATGCGTCCGAGTAGCTCCGAGAAGAGACTTTTTTCCTCCCCCTGGAAGGAAGTCAATCCCTAGCTAGTAAGAGACCGGTATAGGAGGCGATCTAAGCGCGGAAATTTTTTTGCAGGACCCCCTAGACGGGCAGAAATCGACTTTTAAAGATACGACGTCGGTCGGCGAGTCCGCGGTACCGAAGGCTCCGGAGGGAGGAGATCGAAATTCTTTTTCTCCCCCCCCCTTGCCCCCAGGACCAGGAGGCGTAACGCGTCCCCTTTGCGGTTAAACCCCCCTTCGCGTAAACAACGAGTCCTTGTTACCCCCCCCCGCGGTCCGAGAGCACCCCCGACAAGGCTCCGTCTTTCGACGACTTATCCGGATTACCTCGATTTCCTGGCAGACCTATGCGTTCTCAAGCCGCTCCGGCAGAGCCCTCACGCGCCCTTCCCTTCGCTGTGCGCTAATGGCTTCCTTCACGGCATTGCTCGCCTGGGTTTATGATCTTTTAAACATTTTTTCCTTTTCCTTTCTGGGGCGTCACTTTCTCTTTTTTCCCTCTTGGGCGCTGATCGTTCCTCCGCTTTCCCGGTTCCCCCTTCCGGGACTTCTGACCCCAACCTACGAACGCGCGGGATCTATACGGGATCTTTGTATTCGAAGGAGTGCTGAAAGTCTCTTTCCGTTCTCTCCGATGGCTCCTCTTTTCCTTCGAGGGGCTCGTGGTGAGTTTGGTGGTTACATCGTGCCCGTAGGTCTGGTAGCGGTTTGGCGAGCGCATGCTTTCCCTTTCCCTCCCCCTTCTACGGCGCCATATGAAGTCGACACTGACGGTGTCGTGAAAGCGACGGTAAAGGCCTGAAACTCCTTTCCTGGGAAGAGAGCCTAAAACCTTTCATTTCCCTCGTTTCGAGCGCACCCCGCTGCCCGGCCCGGGCTATCCCCCCCCCCCCTTTCCGGTGCTCTCCTCGCCCTCAGGCGGGCCTCAGTGCTCTGTCGCTGTAAAGGTTTCCTTTGAGATCGACATTTTTTTCTTTACCCGGGCACGATACTTCAATGCCCTCGCGCAGTTCGTCTGGGGAAGTCAGGCCTTCCCAGCGGCCGCCGATGGAGGCTTTCTCTGTTACAGTACAAGTTCACCCTCCCTATTGGGCAGCCGTCCAGAATTTGCGCGTTTGACGGCGGCTTCCACCCGTAAGTCCCCCCTCTGATCCCGCTCCGACGACAATTTTTCTGCGCGTGTTCACTTCACATCGACCAACGGCGTCGGCTTGCATCCCCCCTCCGTGCCGCCGCCGAGGGACCCCCTTTTTTCGCAGGTCGCCTCCACCCCCTTTTTCCCCGCCGCCAGGGCGCAACTGTCTCTTTTTTCGACGGGAACGAAGTTCGTTTCTCTCCTTTTCCTGCGCAAGCCGGCAACAACCTTAGCCCCTTTTTTCCGGCGGAGTTCTTTCCCGTGGTTAGGGGGAAGTGGTGCATTCTTGTTCTCCTCGTTTACCCAGATGAAGCAAGTCGGGCCGGTCTGGGCGAGGACCCTCCCTCGGACGCAGCCTGCCCCGAAACCTCCCTACCTCCTCCCAGGCCGTGGCTTCTCCGGGTCGGCCGGGGACGCTCTTCCCCCGCGTTGCTCGAGATACCTTTTTCGGGAGGCGGTGACGCTTCGTCGCGAACTCCGCCGTCCTCCCCGTTTGCCCCTG
>Ga0179593_1611527_pt1 | contig 10762 bp, 10 predicted proteins | sample CZODoug2_1_08_16_FD_185931 | JGI IMG/M metagenome (GOLD analysis project Ga0179593, IMG submission 185931) | Vadose zone soil fungal communities from Angelo Coast Range Reserve, California, USA - CZODoug2_1_08_16fungal (PacBio error correction) | ecosystem: Environmental > Terrestrial > Soil >... | reverse complement strand
TACTGTGTTTTTTTTGTGGCGTGGTCGGCTTTTAGTAGAGTCGGTCTTTGGGAGTAGGGAGGGCTTCGTTTGTTTCGGCGTGGTCTTTGTTCCCTTTTTTTCCTGTAAAGTTTCCAAAATTCCCCTTAAAACCCCCCCCCGAATTCCCAAGCCTACATAGTTTGTGATACGCAACCTAGATAGCACCCCCAAGTTCAAGCAATACCGCTTAGGTATCCCCAGACTTTTTAATTTTTGCACCCTTTCCGATACAAGAATTGATGGTCTCCGGCCCATGCATGTGACTAACGGTTTTTTTTAGACTACATCCCCGTAACTTCGAACTTGTCTTCCTGGAGTCTCTTCTGGAGGTTTTTCCCGCTCCCCCTCTACTGAGTTTCGTTGCCGCCCCCTTTTTTAATTTTTCAAAGAAAAGGAATACTAGTATGATTTATGTCTCATTGATGGCAGTTCCAATTCGTACTGTTCCCGGTTTTTCGTCTCTGCGATTCCTCTTTCAGAAAACTTTGCCTTTCGGTGAGGACATCGATGTAGAGATTTCTTGTGGCGTTCTTTCTGCAGTTGTCTGGGCCCACTGAAGAGATCGGACCTATTTCTGTTTTTTTCCCCCCGTCTGGTGCAGACGTCCAGTCTTCCGGGGACGTAATTCATCTCGGGGCACTGTCTTTCTTTTTCTCTTCCTTCCCTCTTTCCTTACTGGAAGTTGATGGTTTCGTTTTGGTTGTGTTGTAAGACTTTCGGTCATTTGAATCCCCCCCTTCTTTTTACACAAGCCGCTCCAGCCCAAGTGGCTCCCCGCATTTTCCAACCCCGAAGTGCTTCCTCATGGAGACCTTTTGTTTTTCGACGATAAATGACCCCCGCTGCCAGATGGTGAACATCATTCCTATGAGCTTCTTTTGTACCACCTCAAACGGAGCCGTCCTGTGTTTTCATAAGTTGGAAGGACCTTCCCTAGTCGAATAGTGCCCCTCACCAGGTCCCCTTTGGTCCTCTATCATTCAGAAAAGTGCGAAGAAGACCCCCGGCAAGTCGTTTACTGACCATGATTTTCTTTTTCTTTTATAGTTTTGTCTTTCCCGCCATCGTGACCCAAAATCACTTGACTCCACAGATCCCTCAACCCCCCTGATGTATGACAAACCAATGATTGTATCCCCCCGTTTCGAACCTTTAGTCCAGTCGAAAAGTGATTTCTCGAATACTAAGCTGGAATAACCACATCCTTCCCCCCCCTCAAAGGTATTTTCCATACCGCTACTCCCTCGTCCATGTTTCCCCCCCCGTTGGCTATAGAATAAACAACATCTTCCCTCGTGCGTCCTTGATATGCAGAGAAAGCCAACGTTTTCTTTTTATAAGCTCGTATCAGGAAACTAATGTGGTCTGGCCTCTGGCACTATCTTTCTTTTTTCTCTTCGTGTCTTACAGTCCGATTACTTCTGCCCCCAACCAGGAAGAAAGTCCTCCCTTAATAGTTACTGTATTGTAAACTTTGACATGGAGTGCGATCGGTCTTTCCCCCCAGATGGGCCGTTTTTCCGCCCCGATCAATAAAAGATTGTTTCAGTTCCCCCTAGTGACGCAATCTTCTTTTTTAAGGATAGAGAGTGGTCGTTTGATTTCCTCTCCGATTTCTTTATTTTGAACTTGCATTTTTTTTTGGGTGGGGCCTTCCATGTCCGGGGGTCCGTGTCGGCCAAGAGAAGAAACCCCAAGCGCCTCCCCCCCGACCAAATCAGGAGGATGCTAGGATAAGTGATTTCGATTCCCTCTACTATAGTTCCCTCCTCCCTTTTTGAACGCGCATCCGCTTTCCTCCTGCCTGGTCGTTTCGATCGCTCTATTCCCTCCTTCGTTTTACCTAAGAAAGTTAGTTAGATTCCCCCCCCCCCCCCATTTGTCTCATTTGTTTTTCCGTTCAGAGGGAGCCCTCGACCCCCAGTTATAAACCCCACTTTTCCCTTTCTCGTGCTACCTTTTTCTTTTTTCTTGGCTGTTCCTTGTTGTCACATTGAGTCACGCCGGTTTTCTTTCTCCCTCCTTCACTGCCGCCTGATGGCGCCCTATCCTGCATGCTCCCACACGGTATGCCTGACGCTACTCGTCCTGAGCTCCCCCCCCCCCCCCCCCCCCCCCCCCACCCCCCCCCCCCCCCCCCCCCCCACCACCCCCCCCCCCCCCCCCCCCCCCCCCCCCTCTTCCCTCCCTCGGTTACCTCTGCCTCGGTGCCCATAAAACCCTCGAAATGTCTTCCATGAAATTTGGATTCCAGACCAAGCCATTTTCCCTTAACCTCGTCTGCATCGCTTTGGTACGAATAGCATCCCTCTGTCTTAAGAGAGTCTCGCGCACAAAGAGCAATTTTTTCGCGTTCCTAGAGTCATATATCTCCTCATAGTTGTTGTTGTGCAGTCTCCCGTACGGCCTTTCAGCCCTTAGAATGTATCGTCTGTGACTCTCGGGATGGTCCCGAGGCTGCTTCGAGTACCCCCCCCCTTTTTCTGATCTAAGAGATTGAGTTCCACCCCCTGCTGCTTCCTATTCCCCCCTCCTTCCCCCCGTCATGGCTTTGTTTTTTCTGGTCCACCCTCTCGGCCCCCCTCCCCCCCCTTCGCGGCGTCACCGAGTAGCTCCTTTTCTCGCCTTCAGTACTGAGTATCTCTTTTTCCGACTGCGCCTCCCGTTTGGGAGAAGAAAACTGCATCTGCGGGACAGCCTCACCCTTTTCCCTTCCGCTCTCGTGATTCACGAGTTGGGGTTTTAGCGGTTTTGTGCCCCCCTAGGGTAAACCGCGGGCCGTAGACTGAGCTCTACACCTCTCAGACGAAACATTTCCGCACTTGTTGACGTTTCTTCTTCAGCTTCCATCTCGACGTGCTTCACGGGGCCTGTGATTGGGTTTTTGAGGGACTTACTCCCCTATCATTCTTAGTTTAAAAACTCGAGAATTTCGCCCCCAATTACCCCCCTCCCAGGTTACAGTTCATTTTTCTAGTTATCTCATGACATCCCGAGTCAGTCCGATTCCCTTCCCCTTCCTTCCCTCCCCTCCCTTTTTAGTCTTTTCTGTGCATTGTATTCTTTTTCTTGATTACCGTGTTTGGGAAGAAAAAGCCAGCTCTGGGGTGTACGTGTTCTCTTTTTAAGATCAGAATAATGTGAATTTCGAGACTTTCCCGACCAGATTCCCCTATGTTTTCTAGAGATGGTAAAGATCTGCCAAAGCTGGGATTATTGGTACAGTCTACTTCCTAGGGGAATCCCCTATAATAAAGAACCTCACTTTTCCCAATTTTAGAACTCTCAGGTTCCAATGTTTCATGTTGGGTGCCTAATTCTCCTCTTTAACCTGAGCGATTCATCCTTATCAAGGCAGTAGAGATTCCCCCTTTAGCCGTGTTCCAGTTGCTTTTACTCGGCGACCCGTTCCGGTTCCTCCTGATACAAGGGTTTTTTTTCCGCCCGAGTAAAATCAGCACTAGTTAGTTTTGGGCCCTGGTTGACTTTGTAGGTGCGGCGCGCTTTTTTCCTCGTCAGCTCCCTCCTTACAAAAGCTTTTTTCTCGGTTAGATGCCCCCCCAGGTCTTTACAAATCCGTGGTTAAGAAAAGCGGGGGCTGATTCCGTATCTGCAAGTCATAGCCTTTCAAAGCCTGCTTTATTACAAACTCACCCCCACTCCCATCAACCTGTTCAGGCTCTTGTCAACGCAGGGTCCTGTATTTCTTCTTGTCCAAGTCAGTTTCATTCCCCCCTTTTTACTTTGTGTGCACTATTCTGCACTTTTTCCTTCCCTTCACTTCCTAAGCTATTTGAGTGTTCCCTTTTTTTTGCCTCTAATGAATGTCCATCTGTTTTCCATTTCTCTAGCGGACTTAGGTTTCCTAGCGCTTTCTTCACTTACCCGTGAGTCACACTTTTTTTTTTTGTGCGATTTTAAATGTAGGTTGACTTTTTTCTTGCCTGGAAGGGTGTTGATCCCCCTCCCCCCCTTCGGCTGACACCCCCACACAAAAAACCCAATCATCCCCACTCATTCCTTACTCCCTCTTTAGCAGCCCGCCCCCTTTTTCTCAATCTACTGAAAACCAAATGGATATCCTCTTTAAGACATTCTTTTTTTCACTTTTTTCCTTAGAGGAAAAGCGAATGACTATTGGAAATAACACTTTGGTTTTTACTCCTTTATGCCAGTGCCTTTCATACTTCCGCACCAGAAACAATTCCCCCTCCGCGTCAACTTAGTTAGCGCCAGTCGTGCAAAATTTTTCTGTCCTGGATCGTCCCCTCTACGAGCCCCTTCTTTTTCCCTTTTTTCTTCTGATCGCAATCCCTCCCCCCCCATCGAAACAGACTATGACAGGTCCCTGCCTCCCCCCCCTCGGACCCCTGGCCCGTTTTTTCCAAACTACTCGTTAAGCGAGCCCGCAAACTTCTTTTTCCATCATCTTTCTTCAAGGAAACCTGTCGCAGATTCGGTTCTTCTTAATCGAACCCCCCTGTCAAGGGACTTTTTCTGTCCCTCCAAGCATTCGTTACTCTGTCTTTTCCACCAACATCGCAACCCGTCCCCCGAGACTTACTTTTATTCTCTTGCTAATACTCGTGGTCGTACACAAATCCCTTTTCTTAGCCTTCGATTTTTTTAATTTGGCGTGTCTCCTTTCCCCCTTTTTTTTTTGTAGCGCGTGGCCACACTCCCGACCCACCCACCCCCACGAGCTACTTTGTTCCATTTTGAGCTACTCCCCAACGCCGGACCACCCCAAACCGTAATCACGCTCACTACCCGACAATCACCTCCCATTCACACTCCCTCTCTCCACCTTCTCCTACTGAAGGAACTCCGAACCTTTAGTCAGTATGCACTACGACGCAGTGCCACACATAGTAGTGTCCTTAGATGCTCCTGGACGCAGCATCTCCCTTCTTGTATCTCTTCCCCCAACGAAGTCCCCGTGTCTCTCAACGCAAGTTGGATTTGCCCAACAAGCACATGAAGAAGTATCCCCCAACGGTGTTTTACCACAACTCACTGTTGCTTCTTTGCGATGGGTGTTCTCTCCCCGAGTCGTAGTATCAGCACTTATGTCCACTCCGTGTGTTCTACCCTACAATTTGATGTGTAGGTGTTAAGTGGCAGCTTAACTCGGCCCACACCCTCCTGTGCCCCCTCACCCCCCTCTCTCCCCCCAGGCATCCCTCCTTCTTGCTCCCCGACTCCCTTTCCCAACGAAACTTTTTGGTTTACGTTGACACCTTTTATCGCGCCAACATTTTTTTGTCCAATTGCGTTATGACACCGTCCGCTACCCTCCCTCCCCTTACTTTTCGGCCTTCCCTCCTTCTTGCGAGGCTTCCACCTGATGGACCACCAGACGCAAAATTCAGCCCCCTTTTCACATTCATTTTTACCCTTCTCATCTTTTTGACGGATCGGTAACCTGTCCGCCATGCTCCGACACACGTGGCCGCATCACCTGACGCTATATTGGTTCCCCCATTATATCATGACATTCATTTTGGTGGGTCTACGCCTTGAATACCCGTTCTTTGTGAGGGACTTGACTTGCGTTCCGTTTGTTATGTACTACTTCCCTTTTTTTCCCGGATCTGCCCTAGACGACCCCAGACACCCTACCCCTTCCTTCTATTTGCGTCGTCTTTAGATGGCTGTTGTTCAGGTATGAGACCAGTATGAGGCGTTGATGTCCTCATTCTCGCTACCCTGCCAAATTGATAGTCCCGAACGACATTTTGTCACTCAACCTCCGTCTTGTGTGTTTAGTTGTTATAGTCCCTGCGAACGCCCACCCATTATTGCCTTTAAATCATCCCCCCACCTTTCTTGACCTCCCCCCTTTGTGCCCTATACCGCGCACGATCTGTGCTTATTGAGTGTTCCGAAGTGTGATGCCCCGTATCCCCTCCTTCTTCTGTATTTCGAAACCGATATTGCTTCTGGACCGTGTCAACCTGTTTACTGTTTCTGTTAACCTTCCATCTGTCTTTTTTCTAAGACACCTGTAAATCTTCCGACCTCATCATCTTTCATCCTGATATGTGTGTTGCCGTGGCCACCTCTTGACCTTTTTTTGGGTCAATTTATCCAACACCTTTCGGCTTCGGAAGAGATGTGTTCAGCGGCATGGCCACACCCCCTCCCCAATTCAACAAGCCCCCTCCCTCTTTTTACTGATCGTTTTGTTGTTTTCCAGTATCCTCGGCCGTTGCTTTTGTTGTTACTTTCCAGTGCCTTGTCGGGGTTTCTTTGTTATCACACCTTGCTTGCCGAACCCGACCAGATTGTGGGGTGGGGAAACGGTCTCTTATCCCCCTCTGCCGGTTGGTCTTGGCATGACACCACCACTCATTCTTTTTTCTCGATGTGTTTACGATCACCTGAGCTGTGATGACCCAACCTGTATTCCATGCTATGCCCGGTGTTCACGCATCTGACTGGTTTAAGGGTCTCGGCAGCACCCCTATTGCTCTTGCTTTTACTTGACGCACAAGCAGCTGGACCGTTATTACAAAGGTTATCCGAAAACTGGGGGTCGCCCGAGCCCGTAAGCCTGAGACTGACCGATTAGTTTTTTCTCTCCCGTTGTGCCGCTATTTAGAGCGTTGTTGCACACCTCACCCTAAGCGCTGATTTTTTCCGCGATGTTTTGGTTGCCAGGGTAACCGTATAAAGAGTTTAAGGTGCATTCTCCGCTATTTTTTTGTATTTGGCATGTCCAGAAGTTGTCACAGACGATAGCCGTGGATCCCGGTTATTTCCCCCCCCTGGACAGTGGGCTCCGGCGAAACCCCCTCCACCCCTGCGAGTGACACATTGTATTAGACAATCTTTGTCTTTTCGTGTTGTTCTGCCATATTCTCGCCAAACACACGATCGCCCTACGACGCAAAAATCCTCCCCTTCCACGGACCAACTTTGGCTTTTGCTTTGGTCGCCTTGGACCGCCGTAATGAGGATAGCTGAGTAGAGAGAGACGCGTGAGCCATTGCCCTATTCCCCCATCCGTTTTGAGTTAGCGCTTTCCCTCTGTGGGCAAACTGTGCTTCAGCTCCGTCGGATGCGCCCCGTTGACGGACTGTCCCTGCTGTTGTGAAGTCCGTCCAGCCCTCTACAGTTTGTTTCCACTGACACGTTTGTGTACAACTTCGTGGAAACTGCATCTCCCTTCCCTGCCGTGAGAACGATCGGCGAGACGGACCAGCCCGTCACCCTTGTTCCTCTTCGGGTTAACGAAGGTTCGACCCCTTTTTCTTTAGCACTTCGTTTAAGTGGTCTCCGGGGTAGATTCGGAGACTTCCAAGGTTATCTCTTCCTTACGTGGCCGTTTTCTCTTCTTGTATATACCTCCCAACAGCATTTGTCGGGGGGCTTTTTTCTTGACCTGTACAGTCCGGCCTATCAGGTCGTTACGTCAGGCTTCTTTTTTTTTCCCGTTGCGATACTCGTTACGTGTCGTCGGATTTTTGCACTACTTGTGACCCGGCTTTGATGTTAGTCTTTTGGTGTTTTTGCTCTTCATAGTGTGGCCCTGTAGTCAGTTGGTACTTTTTTTGATCTGGATTGAGTACGCGTCTGCGAAGCTGCTCTTCGTCCCTTTCTTGCAGTCGGTTAGTAGGAGTGGTGTCTCACGATGTTGGCCAGCGTACTGTGACTTGTAAGCTGCATTTCGCCCTTTTTTGTTATTTACTCTTGTACTTCTCGGATTTCTTTTCTTTTCGGCTTCTCCTACTTTGACCCTGTTGATCCTCTCTTCCAAACCCAGCACCCGACACGAACCCTGCGAATAAAGGTCACGTCTCATTCTACCGTCGAATCTTTTTCTTCATCTGCACCCACGGACTTAACCGTCTTAGTGCAATTAGTCCCCCCCCTCCACTCGAGAAAAGCCTCCCATATTTTTGCCTTGGACAGCAGTAGTTCAGTTCGCAAGCTCCCCTTCCCCCTCCCTTTTTTTTACCGCACCGGTGCGCTTCCTAGCCGTTTCTATGGCGTACAAGGAAACACGATAATTGGCTCTCTATCAGCCCTCTTTTTTTCGTTCGATGTGGCAGGCATTACGACTATCCCTTGAGCCACATGTTACAGTTAAATTTGGTTTCGTGTGTGAGACGTTTCTCGACTTACGGCCTATAGTCATCCCTGGATTGCTCGTTTCCCCCTTCATGACCTTGGTGCCGCTGCATCCAGATCGGGACCTTCTCCTCTCTTGATGCTGGATGTTTTCATCTTTTTCTTCCGTAGTTTTTCTCTTCTTTCCCTCCTGTTTTTGTCTGAGAGGGACCTTTAAAACTACCGCGTTTTCTTTTCCCCTCTGACCACTACCGAGCCTCAGCCGGCCCCCTTTCTCTCCCGTCTTTCATTCTGGACTTCAGTTGTGACCATTATTTTGGTGTCATTTAGAAACCCCGTGAGACCGTACGGATGTTCCCAACCAAGGCGTTACCTGACTTCAAATGGACGCTGACTCTCCCCGATTTGCGCTCCTTATCGAGGCAGCCATCTCTTTGTTAACACCCCCTGGATTGCAATCGACCTGGCTTGACCAGAGGAGCCAATTTACCTATTGTTTCAACATTCCCCTGCCCGTTTAACTTGGTTAATACGAGGCCACGACTTTCCCCATTTCTAGTCCTCTTTGCAGTGACCTTGGCTCAAACTATTAAACCCATAGCTGTGCTCGCCTAGCATGCGCTTTGCGCTTGCGTTGGCGACGCCTGCCCCCGCTCTCGTTACTCTGTTACCTAGTACCTTTAATTTAATGATCCCCCGCTTTCGCCATCCTCCCCTTCCTTGCTGTGTGCCATTCCCATGGTAGCAATCTCCTCTCCACCTTCTGGTCCCAACGTCCATTGTTAGTCCGTTGATTCCTGCTCCGAAGGACACACGGATTTAGGCGACCCCCCCCTCTCCGTGGCGTTGTTACACTCACGAATAGCGTTGTTTACTATGCAACCAGATTCAGCTTTCAAGCGACTCCCGGTATCCTGGAGGACTTACTTCACAGTCGTCTGGTTTTTCGGTTTATTCGTCCCGAAGTTGTGTCGGGCTGAGGAAGATATTTTTTTTTTACCTTCCCTTTAGTTGTGCGTTTTTTGTGTTTTCAGCCCTAATGGTATCTTTGCGATCCCACCCTTCCCTTTGGTTTCCAGCTAGCAGAACCCCGACATTGAAAAGTTTCCACCCACGGTCTAAGAATTTTTTGACTCTTTTGATCTCCTTTTTTATCCTCTTGTGCTATGAGTCTAATGGACCCCCCCCGCTGCCAGATTGGTGACATTCATGAAGTTCCTATCTCTTTTTAAAACTAAACCCGGAGTGGGAACCCCCCTTTCAAAAGTGAAGGACCCCTTTCATTTCTGCTCTTGTCCACCCTCATCGGACCAGTTTTATGACCCTTAAACGAAGACAGAATCCAGGCCCTTCCTTGCCCCCCCTCCCGACCGATGTTTTGTCTCTTCTTTGCCCCAGAAATAAGGTTTTTTTCCCCCCCCATCTGTCCGCCCAGAGATTCAAAGGATGTTATGAACCCGGGTAAAGACCGTGTTTGTTGATCCCCCTGTAACCCTTTTTTTATTGACCCTTAATACAGTAAGTGGATGAGTCCCCCTACCCTCGTCCCCGGCAACCAGCTGGCAATACATTCTGCATACCAGGGAATTGAGAGATCTTCTTATCAACCCCCCCCAGATTCTCCCCTTTCTTCAAGTATCCCCTCCTTTCTTCGAGAAGCCAAGTCTTGCCTCATCTTTTCATGGCCCCTGGTTCTGATCATTGCCGGGCTTTCCCTAATGATGATTCTTTGGAGTTCCCGTTACTCTTCGTTCCAAAATAGGCGTGCCCTCCTTTTCCCCTGAATAGTTACTCTGACTCCATTTTTACTCCTTTGGACGGTTCCGGCTCTAAAAGTACGTAGCTTGTCCCTTTCCAGGCTCCTCCCTATCTTTTGAAGTATGGCCCCTCCCTTTGACGCATCGACGATTTCCCCGCAGTCCGCGATTCCCTTATGTCTGATCTTCCTCTTACACGTTGCGAAGACTGACTCGCGGTTGGTCCCCAGTGATTTTTTTCCCTTTCTAGCAGCCAAAGAGGAAGCAGAACAACTCTCCCCCCCAAAGAGACCTTTGGTTGACTTCAGTGTCTTAAGATCATTAGTCTCCCCCTTTTCCTACTAATGGTCGAGACCTCTTCACGAATATCTTTCACTCCTATGTGTTTGTCCGTTTCCTTTTATCGCGTTTCGCTAGGCGTCCCCCCCCGAAGCGTGACGTATACCCAACCACTTTTGCTCCTGCGTTCTTCAACTCTTCTCGCGGGAAAAGCCTTTTTTGAACCCTTCGAAGTCTCCCCCCTTCCCCATTTCGAGGGACATTTTTTTTGTTTCTCTATTTTCTCCCAAATTTCTGTTACATCGACTCCCCCTCACCGGGCCTGCGAGTCAGACCCTTGTTAATTCCTTCCTATGCAGTTCCCCAAGGTTAGGTTTTTAGTTTTACCCCTTCTTTCGACTTTGCGCGATCATTCGGACTTTCTTCCTTTGACTCCCTCGGGATAGCCCTGCTGTTTGCCCTCCAAAAAAAGCAGCCTCTAGACCTTCCTGGCAGTCTTTTAAGACGTAAAGAATTCTTTGAAATCCATTCTCGTAGTCCTCCTCTTGTTTCCGCCTATGTTTTTAGCGCAATGAGGAAAATACGGAGAGTCTTCATTCCTTTCGCCAGACTGGTTTCTGAGGCCAGCC
>Ga0179593_1599775_pt1 | contig 10762 bp, 8 predicted proteins | sample CZODoug2_1_08_16_FD_185931 | JGI IMG/M metagenome (GOLD analysis project Ga0179593, IMG submission 185931) | Vadose zone soil fungal communities from Angelo Coast Range Reserve, California, USA - CZODoug2_1_08_16fungal (PacBio error correction) | ecosystem: Environmental > Terrestrial > Soil >... | reverse complement strand
CCCGCGTATGGCGGCTGTTTTTTTTTGGGGGGAATTTAGTACCCCTCGCGGATCGAACGGTTTCCTCGGCAACTTATGGTTCTCCCACTCTTCCCCTTTTTTTTCCCTATTTTTCCGTGGTACTTTGCTTCCTCTTGTTGTGTGATCCAGTCCCTCCATCTGGGCATGAACAAGAAACCTCGTTGTTTGTTAATGGCCCCCATCAAACCGGTTTCCTTTCGAGCCCTTCCAGGGTTGGGCCCCTCCCCCGGTGGTTCACTCCCAATATAACCCGTTCGGAGTCCCCCCCCCCCTGGACCCCCTTTTTTTTATTCATGCTGCTGGGTTGAATTCCCCTTCCTTTTGCCCCCGCCAAACTGTCGACGTAAGGCAAGGGTATTTCTTTTTACATGGCGAGCACATGATCGTTACTTGTATTTTTTAGCGCATCACTGGGCCCCCCTCTGATGGGAAATTTGTTGATTCAGCGGTTTCCCCCTTTCGATTTTCCTTTTTCCCCTCCCTACCGCGACAGCTTACCCTTTTTGGTTCAACTCGTTTCCCCCCGCCTCCACCACAAGCCCGTCGAGTTACAACTTCCTCCCAAAGGGCCCCTCTTTCGGGCTTGTACGGGTTTCTCTCGCGGTTTCTAGGATTAAACTTGTTTTCCCCCCTTGACTTTCCCCCGTGGGTCTCACCCCAATTTACTCCTCGGCAAGAACGCAATCCGCGACCGTCGCGTAAGCTATTCATTCCTGTAAACCGCCTTTTTTTTAAACAGTCCTGTTGGCAAATTCGGACCCCAGGAGACGGGGATGCTCCTTTTCAAGACCTCTTGGTGTTTGCGTCTCATTTCTTGAGGCCCCAGTGCTCGGCCTTTTTTTTTTAAAGGTAAACAAGTTGCTTTCTATTTGTTCCTATATCAACCCCCTCTCGGATGTTGTCACCTTTATTTTTCTTTTCAATTCGGCAGGGCTTAGGGCCAAACAGTGTCTCACATATGCACCTTTTTCGTTTTCGATTAGTACACACTGGAAAACTTCCCTCCCAATTCTTGCTCGATGGCCGCCTTGTCAAACCTGATCCTTTGATCTTTCCGATGCTTCGGCAACCACCTAAACCCATCCACAATTGGAATTTCCGCTTCTTTGACATTTTTCTTCTCTTCGCGCCGAAGGGTTTTCAGTTGTTTTTTCTTCTGAAGATTGGTGTGCGAAAGTCGTCTTCGCACGCCCCCTCGGAAAAACTTGTTCACCGTTGTTTTGCTTTAATGTTACTTCCTTCGACCATTCTGTTCTCTCACGATCTGGCTTCCGTTTTTCCTTCGTGCTTTTGGCTGGACATGCCCCCCTGTGTCCTCTCTGAGGAAAGAGTGGCCCCTTTCCAGTCTCAGCATTTTCAGGGACTAAGGTTCCCTTCCCCCTCTGCGGTGTTGGGAAGGTGCTCCAAGGAACGCCTCCTTCTTCTCAGCTCCGCCCCACTTGCTCTTTGTGACTGTTCTGTCGTCGAGCGTTCTCCTGGGACTACTTGTCGGTTGGTCCTGTCCAATCCCCCTCTTTCCGCCGCATCACGGGCGAATCCGCGCCCGGTTCCGGCTCCCCCCCTTTCGGGCCTTAACGGACTGCTTCGGACCGCATTCCTTTTTGCAGATAGCCGTTTTTTTTTTTTTTACTGCTCATCGCCCCGCGCTGTCTCTTTTCCTCTACGCCTCCCCGAGATTAGGCTTTTTCCCAACTTGCAGCCAATGACGATTGTTTTCTTCCCCTCACGCGAATCTTCTCCAATGCTCCTCGCTCAAGTTTCTAAGTACACAAACCTTAGTTTTATGGTCCCTCTTTTTTTTATTTTCTCTGAATGTCTACCCCAGACCCTACTCGGCGGGCGCTTTTTCGGCGACTTGGCATCGCCGGCCCCCCCTTTGATTTTGCTGGGCAATTAGGCCACCGTGCTTGGGGACGACTTTACACACCGATGCTGCTTCGACCACCTCTTACACGCTTTTCAGGCCCGCCGGCCCTTCCCCTCTCAAACGTTTTGGACGATTTGAATCTTGTTGTCCAGCCTCGCCGACTTCCTTAACGTCCCTTTCCTGTTCAGAGAGCCTCTGGCCCTTACCACCCTCTTCGGCAGTGTGTGAGTTTCAAGCATTCTTTCATACTCCCTTCATAATACCTTGGAGAGAGATGGACTTGTCACTCCCAATGCGGGGGCCTTGGTCAGAGTTCCTCAATGTTTCTCGAACACACTACCCTGTACGCTTCTCTTTTTGAGAGGCATCGGCACAACGTGCTGTGACACCGTTGAGCGGACTCTGTTTTGCTTTTACCCTTGCTTGTTTCCTGAGCAGGCAGGGGCTTTGTTTTCTTTCTTGCAACCGCCCTTCCCTCTTTTTAAATTGCGCTTTTTCCGGTCCATGACTTTTCTTCGACAGCATGTTTCCGGGTTTTTATTGGTTCCAAGACCAGTGACTCCCATTCTTTTCAGGCCCAAGTTGTGTACCTCGCCGGATGTAAGTTTTTCTTTTTTCGGCCCTTTGATTCCCTGGTGGTCCACGCGAACACAAAGATGATCGCTTTTCCACATGGTCCGGGATCTCTTTTGTCTTTTCTTGCGGTTTGGTTGATTCATCGGTCGATGAACTCTTTTTTTTTTTCTATAGTTGATACGACTCGGGTCCGACCTTTTCTCCCACCTTCCTTTTCGGCCGGCAGGATTCACTTCGTCCTTCGCCAGTTGTCTGGCGGTGATTTTGATGGACTCCAACTACCCACCCTGGATAAATTTCCTGCCTCAGACGACGCCTCCCCATGATTTTCTACGCGGACTTTTTTTTCTTCCCGGGACCACTCAGCCTCCACTTCCTCCGTGGGTGCAACCGATTCGGCCTGTCCCTCTGCTTTAGGTTCTCCTCTCTCTCCGTTAACCGAATGTAAGCCAACGGTCGATTTTCCGGTTACGGGCTGGTATGATTCGCCATTTTCCCCCACTCTATCTCGACGATTTTTCATTGACTGGATTGGACCACCTTGCTTTCATTGAGCCGGCGTCTCTCCCCCCATTCTTCTCGAGCCCTTTTTCACAGCCCCTTTCGTGTCGATTTTTTGTTTCTTCTGAGCACTTTTTCTGAATCCACTTTTTTTCATTTGCATTCTCCCAGCAAAGTGCTTGAGGAGTCATTTTCGTCCCGTAAGGTCCCCCCAGTCTTCCCCGACACCGGAGACCCTCATTTGCGGTCGTGGGCAGGTGCGAGCGTGGATTTTTGGCCTTTTTCGAGAAGGATGTGCCGAGGCCAATCCCTTCCTTCGCGAAAACACCTCTTTCCCGTTTTTTTCTTTAAACAGTCGTTTTGTTCGTTCTCCTTTTTCTCGTGAAAGGCCGTTTTACGGCGGAACCACCTTACGACATCTTTTGCAGCTTCTTTCTTCGTCATGCCACAGCGGATGCGGTCACACTCTTCCGAGGAACTTTCCCCTTTTTTGATTTAGAGGGGTGATCTTTCTCGAGATTTCCCGGTGTGAGACCGCGACTAATGACGTATTCCTTTGCAGTCCCTACGAGCAGGGGCGTCCTCTAGATTCCTAGTGAGACTCTTCCCTCTTGCTGGTGTAGGTCTTCTTTGAACGCCACCATTTTACGATCTTCCCAGACGTCTGGCTTCCCCTTCTCTGGAGACCTCCTTCCCGACACTTTTCCCTCCCCCGTTGGACTTTTGGCCGGACTTTTTTCCTTTCAGCTTTTTTCCCTCAAAGTGTCCGTGCGTTAAGGGGCAGAGGTCCTTTTTAGGAGATCCTTCCCTCTTATTGCTACCCGGCCCCCCCGCCGAAACCGTGCGGTTTTTCACCAGGCTAATCTCCCCCCACTGCAGTTGGTCCCATGCTCCAGGTTTGCGCGGATTTTGGTCGTAAGTAAGCCCTCCTTTCTGGACTTTTCCTGGATGAAACGGTGGTTTTTTTTTCTTCTGTCTTCCCCAGTGTTCACGATTGGTCCTTCTCTGTTAGTTATGATTCCCAGTCTTTTAATCCCCCTTTGTTACCTTCGGCGCACTTACGGATTCCGTGCCGCGGGTACCCCTCTCAGTCAAAGTAGGTTGTGTTGAGTGATGACCTGCTACAGAGTTTTCACACGCAATTTCTACTCCTTTTACGTTCTTGGACGGCAGGCGCGTTTCACTTTCCCTTGAGTCCTCTCCTGACAGTTTCGGTCGTTGATTTCTGTACCGCGGTGTGTCAGGTCGTCTTTCTTTCTCTTTTGCCGGTCTTGAGGTGGGAAAGGGTCTCATCTCCCGTTGTGTTGAGAGATCTTGTCCCTCTGGCACACTTCTGAAAACGATCCCTAACCGGGGGCACTCTTTTCAATCTTTTTAACGAAACACGCTTTAAGTCTGTTACTCCGGTGATCCCGGGCCACCGGTCATCTTTCTCCAAGTAAAGCTGAATCGAGTAGGCTCTCCTTCCTTTTTTAGATCATCTCACCGTCTTTCCTTTGATTTCCTCCCCCTCACGACAAACGTCTCTTTAACTTTCTGGGTAGACTTGGAACGACTTCATCGTTTTCTTCACGATTCTCCGTGCTGAGCGGAATCATCCTTTTTTCGTCGGGGAGTGTTCCTTTCTGCCAAATTGTTTGAACAACCCTCGGCCCCTTCCAACGGCGTGACAGGAAGTCATACTCTTTTGGGGGTGGCTTCCCCCTCCGCGACCGTTTCGAGAAACCTCAAAACCTTAGGATCTTCCTGTGCTTGTTTTATCATCTTTCTTCGTTGCCCTTTTTCCGGATGTTTCCTTTCCTTAAGGTTCACGCTTCTTTTTGTCTATAGGAGTACCTCATTGATTTGTTTAAGGCCGGCCACCTTTTCCCCGCTCTGACTTGGACAGGTGTCGAGCAATAGCGTCTTTAATTTTTGGTCTTTCCTCGGTGAACGGAGGTCCCCCGGTGCCTGTCCTCCTCCAAACATTCCTAGGGAGGGCGTCTTTTTTGTTGTTCAAACACATGTTCGTGTCTTGAGGGTGTCGGCGCCAGGCTGTCGTTTTTGGCATGCTGATACTAGCTGTACGGTCTTCTCCTTCCTGATTGTTCCTTTTTTCACACCGGGCTAATCGCACAAGGAAGATCCCTTTCCCGTGTGCTCGGCTGCGCTATTCCTCGTAACATTCTGTGCTTGACCTTCCACCCTTGGTTTCTTCGCTTTCACCTGCCGCCGGGATGCTCAAACTCTTGGGGTTTGTCCTTCCTTCCCCTGTTCACATCTTGGACCTCCCACAAATTCCCATTTACGCCTGGTGTTATCTCACTGGGTCCAAGGGGATAAATTACAAAAATGCACCCGTTCTGAGATTTTGGAAGGCCGTGTATTTTTGTGTTTTGATCGGAGATTTCTCCCGGTCTTCTCTCAGGGGCAAATGCACAAGGAACGCTTCCTTCTCGTAACACAAATTAGAAAGACTTTCTTTAGGGGGATGCGGTTTGCTTCCCCTTCTCGGTCGCTCCACTGCTTTTGAATGAATCTTTTGGGGGGGATCTCCCCAATTGATTCAGCTCCCAGCTGTCAAAATCCGAGGTGGCCATTTGTTCCTTCTTTTCGGGTTGAAGCAGACTGTCCCGGCCGCCCCAGACTCGCACCCCAGAAAGTTTGCTTTCTCACAATTCCTCGAAGATCCTTCTTTGTCCACTATCCTTCCTGCCAGTCGTGGTTTCTTGCGTCAGTCTTGTTTTGGATCTGTTTCGCCAAACCCTTTTCGAGCTTTTTTCCGGGCAAGGGGATTCAGGGCCTTTCTGCAGTCTCACCTTTGACGTTCGTCCTTTTCCCCCCGTGTGCTCCCTCTCGAGAGTCATGTTTTCGTCTTTACTGCCTTTTGTTGAAGTTACGTAGTCTTTTCCCTTTATCCCTTTTTTGCGATGTCGTGGGGGCCATCCGTCTACAGTCTCTCCCCATCCAACGGTGGTCATAGTACGTCGAATACGGGCCGTAGGTCTTCTTTGTGACCGGTGGAACGACCCCTTTCTTTCTCCGCATCGTCTTCCTTTTCTTTCGGGCTTGCGGGCGAAAGCTTCACGACCTCTGCTGGCCTTGTTCGGGCGACAACCGTTTCCTCTTACCTGGCCGAACTGATCGCGTTGCCTGGGCAGGCACTCCTCTGTTCTTGGACAACAATTAAAGAAACATCTTTTTTTTCCAAGCGCGACCTCGTCACCCCCTGACAAGCTTTTTTCCGTCACAACGGCTTCATCCTGTTCTTTTTTTCTTTCTTATGGTTTTCCTTCCCCTTACATCCCCTACGTCCGCTGCTCATTTTGGTGCATCGCCCGGCATGTTTTTTTGCATTTTTTTTTTTTTCCAGGGTTGAGTCCTGGTGGTTCGTTCAAAAACACGCCTTCCCTTTCTGCACGCTTCCCTCTTTTGGAAGGCGCGGCGTTTTTTGTCACCACTTTTGGCCTCCCTTGTCAGCCAATCGACGTATTTTCCGCCTTTTTGAACTGGATTTTGTCTCTAACATGTCCCCTGCTTGCAACGTGGCAACCTGGTTTTTTTCCCGGTCGCATTTTGTTCGTATTCTTTCCTCTCCCTGTTTTTTGTTGGATTTCCCATGGCGCCTTGTTCAGTCCCCCCCCCTTGGCCGTAGTCCGTATCCTGCCCCCTCTTCGAGGGCGGCCTTTTCCGTGAGGCTGGAAACAAATCCTTTCTTCCCAACGTTCTGGTTACTGGTTCCTTCTTTAGCGTGCCTGCCGTGTTACCAGTTTCGTGTCTTCCTGCAAGAAGGCCCAATTTTTCCGAACATGCTTCCATTGGCGCACCAGGTCTCTTGACGATGCCCAATGGGCCGGACATTGATCTTTTCGTTCTTTTTTTTCTTCAGGGGGGCAGAACATCCCCCTCTACCCATCAAGAGCTTTTTGTAACGTCAGCTGAATTTTTTGGGCCTCCGGTTTAGGGACTTTTCAGGGCTGAAGTTTTTCCTCCCCCCACAAAAAGATGATTCTTTTCCTTCCCCAGGGATGTCGGAGAGTTCTTTTTTTTTTCTCTTTTACCCTTCGAGTAATCGTTCGATGAAAGCTCGTTTTCCGTATCTGACACTGCCCTGACAGCACGGTTTTTCCCCTTCCCCCGCCGACCTTTCCCTCCGGTTCCACTGTCCCCCCCCCTTTTTTCGCCTTTATGGTAGGATTCAGTCTAAGTTTTTTTTGAATTCCCCTGAACTTCGCCCGGTAAACCTTTTCCCTCCTTGACCTGATTTGGGGTTTGGTGGGTGGGGGGGGGGGGTGGGGGTTTCTACGACGTTTTCAGAGAGGAGCCCTTTCCTTCTCTTTCGTCGTGGCCCTTTCGGGGTTCCAGTCGACCCAGACGACGTGCCATGGTGTTCCCCCAAAATTTTTTTCAGTTCTTGCGGGAACCCTCGGCGTGACCCCTCTTTCATCCAGGGGTTTGTTCAGGCATTGTTCGCCCTTATCCCGATTCTACACCCCCACGGGCGAACCATTCTCTACGCCTCCCAGATGGCGCCCCTTCCCTCCTTCTAACAGACCCAAACTTGCCTTTTTTTTTTGGCATTGGCAACGGGCCCCATTCTTCGTTTTTTTCATTGCCCACGGCCCCGTTTCTCTTCTTTTTGTGTTATTTGCGGAATCAATTGTTTCTTTTTTTTCGATGGCGCCTCAGCAATTTTCCGATTAGACTTCCCGGAAAGGAATTTTGATCCACCAGGATCAGTCCAACGGTGTCCTTTTTTCTACCGAAGCTAATTCTGTTGATGGTTGTTTGCCTCCATGTTCTGGCACCTGTTGTCTCGGCGTATTTTTCAAGAGACGGTTTCCCCCCACTTGCAGATTACAATCGCCCCTTTTTGATGCTGTGTTATACCAGTTAGGTGTTTTCCCCCGTGGGAATGCCCGCCCTTTGGAACGAAGAATGGACCCCTTCTTACAAAACCCTGGGCGGGGTACTTTTTTTCGCTGAGGCAATCGCCATTTGCAAACCCTTCCCAGCAGCGTCGTCGTCCCCCCAGCTTGCAGCGAGCCTTTCTCTCTTTTTTATATTCTTGTTTTGCGAACCGACCCACCTTCTTCCCCGTTTTACCAAACCGGTGAGGATCAGCTAATTTCTTCTTCCCCCTCCCGATGGGCCGGCGGAGCCAAAAAACCTTTTTTTCATCTGCATTCTGCGTCCGAGGGGTTTCTTCTTACTTGTATTCCCTGCAACAGTGGTAGCAGGTAAAGCTCTCTCTGCGAGACACTTTTCCGAAACCGTGCTCGTTCTCGTTGCGTTGACGGGAGGTCGGGTTCTGCTGCAGGGCTTGTTTTCCCCAATGAAACCGTGGACGGTCTCCTGTCCCTCTGCTTAAGCATTTTTGCGTAAGCCATGCTTTCCTTGCCTAACGCGGGAAACGAGAAGCTGATCACCTTTCTACCAGCCTCTTTTTCCCCAGGGTTATGGGCCTAACTTTTAATATGTTTGAGTTGTGTTCACCGTTTTTTTTTTTTCACTACCTTGGATGATTTACCTATACTCCTCCCCATGCCCGCGGTGATTTCCCGGGCGAGTGTTTCACATCTTGGGTTTAATGCAGATGAAGTTTCTTGGCGACCAGGATTAATCTTTTCTTGACCCAACCGGAGATCGTTTCTTTTTCCGTTGCCGCTTTAAGTTCCCTATGTCGCCTTCTTCGGTCATCCCGTGGCGCAACGTCGTGAGATTTTTTTTTTTTTTGCCGGACCCCCTTTACTCCCTCCCCGCGAAGTTCTGTCCTTCCCCTGCCGGCCCTGCGCTCGAACCGTCCTGGTGTGTCGTGAATTGAAGTTTCGGGCGAAAGTTTTATTAGGCGTCCTTCTCCCTTTTAGCGTTTTTATGCACATCTTTCTCCTCTTCCCTACGTTTGATGAGTGAGTATGTTGTGCGCCCTTGCCTGAATCCGGGCCTTTACCCCCCGGACCCGGACCACCCCTCGTTTCAGCGTTTTTTTTCTTCCATCCCCTCACGAAAATGCTTCTTTGTAGGACTTTTTCACTGGTTTCCCTGTCCTTATTTTTTCCCCCAGAAACATAAACCCTCCTTTTTCTGGTCGGAATTTTCTTTCCAGCGGATCGCAACCTCTTTCGCCCTCAAACGCACGGGATTTTCCTTTTCTGTGTTCGACCTGGCTTTTCACGATAAGGTCTTTTTTGCCGATCTGATCTCATTCTTCGCCCTCGTGATCCAAAGAACTTTTATGATCCTCTCTTCCCCTCGGCAGGTGAGTCCGCAGTCTTTTCACCTTGCTGGCCGGCGAAGCCAGGAATTTTCCAATTTTTGGGCAACAACGCGGTGTCCTCTCCCCCCCAGCGCACTCAAAAAGAAAACCCTTTTTCCCTGGCTGTTCTTGGGTGATGTCAGCTTCCTTTTTTTTGTCTCTTGTAGGGACAGAATTTCTGACTTCTCGGTAATGGCGAGTCTTCCTCCCCCCTGATCAGTTTTTGTTCCAGCTGCAGCACCCTTCACCTACCTCGTTCAAGGGGTGAGCAAGGCGGTGGTCTCCGGAATCGGACTTTTACGCTGGTTTTCCCTCACTGGTTCCCCCAAGACACTACATCCCTCCTCGGCGGCTCACGATTGTCAAACCTTTGCAGATTTGTTCGGCAATTTTCCCCCGGGCCGGTCTTCGTATCTTCGACGTTTCGATAAACGTCTTTGTATGGTCCCCCCCCCCACCCGGCCGGGCACGACTTTCACCTCTCCCCTGAAATCAAATTTTCTCTGCATGCCCTTATTTTTCTCACGCAGCTGATTTCTGCCCGCACCATTTTGGTGCCAAAAACGAGTTCTCCCGGCATGGGTTGTCGGTTTTTTTTTTCCCTAGTTTCACCATTCTCAAACGGGGTCGGCTCCGTTATCCACGTTTCACACCGACCATTTATTAACCTTGGCTTTGGCCCTTTTTGGGTACCCCTTTTTTAATTTATTCGAGTCTTCACTCGCCGGCTCTTTCGGCCCCAACACTCCTGACCCCCTTGCTTTTCGGCACAACACATCCCCCCCCATCCCCCAAATTGAGTCTTTGGCTTGCGTGGGTGTTCACCCTTCTTTTTTTCGCTGGACATCTTCTTTGCGAGATAGGACCCTTCCTTTACATCCACCCCCCCCATCCCACAACTGATTCCTCTTTTTAAAGATGTCACATGACTTTTTTTCTTTTTGAAAGGGGGAGTGTGTTTTTTTCTTGCTCGACCTCTTACGAGTAGACTTTTTTGTCTGAAATTTTCCCCCTAACAAGCACTTCTCCCAATACCCAGTTCCTGTAGTCTGTGCTCCCCGAGTTGTCAACTCCCGTCATAATTCCGCGTGGTTTCGGCAGTTTTTTCCCTTTGGCTTTTTTCGTTTTTCGCCAACCTTTGATCGGGTAGGTCTCCCTCTTGTAGAGGCAAAGGATTTCTATTTTGTCCGCAGTTTTTCTTTTCCACCATGCACTGTTCGTCTTTTTCCCCCGTGCCTCCCCGGCCGGCCGCGGCTCCCGTTTTTTTTCCCTTCTGACCGCTGTAATCAGTTTTATGGTGACGTAGAGGCGGGACAACTTTCTCCTCGGGTATGTCGTGTCACCCTTCTAAGCATCAGTACAGGGGCCTCCGCCTTTTCCCCCCCGGCCTTGCCCCCTTCCGTACCTCCTTGCGGGCTGGACCGTTTTGATTTTTTTTCCTTTTTGGACAGTTGCTGTCCTTTTGATGAACTTTCGAAGCGGGCGAACTGACCGTAATTTTTCGCGCTGGTTCGAGGGCTTTAGAAGACGGTCCCTCACGATATTCGCTCTGTTGGCCCAGC
>Ga0179593_1519243_pt1 | contig 10762 bp, 7 predicted proteins | sample CZODoug2_1_08_16_FD_185931 | JGI IMG/M metagenome (GOLD analysis project Ga0179593, IMG submission 185931) | Vadose zone soil fungal communities from Angelo Coast Range Reserve, California, USA - CZODoug2_1_08_16fungal (PacBio error correction) | ecosystem: Environmental > Terrestrial > Soil >... | reverse complement strand
CCCTCCTGCTTTTAGGCTTTTTTTTCTGCTGTCCTGTTTTTCCCGAAGACCTTATTTTTTTTCCGGCGTAGACGCATGGTAAGTTTGTTTGCCTCTTTCGCACGGATGCTCCAGCATTGCTTTTTTCCCCTTGTTTTTTTGGAATGATCAGTCCTTGTCTTCTTGTTCCATTTGTCCGCCCAGGCAATCCTATTCCCCCCCAGTCGTGCCAGTCCTTGTTAGTTCTTTTTTACTCAGTTTTGGCTTCCCCCGCGGTTCGCCTCCTCCTCTTCTGTCGTCTTTTTGGCCCTGATACAGTCCTCTGTGTACGTACCCCTCTCCTGTGGATCAAGCCCGGTGGCCCCTCCAGGACGCCATTGCCCTCCCCCACATGGCCCATGTGATTTTTTCTTTTCCTGCCTCTTCCCCCCCAATAATCAGGCGATTGTTTCTCTTCATAAGAGGTAAGGCTTCCCGTTTAAGTCCAACCTGACATCCGATTCTTCGCGTCGGCACACCCCCCCCATTATCCCCCCTCCGGGTCAATAAGAATCAAGAGGACCCGTCCCTTTAAAGGATAGGGAGTTCCTGTCTAAAGTTCCCGCCTCCAACGTTTTCCCCCTTTTTTCACGTTTTTTGTACGTGGTCGGTGATTTTTTGTTTCTCCCAGCCTTCAGGTCTTCTTTCTTGTCCGTCTCCCTTCCCTGCGATGATCCGAGGCCAGGCTGTTTTTCGGTTCTTCTTCCTATTGTTCAGGTCTTTCCGGAACCCGTGGTTTTTGACGGCAGAGAATAATTCTGTGTTGTGATCCGGCCCGCATTTAAGCTTTTGGCGAGGTGGGACAGAGTTTCATGGCCCCCAGTAAGACCGCACTCTGGGGAATGTCCACTCTCCTCCTGTCCACCTGTTGGGTGTTTATTCTCCTTTTTTCGTCCGCCTCTGAGCGAAGAGCGCCCTGTTCCCGAGCGTCCTTAGTGCGATACTGCTCCGTTGGGCATGGTCTTTCTTTTGCTGGTTTAACGGCTTTCTTTGCAACGTGCGCCCATTCGCTCCCCACCGACCCCTGTTCTGTCGATTATCGGAGACCCATGGCTCTTCCCAATTTTCAAAGGGAAGGCGCGATCGTAAGGAATTCCTTCGTCAGATGAATAAACCCGAGTCCAGAGGGGGAGACCTCTTCAAGGTTAGTCCTAAATAGGAGGTTACCCTTGGGAGGCTCGTGTCCCTTGATCGTCCCAAAGACCAATCGCTCTGCCAGATTATGGGGGCTGCTCTTTCCAGCAGTTATTGCTTAACGTCTTCTCGTGTCCCTCTTTGTTTTAAAATGCCCAGAATACTCAGGGTTGTTTATACCATTCCGCTACTTCACCCCCTCAAGGCCTTTGCTTCGTTCGCTGGACAGAATCGTTCCGCTGAGTGGTTTTCGAATATTATTTGTGTCAGGCTCCCGATCCCCTTATAGTATGAACCCCCCCCTGAGCCTTGTTTTTTTTTCACCTATGACTCCTGGGCGTTTTTTATCTTTCCGTGAGCCGGATGAAATTTTCATTTTCCCCACGACGACGTTTAGATCTCTTTTACTAATCCTCCCTTGCTGAGATGGCCGAAGCATTTAGGTTCTACCGAAGACGATACTTGTCCCAAGGTCCCAGGCTAGTGAGCGGCCCCCGCCCAGGTGAGTGGTTTTGTTATTCCCTGTTGGGTTGTGGGCTACTAGCCTTGTCCTGAATTAACCTCCCGGGTTCAGAGCCCCGAGACTGTCTTTGGCAGATTCTCGCCGAGACGACAACCCCGAAGTGTCAAGAAAACCAGTCCATCACACGGCTGTTCCCTGAATTCGTCCGGGTGCCCGAGTCTTGAGCTTTCCTTTCAGGCCCAGAGCATCTCCTGGCTTCCCGTCGTTATGATGTGGTGTTGCACCCCCTACGTCCGGAGAAGCCCTTCCCGATGGATGCTCGTCACCACATTTTTCCCGCGTTCTACCCCCCTCCGCATCCACGAAGCGGGGAGTTAATCTTGCTCTTCCTTTCCATTGACTCCTAGACGACGTCTCAACGGTTCTCCTGGGCTGAACGAGGTAAGTTCTTACGTCCTTTACCGGGATCCCCCGGTGTCTGCAATGGTTCGGCTTGTCGGCTCCATCCTGGTTTCCCCTTTGATTTCTCCCCTTGCCCAGACAGACTCCCTACTTCCACGCTTAGGGTTTCTGTTCCTGGGGCTCTCTTCGGTACTCCGAGTTGTTACGCAACGTTCCTCCCCCCTGCGCCTCCCCCGGAGAAGGTTCAGATCGTAGGATTTCTGCACCGGTGGGAGTTAGTGGGTCTCCTGACCCCTGCCCGAGCTCTTTATGTTGCAAGAGTGCCGTTTTGCCCGGTGATCGGAGGGACCCCCTCCTGTCGAGTCCCTGCTCAGGTCTTTCCCCCCTTTTCCTCCTCCTGGTACGAGTCAATCTATCTCCCTTTTCTGATGGAGACCGCCCCCGAAGAAGAGTCCTGCTTCCCCTTGCGTCATCAACCACGTCCATACTCACCGCCCTAGGACTTAACTCACTTGCGGTCGTGGAGGCAGGCTTTTTTTCAGCTCAACTCCTGAGCAACATCCCTACTTTTTTTGACTTCCTTCCCACTGATTGGAGCTCTTTTCTCCAAGGGTGGTCCCTCCTCAAAGCTATCGTCTCCATTCCCGCTTTAGGCTTCGTCGACGACGGGCTCATCGACATCTTCTTCCCGGCTTACCGATTTCTCTGTTGCTGGACCGAGGGGCGGTCCTGGACAAAAGTTTTCGCCGGAAGGTTTTTCACTCCTCAAGTATTCTCCGCGACATCCTAACTTTTCCAGCCCTGATGTCGGACTCCCCGTTATGTCCCGAGAGCTCCCCCCCCTGCTCGAAACCACATTTTCTTGCTCGGTCAGCACTCTTAGTTCCAATTAAGATGGTGGCCCCGAATCTCTCTTACCTGCGCCCTTCCCCCGGCAACCCCCCTGCCCTTAGCTCGTTTTAGTCCTACCTCTAGGCCAAGGAACAAGTACCGCTTTTCTTCGGCCTTTCCTAACCCTGGCCGTTTCTTCGCCAAACCCCTTATTGATCTCCAAGCAGTTTCTCACTTCTTTTTTTTTCCCCGCTTTGGCGTAGGAGATCCATAGTTGTTGGGTGTTGACTCAGCCTTGGTGGGCAGTGACGGGGTAGACACCTGAATTCTGGCCCTCCGCAGGGATGCAGCACCCTTATGTGCGGCTCGGCGTTTCTGGATTTCTCCGGATAGTACCCCCCCCCTAGTATGGACCCGTTCCCGCCTCCGATTTATGACCTGTAGATGTGTATTTTTTTTTTTTCTGGGGTGTTTTTTTTTTGGAGGCTTGAAGCACACACACGAGTTCCTCACGAGTTTTTCCTTCGGTTTTTCCTTCTAGATAGGAGAGACTTGCTTGACCGAGTGCAGACGTTGGCTTCCCCGTGCCGCACTTAACTCGACAGCCCCACGAGCCAGTCTCCGGCCTAGCGTTTGACAAGACCCGGAGATTTCCCCCTGGTCAGGCTAACTCCCCCCGGTCCCCTTTTGCAATGCGCGGATGCGCTTGCTTGTTTTCCTTTCCTCCCCCCACATTAGTCATTGACCCCTCCCGTTCACGGACAGGACTTTCTTCTGAACGGGTTCTCTTCTTGAGAATGTCCGGGCCCTCCCCCCCACACATTTTTACCCATACGCACTTGATGTATTTTCAAGTCCCCCCCGGGCGTGTATGTTGTGGTAGGTCAGTCGGCAGGTGCTCAGGTTTCTTTGGTCCCACATGTCTCATTGCTCTGGACACCTCGCCAGTTCTCCGGTGCGTCTGGTCCCCTTGATGTAGAACTGAGAATTCGTATCCCAAAGCGCGCGGGCGACCGGCCTCTTTCTCTAAGGAGAGTCATATTTTTCCGTCACCAGGCTATGTTTCCAGACGGCTATCTCTTCCGCAGGTTTTCTTCTCTTTTTGAATGCGACGTGGCGTACAGACCCTGAGAAAAGAGCCGCCCCCCGTCCTGCCCCACCCAATTATTCCCGACGGTAGTAGTAGGCCTGTGCCCTTTTTTTCCACCTTCGTCGCACTTTATACAGCTTTTTTATGTGCTTGATGACACACCATCCGGGTAAAGGAGGGCTGATCATCGAACCATGACCATAGGGCGGATGTTCATCTTTGGACTTCGATATGACCTGACCTTTCCTTCTCCTTGATGCACTCCACCCGCGTTGGCCTTGGTTCGCGGTACGTTTACCCCTGCCTCTGACTCCGTGGGGCGGCGCCGTACGGGTTTTTTCCTAACCACATACACGCCGAATATCGGCTCTGCTGTCCTGTATCTCCCAGGGCCTGGAGGCTCTTCCTCGTCCGGCCTTTCACTTTCCGGTATACTGAGCTGGGGAAGGAACTATTTTTTTGGCTCCTTTCCCCCCACTCAGGCTTGTCTGGCGTCTTTTCCGCTGACTCGAGGTTATTTTGTTTCTGAACGGTGTTGCTTCAGGCCTAAAGGAGACGTTTTCTTTCCCCCCGTTGCCCACCCCGGCTCCCCTTTAGCGTCCGACTTGCTGGGCTGGCATCTTCGGCGGTGAGTTTTACCTCTCCTTTCAACACGCCCTCGGAGATTGTCTCGCCCTCCATATCCCAGGGTTGTTGTGATATTTAGATCTTACTCGTAGGATTTGGCCTTTATCTACTTCTGTCCTGGCCGCCTTTTTCTCTGGCCCACCAGTTTGTAGAAGGGCGGAGTCTTCACAGTTCGTGGTGGGCGAAGCTTCCATTGTGTGATGAAAGCATGAGCGTTTTTTCAGACGAGCCCGCCTCTTTGCCGAACCGAGTTGACGCCTCCCCCGACCCTTTTTTTGTGAGTTGAACCCCCGATGTGAGCCTCACCGTTATGCGTGGCGGCGGTCAGTTTCTGAGCGGGCCACCTTTGATCAGTCACAGACCCAGTGACAGAGCTTTTTTTTTAGAGTGGTCTGTGGTTGACCGATCCAAGCGATCCCCCGGTTGTTTCCGATGCGCCCGCTGCACACGTTCCAGCGTTCAACCTTTCAGGATTTTCTTTTGTTCTCGACGTCTCACACGGCCCGGCGAAGGTCCCCGTTCTGATTTGCATGACAGAGTTAAGTCTTCCGTCTTCAGGTAATTCGGTTTTCCCCGCCTTTCTTCCTGCTGGATCTCTAGGGTGCGACTCTTTTCCCCCCGTAACCATCCCTGTCCGACGGAGTGGACAGCAGAGGCTCTGTTCAGGACGGGCGATATTTTCTTTAGATGAGTCGTCCCCCTAGCATTCCCTTCCCCGCACCCCGCAGGTTCCCTTGCGCGAGAGGAGTGAGAAACGTACTCTCGTTGAATGTTTTGATGCAGACCAAGTGCCACCCGATTTTTCGGATTTCAAGCGGCACTTTTTCTCGAGTTGGTTTTCGCTAATTTCCATTTATCCAGAACGAGCCTGTCATAAGGTATGCCTTTCAGCCGCGGCACTGGTCGCTGATAATTTTGATCCCCCATCTTTTCCCTTCTTGTTTCCCGCAAGAATCTCCCCGCCTAAACTTCCTTCTGCGTCATACCAACGTCGCCCCCTGATACATCAACTGTGGACTGGCTCTTGGAGCACGTGAGGACAGATCACCTCTCTCTACCCCTTCATCCGACCTCCTTTCCCTCTTTTTAGGGAGTTTGTAGATGGACTAAGGGGTTTTTACGTAAGCATCTAGGAGCGTTCCTTCGTCTGAGTTTGTTCTTCATCGGCTTTAAGGCTTTTTTGCCGAATGCTTCCTTTACTTTCCCTCTTGTTTCTCGGTCGCGGTTCGGTGGATTTGTTACGGCATCGAAAGTTACCCCAAGTCTTCCCGAGCTTATCATGTCTTTTCGACTTCCTCCCTCCACTTCGGTCGACCTCTTTGGTCTGTCTTTTAACCAACTGATCGTCCAAAGGACATTTCCCTTTAGGAGCATGGCTTGCCCCCGACGTGTTGACCACGATAGGTCATTTCCCCCTCCCGGAATTCCCCCGCCAGAGGGGGCTGGAGACCCAGCTTTCCCAGGGCGTTCGTCTTTAAGGCCAAGTTCTCCAAAGTCTTTTATTCCCCACCCCGGTCCCTTTACGATGTCTCTCCCTTTCGGTCTTCTTCTTCTTATTTTACTCATCCCTTCCCTTTGTTTTTCAGCTCTTTGGCTTTAGAGCCAGTCTTACCTGTGTGAATCCCTTGAGGAACGTTGCAGGGCTCTTTACTCCGTTTTTTCCCCTGGCAGTGTCACGGTTCCTCCTCTCGGCTTTTTTTGGCCGGCGCGGCGGTTCCTGATCGAGTTCTGGCAACATTGTATGGCCCACTTGATTTCTTCCTTTGTCCTTTTTTCCTTCCAGGTTGGGGAGATCCTTTTTTCTCAGCTCGTCTCCGAAGCGTTTTGTCTTTTTTGTTCCCCCTTCTTTTTCCCCCCTGAGACGAATTGCACCTCCGTTTACAAGTTTTTTTTTTTCAGCCCCGGCAAGAATTATCACGCAAGTTTGGTCTGTTCCCAGGTGGAAAATGCCGTTTCCCTTTGCGACACGCATAGGCGATGCAGACCCGCACCCCTTTAGGGAAAGCTCTTTTAAGAGCAGCTTAGCGTGCGGGCTTTCACGCCAAAAACTTTCTTGACAGCGGTAAACCTGATCCTCCCGGAACTTTCCTTTATGAACGGTCTCGGAGTTGGCTTTAATTCGGGCCCGCCCAACGATTGCCCTTCCCTACGTTGATAGCAGTACCACTTTTTTCGGAATTCTTTTTGTTTCCTGAAGTTAATTGCTTCTGATTGTCTTTTTTATCCTTTCGTTCCCTCTCTCTAGTCTTCTTTCCCTCCTCCAGGAGGATTTTCTTTATTTTCAAGTCCTCGTAGTCTGACAGGATCTTCTTAGCACCATGCGAGGGAGCCCACCTTCAATCCCCAGCCGGAGAGTCGTTGGTCACTGGTCTTCCTTCCCACCCAGGGGACCTCTCCTGTGACCCCGAGCTTACGTCTCCCGTTGCGAAGTTGTTCGACTGTTAGCCCGACTATCGAGCCGCTTTTTCCAATCCCTTTTACCTGAACCTTATTGAGCATTTGAGTCTTTTTTCCCTGGAGGAAAGCTCAGTGAAACCTCTGTCGTCCTTATCTGTATATCAGGAGAAATGCCAGCTGTACCGGGAGTGTCTCATCATCGCCACTTAACTAGTACCCTTGTCATCCGTGATTCCTCCCCCCCCCCCGGCCGTATCCGTGCAACATCGGCTTGAAATGGATTTTTTAGACGCGGCGGTGAACCACCTTTTAATTCACATTGGGCGATCTTACTTTTTCTGTTGATCGTCACACCCATTCCCCTCCTAGAGGCTGCTCGAGGGGAAGCTCCCGCCTTGGCCCTACTCCCTCGTCCTTCAGGAAGATAATGGCTTTTTTACCTCTCTGCATTGCTCCTGGCCCGGGGTCTTCCTTTCTTCCACTCCCCTTTTCCCTTGGCGTCGCGGTCTGGCTCATCTTCCTTTTGCTTTTTCTAGAATATCTTGTACTTGCGCACATCCGTCTTTTCGCCCACCCGGCGCCTGTCAGCCGTTTTCCTCTGGGCGATACGGCCCTGCTCCCTTGTCTCTTTTCCCCACCTCCGACTCGTTAGCCCTTTCCTCCTCTATTTTGCGTGAGATTGGTCTGGACGATGTTCTTGCTTTTGTTTTGCCCTTCCTCCGTCCTTTTCCCTTTTCCGAATCAGGCTCCGGCCGCGATTTCCCAGCATTCCGATTGGGACCTTTCCAATTAAGTGGGGGCGACAGTGGTTCTTTGGAGCCTGAAAATCCACTTTCATTTCTTTTCCTTTCCGTTCACTCGGCTGCGGCCGCCTGCGGCGAGGTTCCCAGGTGTTTTGACAGGTATTATTTTTGCAACCCTTTGACCCTTGCTCCGGCGCGTCAGGTCTAGGATGACTTTTGGCGCTTAAGAACTCAGCCGCAGATGCGTGAGACCGTTTTCTTTTCCGGGACCTCCCCCTTTGCCTCGCTTCGGGTTTTCACCGCTGGCACCCGTCCCGCTTTACCGTTCTCGCGTTAGTTCAATCGACCGTTTTCTTCCTTCCTTCGGATTATCTCTGAGTACCTTTCTGTGAACCATGGGACCCTGCACTCTTCTCGTCTCCCATCGTCCCCTTCCGGTAAAGGTCCCGTCGGTTGATATCAAGCAATTTGCCCTTGATGTCAAGATAGTTCCGCCCCTTTCCCCTTCTCGTCCGTTAAAGCAAATGAACTCCAGCCCCCCATATGCCAAGCATTTTCCACTGACGGGTCGGCCGATGAGTCTCGACCCCCTTTCCAACTGCAGTTTGCCCACGCTTTCCCGGCCGTAGAGGACGGATTTTTTTTGGCGAGGTCGGGTTTTCCCAGCTGACAACGAGCTCTCCTCTGTGACTATTTTAGTTTTCATTTTTTTTTTTTGCTCGAGCCCCAAATTATCATGTTCGCCCATTCTCGTCTGGATCCCGTCCCAACCCCTTTCGACTGATCGAGATCCCATCGCGTATGATGGACTCCCCCTCCGAAGACTTCTCTTGCAGTCTTTTTTTTATCACCCCTCCATACCTCACCTATTTTTTCTGTTACTACATATTCTTTTTTAAGGGGCGATGGTAGTAGGATGACATGTGTCAACTCGATCCCCTTTCTCTACAGTTTCTCCTTCTTTTTGTGGCTGCGGGGGACTCCGGGTCGGGTTCCTTTTTAGACAGCATCAGGAGCTTTTACCCGTTACTCCATGACCGGAGTATGACTCCTGCTGCCGTTATCCTTCTTCTTGGCACTCCTTCTTCCCTCAGTTTCCTTCCCATCCTGGTGATGTTGAGGGCGGGATGGCTGGCCACCGGTGCCCCCCTGGACATTTCTTCCCCCGCCATTGATTCCTTTCCGGGGGGGGGGGCCCCCCTATCAGCAGACTTCGGCGGGATTTGGTGTATCAAACGCTCTCCTTATCCGCCCCCCAGGATTTCGCCCCTTCTCTTTGGCGTCTGGCGGGCAGACGCTGGGGTCCCCCCCCTTCTTCTTCCTTCACCGCGCGCGGCGAATTTGGAGCCCCGTGCGGACAGCTGGCCCCTCCCAATCCATTCCTTTACGGGACATTACCTTTTTTCTTTTCAACCTTGCTGTTTTGTCACACACCCGGTCCCTCGATATCTCCTAGAAGGCTTTTTTCCCTCCCTCGTTGTTGTTGTTTAGATACTTTTTTTTTTTGCTTAGATTGTTAGGTACTGGGTGTTGCAGACCCCTCCTTTCAGTGTTTGGAAACCTTATCCCTCCCTGTGACGGGCTTGTCTTTTTTGCTCCAGCCCCCCGTAGGGCTGGTGCCGGCGCTTCTTTCTTCGAGACCTAGGGACACAGACTGGGCTCGCACGACCTCGAGATGGTGACTTCCAGGTTCTATAAGGTTTTTTCAGAAGTTGCTTCCTCCCCCCCCCCGTCGAAGTCGAAGTGCTGCTGATCGTCGCCGTTCCTCTCAGCAGAAGATTTGACGAAAGTGTGTTGCCCCTTTTTCTCCATGCCCCCCCGGTGGAAAGCGCCCCAGCCCCTCTTGCACAGGTTGGATTTGAACGTCCTCCCCCATTTCAATCGGCGATGCACCCTCCCTCTCCTCGCGTTAGGATAAAGCAGTGACTTCCCCCCATCGAAGGTCTGAGCTGGATGAGGGCTTTCCTTTACCAAACCTCTTCCACATCTTTTTCCCCCCTTTTCCCTCCGGAGGAACTTTGCCTTTCCCACTTCCGTGAGTTGCATGTCTAAGAAGGGCCCCTCTTACACAGCACTTTTTTTGTAGTAGGGCTTAGAGTGGTGATGACGCATACTTTTAGGGGCTTATTATGCATTATGTTCGGTTCGCTCGATTCGAGGCCCTCACAGAGCGTTGCGGACGGCTGACGTTCCTTCTCCCGGAGAATGTCCGCTCGTCACCATCGCGCTTTCACCCCCCTTGCAAAAGATTTTTGCGAATCCCTACCTCTCCTCGGCATCTGGTCTTGGACATTCAGCCTAGCATGTAACTCTATAATACGACGTCTCCTTATCTTTTGCTGCGCAGGGTTTTTTCCCTCCGACTTCCATCGAGAAGAATTAGCCCGTAATGGAACCTCTGACTTTTTCTGACATCTTCGAAAAGGTCTAGTATTTGTTCACTCTGCAACCATTCGACATGATTGGATACGCAGGCCATGTGAATTTGATGTTTTTCACCTCGGAGGGGGTACTCTCCTTTTTTTGGCGCAACAACACCCCCCCCCAAGCTTTTTCCCGGGCCCAGTTCAGCCCGGGATTTTTTACGCGCGATCGGCCTTGTAAAGTAGATGAACTCCCCCCTTTTCTTCCGGAGTTTTTGTAGACGCTGTTTCTAGCCTCAGCGCGAGGAACAGGTGCGGATTTCACTTTTTTCTCTCCAACAAAGACAGAGTTTTTCTGGGCTCTTCAGATCTGCGCTGATCTGTGCATGATAGACCAGTCTTTTGGGATGTAATACCTGGCATGACGTTGACCTCTCCCCCTGCCGACTAAGCGTGTGGTCGCATTTTTCTTCAATTCCACACTCTTCTTCGTTGTCGGGTACTCACCTTTTGGCCGAGCGGCTTGACAGCAGGCTTTTCGTCTGAGGCTTTTGAGAAAGATGAAGGCTAGTATACCCCCCCCCGCATTTTCCTCCGGTCAGCTTTTCCTCTTTGGACATGTCTTCGCACCTGTTCCGGATTATGTCTCTTTTCTTTTTCACCCCAACCAGAAGAAGTCTTTCTTTCTAACTCA
>Ga0179593_1397298_pt1 | contig 10762 bp, 11 predicted proteins | sample CZODoug2_1_08_16_FD_185931 | JGI IMG/M metagenome (GOLD analysis project Ga0179593, IMG submission 185931) | Vadose zone soil fungal communities from Angelo Coast Range Reserve, California, USA - CZODoug2_1_08_16fungal (PacBio error correction) | ecosystem: Environmental > Terrestrial > Soil >... | reverse complement strand
ATACCTCAGCAACCATTCTATCAACGCTGGTGTCTATTTTTGACGGCCCCTTTCCCCCCCCTCAAGAGGTAGAGAGGAGCGTCTAAATGCTTTTGTGTCTTTTCTTAGCGTCCCGACGGTGGTTAGGACCCCGCCCGCAACACGTATCTCTCTTTACGTGGCCGACCAGCCTGCAACCGTTGAGAGTAATCCCTCTTAATTTGGTTTGTCTCTCGATACTCTCTTATACCCTTTTTCTTAAGATTGTGCCTCCCCCCAGTTCTTCGTTTCAGGTTTAAGGTCTGGCATCTTTTTGAAACCCCCCTGAGCTGCTTGTTTGAAAGTCCGCCTGCGTCCCTTCGTCTTACCTCTCGATTCCTGCACATCCTCCCCCCTATAGACCTTTTCTTTTCGATGTGCTGACCGACTTTTTCGTGTCTTTTTCATTCTGACTTTAACCTTCTGTTCTTTCCCCCCTCGCCTGGCCCTCGGATTCATCTTGTTTCACAATGAATTCCAGTGAGATCTTAGCAAGAGTCACCAAATACTGCACCTTTTCTGCATTTTAAAGTGTGACACTCACCGAAGCCATCCCTTATCTTCTTTTACCCTACTCATTCTTGTTCGATAATACAGTGTTCCCCCCTTACAGTCACTTTTTTTCATATTCCCACTCTCCGGTCATTTTGTGCCCGGGTGTTCTCCCTTGATTTTGAACCCTTTCTTCCCTGTTTTCACTTAAACTGTAACGTCTGATTAGACGGCGATTTTAATGTGTTCGTGACCCCTCGCTGTCTTCCCGCAAACTTTCTGGGCACGGCGACTCCCGATGTCTAAACTCTTTCAACCCCCCCCCACAGACTAGCGGAGGACCTGAGCCACCAGTCAGGTGCTCAAAGCCGTGAAGAGCACCCCCCCCGTGGCAATCCGATGTTTTAACCCCTTCCACCTTAATAAGCGTGCCCCCCCGGCTTCGCCCCTTCCCCGATTGGTTTTTCTTTCCTTTGACCACACCTTTGAGATTGCGTTACATTTACTTTCGTTTACCTTTTAAAGGGCGCGGGGTCCCGTTCCCCATTTTTCCCCTTATCCCTTTCATTTTCCGGGCAAGGTTAGACCCCCCAACTGGACGAAATAATCGACCTTTGTACAAGAGAAACCCCCCCCAAAACCAACCCCCCCAACCCACCCCACACCCCCCCAACCATATCAGACAAGAAAGGAAGGGAATCCAGTTCTAGATCGCCAGGTTCTCTATCCACTTTCTTCTTTTTTTAAAGTGAAGCGGATCTCGACCTTCTCGCCAGGAGACCTAGATTACTGTCTCGAGCTCCCCGGTTACATCCGCCCAAAAGGCGAGACAAGGAATGGATCTGCGACTCTTCATTCTTGAGGATCTGCCTTCTCGATAGGTTGGGGATGAGCGAAAATGGGCTTCCTTCGGGTTAAGGTGTTGCGTCGGGCTCCCCCGCTTTTTTTTGCAACCTCGACGGTCCACTCCGATCTTTTCTTCAAGTTAGATCAGGGGCTCTCGAACGACATCTTTGCATTCCTTTTTTTTTTTTTTTTTTTTTTTTGTCCTCCCCTCGTGTTGTGATACCTTGCTGCCAAATGGTTCTTGGAGAGAGAAAGTCGACTTCGGAATGATATCGGCTTTTCCCCGTCTCTCGTCTTACCGCGTTTTTTTCGCACAAGGATCTATGCCCTTTCTAACGTCCCGCGCTTCCCCGATACCGTACAAAACATCTCTTCGGGTCCTCTTTCCAGTCTTCCCCGCCCAAGGGGCGCTCTCGGGAGTGACCGTTGGCGATTTTCCTCATGCCGCCTGCATTCAAGTTTAATAGCCCCACCGCATGTTATTGGTAGCTTCGTGGCCGGACCGGGACTTCCCTCCAGCTTGGCGTTACGTAAGACCTACTCAGAATTTAGGGTCTTTCGGTAGGGGTTTGCCCCCATCCTCTCCCCCCCGTTACCGGCAAATCCGGCATGCATATCAATTACCTCCAAGTCACCTTTCGAAATGGTTAAAGAAAGAGAACTAGACTGAATTCCAGCCGACCCTTCTCGTAATCCCCTTCCCTTTCTTTTCCTTCCATTTTTGGACAGGGCCAAAGAGATATAGTTACCCTTCTTGCCAGTCTGCCCCCTTCCATTGAGGCGTATGAGTAGTGTTATGTTCTTGTTTCGAAGAGAGCTTCCCCTCATTATTGGCCTCAAAGATGGCCACCGAAACCGTTCTCCCGGCCGCCTTGCCCATCCACTCAGCTGTTTCAATTGCTACCCATTCGAACATGAGTCTCTTTTTTCTACCATTCTTTTTCAACTACGACAACTCCAAATAAGCCTTTGGATATTGCGTTTGAAACTATCCAACTTCTTAGTCCTTCCCCCATGTCTTCTACCACCCGCCTCTCGCCCCCTAAAGGACTGTACTCCTTCCCAATTTTCCCCCCACCCTTCCCCTAAACCTTTTTCTAAAGCTTCCTTGATTCAGGTTGAAATTTTTGTAAGAAGACCTGAGCGGTGTCTCTCGTTGTTTTTTGAACACCCCCCTCCTTCATCGTCCCTCTTTCTCTCATTCCAGCCGTGACTTCTTTAGAGTCCTTGATATCCTTCTCTATTTCGATGTCTTCTCCTATCTACTTGTCTATAGAATCATCAGCTCCGTTAAGCGACTGCATAAATTACCCCCCCCCCGCGCTCACTCAGTAATCGACGGCCACCTTGGATTGACGAACTTGTCTACTTGAGATAAACAAGCGGAGCGGATCTGCCCTTTGGACTGGTTCCTTTACTCAACCCTCTTTCCGTACCATTTAAGGTGCGCGCGTGCATCGGCCCCGTCGACCCGATTTTAGAAGGTCCAGTTGCCCCCCCCCGCCGCGTTACTCCCGAGATGGTCGGCGAGTTCGTTCCCGGTCCCTGCTCCCCCCTCTTGATCCCCCCCGCGGCGCCCAAGCGCTTGCTTCCGCGTTTTTTTCTTTTCTCTTCATTTTTTGACAGTGCGACTCTCCGTGAGCTTGCATGTCAGTTCGCAGCATGGGCATCACGAGCACGGTACTTTGGCTCTCATCCTAAACCGTTCTCTCCTTCTTCCCTCTCACTTTTCGAGCAGAAGGCAGAGTGTTCGTCGGTCGCTCGTTTCGCACAGCACGACACCTTTAGTTCCCTTCTTCGTTTCAATTTGACCTTTTCTTGTATTTTCACTTCCCCGTTTTTGTTACGCCTCTCACCGCTTGCTACATCGTTCTAGCGGATTTCCCAAGGTTGCCCATAGTTGGCGTTCATTCCTCCTTATGTTTTGCCTCGTTTGTCGCCGCAGCCTTCGGTTTTGCCAAGTTTTCAGCGGTTACATTTTTCCCCCAACCCCTGGGGTCTATCCTATACTGAGTCGTGATACGACTCAGCCCGATCTGTCCCTTTCTTTTAAACCCTGATAAGAACCCCTACGGCTTTCCCTGCTCTGCAGATTTTTTGCGCCCCATACCTCCGCGGCCTGAGCTCCCTTTAGCCAGTTCGATTCGGGGAGATCATTCTTCTTTTTGTGGGCGCATCCCCCCGGTGCTCGCTTTATCCTATAAGTTCCCTCAAAGCCTTCTCCCTTGTCCAGAAGCCTCCTAGTCCCGGCAAGTTGCGCCTTTTTATTACCACTTGTATTTCCCCGTGACTCAAACCTTCATCTAACTGCCTTTCTGCCTCTCCCAGAAGCTTACTTTGCCTCATGGAAGATCCCACAGCATATATTTACCCTTCTTTTCGGTTTTTTTGTTTCTCTCCTCTGCAGGGCGCAATGCGTCTTGGCCTCTGGTAACTTAAGTTTCCGCCCTTTCTTGATCCCTCTTATTTTCCGAAGCGGCCATCGATTTGCAACCTTGCCGCCCTTTTGAATTTGAGTCCCACCCCCCCCCTTCCCCCCCCTCGTTTCCCAGCTGTTTTCTCGGCCGCCTTTACACCTGACCCCAGTCAAACCTTCCCCCCTTCAAGCCCAAAGGCAATTGATAAGGCCTTACCCTTTCTAAGGGCTTTTCGCGCTCTTAACAACCCCTTTGGATCTTCCGACACCAGAGGCCCTTCTGGTGAGGTCCCGGATTCAGTTGGGTTTTGTCGTATTACGTTTAAGATTGGAGACAGCCCCCTCTTTTGTAGTCGAGATATCACCTTATCGCTAGCCGCAAGACCCTTGGGCTGGACCCTTCGTTTTCCCCCTTCAACCTGCGTCGGACGCGTGCTTGGGGCGCCCAAACGCTCAATCTCCGCCTCTCCTCCGCCCCGTTACTAAACCGTTGCTTGTGTTTCGTTTCTGAAGTTTGCCCCCGTTCCTAAACTTCCGAGTGATCCCGTGACGACAGAGTTGCTTTATCTGTTGTTTTCCCTTTTCTAACCCCCAAGAACAAGATAAGCTTTCCCATGCTGACCTGAGGATTTATTATTCACTTTGCCTGGTGGAAGTTCGATGCTTAACGGGAAATCAGAATCCCCTCCTTTTCTTTATCTCATGAGCCCATTCCGTTGAGACGGCGCCACATAGATGTCTCTGGTAATTACCCGCGGGTAACCTTCCCGTCAAGCCAACCTTCGGTTCCTCTCCCGCTTCGCGCTAAGCGCCTGGCCCCTGAGGGAGTTTCGATACTTCAATGTGTCTTCTGCTTTTTTCACAAAAATATGACCACGCGCCGGCGGGACAGTCGACCGCCTTCGGAAGAAAGCCCGGACCGGTCCTCTACCACTGGCTTTTTTCAGCCCTTTGGAAGACCGTTCACGCAGAAAATGTACTAGGCGTTCCTTTGGTCTTTTTAGATACCGACTCCTCTCGAACTTCTCATTTGGGAGATGAGGGAGATGTTTTTCAGACCTCCCTTTCCCCCTTTTCGTTCTTACGGGTGTTGTTCGGACCCTCCAAGACATTTTTTGATTGCTCCTTTTCTTATTATTCCTTTGACCAACACACTGCTCCTCCTCGACTTCTACGAGAACCTGCTAATCCTCCAGGACTCGAACATGACGCCGCCTTTCTCGCGTACGCGGCTTACAAGGCTGGTGGTCCCTCAGCCCTGCTCTCTCAACGGTTTCCCATCGCGAGCTTGGGAGGCGACAGAAGGATTTTTAGTGACCCTTTAATACCACACCTTGGAGAGTAGCCACCTTTTTTTCAAAAAAGGCTGCAACGACAAGCTCCCCTCATATCCTTGGAGTCTTCTCTTCCGATGTGACAAGAGACCCTGTCCCCGCTGGACCCCGCGTGATAGCCATTGACGCTTGGTAGCAGAAGCGAAGGTGGGTCACCCACATTTCGAGCCCAAGTCTGTCGCTACCCACAGCCCCCGCCACCCCCAAAACCCACCCCCGAGACCCCAAGGAACACCTCCCTTCAAATAGCTTTCGATCTTAGGGACCACTGTTGCCACCCTTGGTTGCCTATTCCGATCAACCTCACGGCTCAGGAGATGGTCCCATGTTAACCAACCTCTAGACATTGACAGCCTTCTAACGACAGTGTTGGTGACAATTATTGGCGCTAGCTTTTCCCTACACTTTCGTCTCCTGGCTGCGGCATGGCGAGTTTCTCACCTCCCCTCCTCCCAATTTACATCTGCCAGTTTCCTAAGACCGTTTGCCCCACCCTAACAATAATTTTAAATAACTCCCTACTCGGAGTTAATCTACTTACCCCTCTCCTCCTTCTGTTCTTCGCATTCTTCCCCTTTCAACCTTCTTCCCTTCCTTTCTTTTATTCGATCCTATCCTTCCCACTCAACCCCTTCCGCCCTCGTTCATCAGATTACGTTCTAACTCCTTCCCCGCCCCCCGCGTCTACCACTCCTACCCTTCTCATGCGGCCCCTTCCCTTCTTCTCTCTCCTTCTCAATGTCCATTTAACCACAATCAGGAAGCCCACAGGATGTCGGTTAGAACCATGGTATCTTATAGTTCGGAACGTGACTCATTCCCCTCATCTTTGTGTTAGTTTGCCCCGCCCCCCCGATGTGTGTCAGTGGCCCCCCGTTGGCTAACCCCCCCGACCCTTTTTCCTTCCTTTTTTTTTTTTTACCTTATTGATGCGAACCAGTTCCCCCTGGGAAATCGAGTGGAACCCCCCCCCCCCCAACCCTTTCTGCCAGCGCGGGCTTATTCACTCCAAGTACTTTTCTTGGACTGCTTGCCAGCGTTTTTGCTTTTTCTTTCTTTTCTGCGTCCCACTTTTTGATCATAGCGCCGGGAATATATTAATCAACCTCCCCCCCCTCGTCCCCCACTTCTACCCTCCCGGAGACGCACTTTGCGATCCGTAAACCTAGTTCCTACTCTTGCCCGCGGCCTCTTGAATTCTCAAGGTGGGCGGCGGGTATCGTCACAAGGTTACATTTCTGGTCCTCTTTCTTCTTTTTTTTTGTCGTACACTATTCTTGTTTGCATCCGATTGCACACCTCCCGATGATTTCTCAGGGAGACTTTTGCCGCACGAGAATTTTGGCCCCCTTCCTTTCTCCTCCCCCTTTTTTTTTGCGTTTTCTTGACCCAACGCCTTTCTTGCGAGAGCCCGTTTGAGCACCTGATAAAGATCCTCTTATTCCCCCTCTGTCCCCCCCCCCCGCCCGGCCTCTTTCTTCTCCAGTGACGTCATATGCACGAACCAAGTTCCTGCGTTCGCGATCCTCAAAAACAGATCGTCTTATAAGCCCTTTTTATCCTTCTTTTATCCCTCCCCTCCCCCACTTTTTTCTAGACCTTTCTGGACGTGGCCTGCCCTTTTTTTATATAGGAAGGCAGATTAGTGAGTACCCTCTCCCTTCTCCCCCCCTCCCGTGCAGCTCTTGAGTCCTACCGGGTCATTCCCTTCGCGGGATCTGGCGAGCTTAATCCCCTTCCCCTGCGCCTTCTTTTATCCTCGTTTTTCACCCAGCGCGTCATTTCCACGATGTTTGACTCCTGCCCTCCCCTCTTCACTTTCCCCCCAAACTTGAACAATTACCTTTAACGCCCCCCGTCGCCCATTTTGGCCTTTTTTTAAAGAAAATTGCGACCTGGCGAACTGGATGCGGCAGGGCGGAGGGCACCGTTTAAGGGGAGTGTAACAGGCTCACCCAAAGAGACGAGGGTCTGTTACACCTTTCCTTCCGGCTCTTTTTTCCTAGCTTACCCCTTCATTGCGCATACGCCCCCTCCCATTGTTTCACCCGTTCCTGCCGCCCCCTATGCGCACTTTCCTCTATTCGCTCTCCTGCCTGCCACGCTCTCCTAGCCCCCTCTTACTTACCCCTCAGGGCGTCCCTCACCAAATATCTGTCCCCCTGTTTTCTCCCCCTCCCCCCTACCCAGCCTCCCTCTTCTCCTCTTAACTCCCACTCCCTACATTCTTCTTCGCATCTCTTCCCGATCCTTCATTAGACCGCCTCCCTTTACTAAACCTTCCCCCCACCTGCCCCCCGCCCACTTTCCCCCTATGCCCCTTCACTCTCCCTTTCTCACCTCCGTATCCCATCCTCACTCCCCCGGCCCCCTACCTTCTCCTTCCTTTTCCTCGTGCCGTCACATATCCCACCCTCCCTCCCCCATTCCCTACTATTTTCCTCTCCCTTTTTTCACACATTTTATATCCATTCGTCCTGTGTCTCCTCCCCCTCAATCCCACAATCCGACTCCTCAAAACCTCCCCCTCTTCAAAGCCGAAGGACAGCCCCGCACTCTGGTAGAGAAGGCAGTCACGTCTATGGGTCTTCTAGGGCGAAGAACGTTTCCCTTCCTCGGGTCCAGAGCACCCTGATCATGCCACATACCTTATATTTAACCTTTGCCTACGTCCTCGTACTCCTTGCGTTTCATCCTTCTCCCGGCGTCTTTTCTTCTCCCCCCCCTCGTGCTCTCTATTATCTTCTCCTGTCATTGTCCTCCACCCTCTCCTTATCTTCCCTGCTCTATCTCGTCCCGTCCCTCTCCTTCTTTCTCCATTTCCCGCTCGTCAATTCTTTGTTCACTCCCCCCTGGACCAAGTTCCGAAACCTTCCCGCATGGAGAACCTTTTACCCTCTGTCATTATCCATCTTCCCTCTTCGCGTCCATTTATGAACTTAGAAACCCCATTTTGATGAGATTCTGGAATTTTCAGTGATACTTTTTCTTTGGTTTCCCCCATGAAAACTTTAGCCGCATTGCTTCGGCCGTACAGGCGGTAATGCTTGCGCCTCTTGATATGCACGAGGTCGCGAGCTTCTCCCCCAACATGCCTCTCGCGCGTTCTGTACCCCCCCCCAATAAGCGTCCTTCTTTTTCCAATTTTACCTCCTCCTCGCTTTTAGGATCGCCACGGAGACTTCGGCGTCTTCAACTCAATGACTATTTTTACACTCGTCGCGGCCCGAAGGCAATTTGATTGCCCACAAGGCCTCCCTTTTTCCTCCGGCCCTCGCCGTCTCGAACATAGCTGAGCGTGCCATCGCCCGTTTGACGTGTGTGCATCCCGATGAAATTTCATAGGTTACCGGGGTCCTCCGTCGGTCCTTTTTGCCTCAGCCTGCATTGACAGCATACTTGACAAGGCTTTTCCTCTCTCTCTCCCCAATCTTGTCAGTCACTTTCGGTCTGGGGGCCATTTCCACGCCCTTTCACATTTTTTTCCCCCCCCCCCCCCTCTCCCCAACCGGCGTGAAACATTCCAATGTTCCAACCAAAAACTATCGCCTCGAGCTTCCCTTTCTTTCGGGCCTTCGGCTTCGCGTGTTTACCCCTTCCAGATGGCCCGGTTGTAAATGATTTTTTCCAAACCGATGATTTTAGCTCAATTTTTTACCTTTGAGTCCTGTTTCCCCCCAACACACCTATGTAAGCCCCTGCCGAGGTGCATCGTTTTTTGGTTTCCCCCGTCTTCCCGTCAAAAAGAAGCAACCCTCTTCCACTTATCTTGGAGGTTCAAGTTTTACGCCGGCAACAGTTCTTTCCTGCCGTTTGGCTGTTCGATCGAAGGTTTCTGAAAAACTGAGTCGCGAGTCACCCCCCCGAGCGCACCCTTTCAGCACTTGCGCCCTCCACGATTTCGAGCCTTTTCCCCCCCCGAGATTTACCACGTCAAGTCCGAGCTGTGCCGTGTTTCTTCTTCAGTGAAGGAATTCGTTTTCCAGCAGGCGTTAGACCCTTCCCAGGAAACTCCCCCTTTTTTCGTTCAACGACCTTTGTAGCGGGGGCGTTGGTCGGCGTGTGTGTTGGCGTACTTGAGCCCGACGCTGGCGATCTTGATCTGCTTACTCTTTTCCTTGAGCGTCGTGTGGAAGAAAGACCCCGTATTAGTCCTTTGTCCGTCCTCTTTCGTGTGATCAACGGAGACATGATGTTTCGGCCCAAGCCTTCTGTTCCGCGGGAGATGATCCGTTAGCGATAGATTCTCTTATGGTCAGAGGCCATCTCCTACTGTTCCGACCTTTTCCTCTTTTTGCCGTGGTGTTTGCTGCCGCGCGCGAATTTTTCTCGACTGATGAACCGTTCCGCCGCAGCTGTAACTTCTTTCATTACTTTTTTGTCGGCACTAGGAGGCCCCCCTTCCTTTTTTTTCTCGTCCTGGCCACTCGAGCACTCGCCGCGATGTGGCCTTCGGGCCACTGCCGCATCTCTTGCGGCTTGGTTGGGAAACCCAGGGAAGAAAATCCCAGTCCTAGTCCGTTCTTTCCCTTTTGTGGTCACAATGGTTCTGATAGCCCCCCCCCTATCCGATTATTCTTCACAGGAAGCCTCTTGTGGTCGGCGAATTGGAGCTTCGACCCGTTTTTTATCGCGACCGCCGAGTCCTGGGCCCTCACGTACGCTTTTCCCCTATTTTCCCCACCCCCAGATTGCGAGCCATTTAGTCCCCTATTTTCCGCCTTTTTCCTTCCTTCGTTTCGTCGGGAAGCGAACCCCCCCTTGTCCGGTCACGGACGGGTTGGCTGCGTGATTGGACCTTCCCCTTACTTCCCCCCTTTCGATCTGACATTACGCCTGATAAATCTTTCCCAGGTACCCACTTTGCCTGCCATCAATGTAGATTGCCCTCCCGGCCGATAAGCCCTGGGTTTTTTGTTCCTCACCTATCCCCCCACTTTTTCCGCACCTGTGATGCCGAACGCGGACCTCGGGCTGGGTCGGCTCCCATGCGTCATGGTCCTGTTGGTTAGTGAACATGTGTCTATCATCACGGCCTGGGATAGATGTATCTCTTCGTCCGGTATTCTCTCCCACCCTCCTTGAAAGGTACCGTCAGATCGCCTCGCGCGCTCGCATCTTGGAGGCCGTGACTGAAAAGATGTGTTACCTTTGGCACCTCTTTTCCCTCCCAGCTTTTGCCTTCTGTCCCGTGTGCGGGCCGTCTTCATCGCCCACATGGCCATCGAGTCTCCCGCCGTGCTGCCAGTCGCTCGCTTTTTGACATCACCTGGTTGAGGAAGAAGTGCAGAACTTACCCTCTCTCTTCATCCTCCCCTTTTTTTTCTCTCTCCCCCCCCCCCCGTCGACAATGAGGTTGAGGTCTCTGATCCCCCTCCTCGGCGAGCTTTATTAAATGTTGACGCCCCTATGAGAAGTAGGCTCCCCCCTTCCATCGTTCCCCCCTTTTTTACCGCAATTTGTCCGCCTTTCGGGAACTCCCTACCAATGGTTCGCCCCGTCTGTAGGCAGATCTGATGCCTGGTAATTAATGAGGTGCTTACCGGGCCGCATATCTTCCCTATAAGACACCGCCCCTACCCCATCCTTCACGCTTCAGCGGACGACCAATCACATTCAGATACCCCACCTCACCTCGGTTCCTTCTTTTTGATCG
>Ga0179593_1383459_pt1 | contig 10762 bp, 10 predicted proteins | sample CZODoug2_1_08_16_FD_185931 | JGI IMG/M metagenome (GOLD analysis project Ga0179593, IMG submission 185931) | Vadose zone soil fungal communities from Angelo Coast Range Reserve, California, USA - CZODoug2_1_08_16fungal (PacBio error correction) | ecosystem: Environmental > Terrestrial > Soil >... | reverse complement strand
CAAGGCACTGATTTCTTTGCTTGGGTGGCACACTCTGTTCTTTTTTGCGCTACTGGGAAGATGGAGTGGGTCGCTCGCGGTCGGCTTCGGTGATCTAGGGCAATTAATTCTCTTTTGGAGCGGGCTCCTCTTTTGTTTTCTTTTGCTGGCTGAACAGACATTTTTGTCTTTTCTGTTGTCGGAGGATCTGTACGCAGCGAGGCCTCGTCGAGCCCTTTTTGCATCTCTCGGTTTTCATCCTGCTCCGAACACCTTCTGATCCTTTTTTGGGCTTTATCATTATCCCCTCTTCTTTTTGCCTTCCTCCTGGCCTACGCTTCTCCCCTTCTTCCCCCTTCCACAATGAGAGGCGAGTGATGAAGTGTTCCCTTTTTTTTCTGACTTCTTATCTCTCCCGTCGCCTGTTTTGGTGTTCTGCTTGCTGTTCGGAGACTTTTTCCGTCTGTTGTTGAATCTGCTCTTTTTTTTTGACTGCGGGCGCCCCCTTCCTAGTGCTCTTGTTCTCTCCTTCCTTCTTTGTCCCTCTGATTAGACAAGTTTTGTCTGAAACATTTTTTTTTTTGCAATTTGTTTAAGCCTCCCCCAGTCACCATGCCGGCCTCCTGATCCCAGTTTTCCGTGATTGCTATTTTGCCACTTCTGGAGATCGTCATCACCCCCCCTTTCTCTCTTCCTGTACTGGATTGCGAAAGTGAGGCCCGACCGGAATATGACTGGAGTTGATGATGCTCCGGCGTGCTAACTCGGCGCCACTTGCGTTCCGTGCTGAAGTTTTTCCCCCTGTGCTTAGTCCTGCAACTGCGCCACCAGGGTTTGACTCTCTTTTTCGCTTTTTACCCCCTTCTTCTTCCCTCCGGTACCCATCTTTTAAAAAGGATAATATCCTTGCGGATTTGCCGCGTTCTCTTTCCGTCTTTTTCACCTTGCGTGTGCCGAGCTTCGTTCTCTTAATTTCTTTGCCTGTTTTCAACAGGTTTTGATTGCCCGGGCATCCAACTCGCGGAAGCGGAGAAAATTATCCCCCTTAGATTCTCTCTTTTTTTTCTTTTTTTTTTGCTGATTCTGATGAGTTGGTAATTATTCCGCTTCGGCGAGTGCTGATGTTTTTGGTGTCAACTTTTTAACTTTGACGACATCCCCCCCCCTGTCCAGCTCTGATAATTCTTCCCCCCGGTCCCTGATTTGACAAGCGACGTCGTCTTCCTCGAAATTCTTTTTTCCCCTCCCCTTTGTGAAAAAAGTGTGTTCGTCCCCCGCTGGCCTTGGCGTCCAACTCCCCCGTTCTAACTGACCATTTTTCCTCTTTCCTTTATCGTGCCCCCTTGCACTTGGAACCCCTTCTTATTATCGACAAGAAGTACCGCCCCCCCACCAGTCGGATGTAATATTATTCTTCCACCGGGCTTGCTTGCCCTTTCAATCTCTACCTTCTCCTGTAGGTTGTGTATGTCCTCCTCCGCGGCCCCCTCGCAATCATCTGTGCCAAGCCCCTTCCAGGTTCACTCTTTCCGTGCATTTGATTTGGCAAATGCGGTCCCCCTAGTTCTTTCTCCCTTTCCCCCTCAAAAAATGAGGGTCGCATCAAGTTTCAAACGATTCCACGGTTTTCTGCTCCCACTGCTCACGTCCCCCTTGCCCCATTCTCTTGGCCTCAATCATTCACAACCTCCCCCCGTTCTTCCTTCGCCCTCTCCCCTCTCCTCCCTCGACATCCAAATGAGGAAGTAATTCGCTTTCCCGTGGCTGCTACACGATTCGCCCCCAGAAAATTCTTTTTGTTCCCTGCATCCCTCGGCCTCTCATCTTGGTTCTCGTTTTCTATTGCTCCAACGAGAGAGATTTTCTTCGAGCCTTTCGTTGCTTTGCGTCCGCCCAACGAATCGCCAGAACAAGTTCTTCTCCGTCTTCCTTCGAATATATCTACGCGCCGTGCAGTCGCAGAGAATGCCCTGCCGCTTCCTCCCCCTCCCTCCCGCACAAACCCCAAAACGAGCCCCCCCCCTGTGCCGCAGCAGCACACCCCCAGTCTGATCCGCTCAGCGCCTTCCCAAATCCCTTTTTGCTCCGCTCTCACCGAATTATGCGCCCACGCCCCTTTCGCTTCCCCTTCTTTCCCCAGCAAGGTCCAGCAAAGAAGTTGCATTTTTTCGTCCGTAATTGCCTTGCTCTGCCCCGCTTCTCTGACGCGCTTCTTTTCAACTTCCGCTGATTTGCATTTTCCTTCTTTATAGGCTCTAGAATGAGTCTATTCCTCTTCCTTTTTCATGATTTTTAGGTCCTTCCGTCCACAACGCCTTCTTCCGGCGCTCTCTTTCATAAATTTGCTTTGAGATATTTTCCATTCTCCTCCAACACTCCCCCTCCCTTGACACTAGATCTAGTTCTTCTCTCCGTTGTTTTTGTTGATTGCTGTTTTCTTTCCTTGTCGCAGGTCCGTTTGACGACCCCCCCTTTAAAATCTCCCGTCGTGTTGTATGAGCTCGCCCTTACTGCCCTCTTTTCCCAGTCGTCTCAACACCATGTCCCCCTCCAAGAGTCAACTTTCCCTACCCCCCTATGTATTCCCCGCCTTAATTTTTCCTCGATTCGCCTGCAACAATAGCGAAAGATTCCATGTCTTCTTTTTTTTTATTCGGTGTTTAATATTGAGCATTGCCTCTCCGCTGGGTGTAGACCCTTTCTTTGGCTGGGACATTTTCCTTTCCGCTGCTTGTCTTTGGGCGTGAGGAGTTCTTCCTCGTTTTTCTTCGTTTGTCTCCCCTCCTTTATCACGTTCGGAGCGGGATCTGCCTGGGGGGGTGGCTGTGGTTTTGCAGAGCTTTGCCCTTTGCTTTGTCTCTTGAGGAATTGGCTAGCAGTGGTTCTTCTCGGCGCAGTTCTTTCACCGATATTTGACGCCGGACGCCGATAATCTCGTAAGCTTTCTCGTTTTGATCCCCCCCCCCTCTTTTCCCATCTCCGCGCCTCTTCGGACCCCCAGAACCCCCCGCACATCCTTCGGAGTTCGTGCTTTTTTTCGAGTTCCCCATTTTTCGTAGCAACCTTTTCTTTTACCGAACAGCCTACGGCCGCCTGTTTCGGTTATTTCTTCCCTTCGCGCGCACCCTATTTCCCCTTTCTTTGAATCTAGATTGTCTTATTGCCCAGCGTGTTGAAGGAATTTCTTCCTGTATGCGTCCCTTCTTCCTTTGGCCCTTGCTTGCGACACTTTTTTTTTTTAAGTTTTGCAATTTGCTTTTCATTTCCCTCTGACAATGCGACCTTTTCCTCCGTGTTTTTTTCTACGGATTGTTAAGGTCCTTCTTACCTCCTTTTTCCCTCCCCGCACTTTGAAGGACGATTTTCCTCAAGTGTCCGCTGCCGAACGGATATCATCGGAGAATTGATGCTGCGGGCCTCGTCTGGTCCCCTTCGCTTGTAAGTTTCAAGGTTCACGGCCGAGACCTTGCCACATGGCCAACAGGGCTCCTGGGGCTTCCGTGTAGGTATTAGACGTCGGTGCACCCACAGGCGGAGCCGCCTTTCCAAAAGATTTTCCCCAAAAGTTGAAGTCTTCCGTTAACTCCTGGCCGATTGCCGCACCCTTTTTGTGCACTCGCGTGTCCGGGCACGCGATTCTCTTTCCAGTCGATCATTGTGGGCTTGTTTCTTTTTGTTGTTTCTTCCCCCTGCCCAATTAAAATAGCAGAAGTAGTGTCAATATCCCTTATCAGACTATCTCTCTTTCTTCTTTTCTTTTTTTGTTTATCTTATCTCTGAGAGGTTATACACTTTGATCCGCCTGCTTCTTTTTTTTGCTTCTTTTTTCCATCCGCGCGCCCCCCGTTGCGAAGAAAATTAGCGCTATAGATTCAGTTGCACTTTCCTTTTTTCGTAACCCAAGGCCTTTGCGGCAGAAGAAAGGATTTGAACCTTTCCGCCTTAACCTTTTTAGGTCCTTTTTTTTTACCCATTTGCCGAACCCCTTCCCCGTCGTTCCCTGCCTGCTCTTTCTATGAAATCCGTTTCTTGAACCTTGAAGCCCTCCCTTTGTTTTCCCGCCTTCTCCTTTCCAGCATCAATCCCCCTTTCTTATGAATTCGTTCGTTCCTGACTGACGCACTTGATTTTAAATGTCCTGAAGTTTCTGCCCTCACGGGGGTTTTTGATTCCCCTCTTCCCTTTTTGCACTCTGCCACATTTTAAACTGAGCCACGCCACGGCGGAAACTTATTTCGTGCCTCTTTCGCTGCCATTCGTTCTAGCCCCCCTGATACCTTCCCCGCCAAACCTTGGTTCGTAACTTTTCCAGCGGTGTTCCCCGATAAATGCGTCCCCTTCCCAGCCCTGAAAGTAAGTTGTTCCTGACCGCTTGCGCCCAATCGCCTCCTTCTCAAAGCCCTTTTCCTCCGAGCCTCCTCTCCTCCCAGCATTCCCCACCAGTCCCGCGGTTCTCAGCTTCTCCCCTCATTGCGCCGCAATTTTTTTTTTTATAGGCTCAACTCTCCTTGCGCTTTTTCCCTTTCTTGCGAATCTAGTTACCCTCCCCCTCTTTCCCGTGCAGTTTGAGTGATCCATTGATGCGGCGAATTAATAGCCCATTTATGCTTTTCTCCCCCTCCCTCTTCGGACGTTCTAAGGAGAGCCAAGAGAACAATGTTGTTTATTCTTCACACCCTCTCTACTTTTTGCTGCGACATCGCACACCCCCCAACCAGTCCGGCTCCAAAGCTCTTTCCAATCTTTGCGCCGCTCGATCCCCTGAATCAGCCTTTTTCCCCACCCTCCTTCACCCTATCATTTGATTCGCCAGAATGTTTGTCGCCACCCGTCTCCAGTCTCGAACTCTGCACTTCCTGCGCTCCCCTTCCCTCTCTACCTTTTTCACTTCTCTGATTTTTCCCCACGATCTCCCCCCTCTAAGGCGAGCAGTACCTGTACTCATTACTATTTCTTCTTTGACGTTCCCCTCCTCTTTCTTGCTTTTCAGCTGCTAGAATAAGAATGATCTTGTTCCCTCTGCTGTTCGGCAACGGCATTTCCCCGTCACAGATTGCAACCTATTCATAGTTCCTTTTCCCCCCCCCCTGGTTGTTTTTTTTCTCGATATTTTTCGCGTGAAGTGAGCGGGTGGCTCCCACTCCCTGCCCCCGGCTTATGGTATGCGGCTTGACCCCCGGAGATGCTTGACTGTGATCCCCCAACCAAGCCCTCAAGGTCATTCGACAGCTGGTCCTGCTCGACCCTCCACGCTAATGCGTCTAGTTGCACAGGGATTGCTTTTTTTTGCGTCAGTCTGTGCCTATTTTCTTCCCCGTGTGTTTTTGAGAACTCTGCTGTGCGACGCTGCTGCCGAATTAATGTTTTCTTTTGCTTGCTGTCGGTTTTCATCGGCTGCGGGTTCCCGGCTTCTGATCTCTTCCCCGTAAATTGGTTCTCTTACGTCTTGGTGAGCGGACGGGTCTCGGCCTATCCCCCCCCTTGTCCTCGTGCTTTTCGCGGAGGAATCGGCTCAGTGGGACATTCTGCGGCTTCGCCGCGCCTCCCTGGCTTCGGCTTCCGATAAGCCACCTTTTCTGCTATTCATGTGCTTTTCTCGCATAATGCCAACCCCGCTTGCTCTGCTGGTAACACTGCTCCTCTGTCTCACTTCTTCCCTCCACCATCCTGCTGTGAAGTGATGGATGTCCCCTTTTTTTGCACTTTCAGGTTTATTTCCCTTCCTCCGGGTCCCTGTTTTTTTTCTTCTTTCTCTCTTCGGATTTTCGGCCCCGACACGCGGCTTGGATTCCCTTTTTTTTGGGTTTTCTCCCTTCGTCGTCCGGATTGTGATCTGGTTTGTTCACCCCTCTTCTTTGGCCCGCTTTGCCCCCCCCCATTGGCGGCTGCCTTCCTTTTTTTTTGTGCGTTTCTGCCCGTTTTGCTAATTTCCAGCAGACAAATTTGAATCCTGTGCCTTGCAGTGTCGTTTCTTTTTCTCTTTCTTTTTTGGCGGTGCCGGCCTTCGAGACCTTCAGCCCCACCCCCGCCCTTTTTATCTTCATTCACTGAAGGGAGGGATTGACCTTGTGCGTTTCTGGCCGTCCCCTCCCGTCATTTTAATCCGTTTACCTTTCTAAGTCTGCATTCCCTTTTTTTCCTGAAATCGGGCCAAGGCCCGTGACCAGCCCTACTCCCTTTTCTCTTTTTCTATGTGAAAAATGCTACCCGGTTTGGTCCCTTTTATTTTTCTTTTTCCCCTCCTTTCTTCCCCAGTCGGAGCCGAAGACCCAATTCTTTTCACCCTGAAAGTTGTCGGCCCCAAATCCGGGACTTTTCAGACTTCCCTTAGATTTTTCCTCTTCAGCGTGCGTCAAGAAGGATTAAATTAGCTCATTACTTTTTTTTGCTGTTCACCTTGCAGGTTGCCGCGTTCTATTTCCTGGAACTCAAGCAACCTCTGCGGAAGCCCAATACCCTTTCCTCCATTCCTTTCCCCCTTTCATCCCGTTTTTTTTTTTTTCTGAGAGATCTGATTTACAGTCGTCGCTTATTCTTGATTTCCGAATTTCCCATTTCCCGCTGCCCGCAAACCTTGCGACCTACCACCAATTAAGATCTGATTTATATCGTGCCTTTTTTTTCCATCTGGTTTAACCAAGAGGAAGAGAGTCCCCAACCTTCCCGGATTTCTGACCCCTTCGCTTGTGACCCACAATCTGGTGTATTCGGATGTTTTTCACCAGTAGCAACCTTACAGTAGATTCACTTTCCCTTTATTTCGGGCATCATCTCCCCCTGAGTGCAACTGAAATGCCAGACAATTTTCCGCCGATTTAGCCCCCGAACCGCATCCATTTCCATTCTAAAGTCCTTGATTACTTCCTTCTTGCCTTTGCCAAGGGAGTAGTCCCAATTTCGTTTATGTCGATACGTGCGGGTGTTGACTCTCGGCCTTTTGTTTACCTCGCCCCTCACGGAGAAACCACGGCTTCCACATGCTTTAGTCCCATGTTGGACCATCTTTCTTCCAAACTAGCCAAGTGCCTCACCAATTGTGTTAGCCCCTTTTGACCAAGTATCTTCTTTTTCCTTTCCCCCATCCGCCACGAACAACACTTCTTTTCTCATCCGGTTCTGGCATCAATATCAGATCATGACCATTTTTTTGTTTCCTTTGCGGCCCCTCTCGAGCCCCGCAGAATCCACCAACTGTCCTCCTCTTTGCTTCCTAGAATGAAAAAGAACCTTTTTCCGTAACCCCTCGCCCTCTCATGATGGTCTTTGGTTCGCACTCCTCGTAGTTTAATGTATCTCTCCTATCAGGGACATGAGGAGAGAAAAAACCCGATGGACTGACAATCAACTTCCTACGTAGTTTATATCGCTGTTTTTTGTGGTTTCTGTTTTGTTTTTGTTTTTTTTGTATTCTGCGGTGGGTTGTTTGGCCTCTGTAGTTTTTTATTCTGTTTGTTTGTGTTGGTGTTTTTATTTTTTTTTTTTTTTTTTTGGGTTCTTTTCTTTTTCTGTTTGGTGTGTAGTCCGTTTCGTGTCCTTGATTTTTTTTTTTTTTTTTGGAGTTTTTTGTTTTTTTTTTTTTTTTTTTTTTTTTTTTTTTTTTTTTTTTTTTTTGGTTTTTTTGTCGTCCCTTTCCACCAGTATCCCTGCTCTCCTGCCCGAAGAAAAAAATCGGATCCCGCTCCCTCGTTACTATTCCCCCCCCACACGGTGCGAGTCTCAGATAACTCCTCCCCGCCGCCGACTTCTCCCACTCCATCGAGTTGCTCCTTTTTAAGCTTTCCCCCCTCCCCCTCCGAAGCCTGAGTTCAGAATCGCCTTTCTCCCTCTGCCTGCTGACTCCCGCACATCCGTTCCCCTTTCAAATTCGCTGATTTGCAGTGCACAAATGAGGCCATAAGGCGATTCAGTCCTTCTCTCTTGCGTCATTTTCTTTTTGGACCGTCTTCCCCCCCACGTTATTTATTTTTGTAGAGCTCTCATAAGCCTGCCTAATTTTCCGAGTTTTTTGCAAACCCTGCTGCCACGTTTCGCGGCGCCAATTTTTTCTACTCCTCCCTTTTTTTTGTTTCGATATGTTCTTTTTCCGTTTGCTCCTTCCTTTTTCGTACACTCCGTTGGTTTTCAAATATCGGCATGTATGCGATTTTGACCGAAGGAAGATGCTTTTGCCTCGGTTCTAAAAAACTATGACGGCCAGGTGAATGCGACTCTGTTCCTTCTCTCCCTTAATTCGATTCCCTTCTCATTCTCTGTTTTCATTCCGGTTTTCTCCGTAATTAGTCTTTGGATCGTGGGCTTTTGGGGGTTTTGGTTTTTTGTGATGCAGATTTGAGCGGGTTTTTAAGATGATGTGGTTTGTTGCGTTGCTGCGCTAGGACTTGATTCTTTTGTGGCGCGTTCCCCTTTCCCTTTCGTGGAACGCCCTTGGATGATTAGGAGGTTCTGGTTTTAGCGGTCCGGCCCTGGTTTTTCTATGCTGTCGGCATAGCAGTTATCTTTTCTTTTGTCGGCGTAGAGGCTTTTTGTGCTTCCGGCTCCTGCTCGTGCTGAAAAATATATTAGTTTCCTTTCGCCCCTTTTCTTTTTCTCTTTCTTGTGCTGTGATAATTGATAAACTCTACTTGAAAGACGTCACCATAAAATTTTTTTCACTTCCTCTTCGCCCATCCCCCGCTCCCATGTTTTTCTTTCTCTGCCCCCACTTTCTTTCTCATTTTTAGTGCACATGAATTTACCTTCCTCCTTTACCTTTAGGATTGACCCTTCGAGGAGAGGAGATAAATTCTTTGGTTTTTATGCCCTTGTCTACCCCCTTTAGGTTACACGGGTCTCTTTCTCTTTTCAGCTAACGTGACGGCTCCCCCCCCTCTATGAATAACCAAGTTTTGCTGGGCAACTTTTGTTAGGTTTTTTTCCCTCATTGACATCATCCCCCTCCCTTCTTAATTGCCGTGAATGACGGTTTCGTTAATATATTATTCATCTTTTACAAGTGACCTTTGATTCATCACCCTTCCTACCGTGACGGCATTCATTTTTCCTCCGGGAGATCACCTGCAATCCCTATTTCCTCTCTGATCCTGGATGCCTGCGTCTGTTTCCCCTCCCCTTTGCCTTTCTTCCCCGTTCACGCCGAGATTCTGCACCTGCTCAACCTTTTGGACTCGTCTTTAAGGGGTTTCCTCAGTGTCCCAAAGGGGAGCCTCAAGACACAAATTCCCCCCCCCTTTCCCCTTTCGCAAATCCCCTCTTATTTTCCGCGAGTAGCTTTTTTTCCCCTCCCCTCTTTACGCACGCGGATTAGATGAAGGAGTATGTGTGGCTGTCGCCACCACGGTTCCGGGGCGAGGTATGTGCACGGCACCCAGTCCCTCGCCTGAATGGCAGGACCCCTTCCCCATCCTGATCCTCTCTCTTTTCTCTCAAGGTGTGATGCCGCTCTCCATTGACTTCATTTGTCCAATTTAAGACGGATTCTTCGAGTCCCCGATGTCTTCCCCCTCGCTCCCTTGCAACCGTTTGCGACAGCACCCCAAATGTCCTCGTTTGATCGCCCGGCTTGCGTCACTCTTCTTCTCCACCAAGCTGACGCGTCTCTTCAAATCAGACATTTTGTCCACTTTCAGTCCTTGTGAAACTGTTTGTGTCGTCGTTTAAGACTGTGGTCCCACTGAGACCACCTACACTTATCTCCCTTCCCTGTCCGGACTTTGCTCTCCTTTTTCCTTTTTTTTCCTGGGTGAAATTGAAATGAAACTCCGCATTGAGAGACCTCCAGCCCCAGTCCCCTGAATTCCTATACCACACTTCTTATTAATATTTAAGTTAGGTCCTTGGACCCCGATTCGTCAATCCCTGTCCCCCCAGTGCCTTCTCTTTTTTCCTTCTTGGTGATTATTTTTCCTTTAACTCGATCACGTATCGTCGCCCTTCCCCATTTCCTCTTTTCTGGCCCATCGGAGAGCAAACTTGCATCCAACGTTCCGCCAACAATGGTTGCCTTTCCCCTCTTTGCCACTATAGTGCTCACAGTTAACGAACTTTCGTGTCAGCCTACGTTTTATTTTTGCAAGGCTTTTTTTCTTTCTCCCGCGCCGTTGCGCCCGACAGATAAAACCAGGTTCTATCGGTCATATCCCTGAACTCTGCAGAACATGTTAACGGCATAGTTCCTTCTGGGTGCTTTGTTTCATATTGCGAGTCGGTTTTTTTATGCTCTTTCTCTGTTTTATTCCTGCTTTCCTCTCCCCCCTCCACGATTTGAATCCCATAACATTTTCGGGCGTTAACCCGAATATCTTTTTCGTTATGAGCGCCACAATGCCTCTTCTCTCTTTCCTCCTCCCTCCAAAGAATCTTTTTTTTTTTTTCCCCTTCTCTTTATCCAATCACACCACCATTCTTCTCCGTTTCCATCTCCTCCCTTCCCTTTTTCGGTTTTCCTCTTCCCCTACCGAGCCTTGCGCCAACCGCCCATTTGCCCCATTCTCTCTGTTCCATGCAAAAGCCACCGCAGCTTGCGCCCTTTCTCTTGCCTTCTCTCTGCCACGCTCCGACTCGGGTTGTTTCCCCCCCAAAACCCCCCCCCCCCCCAACTTCCGTCCCTTTCAACCTCCCTCTTCTTTGACAAGGATCTGATTGCAAATATATGGTTGCTTCCAGTTTCTTTGTAGAATCCTTTGGCTTTTCCTGCCTTTTTTTTTGATTCCGTGTAATTTTGTCCTAGCTTCTCATACAGCCTGCGTGATATCCTTATTCCTCAACGCCCTCTCTCAAGCGGGCA
>Ga0179593_1686991_pt1 | contig 10763 bp, 14 predicted proteins | sample CZODoug2_1_08_16_FD_185931 | JGI IMG/M metagenome (GOLD analysis project Ga0179593, IMG submission 185931) | Vadose zone soil fungal communities from Angelo Coast Range Reserve, California, USA - CZODoug2_1_08_16fungal (PacBio error correction) | ecosystem: Environmental > Terrestrial > Soil >... | reverse complement strand
CGGTGTCCCGTATGTTTTGTTCCATTCCTCCTCGTTCCCACAATAGGGTTCTTTTTTCTCTTTTTTCTCCTCTTCTGTTTATGGCTACCGTGCAACAGGGCCTCTGTTCCTGTTTTCACCCGTAGCTTGAGTCCCCCCCCCCCCCCCGGTACCCCTTGCCAAAATTTGTTCGTGTCCCTAAGCCCCTGTTTGGCTGGCTTCCCCCGAAAAGGTGTCTTAATGCTTTCTCCCCCCCACTAGGAGTTTAACGACCTTTCCCTATAATTCTGTCCCCCCCCCCCCTTTTCGCGAGCCCCCCTTTTCTTTATCGTTCGAAATTTCAGGCCGCAGACCAACGATTGTCGTTTTTACCAAGCGGACCCCCGTCGGGGCCTCCACCTTTTTTTTCTCAGTCCTTTCCCTCCGGATTCACCGCGGGCGATGTTCTAGCCCTCCCTGTCAAATTCCGTTATCGGGCGCGTTTCGGTTCCTGCCCTCTGGCGTTCCCCTCCCTAAGACTTTTTTCACTCTTTAAACTATTTTTTCCCTACCCACCCCGATGAACTTGCCGAGTGTCTCCGCCAAATTTTTTTGCCGGGGTGACCTTTTTAATTCCCCCACTTTCCCCCCCCCCTTAGGCAACTTTTCCCCTTCCCGCCAACCTCTACTTATTGGGAGCATTGTTTGCGAGTATCAACTTCACCAAGTTTGCACTTCGATTCGTCACCCCTCATTGATAAACCGTAGACCTTCCCCCCGGTTTTCCTCTCCTTTTTTTTTAGACAATTTCCCCCCTTTTCTCTTGCTAGGTGTAAACTTCCCCCCACTCCTTCTTTAACTGCTTATGTTGTAACCCTAACCTTTGTGGTTGCAATAGGGTACCCCAGCCTCCCAACGACGTTTTCGAACCTGGCCCCCGACTCACCTCGCCCCTTCCTATACGGTAGCTAAGCCGGAGAAATCACTACTTTTTGTCCCAGTATTCTCGGGATTCCCAACTGTCGTCATTGTGGTTTGTCTTTTTTTTCCGAATGAAGAGGATATTCCCCCCCTTCGGGCCTTGCAATCCCACTTGTCAATGATGCTTTTTTTGTCCCTTCAAATAGGATTTCTTTTTTTTTTTTTTTTTTTTCTTTTTTGCATTCTTTGCCACTTTTCTTCAATGCCCCTTTCATTCTCCTCTATGTTCCGGAGGAGGGAAGGTGTTACAGAGTGCCGCGCCTTACAGGAAGCTGCCTCCTAGTCAGGTACTACTTTGCCCTTTTCTTGGCATTTTCTTTTCCCCCTCTTTGCATTGAACGCTGGTTCAGGAATCGCCGCTGGGGTCCGTTATGGTTCCTCCTTTTCTTTTCCTGATCCCAGAGTTTTGCCTCCTCATCCAATTACTGTACTCGACTTTTCGGGCGCCGTCTCTGGATGTTAAAATTGAAGCCGGGAAAAAGCGGAGCCCCCTCGGCGAAGGGCCTTTAGTTAGACGTTTCCTTTTTCCCCTCTCCTGTTGACCTCCCTTAAGTGCTCGGCTGATTGAACTGGTATGACGATTTGAAAGGTAGCCTTTTCCATCAACCCTCGGGATTTTTAGGCGGATTTCTTTCTTCCCCCCCCCTCGCATAACCCGCCTGCCAAGTTTACCTTCTGTATTTTAGAACTTTCTCCGATTGTGCCCCACGGTTGTGAGTCAATAGAAGGGGAATGCCTGAGTTTTCTTTGCTATTTCATTCGCCAGGCCTCCTCCCTTCCCCCAGCTCATTCTTGTCATGCCCCTCATGTTGCGCTCGCAGTCCGAGCGCATCGGGCGCTGATGTGAACCGTCTAACTTCTCCAGTGTCCTTTTCCCGAAGGTCTACAATGAGGTTTTTGATTTTTTCAGTTCTGGTAAGGGACTCCATTACCTCAGCCCTTGCCCAGAACTTCAGCAAGCGATGGCTTTTTTGTTAATCCTTTGGTTTGTCGCGGTGTTGGGGTTTTCGACGCTACATCATCACACCCACCCTTTTTTCCTCTTCCCAACCATGAAGAGTTAAGGATCCCCCTCCCCCACCGAATTGACTGGCCCTGCGTCTGCGCCCCTACCAGACTTTTGTAAGGACTTTGGGGGTTTTCCTGTTCGTTTCTGGAGTAATTGAGCAAAGTCCCTTCTTTAATTTTCCTTTACCCCCTCCTCGCTGCGCCCCTGTATTCTCTTCCTTGCTTTATTAGTTGTGTGGTGTTCACTGCCGTTCTACCCGGAGGGCGGGTTTTTCTTGAGATACTTGAGCCCCTGTATTTCCTAGTTGCTTCGGCCAAGATCCTCCCCTTCCCCCCAGTCGTTTGTTTTTCCTGAGATCCCCTTTCCCCCGATCCTCCCCTTGTTTCCGCTAACCCTCGCTCCTCCTGTTCACGGCAGTGCCCCCGAAATCATCAGCAGCGGCATGTCACCCTTCCCCTTTTCGTAGTACTTATTTTCAGTAAAGTAGATGCCCTTTTTTTTTCTGTCCCTTCCGGGTCCCCTTCACCCCCCACCTTCACTAAATTTATTGTCAGGCAATGGCTTGGTCCTGACATCCCCCTCTGCTTTTGGTCGTTTTCCGTAAGAAAGCCTTTAACCTGCTGTTTTTCCGCTAGGTTTATGATGGCCTTTCTTTGTTCGCTTGTCTTCACCTTACACACTTCACATCCACGACTCGCGGGTGTTCTTCCTTTCCACGTGGGATCTTCGGCCGTAACAGTGCAAGTTAACATCCTTCCTCCCAGGTTAGGCCCTTCGACGTTTCTCTCCCCCAGACCGTGAACCCCTGCCAGCTGGATAGTTCTAAGCGCCAAAGCGATTTACCCTCTCTCCCCCCCCTTCTTTCACATCCGTTCTGATGCGATGGATCAGAGTTCCTACTTTTTCCTGGAGATTCTGTTCCCCCCTCAGTCAGCCGCATATTAGGAAAACATTTATGTTTTCCCCCCCCTGGGGCTTTTCGGCTTACCTTTACTTCGGATTCCATCCAGACACACTCCTTTAACCGATTTCCCCCTTGGCGCCCTTTCATCTCCCATCTCTGGCAGGCAGATTTTTCCTTTAGGTGTAGTCTTTTCTTTTATGAAGAGCCTCCTACGCCCCGGTTTCACCCTTTCTTTGAGTTCGGCTTTTTAAATTCCCTTCTCATCTTCAACATCACCCTGCTGCAAAGGAGACCCCCCGCGTGAAAGTATTAAGTGTTGCTTTTTCCGGCTCTCTGTTCGGTCAGCAAAGCCCTCCCCTTTACCTCACCAACTTTTCCTCCCTATACGCTTCCTCCCTTTCATCCAGCCGCTCACATTACCATTCCGTCTTCCCCCATTTTTCTTTTCCTTCCCCGCTAGGGTCCGCCCCTTGCAGCGGGGTACACGTCTTGCCGGGATCTATCGACCCAGAGCGACTGCTTTCCCTTGAGCTCTTGCCAGACTTTCCCCTGTTTCCTTTTAACAGTGCGGTTCAGGCCATCTAGTTGAACAGTAGTGCTGTTATTGGTGTGTGGCTTTTTTTTGGCCGTCCCCGTTGGCATTCGCCTTCCTTTTTTGCCCTTTGCGCACTCGGCGCCAGCCTATTAAGTTTGGATCCGGCGGTCCAAGCTTCGCAACAGTGCTCTTGCTGTTTTCTTTTCTCTCCCGGTTAAGTGCCAGACTTAGTCCCCTCCTATTGAGCATTATGATTCTCTTCCTCAAACCTGCGTTCGGGGATTTCACATGGTAGCAAATTCCCTTTCCCATTTCAAACCTGTAAACATTCTTGTTCCCCCCTGTTGAACCCTTGTGAATAGTAAGGCTGCAAATATTTGGAGTGGAAAGCCTTTTCCATTTCCCGGTAATTTTTCTCTTTTTTAGTGACTCCTTTTAGCTTATTTTTTTCCTGAGTGGATCTTCCAGTGTCTCCTATAGTTAGAGGGGGTTCAGAGGCTCCTGGTTTCTTGACTTTTCGTCCCTCACTTACCCTTGAGAGCCAGGATAATTTCGTTTTTGTGACCCAATGATTGATGATCGGTTTTCAAGGTCCCCCTAGCCCCCCCTCATTTTACACCAGAACCAGTCCCTCAGTGTTTCTTCTTCCAGAGGGATCTCTCATCCGCATCCGTACGACCGGGCCTCTTTATTTCGTAGCTTTTCAGCGCTGGCGTCATTTCTGCGTGGTTCACGATTGCAACAAGCTCTCTTGCGTGCTGAGTTCTCCCCATTTCCCCCACCTCTTTGGCAGCCCTAGTATGCCCGGATTCGTTTTACTTCCTACAATGGGGTACTGCTTAGGAGCTTCTCAGGAGGCGGTCACACCCCTTTGTCTTTTTTTTCTTCTCTTAAACTTGGTGGGTCCCCCTCCATCCCCCCTTTTCTCGGCCCCCCCTCATTCCTTTTTTTCCGGATGTACCTTGTGAACATCTCGCGTAGGCCCATCTTCCTTTTTCTGGACAGAACCCCTTGGTGAGGGTCTAACGAGTATAGACCCTCTCAGTTTCCCACAAATGGGCGCTTGGCCCTCCCTCCTTGCATTTTTCTTACCCAAGATCTTTCTTTCCTTCCCCGTGTTTTTGTTTGCGTGCGCGGTAATGATTCTTGGTAAGTCATCCTCTTCCCACCCTGAGGTCGTACCTTCCTTTTTTAACTCATTTATGCCCCCTCCCTCCGTTTTTTGCCTCCGCATCTATACCGAGGCGGCATCCTGGAAAACTGTTCCTTCTTTTCCCTTTGCTTTTCCTTTTTATTTCAATTTCCATTTCTCCCCCCTGGGTCCTTTAGACGCTTTAAAGCTTGGCCCTCCCAGGTACCGGCTGTAAAGTAAGGACTCCCCTTTTCTCTTCCCGCTCCCCTTGCGTCCCTTTCCGCGCCCCCCCCCCTCTTTTTGCTAGTACCCCCCCAACCCCCCCCTTTCTTAAACAATAATGCCTGCACGTGCCGTATTTCACTCGCGAGAGTTTGATTTCTTTCGTGATCCCAATTTTACCATAGAAAGTCTCTCTTTTTTTTATGTGGCTCGCTTTGCTCGACCCGCGTCCTTTTTCCCCGATTTCCTTAGTTTCACCCCCTTCTGATTGCCGGCTCGCGCGGAAGTTGGTTTTGCTGGATCCTCCCAGTCCAAACGGATAGAACAAACTTCATTCTGGGATGTCCCCCTTTGTCTCAACCCATCCCTTTTTGCCTCTGCTCCCCCCGCATGCCCTCCACCGGAGGTCTTCCAAGTATCCAGGCCCGTGTTTCCCCCCCACATTTACTTCCCTATTAGCCCGACCTTGGTACGTCACCTGTTATGTAACTTTTTCCCATTTCCGTTGAATTACTTAACCATCTCTTTTTGGGCATTCCCCCCCGTTCCGTTTTAGACAGTTATCCAATCAGACAGAGCGAGGCTTTTCTGGCCTCCTTTTGTCGACCTTGCGTTTGCTCACGCTGTGACCCCGGCTCCACCTGTTTATTGATTTTTTCCCCGAGTAATTTTTTCTGTGGAAATCTTCCCAGCCTATTTCGCCCACGCCGCCGTTGCCTGTCCACGGGCTTCGCAAGGACCACGGAATGCCCCCTTTCCTGAAGTTAGGGCACATTTTTTGACTCTTTGCAGTTCTCCCAGCATTTGTCTGCCCTAGACGTATGCGTGTGTCCTTTTTTTTCTCTTTCCCTTTTCCTATGGCTGTCTCTGGTGACTTGCTTTTGGAAAGCACGATCGCTCTTTACGCACGGGAACGCGCACCCTCAGACGACCGCATGACCCCCCCCCCTAAAAAGTTTTTGAAACTTATTTATGAGGCCACACCCCACGAACCCCGCCAGACGACTTTAGCCCTCCCCGACGCCCCTCCTGCATACTACCCTTCTTTGCGGTTTCTGGTGTTTTCAAAGATGACCTCAGGAGCGGAGACGAAACGCTTCCTCTCACTTTAGTCCGCCCTAGCTTTTTTTTGGCGGCTCTTGGATCCTTACGCCCAACCTTCCCGATCCCTCGCCGAGTTGACCTATTGCTCCTCTCAATGTGTAGGACTCTGGCTGTTTTTTTCTCACCCGCCTGAGCGATGTTAGGACGCTCGCATCCTGGCTTGTACGATTGGCCATTTCCTTCAGCCCTGCGACTTGGCGGCCATGGTCTTTTTGGGAGGAGCAGGATTCCCAATACCACCGCTTTTTTCACTTCATCAATTGCGGCTTCCCCGACGGATGTTCCTCTTTTAGTCTTTTTAGCCATCTGTTTCGCTTTTTTCGCGGCCATCTCCCTTGCGACGATCAGGATTGGTTGGCCGGCCGTTCTTCGGATTTTTTCAAGTGACGGCTCCCCCGCCACTGTTTGGAACAAGATTTCGCGATCTTTTTTTCTTTGAGCCGGTTCACTTCGCCCCCCAGCAGGCCTCACTTGAAGCCTTCCCCCCATCGGACTTGAGTTAGGATTTGCCCATCGGTCCCCCCCCTAAATCCTTCCTTGTGGCCCAAGGCCTTTTTTTTCTCTTTTTCTCTTTCCACCGTTAAAATTTACGTTCTTTTTTTGATTTCGTGTCGTAGTAATTGAGCCACGTATTCGGAAGTGAGACAATCCGTTACTTTCTCACCTTTCTGTATTCTTGATCTTCTTTTCTTGAGTGATGGTTTTTTCTTTTTTCTCTTTTCGATACCCAATTCTTCTGAGGGGTTCCCTCGCAAGGCGTAATAAGAGGAGCAGACTTATGACACTCCCCCCTATTTCACTAATAGGTTTTTTGTTGTAGATGGCAGGAATGAGCATCTTAAATACACCGAGCCCGGATCTTTGTGTAACCTTGCGGCCTTTCGAGGAGAGAACGGTCATTCCAAACGCCATCCACCCCGGCAGGCGAACCTCGTGCGCCTCTATATTGTTCTTCTCCGATGGTCCTATACTCCGGCGTCACCCCCGCACCCCCCAGCACCTTTTCGTTTTTCCGTCTCCTCCGCTGGCTGGCCCCCCAGAAGTCGCTTTTGGAAAAACGCTGTCCGCTGAACGCAATTCTGTTGACCCTTCGTCGCTTATGCTTGATGACCCCTTCGCACCCCCGGTGAACCCCCCCTCCCACAGAAGATGTGTTCAGGCTTCCAGTGACCTGACCTCCTCCCGTCCCCATCCCGAATGACCTGCTCCCCGCAGGTGCTATCCCATGGCTTATTTGTTTCGTTTACCATCGCGTCCCCGCTTGTTTCCTCTCCTCTTTTTTCCCACATCTCCTCTTCCTGTCCTACGCGGTGTACTGGCGCGTGTATTCGGCCGCACCTCAGCCATGACGCCCTCCTGATTGACCCTCCCAAAACGGTCTTACACCTGTTTAGGTAGGATTAAACCGCCAGTAATTCCAACACAAGGGCCGCGGTTGCGGAACTAACACCACCGCAAATCACCCCCACTTCTCAACATGGGCCCCCGATGTATGGTCGCCAGATCGTCATTTTTGCAGGAAGCGCTCATTATTTTTGGGTGCGTTTTTCTATTCCCGGATGTGACCCTCCGAATCGACCCCTTTTTTTCCTACCAGGGTACACGTTCCATTCCTCGGCTTTCTTTTCCAAAAAGAACCCCAGCTACCAGTCTTTCGTTTTAAGCTTCCTGTTTATTTTGGTTCTTTCTTCGTCCTTATGTCCCGTTAAGGACAGAACACCGCTTCGGCGTTTCCCCCTTTACCACCAGCAGCGCTATCCAGAGAGAGGTCCCTTCCTCTTCGCTCTGGACTGAGACTCAGGTTTTGTTCTCCTCCTTTTTTAAAACCCTTATCACCGGGCCGGCCCCGCGCGATTATCTTCGTGCTCTTGCGAAGAACTTTCTCACTTGGGCCCGGTCTCCGGTCCCCCATGACCGGCGCAACCATTCTTCCCAGTGCGTAATTCCAAGTCCCTGCCTCCTTGCTTCTGCCCCTTCACTCGAAAGCATCTAACAGTTTGGCCCTCCGCCGTCAGTCTCGTTAGCCCAGGCTTTAGCCTTTTCCCCGCCAGTATCCTCGCTTCTGCCGTCGTTTGTATCTCTGTTTTCTCAACCGGGAGGGTGCCCTATGGTTGCCAAATGGTATTAATTGAACCTGCACAATTCCAACCTTTTTGGTTTCCCGTTTCCAAACATGTGTATTGAACTATGTGCTTTCTTTCGGAAATCCGCCGTGGAGCCGCGAGTTTCTGATCTTAGTAATTCTTGCAACCTTGATTCGTGGTCCTTCTTTCTTTTTGCTCTCCTTTAGCCCCCCGTGATGTCGTGATGAAGTCTCCCGTCCTCTTCCCCCCATCCTTATTGTCGCGGCCGGCAGCGCCTTTGTTGTCCCCTTTTTTTTAATCGGATCTTCCCCCTCTTCTCACTCAGGCAGCAGCCCCCTGACCGCCCTATCCACCGGGCGATGTTTCACTCTTTCCCGATTCATCTCGCTGTCCGAAGGCTTCTTCTTGGTTGCTTCGCCTTGGGTATCTTTGGGGGGTGTCACGATTGCACTTTGTCTTTTTTTTTTGAAGTTGACCCCGATTCCCCCATGTGCGGCCGCCTGCCGCGGGAACAGGTTGACTTTCCCCTTGTTCCCTTACGGCTCGTGGTAACGCCTTACGCCGCGGAACATTGTCGCGAGGGTTTTGGCCTCCAGCCCCTTTTTCTTTGGACCCCCATGTCTGACCTTGGGCGACAGCTAGCGTTCCCCGCATTATTCAGGCATAAACCCCTGTTTCTTTGTGGTGCGTCATCCTCTGTTTATTCTTGCCCAAGATACAGGTACACACTAGGGGGAGGGACCCCTTTGGATCACAATTGCATGCCACCGTCTCTTCTTTCTCTCCGTTGTTGGTTAGCTAGGGGTGTAACGATGCTCTTTTCCCTCCGATTCGGGCCCACCAGGTTTTTTAGTTTCTTCCCTTTGCCTATCTCTCTTTTTTTCCTCACCTCCCCGCAGGTTTGTCCGTCCCCCTCTCACGCGAGCTTTTCCGGTAATCCTGTTTTCACCACCCAAAAACCCACCAACCTGTGTCTCATTTTCTGTTTTTGGTAACCGTTTTTTTGTCACCTCTGCCTAAACCTTTTGTTCCGCTTCTATATGCTTTCAGGAACGTGATTCCCTTTGCCACAATCTGATCAGGCCTCGGACTGCTGCGCTACCCCTTTGCTCTTCGTCCCCAGCACCCCGCGACCAAGATTTGATAGGAAAACCTACCCTCGAAATTACTTGCTTTACTGTCTCCCTTCCCTAATTGAACGGGAGGATCATCGCCCCTTTCCCCTCTTACCCACTGCTTCTATCTTTCGGGGTCCCCTGCTCTGAGTTTTCACGGCCAGATTGCCACGCTTTTTTCTTTTCCCCTAAATTTTCCATCCCTTTTCCTCGCAAGCTGAGGTCGTTCGGTTTGCCTCAATCGACGGCCCCCCGGGATTATGACAAAAAGCCTAAGTTTGATTTCAAATATTGGGCTTTCCCCTATTGAAAGACTTTCTGATTAGGTGATCCAACGGTTTTTCGTAGTGCCGGCTGGGCACGTTGCCATCCCTAGAGACGGAGGGCAAGGCCCACTTTTTTTCCTGGCACCGGCTTCTACCCATCCTTGGAGCCATAGGTCCCGCTGCAGTTTTCTTGACTTCTCAGAGCGGTTAGCATCGGCAAATCACACAGCTTCTCAGTGGCGTCCGAGGTTTCGCGGTCTTTCCCAACTTTTTGACGGATTTGTGAGGCACTTACGCGCTCCTGCACCACACCCTCCAGCCGTTGCCCGAGTTGCGGCCGGCCCCTGCTTTAACTGGGTTCCCTTTCGTTCCGTGGCCACATTATTTTTCGTCATTCCGGGTTTGATCATGCCGTCATTCATGCTTGCCAGGCGGGCTTCCGGTGATCGCTTCTTGTACAGGAGGCCCAAGGCGTCCCTTCCAGGTCTTCCTCCCGATTGGAAGTGGATCCGATGCTTTTGATTCCCCTTTTGGAAATTCCGGCGGCCTACCTCTTCTTGGACATTGATTGGCGACCAGGAGGAAGCCACTCCTCCTTAACTCCCAAAGTCCGACTTCTCGTTTGCTCTTTTTGGGTGTTTTTTGCTTTGGCTAGTAAGTTGAACAAGGGCCACACTGAAACGCGTCGACCGGTTTTTCTCCCCTGTCGATTAGTTCCCCTCTTTTTTTGCGGTGTCCCCTGTGTCCCCCGCCCAGGAGATGCCGAGTTACCTTTACTGCACGTGTCTTCTTGGATGGATGGTATGTCCCTCCCGTCCTGCCAGTCCCCATTCATGCGTGCCTTCCTGCATGGGACCTCGTTTCACGGTGAATAAATCGGCGAATGTTTCCTGGATGAGTTTTGGCCGGCCGAGTCAGACGTCTCAGTTCCTTCCGCTCTCGCCTCCCGGCACGGCTGGAAAGATATGCGCGCTTCTTCTTTCCCTTTTTTCAGGCGCTGGCGGAGGAACCACGCGGGCCCCCTTAGCCCTTTGAAGCCGGCCACTTTTGGTCCCCGCCGTTCTTCGTGATTGGTGCGGGACTGCCGCCAGTTGCACTGTGACCTTAATTTTCCCCCCCTGCCTCGCTTTTTTTTTTTTTCTTTTGTGGTTTAGCCGTTTCATTGATGGGGCCCCCCTGAAGGACATTCCACCGCTCCTTCCCCCAACCCTGTAAGCGTTGGACCCACGGTTCCCAAAATCATCCTTTCGTTTTTTTTTTCGTTTTCAATTTTTGTTGACCTCTCTCCCCTTGGGGGGGTTCTTCTCGGCGCCCCTGAGCTTTTCGACGTCACACACCATCCGCGCAAGGAACCTTCGCTGGGCCGCTTGTCCGCTTTCTGTGGTTTAACTGACGTCCAACGGACGAGGCTCCTGGGTGTTTCTCCGCGCTTACGAAGAGGAGGGTCCCCCAG